>Ga0105103_10000570_pt1 | contig 20869 bp, 15 predicted proteins | sample PPLLaktember2015_2_FD_79107 | JGI IMG/M metagenome (GOLD analysis project Ga0105103, IMG submission 79107) | Freshwater sediment microbial communities from Prairie Pothole Lake near Jamestown, North Dakota, USA - PPLs Lake P7 Core (6) Depth... | ecosystem: Environmental > Aquatic > Freshwater >...
ACAACAGGATAGTATTGATCGTTGGTAGTTATACCACAAACTCTATTATTTGCTGCAATACAATTTGTAACTACTCTTCTTATATTAGACGATGTAAAATCAACCCACCCTAATTTAAATCCATGTCCATCACCTTGAAGTAATCCATTATCAAAAGACCAACAACCATCAGCTGAAATATAATTATCACCAGCTAAGCTAAAACCCTGATCTCCACATTGCCATGCTCTACAATTTATAAAGTAAGCATAACCTTGACTATCATAAAAATTATAAGAAGCAAAACCACTTCCCGCATTGCCAGGTAAAGCCGGAGCAACAGCATAAGTATTTGAACAACTATATGCATCGCAATTTATAAATGTATGTGTACCATTAGGAATTGTAAAAGCAGGAACAAAGATGGAATTGAATCCATGTCCATCTATATTATAAGCTGTACAGTTTTCAAAGGTAAAATATCCATTAGTACATCCAAAAGCTGTAGCAGTAATTTCATGTGCATCTGTTTTTTGCCAGACATTTCTGATTGTCAATCCTATGAACTTAATATAATTAGCTCCTACATTAGTGTCAGCTCCTACTCCTGAACTATAAGGTATACTTGGAGTAATAGCATCACAATCTAAGATTGGAACTTCCCCAGGATAATTTGAATATGTTATCCAGTTATTAGATGTACCAGCTCTTGTTACAGCGTATCCTGCACCAGTTGTAACTGTCATTGGATATGTACCACCTCTAAATAATACAATGTCACCTGCATTAACAGAAGTTGAAGTAAATGCTTTACCCCATGTAAGCCAAGGAGAACTTATTGTACCTAAATTACTATCACTTCCTGTCGTAGAAACATAATATGTATTAAATATAGTACACTCATATGCACCTATAGTTGGTGGAGTATTCCATGAAACTCCATCGTAATCTGTAATTAATCCTACATCTATTCCTGCATGATACGCAATAGAACTTGAAGATGATAAATGAAAATCATATGGAGAACCACCAATAAATAATGGATCACCAATAACATGTCCTATATTTGTATAATTAGTAATTTCTAATCCTGCTTCAAAAGATACTTGATCACTACTACCATTAGAATGTAATAAATTATAATCAATATGTAAATTATCTACTGTTCCAGTATTTCCAGAACTTTCATCTTCAACACGAATACCATAAACAAACCCCTCTATAATATTATTTTTAAAATTTATATTAGTATTTATTCCATCAATTGATAAATAAATACCTCTAAATGAATAAGTCTGATTACCAATGATTGTATTATTCCAAATATTAATATTATCTCTTATAATTGTATTAGCTTGTTTTACTATTCCTATACCAAAACTTGCCCATGATGTATCAGAACTTGCACTTCCCTCAATTATGTTTGTATAAACATAAATATCTTCTATACTTGCTCCTGTTATGCCAAGAGTAAGATTTATTCCCCAAGGAAAGTTCTTGATATGATTATTATAAATATAAGCAGAACGAACTATAACATATGCTTCTAATGTGATAGCAACTGTAGGAGTGGAATTATATGGAACTAAAGTTGATAATTCAAAATCATTGTCATGAATTGAAACTGAGTAGTTATAAATGCCTTTATCATTTGTTGTACCTCCTATATCTATTGTTCCTCCACCATTAAAATCATTGTCATATATCTCAAAACCACCGTCTTTAGTTGTCCAAAGTTCCATAGCAAATAACCAAGCTCCACTAATTGTTTCTCTTGTATTTAAAATATTATCATGAAATGAACCATTAGTAACCTGATCTGAAGATACTGATCTTGGAGCAACTCTTGTTGTATTTGAAAAGGTATTATTGTAAATTTCAAAATTTGTATATCCTGAAAATCTTAAATTACATTCTCCAATATTATCAGGAGATTCTGTATTATCATCTATAGTACAATTATATATTCTTAATCCTGATGTATAATTAATAGTAGGATCAGTAAGTGTAAGTATTATACCAACATAGGAATAAGCAGTTAAAGAAGTTGAATAAGCGTTTATTCCAGACTTATCAAACTTATTTATTATACAATCATTTATAGTAATATTATTCCTAAATCGTGTATATATACCCCTTGCTGATGTATAATTTGAACCAGTTAATGTTAAATTTGATATACTTTGATTTCCATCAGTTATAGATGTAGATACTAAATAAACAGCTCCGTCAGAATAAGAAGAAGCTGCATAAGTTGAATTTATTATTGTACCAAGTTTACTTTCTCCAACTATACTTACTCCAATAGCAGGAGCTATTCTTAATGAATCAGTATAAGTTCCATCTGCAACATATATAGTATGATTTCCTGCAGATACTCTACTAGTAGCATATGAAGGAGTTAACCATGCTGTTCCTATAGATAATCCATCACGACCTATAATATTTTGTCCATCTGTTCTTACATAATAAGTTGCCATAATTTAAATTTTAAATAGGTGGATAGACTTTACCTATACCACTATTGTAATTATTTTGAATTTCTAAAGGAATTAATACCTTAGTATATATACCTATTTCATCTATAGTTAGATCACCAAAGAAACCAACTTGACCAGATCCAACACAACCTAAATTAAATTCGTTTGTATTTGTTATATTTAATGCAGTATAAGAACTAATATCACCAGTGTCAATTTGTAGTACTTCATTAATATACATTCTCATATCTCCATTTCTATCAAATATTACAGCAAAATGAGTCCAATCTGCTACAGAGATAGATGCATCACTACTAACTGTAACTTCTGTACTATAATCTATTACTAGATGAGCTACAATTTTATCAACAAGTCCATCTCCAACTGTTACATAGAAATAAGGATATTCACTTCCATAATTACCACAAATTCCATTATAAGTATTAATAGAGGTTTGTAACCAAATCCATCCCATAATACTAAAATCACTTAAGTCTACATTACCTACTATAGTTCCACAATCTATATAATCTCCACTACCAGAAAAAGAAGCACCTGTTCCAAGTATTCCATATGCTCCTAAAATTGTACTACCAATTATAGTTCCATCATAATTATTAGAAGTTGAATCATATACAATACTACCACCATATGGTTCATCTAATTTCCAATAAGCCTTTATATCTGCAGGATCTGATCCTACATAAGAACAGATTCCAAATTTAATATACTTAGCATTAACACAAAAACCCATAATTTAATTATTAAGGAGTTTCATAAACAGTTTCCAAAGTTGCTAAATCTGCAATATTATCAGTTCTCATAGCTATTGATCTTTCTAATTTCCAATTAGCCAATCTACTAGCATGATCAGTAGTATCAGTAAGAGTTACTCTATCATAAGCTCTATATAAAATATAATAATTTCCTCTAGCAGCTGTAAATAAAGTTTCCCAAAATCCATTAGCAAGTAAAGCACTATCTCCAAATCCATTTAACATTACTTTTTCTACATAAATATATGGATTAACAAGAGGAGAAACTGTATAAGAAGAAATAAAAGTATATGCCCAAACCATACCCACAGAATCTTGTGTTGTAATATGAGAATGATCATTTGCAGAAGTTATTGTAAAATTCTTTGTATAAGCCATTAAATCTATCATAGCCTTTATAGCATCATATGTTTGATCACAATCAGCATCTGCAACAGGATTAGTAAGAGTTACAAAAGTAAAATTAATTGTTTTATTTAAATCATCATATGTAATAACAGAGGTTAGATGATAATCATGATAATATTGAGTTCTAGTATCTCCACAAGAATCTGCAACCCAATAACCAACTCTATATGTAGCATAATATCTTGGATCAGTATTTGGTAATCCTAAAGCTGTTGTATAATCAGGATCTGCCTGAATACTAGTAATATTTGCCTTATACTGATTATATGCATTATCATGTGAAAAAGTATAAGTCATTGAAGAAGCATCTTTAGATATAGAAATAGTCTCTCCTACTCCTAAATTTTCACAAGTGTATACTCCAGCTCCCCATATATATTGTGTACTATATCTTATTTTCCACTCATTACTTATAATTACAGGATCATATATATAAGTTGATAAAGGATATCCAGTAACTAAAGAATATAACATGGTATATTTCACTAAAAAATAAGCTGATGCACTATTTTTATTAAAATGATCCGCAGTATCTGGCCCAATTGTATTATATCTTACTCTATATGCACAAGTTGGATCTGTAACATAATCCATTACAGGAGTACTTGCTATTTTATGTAAATCTGTATTTGCCATACTATAATCAAGATCAGTATCAGTAAGGTATTGTAATTTAAGATCCCAGTTCGTATTAGTAACAGTAGGTTCTAATATACTACCAGTAATAATAATTTTTACAAAATCTCCTACAATATATGGATAATCACTTAAATCTGTAATAAACTTAACAGCATTATTACTATTATTTATCCAGTTATAATATCTTGGATTAGTGGGATAATTAACTGGAAGAAGATCTACTGTTACATAATTTGATCCTATTATAAAATTATCTATTAAAGTTCCAGGATCATCATAATCTGTACAATAATAAAGTTGTATTTGTTCAGCAACTGAATATGCTCTTAATTCCCATGCTAAGTAAAACAGATTAGGACATCTTTCATATGTAAAAGTTCTACTTTTATTTAATCCACCATCAGTAGTATTAATATATACCCATTTAAATTGATATATAGGATCACCACCATAACTAGTAGAACAAGTAATTGGAGTAATAGTTACTGGTGGTAAGCAAATCAAAAGATCAGGACTCCACTCAGCACCCACTTCATCTGGATAAGCTGAATAAGTATTTCCATTAATTATGATATATTTAAATACTGGATATAAAACTCCTGATTGTACTGGTTGAGGATCACTGAAAGGATGTTGCATTTGAACTTCACCTAAATCTGCTGTTATACCAGATGTAAATACAGTAGTAGCGGCTTGAGTAGGAGATCCTAATTTCCATTCAATATGATAATCTCCTAATACACCAGTATCAACGGTAACACTATCACAGTCTAATACCATACCATCTACTGGTGCAGTATCCCAATCTATTCCATAGATTGCACAAGCAGTTGTAAAAGTATCTACATGTTTCCAGGCAAAGTCCATAATTATTCAGTTGAAAGTCCTACAGTAGTATTTACTCCATCAATTGAAGTAGTAAAACTGAATCCTGCTATGTTTTGGAAATGTAAGTATCCCATAGGAGGAGCAGATATTTGTAGATATTGACTACTACCTGTAACAGAACTGTTGATTGTTAAATTAGAACCTGATAAAATTACTGTACCACTAGTATAAGTAGTTTCACTATTAGCAATAGCTACACCACCACCGGCTCCACCACCTCCACCAGCAGTAAGAAAAATAGACGTATTATTACCACTTACAGAAGAACCCCAAGTTACATTACTACCATCAGTAAAACAAATACTTCCAACTTCTCCTATAAGATTAATCCTATTACCACTTTGACTTAAGGTTAATCCATTACCAGCAACTAATGTTAAAGTACCAGAAGATACAGTAGTTATAGTTCCAGAAGTATTTCCAGAAGCTAATAATTGAAATCCTCCAGTTCCACCACCAGTAAAAGTTCCTCCAGCTGCAGATGCATATATAGTAGTAGATCCACCAGAACCTGAGGAATACCAGGTTAAGTTAGTATTTAATGAATTAATAAAAAATACAGAACCTAATGAAGCTGATAATGATAATCCATTACTTGCACTAGTACCACTTAAATTAGTTAATGCTAAAGCCCCATGAGTATGATTACTTTGTACAAAATAACTAGCTAAATATGAAGTAGCAAATAAAGAACTTTGAGTTAAATTAAGATATAAATTACTATGAGTATGATTATAATTAGCAAAATAAGTACTTAATTGACTACTTGCAGAATATCCATTATGAGAAGCAGTCATTTGATTATTTGTTAATCCAAAGGTAATTCCATTAGAATTAGCAAATTGTATTGTTCCAGAATTTTGAGTATAAGTGCCAGATCCTTGCAAAGCCGCTCCACCTCCTCCACCTCCTGCTATAATAGATGCAGTAATTGTAGTAGATAATCCAGAAGTAGATGATCCCCAAGATATACCATTAGTATCACTAAAATATAAACTATGTACTGGTATACTTGCAGTCATTTGATTACTACTCAAACCAAAAGTAACACTATTACTATTAGCAAACTGTATTGTACCATGATCCTGAGAATATGTTCCACTACCTTGTAAAGCTAAAGTATTAGTTTGAACTCCAATAACACTTATTGTAGTACCAACAGCATCAGAAGATAATGAAATATTATTTCCAGCAGATACATAGTTTGCTCCAGTAGCAGTAGCTGTTAATCCAGCTCCTATAATTGTAAAGGCATTACCATCCTGACTTAATGTAATATTATTACCACCAGCTACCGTAACAACTCCACTACTCATTATAGCAAGAGTTCCTAAAGTATTTCCATCTAATGTAAGATTATTCCCTGCAGTAACAAAATTAGGTAAATTAAGAGTTAACCCACTTGTATTACCTACCATAGAAGCAACTGATCCTGTTTGAGTAGCTAATGATGTATTAGTCCCTAAAGCATCTCTAACTGATAATGCTAATCCATTAGAAGATGATCCTATTGTTATATTAGTACCTGATGCTATTCCATGTATATGAGTACTATTTGCTGCAGTAGTAAGGAAGGTATTTACTAAGTAAGAAGTAGCATATTGAGTACTATTTGCTAAAGGAATATATTGTGAATGGGTATGGTCAGATTGTGCAGCTGTAAGTAAAAAGTCTGGTATACTTAGTGACCAATTAGTTCCTGATCCTATAGTACCTGCAATCATACCAGTAGCAGCTGCTATTCCATGAGAATGATCACTTAAAGCTGCTGTAGTCAAATATGCTCCAGCAGGTTGTAATCCTGTAACATGTACAGTTGTACTTACTCCGGCAGTTACTAATGATATATAACTTCCTCCAAAAACAGCATTAGCCGCTGCACTTGGAGGGGCTGCTGAAAGAGTTAATCCATTACTAGCACTTGTACCAGTTAGATTATATAAAAATAGATTACCATGAGTATGGGTAGAATTTGCCCAATTAGGAAGTCCAGAATATAATATATCTGCACTATATCCTAAGGTAATTGAGGAAGACGCATCAAAATCAATATTAATAGTCTTCTCCATAATTAGATTCCTTTATATCGGTTGTGTTTAGTGAGAACCTTGGTATACAATGAATAAAAATAATCTAATTCATCTTCAGTAAAAATTGTAGGATCTTCTTCTAGAGAAAATACTACATTACAGATTAAATACCAATGATCTAAGTAACCATCTAATGGTTGACCTAAATCACTTTTTCTAGCTACTATCAGAGCTAGCTTAATAGCAAGATCTTTGCAATTAAGTTTTAGAGTAGTTATTGCAGAACTAGTCCAGTTCATATCACTAAAATATTAAGTAGACCAGATTTCGTTGATACTTCTAGCGTCTAAGAAATCATTTATTTTATTAGTTAGAGTTGTAAATTCAACTTGTCTACCTAATTCAGCTGCCCATGTAGCAGAACGTAACATTGCTATTGTAAGAAATTGCAATCTATTTTCCTCATAATCAAAGTTATCTGGATCTATTAGTAATGGTAATTTAGAGGCCATTAAATATGACTCTGCTAAAAATCCTTGATTACTGACATCACTATCAGCAACTCCATCATAAACTATATCTAAGGTTATCTCATAGTATCCATCAGGAAAGTAAGTTGAATTTAATTGAGTTGTACCATTTAATAGTTTATTTGGATATACCTCAAAATAAGAATTTAATGAGTCTCCAAATAAAGTAATATAGGTTCCACCTAATCCAATATCAGATAAAATATCATAAGTATAGGTATCTCCAAGATACTCTATATTTAATACAGCAGAAGAGACTAAGGCGTGATTAAATAAACCACCCCATACAGTTAAATCATATAATTTAAAATATGAAGCATCTTCCTTTTCAATAACTTCTATAATTAATGCCATTATTATTAAAATTTAGTTTTGTCAACTCTACGAAGCCATCCCTTTAAAAAAACTTCTAATTGTGGTTTTTTTGTAGCAAGACTCATATAAAATAATTTTCTTCGTTGTTTAAATCTATCCACTATATCATAGTTTACATTATTAACAACAGTAGTAGTTATTTTTCCTATCTTACCATCATCTTCTACTCCAACTAATCTCTGAAGAGTTTTTATAGATACTCTTATACCAGCATTAACTCCAAAATCAAAAACTTGTAAAACAAGGTCTTTATTAACAAATTTAATTAAATTCATTGGAAGCCAGTAGTCTTTATAATAAATTGCAAGGGCTCGTTCTTTCGTCATGTTTTTAATATCTTCATCTGGATAGAATCTCCTTGCAATTCCATATTTCATCTCACTACCCATGTTAGTTTCACCTCCTGGGTCACTAGGATGATTAATGTATCCACCTTCATTCTTAAGAATTATTTCCATACAAGATAAGAAGATTTCAGGGTACTTAACTCCCATAACTCTTCTAATCCAGGAAAATCTTTTAATCCAAGAAAACATATGGCACATGATGAAATTTTTACAAAAATAAAAAATTATTTCTTAAAAACCTAATTTATAATTAGAAATTATATATCAGTTTCTAATACATTACATACTAAAAAACAATAGGGGAAGATATAACTCCTCCCCCACCATTTTTTAAATCTAATTTGCAAAATTATGCTGTACTACCATCAACCGATGTAAGCACAGTATCAAATTCAGATACTTCATCAAAACCAGTTTTTACAGCAATATTAACCCTGTATTTAGATACTGGTTGTTGACCAGAAGCTACATTTATATATTTTGTATCAGTAACTTCAAATGAGAACAATGCATAAGTATCAGCGGCCACAGCACTTTGTAAGTACTCAGTTCTAGGATAACGGGATACTTCTCTTGTCTTATTCTGAAATTGAGTGTAAACTTCTTGAGCAGCTACTAACTGATATGTACCACGACCTATAAAAGGTTTAGTAGTGTAAGTTACAGTAGCTGTACTAAAGTTTTCATTCGGTTGAATATCAAAACTAACCACAAAAGGCTCATCATAAAGAGGATTAAATTGAGCATCAGTAAGACTGATACCAGTAAATTTAAGACCCCAATTACCTTCAGTAACAGATTCAATTAAATTAGCCGCAAGAGTAGCATTAGTAGCACCTTGATATTTTTGATCAAGAGTATAAATACGAGCAGCAGCTGCACCAGAATCATGTCCAGTTACAACATAACAAGGGAAAGTTTTATTAGTAGCACCAAGTCCACCTAATCTAAGAATAGTTCCTGCAACTACTAAAGCTGTCATATCCTCACTAAAAACAATAGTGTTTCCACCATTAACAACGGATGCAGTGGCTGTACCAAGAGCATTAGCAACATCTCCTGCATTTACTCTTTCAACTTTAATAGGTTTAATTGGTTGACGATCTAATACAGCAGTAGCAGCAACCGCAAGACCTGAAGCAACTTCACTTTGAGTTGCAGTAGAGTCTGATTTATAAGGAATGGTTAACATCATAGGACTATTATTAAGCATACCAAAAGTATGATTAAGAACAAGTCTTAATGAATAGTAAGTACTATTAGCGGCATCAAGAGAACCAGAAGTTGCATTATATCCAAAATAACTAACCTGTTCTACTCTGGCTGTTGTGGCCATGTATACTGGATTAGATATATCAGCAACTGTAAAGGGTTTAGTTTTATTTAAAACTCCTTTAGAATTCCTAAATATAAATTCATATTCTACTCCTGTTTCAAGAGCACCTTCTTCAATAGTATGATCAGATACTTTATAGAAACCTCCAGCATTATTAGGAAGTGATCCAATAGCAGCATTTGCATTTGTTACTGAACAAACATAAAGTTCAGTTTTCGAGTCTTCAAACATTTTATTAATGTATTAAGTTAAACAATTAAATTATCGAGTTTGTACTATTAGCACATAATCAATCTGTAGTATTTGAGTCGTAGTAGCATCACCATTACGAACCATAAAACTAGGAGCTAATTCAGCCATAGTAGCATAAGTAACACTTGTTAATGGAGTTCCAGCTACTCCATCAATATAAGGAGTAATAGTAGCGGAACCAGTTGCACCCCCATCAAAGTAAAATCCTAACCTAGTCCAAGTGTTTGCAACTAAGGTTTTTAAAGAATTTGCACTTACTATATCTGTATTATTATCAGATGAGTTAAGAAAAATAGTTCCAACACCGGCATCAGTCTTTATAAAGACAATACCATTAGCAGGTTTATTATCTGCTACAGCACTAAGATCTTCTGTTTCTATAAGACCTATAGAAAGATCTAAATTAGTTACATCAGAGGCGGTACTTCTAATTCTGGTTTCAAACCAAAGTTTTTTACCAGCTGTAAGTTTAAAACTTTCATTAGCTAATACAACTTGAGAAGCACTATCATCATCTGTAGCACCATTAGTAAGTGTCATAACACCTCCTATTGCATCAGTAATAACTTGAGTGTTTCCACCATCAGTTTCATATACAGTCCAATCTGCATTGATAGCTCCACTAGCAGCACCACGATCAAAGTCGTCAAAAAATTTATGATATGCTGATGGTAATGCAGTAGATGGAATACCAGAGAAAGTATTAGTTAGAATTGTACCAGTATCTGCATATGAGTTCAAGGCATCTACTAACACATTATACCAGTAGTCATACACCGGAAAAAATGGTGGATTATCTACAAAGTTGTCTTTTGTTAAACGTTCAAATAAAGCCATATTAAATTATATTAAATTAAACAAAAAATTATTGTTTTGAAAATTCAGCTAATGATAACTGATATCCTTGTGCATCTGATACTGACATTCTTGCTAATGTAACTGCTTCTTGTACTATATCCGAATGTATTCCTTCATTTAATAAACAATTATGTGCAGTATCTATTGGGTAATTATCAGGATGTTGTACACCAATTATATAATAACCACTAATTAAACTACCATCTGTTATAAAAACCGGAGTATTTTCATACTGCAATATCCAAAATCCATCTACTGCATTAGGTGTTCTGAAAGGATTCTCAATATTCTTCCTATAAAAATCATAATTGATTTTAATTAAAGGAATATTAGAAGTAGTTGACGTAGTCGCATATTCATCTAAAATCCAAAAATATGTAGCATCAAATACTTTTCCTACGGGAGGAGTTACATTCAAACAACGAGCAGCAGTACCATCTGTATTTTTGAAATGTGTATTTATAGTAAAAGCAAGATAACTATCATCTCTTACCAAAAACTCAATAGCTAATTGATTAAATGCATTCTTATTAATACCATCTTGTAAAATACGTCTTACTATCTTTCTCTGAGCAGCAGTAAGAATATATCCCCATTCAGTAGCTGTAAATCCAGGAGCATCACTGCTATTGATTGACTCATATAGCAGTTCAGCTTCCCTTCTCATTTCAGTAAATGTCATTATTTACTAACTTTTATCTGTGCTGCAATTTTAAGATATATATCTGCCTTAATTTCTTCAGCACCTGTTAAATATGCAATTAATTCATTGTATGTATATGAAACGCCTTCTCCAGGAATATCATATTTATTTCTTGCAGATTTTATAATAGCCCCAGCTCTTATACCTTGAAGTATAAAATTCTTTATTTTTGCTTCAGGATCATTAATGATTTTAAGAGCCAGGTCTACTTCTTCATCTATAACTTTCTTAACTTCCTTCTTTAACCAATCCTTATCAGCATCATCAGGTACTTGCTTCATTTCGTTTTTCTCCATGTAGTAAACCCCCATGAAATCTTTCATAGCTTTCGTTGAATTCTGAATTGATCCTAAATAAGTATAAGCCTCAATAGTTTTATTAGTGTCAGTTTGTTCTTTTTCTTCAGCATATCCTTCATCAACTAATGCAAATCTATATTCTCCTCTGGCAGTTCGACTCTCCCAATTAGGAGCTACAAAAGATTGTAATTTAGTTACTCGATATCTTAAGTTGTCTAAAGGATCTGCCAGATTAAAAATATAACCTTCATGCATAAGATTATAATCTTTTATTACCTTCACAAAGAATGTATGCCAAAAATTATCTTTCTTCTTATTGACATTTAAATCTATGTCCAACGCTTCTTCAAAGAATGTCTTTTCATCATCACTATTAAAGGGATTAACTAAAACCCCTAATGGATTCTTAGGTAATTGAAACCAGTTTCCAGCTCCTTCATATTGAAAGTATGCTACGTGAGTAGGAGATGAAATCATCTTTCCTCCTCTAACCACTGGTTTTAAAAATACCTTCTTGTTTTGTAAATAACCTTTTCTAAATGCTTCTTCTTTACTAATTGTACTCATTTCTGTAATCTTTAAATTTATATTAACAACCTTTGCCTTTACCTTTGCCTTTACCTTTTTTTGCCATAATCATCAGTTTAACTTAATAGTTTTGGGGGAACTAGAATCAGCTCCCCCTAACTATCAAGAATTATTAACGAAGAATAGAAGGGAGAATACGTGCAGTTTTCTTCGGATTAGTGATTTTAACTCCACCGATGAACCCCTTAAACACAGAGTAACCATCAACCGAAGTTGCCATCATCCTAGGATCTGTACGCTTATTATATGGAGAGAATGGATCACGAAGTCCTGGTATATAACCAAAATATTCTTCTTCATCTTTCACACTCACCTTACTGATATTGGAAGTTCCATTAGTCGTACCAATATCAAAAATCTCATAAATATATGAACTAGCAAGTCCACCGTTTGGATGCCTTAATGTATTAGGATAACCATCCTTCATAGGATCAATAGTAAGTTTAAATTTAATACCATTAACACCCACATAATTAAGGAATTGGCCTTCATCTAAAGTAAGTTTTCCACCTTCAGCCCTAATATTGAAATTAGCATCTAAGTAAGTAATAGAATTCGCTTTATTAACAGCATCTTTATGGAATTGATATGCACCATATTCACCTGTAGATATAACAAATTCTCTCTTATCTTCAGGTATCTTACCATAAGACATATCCATAGCAAAGTCAGTAAGCATATCTAATGAGAATGTACTATAGGTCATTAAGTTCCCATATTCCATTTGCTCATACATCCCATATCCAGAACGAATTACATTACCACTTTCACCATTATGTCCATAAGTACCATCAGATAATTTATTGGATTTACCATAAGCAATTAATCTAGCTTTGTCTCTTTCAAATTGTACATAGAAGTCCCATCCAAGTTTGTCAATCCAACGAGTTTGAGTTTTGCCATATTGATCAATGAAAGCAAATGCAAGAGGTTTATTTTTACCTTTAGAAATCATATTACCAGGAACCTCATAATTCTTACGAATCATTGATAAGGTATTTTCCATTTGGTAAGGAGCAGTATGATGAACACCATTACCTCTCTTCGAGAGTTCTTGTTCAACCATACCAAAGAGTTCTGACCACATTGTATTGGCAGCCAAATCAGCGGCTAATACCCAAAGTGTGTCATCACCTGAGAAAAGTTGTACTTTATATCTCCATGTATTTCCAAACTGAACCGGATCTTCAAGAACCCTTAATTGATAAACTTCTGGTTTATCTCCCACAATATGAGATGTAACTTCAAAATATCTTTCAGGAAACCACATGTAGAAGATACCTCTAGTAAGACCAGCCTGAGCTGCATCTGTAACAACAGTTGCTCCTAAAGAGTCTGTGGTAGCTTTGATAAGAGGAATACTACGTTCATCAGATCCTTGTAAGAACCAACGATAAACTACATCATCATTAATATATTCAGTAGGCAGACCATTAACAAAAGAGACAAAATTATCTGTACCAACATTCAGTTCGTATAGACGATTCATAGTCTGACTTATCACTTCTGGTTCTTGCATACCTAACCACCCAAGATGGCTTTCTCTTGTTAATCCACTCCAATGTTTCGGATCAACAATTTGCAACGGTGAAATTTTATTCATATTTTATAATTGTTTAAAAAGATTTTATTTACTAAAAATCCCCCGCATAGAATCAATGTTATCTTTACTAGTTTTATCTTGTTCAGCATTAACGATAACCGGTGTTCCTGTAAGAGATCCTGTATTTTTCTTTTGTTTAAGAACTTTTTCAAGCTCAGAAACTTCTTTAGTTGTCTTAGCCAAACCAGCCTTTGTCCAAGGTTTTCCTTTTTCAAAGAAGCCAGTCTCTAATAAATAAGCTAATTTTGCATCAAAAAATATAGGATCTTCTGCTCTTTTTGCCCAAAGAGAATTTGTAATTCTTCCCTTACCATCTTGTACTTCTTTAGTAAGAGCTTCATACATCTTAGTCTTTGTCTGTTTATTAATACCAACTCCAGGAATAACATCATCCAAGGTATTAATAGTTTCTTTCAAAGAGTTCATTAATCTTTTATTTTCATCTGCCCGAAGTGAAGCCTGTTTAGTTGCTTCAGCCTCTTCTTCAGCTAATTGTACTTTTATAGCATCCTTCAAAGAACTTAAGTATTCTTGCGAATCCTCAATATCATCTCCTAAATCTATGCTACTTTGTACTAATCTTTCAATCTTAGAATCTGACATCGAAGTAGTAAGCTTGTAATAATCTATCATTACCTGCTTCCTTAACTCAGTATTCTCTTCTTTTTTAAGATCATCAACTTTAATTGTCTCAAATTTAGTTTTTAAGTCCATAAGATTACCTGCTGTATCAGCGGGTACTCCCTTACCAATTAAAGTTAAATACTCTTTATAACCGGCATCTAAATCTGATTTAGCTGCTTCTATATTTGCTTCTATTTCATCTTTAATAAGTTCTCTTAATGCAGAGGCCTCACCAACCTCTTTAATCTTCTCATTAAAAGCTTTCTCATCGAGAGATGAAATAAGCCCCTGTTGCACTAAATCCTTAGCAAAGATTACAGTAAAAGGAGCATCAGAAGAAGGTTCCGTAGGAGATTCATTAGTGCCAGGGGCTATCTCATCTTTTTCATCAATGTCTTCATCTACGTTTTCGTCCTTCTCTTCAGTCTCTTCATCTTTTTTATCAAGGATCGTATTAATATCTAACCTAAGTTCTTTCTGCTTAGGATCTTCTTTAGTCTGTTTAACTGGTTCAGATTCCTCTTTTTCAGTCTTTTGTTCTGTTTCTAACGCTGGAATATTGTCAAGCATAGAATTTATATCTAAACTTCTATCAATTTCCAACATGTCTTCAATACTCTGATCAAAAATTCCTTTTCCCATAATCTAATTCTTTTACAAAAATAATGTCTTTAATAATATTAAACAAATTTTAATGACTTTACATAATTCTGGTATAGCGTAAACTATATATTTTTTAGTATATGAACAACTATTTTTTAGTTGATGGAGCTGGTTTATTAGCTACCTTCTCTTTAATCTTGAGTTCTTTCTCCTTCTGTTGCTCTTTAACACGGTTAGATCTTTTAGTCTCTTCCAATTGTTGTTGTTTAAGAGCAGTCTCTTGATCATCAACATCATAGCTAACTTCATTTTCATTAGTAAAATTCTTCTCCTGATTCATAGCAGCAACTTGTAGTTTAGTTTTATTATTTTCGTCAATCTCATATTTCTTAAGTTGCCTAGTAGCTTCTTCAGCTTGTGCTCTAGCTTCAAGTTCCATTTGTTGAGCTTCCAGTTGTTGTTGAGCAGCTTGCTGTTGTTGCTGTTGTAATTGCTCTTCAAAGGTCTCAAACTTACGTTGTAACGAAGCAGGATCTTGAGTTCTGTAAAGTTCCATAACCATACTAAGAGTACCTTGATTTTGCATGAAAGGTTGAACTAATGCCTTAAGAGTAGCCATCATATCCTTATCAACAGCTGAATTCGTAGAGTAAATACCATATTCTGATTCTGCAAACATCTCACTCTCATAATCTAATACCATTTGACTACCATCAGATAATATGAATTGTCTCTTAAATTTTTGGTCTTTCCAGGCAATTTTAGCAGTTTCTATATATGCTTCTATAGCTCTGTTAATAAAATCATCATGAATACTAAAATACTTAGAAGTACTTAATGAACTTTGTTTTACACTCCGTTCTACTCCACCAACAGTTTCACGATTATCTACAGCTCCTTTACGTTGGGGTGTAACTCCCACTATATCAGCTATTCTATTTTCCAAGAAAGTTAATATACCTAATAAATTCTGAATAACAGCAGGATCACCAATCTCAACACTACCTGATCCTCTATTCATATTACCTGCTAATTTACCTAAAGCAGAACCTTTAGTACCTTCATTAAACTCATCCTCAAAGATGATTTTCATTTGATCTATGAAGAATAAAAATTGATCCATAGTAAAGTCACTAGGAATCATACTAGTAGATATCTTAGCTATCTTGCCTTTATAAGTCTTAAGTTCTTCCCATAACTTGTGCATGAAGAAATTATATGTTAACTGATAACTCTTTCCTAAACTTACAAAAGATAATGATCTGGAATCATTAGTATTAAAAATATTACCTACAATCCCAGGAGCACATTTTGAAGGATTATCCATAGACCTAAATTGAACTGGCCTTGGGCCCATTTTAACATATATATCATCAGCTAATTTTGTAGCTTCACTCCATTCACCAATCCAGATCCACTTAACTGCTTCTAATTCAGCATCATTAAGAGGATAATCTTCATCTACATATCTCTTCTGTAAATCACCATCTTCATCAAGAAAAGTAAGAATTCCAATTTTTCTCATTCCTTTCCACAATACTCTTAACTTCCTTACATTACCATAAGAATCAAATGATCCTCCAAAGAAAGAAGTTGCCTGTACTCCTGCAGAAATTACATTACCTATTCCACCTTGTTGCATTACCCAAGATGTAAGATCTATAGGTTGATTTATCAAGGTTCTATTAAATAATTTACTTGAAGCTGATGTATTATGACTATAACCATCTTCCAACTTTTTAATATCAGAATCCTTTAACTCATCATGATATTCATCAATAACCTGACCTACAGGTACATATGATAATTCTATTATAATATCTGAGTCTTCTATACGATACGAATTTCCTCCTCTTATTGTAAAGACATTCAAAGGATTTAATTTCCTTAGAATAGGTTCCCCACCAGATATCTCAGTGCAAATTATTTCTTCTCCTTGTACTAGTAAATCTTCAAAAGACTTACTAAAAGTTTCCTTCATGTTCTGACTGATATATCCATAATGAATTATCTGTGAGGCCATTAACTCTCTTCTATCTCTATAATTAAACTTCATCCATTTGGCTTGTGCCTGTATTGCCGCAGCAGCTTCTTCTTCTGAAAATTTGTTAGCAACTATCCTCTCTAGAATGGATTTATTTAATAAGGCGCTGATATCCTCAATTTTGGTATTTATAAGATCTGGATTAGACATTACAATAAGAGGATTGAATCTAGCTTCACGTTCTTCTCCCAATAGAACAGCCATATAAGAATTTAACAGAGGATAATTTTTATAAGTATTATTAAACTTAGCCTCTATGTTGTAAGGATTAATAACAGCACTAACCTCTGCAGGGTCAACAATATTATTAATTAAATTGACATTACTAAGCTTTTCAGCCATAGTTGCCCTGATTCCATTATCTACATCAAACCCTACAATAGTATCTGCAGCATCAACTACTTCCTTATAATAAGACTTAGTTTTTTGCTTACGAGTTCTTTTCTGAAATGGGAAAGACATTTTCCCAGTATTACTAAAAGTTGTTGCCATTAAAAATTTTTTACAAAGTTAAAAATAAAAGGTATTAGTTTTCAATATTTTTTGTTGTGGTATAGCGTAAACTTGCAACTGACTTAGCAGGATTGATAATTTTATTAGGATTTTTAAGAGTAAATTTCTTAAACCAGGGATCGTCTATAATAGTTTTTACTTTATCGTTATACTTGTGTTGTTCATGCTTTTCTCTGTCAGCCCGTAGAATCATCAACATACCCATAGCGCTAACACGGTCAAAGTTATCATCAGGATTCCAGGCAATAAGTTCCCTTATATAACCTAATGATCTCACTCTATGTAAGTTAAGCACTGATGGCTTTTCAATTATTTTACCAGTCTCATCTAATTCAGCTTCGTCTTCTTTAAAAGGATTGAATGCAGTTGATATCAACCAATCTGCTTGAAGCTTGCGCCCCCAAGCATTGACCATCTTATTGGCACTAGTGCCCTTCGCCCTATTGCCAAATGCCGGTCCTTTTGCATAGTCCATATCCCTAAGTACCTGAGGAGTATCACATAAATATTGTAAACTTCTTGTAGTATCAAAATACTGAAATAATCCTTTAAGGTTATTTTCGTAGTTAGCTATTGCATTATAAAACTTAAGCAACTTTAAACAATTCTCATAAAATTCAGACGCCAATCTAGGTCTTCCAGTATATTCAGCAACTATTCTATCCGTCCAGGTATCGAAGATAAAAATTGATCCAAATGAATTAGTATAAGTACCTTCATCAGAATCAATGGGGTCTATGCCAGCAATGTATCTCCAAAATGGAATAGTACCATCTGTCATCAGCTTTTTAGGCATCTCAAAGATCTCAATACCCCCTGTCTTATCTAACTCATCCTTAATAGGATAGCTTCTTAATACAGGATGTAACTCCAGTTTATCCCAGGTTACATCTCCACCAACAGACATTTTAAGATGTCCTACATAATGAGCAGAGATAAATTTATTTACAGAAGGAAGAACTTCAGCCAAGTAATCTTTAAGATCCGCCACAGGAAAGATACTTCCTTCTCTTCTCATAATAGCTTCTTGTGGTACTATACACATCTCAGCTTTATGCTGTACAAGAGTATTAGAATCTGTAGAATTATATTTTATATAAACCCTTCTTTCAATAATTTCCTTGAGTGATCCAATGATATCTGAATTTCCATTCTTGTCATATCTGCCCAACCTGTTCATATATGCAGGAAAGAAGAATGCACAGGAAGATGATCCATTAACATTCTTATCATATACATTAGGAACTTCAAAAATATTATAACCTCCTGGGTTATAGAACATTTCCTCAGCTCCTTTGAAGTCAGCACCCTCAGTACCACCAGTACCTCCACCAACCATAGTACCGAATGCAAATTCTCCTTCTTCAACAGACTCCCTTGCTACCATCCAAGACTTTAATAAGTTAGGATGTTTTCCCCATTCATCCCAATATATCCTTGGGCCTCTTTTACCCCTAGCTTTGTCAGGATCTCCCTGAGTAGTTATTCCTATAACTGAATTTCTGGTTCCTTGGGTTAATCCTGATGAGTCTGTGTATCCCATTTCCCAAGTCATTGAATTCAATGAATCCTTAGACTTTAATCTAGGCCAAGGAGTATTACTTGCACACCAATCTACATTATCTTCAAACTTATTAAGAATACCATCTTTAATAAGATACTCTTTTTCAGATGCTATAGCAAATCCTTTTACATCTCCTTTATTTACTGAGGTATCCCCTAATATTAACAACCGAGTAAGATCAGATCCTGCTTTAAAAGAGAATCCCATCCCCCTCTTTTTTAAGAGTCCTACATGCCTACCTGCTTCAGTAGCTTGTTGCATATAGTGAAAGTACAAGTAATCACCATCATAGAAGTCAGGAAAATCTCTGATTCTTTCTGCTCTTCTTGATCCTTCTTTAATTACACTTCTTAAAATTGGAGAGTAGTTTAAATAAAAATAGTGAGGGCCTGTAATCCACTCACCATCATATTCTCGTATATATCCTTCCCTGCATCGTCTAGCTTCTTCTTTCCAATGCCTTGAGTACTCAGAATTAGGAGAATTATTAGGAAATAAACTTGTATACTTTTTAAATTTTTGATAGTATAGAGCAGCAGGTCTGAAGTAATCTGTATCTTCCAGGATATGAGGATTAGTTATATTCACAATAACTTTTCCAAAAGCATCCTTTTCAAGATCTTTACTATACTTTCTATTAGGATTTATTAAATTTTTAATAAAAGGTACAGTTTCTATAAACTCAATTATTTCGCTATTGACTTCTCGGTCTAATAAAGTGAAATCAAGAGAACTCTGACAAATATTAAATTCCATCTTCAAAAGTAGCTTTTATCTTGCTACCTACCCTATCTTTTTTAGACTCAACTTCTTTCTTCACCATATTCTCTAGCTTTGCTATTCCTTCCAATAAGGATGCACTTTTCTCTATGACTCTTGCAAACTTCTCAATGTCATACTTTAACTTACCATTTTTGTCAATTGCCAGAAAGTCTACCTCTCTAAATTGATCCCTCATCCTATCTACTGCAATTTTTACATCCTTTAGAAATAGTAGAGGAAGTACTTCTTCACTCCTTTTACGGTAGAACTCTCTGGCATTCTTGACAATTGAATCTTCCTTCCAGGATTTTGGAAGATTAAGTACAGACATAACCTCTATTTGTCTTTTTTCATCTTCAATTATATCTGAGAAATCGGACTTAAAATCCTCCATAAAATAGATAAATCCTAACTCAGCTAAGGCTTTTTCTTTAAGTTTAGTCTTATCCCTATCCCAAATACTTTTAAATGGAGTTAGTATATACGCTTCTTCAGATATAACTAATTGATTGTTAATAAGATCAAATAATCTCATGTTGCTTCCTTTCTGTCTTCTTTCGTAATCTCGCTTTATTCCAAATAGGACAGTGAAAGATTAGGAAGTAGGGTATCCTTAATGAAGGAAACTCTTCTTTCTCTCTATCACACCTATATTTCATAATAATAGC
>Ga0105103_10000571_pt1 | contig 20849 bp, 19 predicted proteins | sample PPLLaktember2015_2_FD_79107 | JGI IMG/M metagenome (GOLD analysis project Ga0105103, IMG submission 79107) | Freshwater sediment microbial communities from Prairie Pothole Lake near Jamestown, North Dakota, USA - PPLs Lake P7 Core (6) Depth... | ecosystem: Environmental > Aquatic > Freshwater >...
CCCACGCCCGAGCGCCGCGTGACGCTGCAGAACTACCTGCGCGCACTGGGTATTGGCTTGCACCTGAGCGACGACCCGACGCCGGGCGAGATCCAGACCATCGCGCTGGCCACCAAGGACCGGCCCGATGTGACGCAGATCCACACCATGCTGCTGCGTTCGATGCAGCAGGCCGTCTACACCAGCGCCAATGCCGGCCACTTCGGCCTGGCCTATGGCGCCTATGCGCATTTCACCAGCCCGATCAGGCGCTACCCCGACCTGCTGGTGCACCGGGTCATCAAGGCCATCCTCGGCGAGAAGCGCTACCAGCTCGATGCCGCGCTGGTGGCGCGCATGCCGCCTGCGCCGCCGAGGCGCGGTGCCAAGCCCGGTGTGGCCAAGCCGGCCAAGGCGATGAGCAAGGAGTTGGAGACCTGGGAACTGGCCGGCGCGCATTGCAGCGCCAACGAGCGCCGCGCCGACGAAGCCTCGCGCGATGTCGAGGCCTGGCTGAAGTGCCGGTTCATGCGCGAGCACCTGGGCGAGGAGTACGCCGGCACGGTCAGTGCCATCACCAGCTTCGGCCTGTTCGTCACGCTGGATGCGCTGTATGTCGAAGGGTTGGTGCACATCACCGAATTGGGCGGCGAGTATTACCGCTACGACGAGGTGCACCAGGAACTGCGCGGTGAGCGCTCCGGCGCGCGTTATGCGGTGGGCACGCGCGTGCGCGTGCAGGTCAGCCGGGTCGACCTGGACAGCCGGCGCATCGATTTCCGCCTGGTGCGCGATGGCGAGCCGGCTTTGCCGCCGACGCGCGCTCGCGGCGAACGAGCGCGGGCGCAAAGCGCCGTCGAGGAACTGCAGGCCGTGCAGGAGATCGACCGCGCCGGCAAGGCGGCGGTTCGGCGCAAGGCCGGCAAGAAGGCGGCCACACCCGGCGCAGCGCCGGCCAAGCCGGCGCGCAGCGCGCGCGACCGTAAGACACCGACGCGCACGCGCCGCTGACTGCGAGGTCCGGGGCGGCTACAGCGACGGCGGGCGGGTAGCCGCCACGTCGCGCATCAGTTCGGTCAGCTGCCCGGCACGCACCGCCAGGCCGCCCGGCGAGCGTGCCAGCAGCAGGTCGGCTGCGCGGCCGTGCAGCCAGGTGGCAGCCTGCAGTGCCAGGCGAGCCGACGACGCATTGCCGTGCCGTGGTGCGAGCTGCGCCCAGAAGCCGCCCACCCAGCCGGCCAGCACGTCGCCGGTGCCGCCACTGGCCAGCAGGCCATTGCCGGTGGGGTTGATCACCGGCTCGGCGTCAGGGCAGGCGATGATGCTGCCCGAACCTTTGAGCAGGACCACGCATTGCAGCCGCTGCGCCAGCGTCTGCGCGGCACGCAGCCGATCGGCCTGCACTCTCGTGGTGTCAACCCCCAGCAGCCGGGCGGCTTCCAGCGGATGCGGGGTCAGGACTGTCGCCTGGCCGCGTGATGCACGGGCCTGCAGGCGGTGCTGCAGTGATTCGTCAGCCGCCAGCGCATTCAGCGCATCGGCATCCAGCAGCAGGCGCGCGCAGCGCGCCATCAGTGCCGGCAGCACCTCGCGCACGGCCTCGCCGCCGCCGCAGCCGCAGACCACCGTGCTGCGCGCCAGCGTCGCGGCATCGCCGCGCCACCACTGCGGCCGGAACATCAGCTCCGGTTGCTGCGTGTCGCAGGACGGCATAGCGGCATCCAGCGGGCTGACGAAAACCCGCCCGGCACCGCTGCCGAGCGCGGCGCGCGCTGCCAGCAGCGCAGCGCCAGCCATGCCCGGCGCACCGCCGACGACGACCAGGTCGCCATGGCTTCCCTTGTGGCTGGTGTGGGCGCGTGGCGCCAACACGTCCAGCGATTCCGTCCCGGCCAGACGGGCGCTGGCGGCATGCGCGCCCGGCGTCACGCCGAGCGCGTCGAGCCAGATCTGGCCTGCATGGTCGCGCCCTTGGGCGGTGAACAGTCCCGGCTTCAGCGTCAGCAGGGACAGCGTGTCCGTGGCCCGCACCGCGGCCTCGCCCAGGCACTGCCCGGTGTCGGCATGCAGGCCCGAGGGCAGGTCCACCGCGAGCACCGTCGCCTGCAGCGCATTGATGGTGGCAATGGCCTCGGCGATCGGCCCTTGAGGTGCGCGCGAGGCACCCAGACCCAGCAGCGCGTCGATGACCAGGTCCGGCACGCCGCCGGGCGTCTGGCTGGACAGCGGCACGCCGGCCTGCTGCACGTCGGCCAGCGCATGACGGGCGTCGTCGGGCAGCCGCCGCGCGTCGCCGAACAGCGTGACCTGAACTGTCAGGCCGGCGCGCCGCAGGTGCGCAGCGGCCACCAGTCCATCGCCGCCGTTGTTGCCCGGCCCGCAAGCCACCCAGACCTGGCGCGCCTGTGGTGCCAGCGCCAGCGCCAGGCGCGCTACGCCCAAGCCGGCACGCTGCATCAGCTGGTGCGGGGCGTGTTGCGCCAGGGCCGCCGCCTCGATCGCGCGCGAAGCCTGCACATCGTGCAGGCGCCCCCCGGCATCACCGGGCAGGATGCGGATGGGCCGGTCTGGGCTGGCAGGGGGCATGGGCTCGCTCGATCGCTGGGCCGGATTGTGCGGCAGGGCCGCGTTGCGCCCGCGCACGCGCGGCACCGCTTCAGGACTTGAGGCGTTGCGGCCCGAGGCCGTCGATATCGATGGCCGGTTCGCGCCCGCCCATCAGGTCGGCCACCAGCCGCGCCGAGCCGCAGGACAGCGCCCAGCCGCTCGAGCCATGGCCCAGGTTCAGCCAGATGCCCGGGCTGCGGCTTTGTCCCAGCACCGGCGGGCCGTCCGGCAGCATCGGCCTGGCGCCCTTCCAGGCGCTGGCCTGGGACAGGCGCGCCGCGCCCGGGAACCAGTCGTCCAGCACCCTGTACAGGGTGCGCAGCGCGGCGTCGTTCATGCGCCCGGGTGCACCGCCGAGTTCGGCACTCCCGGCCACGCGGATGCGCTGGCCGAGCCGCGAGATGGCGACCTTGTACTTTTCGTCCATGACGGCGCCGCGCGGGCCCAGCGAGGTGGGCGACTCGCTCTGGCTCAGCGGCGCGGTCACCGAGTAACCGTAAACCGGTGCGATGGGCAGCGACAGGCCCAGCGGCTTGAGCAAGCGCGCGCTCTGGTGGCCGGTGCACAGCAGCACCGCGTCGAAGGCGGCCTCGGCCTGGGTAGCCCCGGCAAGGTCGCGGACCAGCAGCCTGGGGCTTGCGCCCGGGCTCAGCGACAACACCTCGTGTTGGAACAGGAACCGCCCGCCGTGCGCCTGCGCCTGTGCCTTGATCAGGTGCGCAAACTGGCGGCAGTTGCCGACCTCGTCCTGCGGCAGCGAGATGCCGGCGTGCAGCGGCATGGCCGGGTTCAGGCCCGGTTCCACCTGGTGGCACTGCGCCGCGTCGAGCAGTTCGAAGGCGACCTGCAGCTCGCCGAGCATGCGCAGCGAGGCCTGGGCCTGGGTCAGGTCGCGTGTGCTGCGCAGCAGCACCAGCACGCCGCGCGCTTGTTCGTATTCCAGATCCAGCGCCAGCGTCAGGGCGTGAAGGCGCTGGCTGCTGTAGCGTGCCAGCTGGTACAGGCGACCGCGGTTGGCCTGATAGACCGCCGGGCGGCAGGCGCGCCACCAGCGCCAGATCCATGGCAGTTGGCCCAGCACGTTGGCGCCGCCGAAGCGCACCGGCGCATGGCGGCCGAACATGTGGCGCAGCACCTTCAACGGCATGCCCGGCGCGGCCCAAGGGGTGACATAGCCTGGTGCGATCACCCCCGCATTGGCGAAGCTGGTTTCACTGGCCACGCCGGCATGGCGCTCGTAGACCGTGACCTCGTGGCCGTCGGACGCCAGTTCATGCGCACTCGTGACGCCGACGATGCCAGCGCCAATGATGGCGATGCGCACGCTAGCGTCCTGGCCCGGCGAGCTCGCGCTCGATGGCCAGCGACACGTCGAGCACGGTGTCGTCGCACATCGAAGGCGCCCAGACCATCAGACCCACCGGCAGCTCATCTGCGCCCTGGCAGGGCAGCGACAGTGCGCAGCCGTCCAGGTAGTTGACGACCGACGGGTTGCGCAGCAGCAGCGCGTTGGTGGCGAAGAAGGCCTCGTCGTCGTCGAGCAGCGGCTGCAGCGGCGGAGCGACCATCGGCACCGTCGGGCAGATGAAGGCATCGACGCCGCGGGCCGAGTCTTCCACCTGCGCGATCCAGCGTCGCCGCGCCTGCAGCCGGTCGATGTAGTCGGCCGCGCCGATGCTGCTGCCGCTGCGGATGCGCGCCAGCACCCGCGGGTCGTAGTCGGCCTGGCGCGCATCGAGGCGGCCGCGATGCCAGGCCCAGGCTTCGGCCGCGCCGATCTGCCCGCTGCTGACGGCCGGCACGTCGTCGGCCGGCAGCGTGACTTCGACGATCTCGGCACCGGCGTTGCGCAGTCGTACCAGGCAACGCTCGAAGGCGCGCGTCACGGTGGCGTCCAGGCCGTCGAGCATATCGCCCAGCGGCAATGCCAGGCGCAGTGCGCTCAGCGGCCGGCCGCGCAGCGCCACGCGGCGCGCTGCCATGACTTCGTGCAGCAGGACTGCGTCGCGCACGCTGCGGGTGATGGCGCAGGCGGTGTCGAGCGTGAAGGACAGTGGCAGGCATCCTTCATTGGGCGTCAGCGCCTGGGTGTTCTTGAAGCCCACGAGACCGTGCAGCGCAGCCGGCACGCGGATCGAGCCGCGCGTGTCCGAGCCCAGCGCGGCCCAGGCGGCCCCGGTCGACACCGTGACCGCGCCGCCGGAGGTCGAGCCGCCGGGGATGCGCGGCGTGGCGTCCAGCGCCAGCGTGCCGGCATTGGCCGGCGTGCCATGGTGCGGATTGATGCCGATGCCGGAGAAGGCGAACTCGGTCAGGTTGGTGTGGCCGAGCAGCGCCGCGCCGGCGCCGCGCAGGCGTGCCACCACCGGGCTGTCGGCGGTGGCCGGCGCCGCGTCGGCCATCGACTTCGAGGCCGCCGTGCTGGGCACGCCGGCCACGTCGAACAGATCCTTCACAGAGACCGCGAGTCCAGCCAGCGGCGGCACCGGGGCACCGACTGTGCGCTGTGCATCTACCGCCGCGGCGGTGGCGCGGGCCATGGCATCGAAACGGCGAACGAAGGCATGGCGGCATGCTGGCGCGTTGGCAATGGCGATGGCCCGCTCGATGTCTTCGGCGGCGTCGAGCCGCCCGGCGGCCACTTCGGCCGCTGCGGATAGAAGGTCGGCGGCAGGCCCGCGTGCTAGAATCCACAAGTCTGTTGAGAAGCTCATCGCGACGATTGTCGCAGGATGTAACGCCTTCAAGAGACGACGCCGCGAACCCGGCCGCCGAACGGTGCTGCCTTCGATGAAGGCGGTTCTGGCTGGAGTTCAAGACCCAACCCTTCGGAGTAAACATGACTGTATCCATGCGTGAGATGCTGGAAGCCGGTGTCCATTTCGGACACCAGACGCGCTTCTGGAACCCCAAGATGGCCCCGTACATCTACGGCCATCGCAACAAGATCCACATCATCAACCTCGAGAAGACGCAGCCGCTCTTCCTCGACGCGATGAAGTTCATCCGCCAGCTGGCCTCCAAGCGTGGAACCGTCCTGATGATCGGCACCAAGCGCCAGGCGCGCGAGGTCATCGCACTGGAAGCGCAGCGCTGCGGCATGCCCTATGTCGACCAGCGTTGGCTGGGCGGCATGCTCACCAACTTCAAGACCGTCAAGGCCTCGCTGAAGAAGCTGAAGGAGATGCAGGCACAGAAGGAAGCCGGCATCGAGCAGATGATCAAGAAGGAAGGCCTGATGTTCGAGCGCGAACTGGCCAAGCTCGAGAAGGACATCGGTGGCATCCAGGACATGAACGCGCTGCCGGACGCAATGTTCGTCATCGACGTCGGCTACCACAAGATCGCCATTGCCGAAGCCAAGAAGCTGGGCATTCCGCTGATCGGCGTGGTCGACACGAACCATTCGCCGGTCGGCATCGACTATGTCATCCCCGGCAATGACGACTCGGCCAAGGCCGTCGCGCTGTATGCGCGCGCCGTGTCCGACGCCGTGCTCGAAGGCAAGTCCAGCGCCACCAGCGACGTGGTGCAGGCGGTCAGTGCCGACGGCGACGAATTCGTCGAGGTGCGCGAAGGCGCCTGAATGCCGGCGCCGGTATGTCCGATGCAGGCCTGAAGGGCCGCATCGGCCGCCGGCGGCCACCCACCGGCCTGCTGCGGCGCGACGCGCCGGCCGGCAAAGTCATGGAGTAGAGAGATGCCCGCAATTACCGCAAGCATGGTCGGCGCGCTGCGCGCCAAGACCGACGCCCCGATGATGGAATGCAAGAAGGCCTTGACCGAGGCCGGCGGCGACATGGAGCGCGCCGAGGAGATCCTGCGCGTCAAGCTCGGCAGCAAGGCCGGCAAGGCTTCCTCGCGTGTCACCGCCGAAGGCGTGGTCGCCGGTCAGGGCGCCGCGTTGGTCGAAGTCAATTGCGAGACCGACTTCGTCTCGAAGAACGACGACTTCCTGGCCTTCAGCCAGGCCGTGGCCGATCTGGTGGCCAGCGGCAATCCGGCCGACCTGGCCGCGCTGGCCGCGCTGCCGCTGGCGCAAGCCGGCTTCGGCCCTACCGTCGAAGACGTGCGCAAGGGTCTGATCGGCAAGATCGGCGAGAACATTTCCGTGCGCCGCTTCAAGCGCTATGCCGACGGCGCCAGGCTGGCGCGCTACCTGCACGGCACGCGCATTGGCGTGCTGGTGGAGTTCGACGGCGATGAAGTCGCCGCGAAGGACGTGGCCATGCACGTGGCGGCGATGAAGCCGGCAGCGCTGTCCTCTGCCGAGGTGCCGGCGGATCTGGTCGACAAGGAGCGCAAGATCGCCGCCGAGAAGGCCGCCGAATCCGGCAAGCCGGCCGACATCGTCGCCAAGATGGTCGACGGTGCGGTGCAGAAGTACCTGAAGGAGGTCTCGCTCTTCGACCAGGCCTTCGTCAAAGCGGCCGACGGCAAGCAGACCGTGGGTGCGATGCTCACGGACAAGAAGACCATCGTCAAGGGCTTCACGCTGTACGTGGTGGGCGAGGGCATCGAGAAGCGTGCCGACGACTTTGCCGCCGAGGTGGCGGCCCAGGTGGCGGCTGCCAAGGCACAGTGAGCTTTGCCCGGCGCCGGGAGCCTCCCGGCGCGCCGTACACTTGCCACCATCGCTGATCGGAACCCTTTGCATGCCGGCGTACAAGCGCATCCTGTTGAAGCTGTCTGGCGAAGCCCTGATGGGCGACGATGCCTACGGCATCAACCGCGCGACGATCGTGCGCATGGTGCGCGAGATCCAGGACGTCACCGCGCTGGGCGTCGAGGTGGCGGTGGTCATTGGCGGCGGCAACATCTTCCGCGGTGTGGCGGGCGGCTCGGTGGGCATGGACCGCGCCACCGCAGACTACATGGGCATGCTGGCCACGGTGATGAACTCGCTGGCCCTGGCCGACACCATGCGCCAGGAGGGCATGACCGCGCGGGTGATGTCGGCCATCGCCATCGAGCAGGTGGTTGAGCCCTACGTGCGGCCGAAGGCGCTGCAGTACCTGGAAGAAGGCAAGATCGTGGTCTTCGCCGCAGGCACCGGCAACCCCTTCTTCACCACCGACACCGCCGCTGCGCTGCGCGGTGCCGAGATTGGCGCGCAGGTGGTGCTGAAGGCCACCAAGGTCGACGGCGTCTACAGCGCTGACCCGAAGAAGGACCCTGCAGCCACGCGCTACGCCAACATCAGCTTCGACGAGGCGATCGCCAAGAACCTGCAGGTAATGGACGCCACGGCCTTTGCGCTGTGCCGCGACCAGAAGCTGCCGATCAAGGTGTTCAGCATCTTCAAATCGGGTGCGCTGAAGCGCGTGGTGCTGGGCGAGGATGAAGGCACCCTGGTGCACGTTTGACCCATCGTGTGGTGATCATGAGCATTGCAGACATCAAGCAGACTGCCGAACACAAGATGGCCCGCTCGATCGAGGCCTTCAAGGTCGAATTGCAGAAGATCCGCACCGGACGCGCCCACCCCGGGTTGCTCGACCAGGTGCAGGTCGAGTACTACGGCTCGCACGTGCCCATCAGCCAAGTGGCCAACGTCACGCTGATCGACGCGCGCACGATCGGCGTCCAGCCCTGGGAGAAGGGCATGGGTGCGAAGATCGAGAAAGCCATCCGCGAGTCCGGCCTGGGCCTGAACCCGGCCACGCAGGGCGACCTGGTGCGCGTGCCGATGCCGCCGTTGACCGAAGAACGCCGCAAGGAACTGACCAAGGTGGTGCGCCACGCCGGCGAGGAAGCCAAGGTGGCGGTGCGCAACCTGCGCCGCGATGCCAACGAGCACCTGAAGAAGCTGCTCAAGGACAAGCTGGCCACCGAGGACGACGAGCGGCGCGCGCAGGACGAGGTGCAAAAGCTCACCGACCGCACCATCGCCGAGGTCGATCGCCTGGTGCATGGCAAGGAAGCAGAGATCCTGGCGGTTTGAAGTGAATTTCTCCGACACACCCCGCGACCCCACCGTGCCGCGCCATGTGGCAGTGGTCATGGACGGCAACGGCCGCTGGGCGCGCAAGCGCTACATGCCGCGTGTCTACGGTCACAAACAGGGCGTGGACGCGCTGGTGCGCGCGGTCAATGCCTTCGCTGACCGCGGCGTCGACTACCTGACGGTTTTTGCCTTCTCGTCCGAGAACTGGAAGCGCCCGTCCGAAGAGGTCTCCGGCCTGATGGGCCTGGTGCTGGTGGCGGTGTCGAAGTACCTGACCAAGCTGGCTGGCGACGGCGTGCGCGTGCGCATCGTTGGCGACCGCTCCAAGGTCTCGAACAAGCTGCGCGACGCCTGGGAGTATGCCGAGCGCAGCACCGCGCACAACACGCGCATCAACCTGTCGGTGGCCTTCAACTACGGCGGCCGCTGGGACATGGTGCAGGCCTGCCGGCATGCCATGCTCGACGGCGTGCACCCCGACGTGCTGGACGAGGCGACGCTTTCGCGCTACATGGCGCTCAGTTTCGCCCCCGACCCGGACCTGTTCATCCGCACTGGCGGCGAGATGCGCATCAGCAATTTCCTGCTCTGGCAATCGGCTTATTCGGAGTTCGTGTTCACCGAGCGCCTGTGGCCGGATTTCGACGAGACCGACATCGACGCGGCCATCCAGGCCTACAGGCAGCGCGACCGGCGCTATGGGGGCATCCCGACGGAAGAACTGGTGCCCCAGGGCATCTGACGTCGATGCTCGGACAGCGCGTCCTCACCGCGGTCGTGCTGCTGGCCCTGCTGGTGCCAGCCTTGCTTGCCCCCCTGGCCTGGCCCTTCAACCTGCTGACCTTGCTCCTGATCGGGGCTGCCGGCTGGGAGTGGGGACGCCTGAACCAGTGCCGCATGGCACCGTCCCTGGGCATGGGCCTTGGGCTGGTGCTGGCGTGTGCCGCCGCATTGGCCGCGGGCTGGTCCTTGCACCCACCCGCGATGGCCTGGTGGCTGGCGGCCGCAGTATGGGTGGTGGGCGGTGCGCTGGCGTTGCGCAGCGGGACGTCGCTGTGGCCGCACCTGCCGCGCCTGGCGCGCCTGGCGCTGGGCCTCGCGGCACTTTGGGCAGCTTGGCTGGCGATGAGCCATGCGCGCAGCATCGGCATCAACTTCATTCTGTCGGTGTTCTGCCTGGTGTGGGTGGCCGACATTGCCGCCTACTTCGGCGGTCGCCGCTTCGGTAGACGCAAGCTCGCGCCCAGCATCAGCCCAGGCAAGAGTTGGGAAGGTGTGTACAGCGGCATGGCTGGCGTGTTCGTGCTGACGCTGGCTTGGCGCGCATTGGAATCGCACTTCAATGCCGACAGCGTGAGCCTGTACGGACAGTTGCTGGCCCGACTGGGCCTGCTTGGCGGTCTGGCCGCGCTGGCCTTCCTGGCCGGCATGAGCGTGGTCGGTGACCTGGTCGAGTCGCTGGTCAAGCGCGCCGCCGGTGCCAAGGATTCCAGCCGACTGCTGCCCGGCCATGGCGGCGTGCTCGACCGTGTCGACGCCTTGCTGCCGGTGTTCCCGCTGTCGCTGGCGCTGCTCAGCATTTGAAGGACCCATCGCCCGTGCAGCGCCAGCGACTCGTGATTCTCGGTTCCACCGGCTCCATCGGCACCAGCACGCTGGACGTGGTCTCGCGCCACCCCGAGCGCTTCTCGGTGCTGGGACTGAGCGCGATGCAGCGCATCGATGAACTCATCGCCCAATGCCGACACTGGCAGCCGCGCTGGACGGTGGTGCCCGACGAAACCCGTGCCCGCGTGGTGCGCGAAGCACTGCGCGAGCAAGGCGTGGCCACCCAGGTACTCAGCGGCGCGCAGGCGCTGTGCGACATGGCGGCCGACCCCGAGGTCGACAGCGTCATGGCAGCGATCGTCGGCGCGGCCGGCCTGGCGCCGTGCCTGGCCGCGGCCCGCGCAGGCAAGCGGCTGCTGCTGGCCAACAAGGAGGCGTTGGTGGTCGGCGGCGCGCTTTTCATGCGCGCGGTGAAGGAGGGCGGCGCGACGCTGCTTCCCATTGACAGTGAGCACTCGGCGATCTTCCAGTGCCTGCCGCAACAGCGCAGCCAGTGGCCGCAGACCGTCGACCACGTCGTGCTCACCGCCTCGGGCGGGCCGTTTCGCACCCGCGATCCGGCCACGCTGCACAGCGTCACGCCCGATGAGGCCTGCGCCCATCCGAACTGGGTGATGGGCCGCAAGATCTCGGTCGATTCGGCGACGATGATGAACAAGGCGCTGGAGGTGATCGAGGCGCGCTGGCTCTTCGACCTGACACCCGAGCAGGTGCGGGTGGTGATCCACCCGCAGAGCATCATCCACTCCATGGTGGTGTGCCGCGACGGTAGTGTGCTGGCGCAGCTGGGCACGCCCGACATGCGTGGCCCGATCAGCTACGGCCTGTCCTTCCCGCAGCGCATCGAGTCCGGCGCCGCGCGCCTGGACTTCAGCACGCTGGCGGCGCTGACCTTCGAGGACGCCGACGCGCAGCGCTTCCCCGGGCTGCATCTGTCGTGGGCCGCGCTGCGCGGTCCCGAGGGCAGCACCACGGTGCTGAACGCGGCCAACGAAGTGGCCGTGGCCGCCTTCCTGGACCGGCAAATCGGCTTCGATGCGATCCACCACATCAACGCCGAGACCATTGCCGCGGTGCTGCCACAGCTGGGCGAGGCGCCGGCGTTGGACGAGTTGCTGGCGCTGGACGAGCGTGCCCGCGCGCACGCGCGCAACCGTGCGCTGGAGCTGGCGCGATGATCACCACCGTGCTGGCCTTTCTGGTCACGCTGGCCATCCTGGTGGTGGTGCACGAATACGGCCACTATCGCGTGGCGGTGGCATGCGGCGTGAAGGTGCTGCGCTTTTCGGTCGGCTTCGGCCGCGTGCTTTGGCGCCGCCAGAGCGGGCCCGATGCCACCGAGTTCGTCGTCTCGGCATTGCCGCTGGGTGGCTATGTGCGCATGCTCGACGAGCGCGAGGCGCCGGTGCCGGCCGACGAGTTGCACCGCGCCTTCAATCGGCAGCCCCTGGCGCGGCGCGCGGCCATCGTCATCGCCGGTCCGGCTGCAAACCTGCTGCTGGCCGTGCTGCTGTTCGCCGCAGCGCAGTGGTTGGGCACCGAGGAGCCGCGTGCGGTGATCAGCGCGCCGCTGCCGGCCAGCGTGGCTGAGCAGGCCGGGCTGCGCTCGGGCGACTGGGTGCGCGCGGTCTCGCGCGACGGCAGCCAATGGACCGATGTGCGTTCGATGAACGACCTGCGCTGGCAGATCACACAGGCGGTGCTCGATGGCGAGCCGCTGCAACTGTCCGCCAGCGACCGCCGCGGTGGCGGCACACGCACCGTGAAGCTGGACCTGCCGCGCCTGGGCACGCGCGATGTCGATGCCACGCTGATGCGCCAGGTGGGACTGGGCGCGCCGTATAGCGAAGCGGTCATGGGCGAGATCAAGGCCGGTGGCCCGGCGGCCGTCGCCGGGCTGCGTGCCGGCGACCGCGTGTTGAATGTCGATGGCCAGCCGGTGGCCGACGCGCTGGGCTTGCGTGAACGCATTCGCCAGTCGGTGCACGGCGGCGCGGCACAGCCGATGCGCTGGCAGGTCGAACGCGACGGCCGCCTCGTCGACGTGGAGGTATCGCCCCGGGTTCTGGACGAGAACGGCACGCGCGTCGGCCGCGTCGATGCATTCATTGGCAAGCCGGTCGAGATGGTGACCGTGCAGCGCGGCGTGTGGGAAGGGTTGCACCTCGGCGTCGAGCGCACCTGGGAATTGAGCGTGCTGACCGTCAGGATGCTCGGCCGCATGCTGGTCGGCGAGGCCTCGCTGCGCAACCTGAGCGGGCCGCTGACCATCGCCGACTATGCCGGGCAGTCGGCGCAGCAGGGCATCGGCTACTACCTCGGCTTCCTGGCGCTGGTCAGCGTGAGCTTGGGCGTGCTCAACCTGCTGCCCTTGCCGATGCTCGATGGCGGACACCTGATGTATTATCTTTTCGAGGGGTTGACCGGTCGACCCGTGTCGGAGTTGTGGTTAGGCCGGCTGCAACGCGGCGGCATCGCCATCCTCCTGGCCCTGATGTCGGTGGCCCTCTTCAACGACGTGGCCCGCCTGCTGGGCTTGCATTGAGCTCCTCCCCCATGCCCCTTGCGTCCCTGTCTCGCGTCGCCACGAGTGCGTTGCGCATGGTGGTGGCCTGCCTGATGCTCGCCGCCGTGCTGTTCGCGCCGGCGGCGCATGCGGTCGAGCCCTTCGTGATCAAGGACATCCGCATCGAGGGCATCCAGCGCACTGACCCGGGCACGGTCTTCGGCGCGCTGCCCTTTCGCATCGGCGATACCTACACCGACGAGAAGGGCGCCACCGCGCTGCGCGCGCTGTTTGCCACGGGACTGTTCAAGGACGTGCGCATCGAGATCGACGAACAGATCGTGGTCGTCGTCGTCGACGAGCGCGCGATCATCGCCACCGTGTCCTTCGTCGGCCTGAAGGAATTCGAGCAGGACGTGCTGCTGAAGTCGTTGCGCGAGGCTGGCATCGGCGAGGGCCTGCCCTTCGACCGCGCGCTGGTCGATCGGGCCGAGCAGGAAATCAAGCGCCAGTACCTGTCACGCAGCCTCTACGGCGCCGAGGTGGTGACCACGGTGACGCCGATCGAGCGCAACCGCGTCAACGTCACTTTCACGATGACCGAGGGCGATGCCGCGCGCATCCGCGAGATCCGTATCGTCGGCGCGAGCGCGTTCAGCGAATCGACGCTGCTGAGTCAGTTCGAAGCCAGCCCGAGTGGTTGGCTCAGTTGGTACACCAAGGGTGACCGATATTCCCGCGCCAAGCTGAATGCCGACCTGGAGACTTTGCGCGCCTGGTACCTGAACCGCGGCTTTCTCGAGTTCACGATCGAGTCGACCCAGGTGACGATCTCACCGGACAAGCAGGACATCACGGTCACCATCACGATCCGTGAAGGCCAGGTCTTCACCGTCACGGGCGTGCGGCTGGAAGGCAACTTCCTCGGCCGCGAGGACGAATTCCGGGCCCTGGTCAGCGTTGAGCCCGGGCGCCCATACCGTGGCGATGAAGTGGCCGCCACCGTACGGCGTTTCGCCGACCTGTTCGCGAACTACGGCTTTGCCTTCGCGCGGGTGGAGCCGCGTCCCGAGATCGACCGTGATGCGGCGCGCGTGGCCGTGGTCTTCGTGGCCGATCCGTTGCGCCGCGTGTACGTGCGACGTATCGATGTGTCCGGCAACACGCGCACGCGCGACGAGGTCATCCGGCGCGAGTTCCGGCAGTTCGAGGCGTCCTGGTACGACGGTGCGAAGATCAAGCTGTCGAAGGAGCGCGTCGACCGCCTCGGCTTCTTCAAGGCGGTGTCGGTAGACACCGTCGAAGTGGCGGGCACGCCCGACCAGGTGGACCTGGTGATCACCGTCGAGGAAAAGCCCACCGGCAACCTGTCCGTCGGCGCAGGCTACTCCAGTGCAGAGAACTTGACGCTGACCGCCTCGATCCAGCAGGAGAACGTGTTCGGCTCGGGCCACTTCCTGGGCCTGTCGATCAATACCGGCGCGAGCAACCGAACGGTGGTCGTCAATACCCTGGATCCGTACTGGACGGTGGATGGCGTGTCCCGCGGCTTCGACTTGTACTACCGCAACTCCAGCCCGCTCAACAGCTTCGGCGACAGCTATGACCTCACCACCTGGGGCGGCTCGGTGCGCTTCGGCGTCCCCTTCACCGAGAGGGACATCGTCTATTTCGGCGCGGGCTACGAGCAGACGCAGATTGGTGACAGTGACTTCCTGCCCAACAGTTACTTCCTGTACCGCCAGGAGTACGGTCCGTCCAGTTATGGGTTCCCGCTGACGGTGGGCTGGTCGCGCGACGGACGCAACAGTGCCATCTTCCCCACCGAAGGCCGCTTCTACCGCGCCAATGCCGAAGTCAGCGCATTGGGCGACCTTCAGTACGCCCGATTCAATCTGCAGGCGCAGCAGTATCTCGGGCTTCCCTACAACCTGACGCTCGGGTTGAATGGCGAGATCGGCTGGGGCATTGGCATCGGTCCAAGGTCCTACCCGGTGTTCAAGAACTTCTACAGCGGCGGTCTCGGGTCGGTGCGGGTGTTCGAGCAGAACTCGCTCGGGGTCATCGACCCTACTGGCGCCTTCATCGGCGGTACCCGCAAGTTGAATGTCAACACCGAGCTGTACATCCCCGTACCTGGCATGGGCAACGACAAGAGCCTGCGCTTCTTTGCCTTCTTCGACATCGGCAACGCCTGGGGCGAGGACCAGCCGATCACCTGGGACAGCCTGCGCGCTTCCACGGGGTTGGGCATCAGCTGGGTCTCGCCGATGGGCCCGCTCAAGCTGAGTTACGGCACGCCGGTCATGTACCAGGGAACCGATAGAATCCAGCCTTTCCAATTCCAGATCGGGACCAGATTCTGATGAAGATGCTGTCGCTGACCACCCGGATGCTTGCTGCCTCGGCATCGGCTGCGCTGCTGTCGTTGTCGGTCGGAGCCATGGCCCAGGAGCTGAAGATCGGCTACGTGAACAGCGAGCGGGTGCTGCGCGAGGCCGCACCGGCCAAGGCGGCGCAAGCCCGCCTGGAAGGTGAGTTCAGCAAGCGCGAGAAGGAGCTGTCTGAACAGGGCGCTCGCCTGAAGGCGGCTGCCGAAAAGCTGGAAAAGGAAGCGCCGACGCTGAGCGAGGGCGAGCGTGCACGGCGCCAGCGTGAACTGGTCGAACAGGACCGGGAAATGCAGCGCAGGAGCCGCGAGTTCAAGGAGGACCTGACGCAGCGCAAGAACGAGGAACTGCAGGCCGTGGTGGAGCGTGCGAACCGCGTCATCAAGCAGATCTTCGAGCAGGAAAAGTACGACGTCATCCTGCAGGAAGCGATCTTCGCCGGGCCGCGCGTCGACATCACCGAAAAGGTGATCAAGGTACTGAACAGCGCACCGCCGGCCGCGCCGCGCTGAGCGCCGATTCCGCAGGCCTGGATGTTCGAGGTCCGCACCGGCGAACTGGTTGCGCAGCTGGGCGGTGAACTGCTCGGCGATGCCGGGCTCGCCGTGCGTGGCATCGCCTCGCTGGAGGCCGCCGGTGGGCACGACATCGGTTTTCTTTCCAACCCGCGCTATCTTGCGTTGTTGCAGCAGTCGGCTGCCGGCTGCGTGATCGTCGGCCCGGCTCAGCGCGACGCGGTGCTCGCGCGGCCCAGTGCGATCGTCAGCGGCGACCCCTATCTGTACTACGCCCGGCTTACGCAATGGTGGGCAGCGCGCACGCGCAAGCCGCCAGTCCTGGGTGTGCACCCGAGCGCGGTGGTCGAACCCGGTGCCTTCGTTCACGACGAAGCCAGCGTCGGAGCGCTGGCGCATGTCGGTGAAGGCGCGGTCATCGGCCGTGGCGTGGTCATCGGACCGCAATGCCATGTCGGTGCGCATGCCGTGATCGGCGAGCACACCCGGCTGACTGCACAGGTGGTGATCGGCGAGCGCTGCCGCATCGGCGCGCGCTGCATCCTGCATGGTGGTGTGGTCATCGGCGCCGATGGCTTCGGCTTCGCTCCGCTGCAAGGCCGCTGGGAAAAGATCGAGCAACTGGGTGCGGTGGACATCGGCGACGAGGTCGAAATCGGTGCCAACAGTTGCGTCGACCGCGGCGCGCTGCGGGACACGGTGTTGGAGCAGGGCGTCAAGCTCGACAACCTGGTGCATATCGCGCACAACGTGGTTGTCGGAGCGCACACGGCGATGGCGGCCTGCGTGGGCATTGCCGGCAGCACGCGCATTGGCGCGCATTGCACCTTCGCCGGCCAGGCCGGCGTGGTCGGGCATGTGCAGATCTGCGATCACGTGCACGTCGGCGCAGCCTGCGCAGTGACCCGTTCGATCCACAAGCCGGGCAGCTACGGCGGCATGTTCCCCTTCGACGAGAATGGGGTGTGGGACAAGAATGCCGCCACGGTGCGGCAGCTCTATGCGCTGCGCGGCCGCATTCGTGCACTGGAAAGCAAGAACACATGACCATCGATATCCATCAGATTCTGAAGAGGTTGCCGCACCGCTACCCCATCCTGCTGGTCGACCGGGTGCTCGAATTCGAATCCGGCAAGCGCATCCGCGCGTTGAAGAACGTCACCATCAACGAGGAGTTCTTCGTCGGCCATTTTCCGCACCGGCCGGTGATGCCGGGTGTGCTGATGCTCGAGGCGCTCGCGCAAGCCGCGGCACTGCTCGGGTTCGTGACCCACGACGTCACACCCGACGACAAGACGGTGTACTACTTCGCCGGCATCGACGGCGCGCGTTTCAAGCGGCCGGTGGAGCCGGGGGACCAGTTGATCCTGGACATCGAGACCTTGCGCATGAAGGCCAGCTTCTGGAAGTTCAAGGCCCGCGCCTTGGTGGGCGATGAACTCGCCGTCGAGGCCGAATTGCTGATGGCAATTCACAAGCTCGCCTGAGCCCCATGGCCAGGATACACCCCACCGCGCAGGTCGACCCCGCCGCCCAGCTCGGCGAGGATGTCGAGATCGCCGCCTATGCGTTGATCGGTGCGGAGGTGCGCATCGACGAAGGCACACGCATTGGTCCGTACTGCGTGATCGAGGGACACACCACCATCGGCCGCAACAACCGCATCTTCCAGTCCTGTGCCATCGGCGGGCCGCCTCAGGACAAGAAGTACGCTGGCGAGCCCACGCGGCTGGAAATCGGCCACGGCAACACCATCCGCGAGTTCTGCACCATCAACCTGGGGACGGTGCAGGACGTGGGCGTGACGCGAGTCGGCGACGACAACTGGATCATGGCCTACGTGCACATTGCGCACGACTGTCAGGTCGGCAGTCACGTGATCATGGCCAACCTGACCCAGTTGGCCGGGCATGTGCAACTCGGTGACTGGGTGGTGGTCGGCGGAATGTCCGGGCTGCACCAGTTCATACGCGTAGGCGCGCATGCCATGATCGGTTTCCAGACGCGCCTGTCGCAGGACCTTCCGCCCTTTGTCACGGCGGCGGGCAATCCGGCCGAGGCCCAGGGCATCAATGCCGAAGGACTCAGGCGGCGCGGCTTCGGTGCCGAGCGCATCGACGTCATCAAGCAGATGCACCGGCTGCTCTACCGTCGCAGCCTCACCTTGGCCGAGGCCACGCAGCAGATCGGCGGGCTGCCCGAAGCGCAGACCGCGTCCGCAGCGGATGTCGCGCTGATGCTCGAATTCCTTGCCAAGGCGCAGCGCGGCATCGTGCGCTGAATCGCTGATGAACGTCACCGCGGCGCCATGGGCAATGGTGGCGGGCGAGGCCTCGGGTGACCTGCTCGCCTCGCTGCTGCTCGGCGCGATGCGCGAACGCTGGCCGGCACTGCGGGCGGTTGGCATCGGCGGGCCGTTGATGGTGCAGCAGGGATTCGAAGCCTGGTGGCCGCACCACAAGCTGGCCGTGCACGGCGTCGTCGATGCGCTGCGGCACTTTCGCGAGCTCTACGGCATACGCAATGCGTTGGCCGAGCGCATCCTGCAGCAGCGGCCGGTAGCCTTCGTCGGCGTCGATGCCCCGGACTTCAATCTCGGCCTGGAGGGCCGGCTGCGGCGCAGCGGGGTGCGCACGATCCACTTCGTCTGTCCGTCGATCTGGGCCTGGCGCGGCGGACGGGTCAAGCGCATCGCGCGCGATGTGGACCATGTGCTGTGCCTGTTCCCGTTCGAGCCTGAGTTGCTGCGCCGCGGCGGCGTGGCGGCGACCTACGTCGGCCATCCGCTGGCTGACGTGATCCCGCTGCAGGTGCCCCGGGCCGAGTCTCGGTTGCGACTGGGCCTGGGCGAGCGCGAACCGATGGTCGCGATATTGCCCGGCAGTCGTCTCGGCGAGGTCCGCCTGGTTGCGCCACCGTTCCTCCAGGCCGCGGCCTTGCTGCACCGGCGTCGAGCGGACCTTCGCTTCGTGCTGCCAGTGTCCTCGGGCATGCGCGAATCGCTTGCGCCGATGCTCGGCGCGCATGCCCCGGATGTGCCGATCGACCTGGTCGAGAGCCGGTCGCACGACGCTTTGGCCGCCTGTGACGTCACGCTCATTGCCAGCGGCACCGCCACGCTGGAAGCGGCGCTGTTCAAGCGGCCGATGGTCATCGGCTACCGTTCGCACTGGGTCAACGCGCTACTCTGGAAACGCCTGGGCTACCTGCCCTGGGTGGGTCTGCCAAACATTCTCTGCAACGCAACGGTCGTGCCCGAGCTGTTGCAGGACGCTTGCGAGCCCACGGCACTGGCCGATGCGGTGCTGGCCCAACTGGATGACGCTGCTGGCGCCGAGCGGCTGGCCGAGCGCTTCACCGAACTGCACCTGCTGTTGAGGCGCGACACTGCGCGCTGTGCCACCGATGCGATCGCGAAGGTTCTTGAAGCCTGAGCAGCTGGGCCTGGGTTGGCATGGCCCCGGGCTGCTCGCTGGCGTCGACGAAGCCGGCCGCGGCCCGCTGGCCGGTCCGGTCGTGGCCGCCGCCGTGATGCTGGACGAACTGCATCCGATCAGGGGCCTGGCCGATTCGAAGACGCTGTCGCCGCGACGGCGCGAACGGCTGTTCGACGAGATCCGCGCCAAGGCACTGTGTTGCTGCGTGGCCGAGGCCAGCGCGCAGGAGATCGATCAGCTCAACATCCTTCAGGCCACGTTGCTGGCCATGCGGCGTGCCGTCGACGGGCTGCGCTTGCGCCCGCATCGCGTCCTGGTCGACGGCAATCGGCTGCCGGTGCTGGCCATGCCCGCGCAGGCCATCGTCAAGGGCGATGCCAAGGTGCAGGCCATCGCGGCCGCGTCGATCCTGGCCAAGGTGCACCGCGATCGGCTGTGCCTTGAAATGCACGAGCGCTACCCGCAGTATGGCTTTGCCGCCCACAAGGGCTACCCCACGGCCGAGCATCTGCTGGCGCTGCGCACGCATGGACCCTGTGCCGAGCACCGGCGCAGCTTCGCGCCGGTGCGTTCGGTGGCTGACGCGCCATGACGGCCGTGCCGCTGCCGATCCGCTCGCGCGACAACCCGAGCCTGGTGCTGGTGCGCCGCGCGCTGCGCGACCCGGGCGCCTACCGGCGCGACGGCTCACTGCTCTGGCTGGAGGGCGACCACCTGCTGAGCGCCTGCCTGGCACGCGGTCGGTCATTGCAGCAGGTGCTGGTGACCGAATCGGCCTGGGCGCGGCCGGAGCTGCGCAGCCTGGCCGAACAGGCGCAGCGCGTGCTGCTGCTGCCTGACGCGCTGTTCAAGGAGCTGAGCACGCTCGAGTCGCCGGCCTCGATCGGCGCGTTGATCGAGCGGCCGCCCGATACGCCGCTGTGCGCCGACCTGCCCACCGTGCTGCTCGATCGACTGCAGGATGCCGGCAATGTCGGCAGCATCCTGCGCAGCGCCGCCGCGCTGGGCATAGGGCAGGTGGTGGCTCTGAAGGGCACGGCCGCGCTGTGGTCGCCCAAGGTGCTGCGCGCCGGCATGGGCGCGCATTTCGCGCTGCAGTTGCACGAAGGCCTGGTGCTCGACGATCTGCAGTCGCTGACGCTGCCCTGGGTGGCCACCAGCTCGCATGCGTCAGCCCTGCTGCACCACTGCCATTTGCCTCGGCCCTGCGCCTGGATCTTCGGCCACGAAGGGCAGGGCGTGGCACCGGCGCTGATGGCGCGCTGTGCGCTGACCCTGCGCATTGCCCAGCCAGGCGGCGAGGAGTCTCTCAACGTGGCTGCCGCGGCGGCGATCTGCCTGCACGAAAGCGTGCGGCAGAGCGGCTTTCAGTAGACCAGCCGGTCCGGTCGGATGTCGCGCAGGATGGTGGTGGCGATTTCCTCGATCGACTTGTGCGTCGACGACAGCCAGGCGATGCCCGCCTTGCGCATCATCAGCTCGGCTTCAAGCACCTCGTAGCGGCAGTTCTCGATCGACGCGTACTTGCTGCCCGGGCGCCGCTCGTTGCGGATCTGCGAGAGCCGCTGCGGATTGATCGACAGGCCGAAGCACTTGGTCTTGTGCTGGGCCAGCGCCGGCGGCAGCTTGCCGCGCTCGAAGTCCTCCGGGATCAGCGGGTAGTTGGCCGCCTTGATGCCGTGCTGCATCGCCAGGTACAGCGAGGTCGGTGTCTTGCCGCTGCGGCTGACACCGACCAGGATGACGTCGGCGCTGGCCAGGTTGCGGGCGGACTGGCCGTCGTCATGCGCGAGCGAGAAATTGATGGCGTCGATGCGGTCGTGGTACTCCTCGCTCTTGGCGGCGTCGGAGAAGCGGCCG
>Ga0105103_10000572_pt1 | contig 20846 bp, 22 predicted proteins | sample PPLLaktember2015_2_FD_79107 | JGI IMG/M metagenome (GOLD analysis project Ga0105103, IMG submission 79107) | Freshwater sediment microbial communities from Prairie Pothole Lake near Jamestown, North Dakota, USA - PPLs Lake P7 Core (6) Depth... | ecosystem: Environmental > Aquatic > Freshwater >...
GAGCAGGTTGATGCGCTCGCCCGAGCCGATGCGGTTGAATGCCATGCCGGCCAGGAACGCGACGACGACGGCCGCCGCGCCGACCCACTGGCGCCAGCGCAGCGTCTCGACGGCGCGGGTCAGCGTCGGCTGGCGAGTACCAATGCGTTCGAGCGCGAGCTTCGCGCGCCGCGCGACGAAGTCGTCGACCGATGCGCCTTCGCCGACGACCTCGGCAGCCGCGCGACTCGCCCAGGCGCGGTCGGCGTCGCTCCACAGCGCGCGCGCGCGATCGGACGTCTCGATCGCGCGGACGGCAGTGACCTCCAGGGCGTTCGCTTCTTTCATCGCGTCGATCGGGGATCGGCGCAATTGTACGCGGGGCGCGTGGCGCTCCCGACGGGCGTCAGCGGTCGCGGGGCACGACGACGCCGTCGTCGATCGTGTAGGTCGACGCGAGCTCGCGTTCGCCGTCGCGTCCCAGGCGGGAGCCTGCACGGCCCCTGCCGCCGCATGCGCTGGCAGTGCGAGTGCGAGGCAACAGCTCCGTTCGCCGACGCGACCTGGCGGCGAGCCGTTTCGTGCGTCGCCTACTTCGGATAACCCACCGTCTGCGCGAGCACGATCCGCTGATCGGTCCGAAGCCTGAGCGCGGGCGCGAGCTTGCGCCGGTCGACGAGCCCCCGTACCACGCAGGCGAGGCCGGCCGCCGCGCAGTAGAGGTACACGTTCTGGGCGATGAAGCCGGCGTCGGCCGCGGCGTAGAACGTGCGGTCCTCCGCGCTCGCGTCGCCCATCTTGCCGAAGTCGGACACGTACACCAGATTGAGCGGGGCGGTCCCGACGAACTCCTGCATGCCGGTGGCCGCCCGCAGGTCGGCGTTGACGACCGGCTGCAGCGCATGGCGGCGTGCATCGTAGCGGTACGCGCCGTCGGGCAGCGCGACGAACACCTCGATCTCCTGCCAGTTGTGCGCCGAGGGCGCGGTACGCCCGCCGCTGTCGGGCCGATTGATGCCGAACGCGCACCACAAGAGCGTCGAGAGGACGTCGCGCGGCAATTCTCTCGAGGAAAAGTCCCGGGTGCTGCGTCGCCTGGAGAGCGCGTCGATCAGCGCGACGGTGGTGGTAGCGGTCTGGGGCGACGGCAACGCGATTTCCGTTGCACCTTGGGCGAGGGCGGCCCTGGACATGAGCATGACTCCGAGGAATTGCCGACGATCGATCATCTTGGTTGCGCCGCTCGGCGCCGGGCGCTATGACCACTCTAGGACGGGCGCGCGCCCTCGATCTTGACGGCCGGCAACCACCGTTGCCGCCGACCGAACTCCGAATGCGAAGCGGTACCCATGCTATGCTGCAAAGAACGTTCGTTCGATGCGTGCCGATGTTCGACAGTGCTCCCGACTCCGCCGAGTTCCTCGCGCCGCTGAACGCGCAGCAGCGGCTCGCGGTCGAGCATGGAACGGGGCCGCATGCGGGCGACGCCCGTCCGCTGCTGGTCATTGCCGGCGCGGGATCCGGCAAGACCAACACGCTCGCCTTCCGCGTCGCGCATCTGGTGCGCAGTGGCGCAGATCCGCAGCGGATCCTGCTGCTCACGTTCAGCCGGCGGGCGGCGGCCGAGATGGAGCGCCGGGCGGGGCAGCTGCTGCAGCTCGGGCTCGGTGCATCGGCTACGCGGGGCGCGGCCGCATTTCGCTGGGCGGGTACGTTCCACAGCGTCGGCGCGCGCCTGCTGCGCGAATACGCCGCGCGCATCGGGCTCGACGAGTCCTTCACCATCCTCGATCGCGGCGATGCGGAAGACCTGATCGCGATCGCGCGGCACGAGCTCGGTCTCGACACCACCGAGCGCCGCTTCCCGGCCAAGGCGACCTGCCTCGCGATCTACTCCCGCACGGTCAATGGCGAGGCGCCGCTCGGCGAGGTGCTCGAGCGCGACTATCCGTGGTGCGTCCCGTGGCAGGCCGATCTCGCCAAGCTGTTCGGCTCCTATGTCGACGCGAAGCAGGCGCAGCACGTGCTCGACTACGACGACCTGCTGCTCTACTGGGCGCACATGGTCGGCGAACCACCGCTCGCGCGGGAGATCGGCGAGCGCTTCGACCACGTGCTCGTCGACGAGTACCAGGACACCAACCGGCTGCAGGCGTCGATCCTGCACGCGATGAAGCCGGATGGCCGGGGTGTGACGGTCGTCGGTGACGACGCCCAGTCGATCTATTCGTTCCGCGCGGCGACGGTGCGCAACATCCTCGACTTTCCGCAGCGCTTCGCGCCGCCCGCGCGCGTGGTGACGCTCGATCGCAATTACCGTTCGACCCAGGCGATCCTCGACGCGTCCAATGCCGTGATCGGCCTCGCGCGAGAACGCTTCACCAAGAACCTCTGGACCGATCGTGCGTCGTCCGCGCGGCCGCAACTCGTCAGCGTCCGCGACGAAGGCGAGCAGGCGCGCTGCGTTGCCGAGCGGGTGCTGGAACGACGCGAACGGGGCATGGCGCTGAAGTCCCAGGCGGTGCTGTTCCGCAGCTCCAGCCACAGCGCGCAGCTGGAGCTCGAGCTCACCCGCCGCGGCATTCCCTTCGTCAAGTACGGCGGGTTGCGCTTCCTCGAAGCCTCGCACGTCAAGGACGCATTGTCGGTGCTGCGCTGGGCCGACAATCCGCGCAACCGTCTGGCGGGCTTTCGCGCCGTCCGCCTCGTCCCCGGCGTCGGGCCGGCAACCGCCACGCGGCTGCTCGACGCGCTCGGCGCCGCACCGGACGTCGTATCCGCGTTGCACGCGTTCACCCCACCGGCCGCCGCGCGCACGGACTGGCCGCCGCTCATTGCGCTGCTGCGCGCGCTCTGCGCGACGACGTCGCGGTGGCCCGCGGAGCTCGAGACCGTCACCCGCTGGTACGCGCCGCACCTCAACCGACTCTACGACGACGCGCCGGTGCGCCAGGGCGATCTCGTCCAGCTCGTGCAGATCGCGTCCACCTACCCGTCGCGCGAGCGCTTCCTGACCGAGATGGCGCTCGACCCGCCCGATGCGACCAGCGACCGGTCCGGCGCAGCGCTGAAGGACGACGACTACCTGATTCTGTCAACGATCCACTCGGCGAAGGGACAGGAGTGGAAGGCAGTGCAGGTTCTCAACGTCGTCGACGGGTGCATTCCGTCCGACATGAGCACCGCGACGACCGAGGAAGTGGAGGAGGAGCGGCGCCTGCTGTACGTTGCAATGACGCGCGCGAAGGAGGAGCTTTCACTGATGCTGCCGCAGCGCTTCCACGTCCACCAGCAGGCCGGGCACGGCGACCGGCACGTCTACGCTTCGCGCAGCCGCTTCATTCCCGATGCGCTGACGGCGTTCTTCGAGCGTTGCTGCTGGCCCGTGGCGACGCCACCCGTCGACGGGAGCCTCTCGAACCGTGGCGCTGCGCCCCCGGTGGACATCGCGGCGCGGATTCGTGGCCTCTGGCGCTGAACGCCGGCTGACGCCCGCGCGTTCAGGCGCGGTACTTTTCGAGCACCGCCCGGTCCACCTCGACCCCGAGGCCTGGTCCCGCCGGGATGGGTACCCAGCCGTCGACGAGCTGGATCGGCCGCGTGATCAGCTGTTGGCGGAACGGATGCGACGAGCGGTCGTATTCGAGTACCGGCTCCTGCGCGAACAGCGAGTGGTGCGCGACGGGAACGGCTGCGATGAGCTGCAGCGAGGCCGCCTGGGCGATCGCCGAGCCCCACACGTGCGGGTTCACCTGCACGCCGTGGGCCTGGGCGAGTGCAACGATGTGCCGGGCCGCGGTGATGCCGCCACAGGAGCCGATGTCCGGCTGCGCGACGTCGACGCAGCCGGCCGCGAGCAGATCGCGGAAGCCGTAGAGGGTGTGCTCGTTCTCGCCGCCCGCAATCGGCATCGGCAGCTTCTGCCGCATCTCCACGTAGCCCTGCAGATCCTCCGGCGCGACCGGTTCCTCGTACCACCGCAGGTCGAACCCGGCGAGCGCCCGGCCGAGCCGCAGGGCCTCCGCACGGCCGTACGCGTGATTGGTGTCGATCATCAGCCGGATGGGCTTGCCCTGGATCGCCTTGCCGATCGCCTGCATGCAGGCGATGTCGTCCTCGACGCCGTACCCGAGCTTCACCTTCATCAGCGAGAACCCGGCGTCGAAGTGGCGTAGCGCCTCGTCGGCGAGGCGCGCCGCCTCGCCCTGGCCCGAGATGCGGTAGAACCCGGTGGCGTACGGCTGAACGCGACTGCGAAAGGCGCCACCCAGCAGCTTGTGGATCGGCTGCCCGTGGCATTTGCCCACGATGTCCCAGAGTGCGATGTCGACCGCGCTGATCGCGGCGATCACCGAGCCCTTGCGGCCGTAGTCGCGCGTCATGTGGTACATGCGGTGCCACAGCACCTCGGTGTCGAGCGGATCGCAGCCGACGAGGAGCGGCCGCAACGCGTGCTCGATCACCGTGGCGGCGATCTCGGGAGGCTCGAGCCCCTGCGCGAACGCCTCGCCCCACCCGACCAGCCCATCGTCGGTGACGATCTCGAGCAATGTGGCGGAGCGCTGCCTGACCCACCCTTGCGAGAACGCGAAGGGGTCCGCCAACGGGCTCTTCAGGACGTGAACCTTCAGGTCGGCGATCTTCATCGGGCGAGGTGTCGTTCCGTCGGCTGCCGGCGGGACGGGCCGCGAGGCGAACGGGTGCCCGCGATGATCACGCGCCGACGCGCGCGGCGGCGGGTCGAGTCGTCTCGGCATCCACGGCGCGTTCCGACCAGGCGAGCTGTGAGCGGAGCCAGGGCAGCGCCCTTTCCGCGAGGTGCTGTGCCGATGGCCCGGACGTGTCGAGCTCGAGCCCGTTCATGGGCAGCGGCGCGGGGCGCACGTAACGTTGCAGATCGATCGCCCAGCGCGACAACCGGTACTCGTCGAGGAAGTCGCCGCGCTGCTCCAGGCGGGCCCGGACCGTCTCGGGCGAGGCGCGCGCACGCAGGAGCACGAAGCGGGCCGGTTGCAGGCTCGCCACCACGCCGAAGAACGCCTGCGGGTCGTCGAGCTCGTGGGTCATCGGCGCCACGACCAGCACGCTGCGGCGGAGCGAGACGAGTTCCCGGACCTGGTTCCACAGGCAGGCGTACTGCGCGTCACGGAGCCGCCGCAGGGTGCCATTGGCGGCGGCCTGGGCCACGCTCAGGCCGACGACGTCGAGCGCGGCGCGAACCAGCGGCTGGGTCAGCGTATCGATGTCCAGATACGCGAAGTCGGGCGGCAGCATCGGATACAGCGCCGCGCCGAAGCGGGTCTTTCCGGTACCTGGGAGGCCCGTCAAGGCGATGACCGATGGACGCATGGGTGTTTCGGACGATGGTTGAAGGCTGGCGAGACGGCACGCCGCGCGAACGCGACGCAGGGGCCCGTACCCGATTGCCCTGTAATGCTATTCCTCCACCGGCGCGCGGTCATCCCCCGGGCCGACAAGCGGGGCCGCGGTGCCCCTGCAAGGCATCCGGTGGCCGGGCGTGGGTCGCCCGGCCAGCCGCGAGAGTGTCCCCTATTGCTATTTCGGCAGCTTGCCCTGCACGCCTTCGACGTAGTAGTCCATCTTGTTCAGCGTCGCGTCGTCGATCGTCTTGCCGGCAGCGACGCGCTCCTTGCCCTCATTGTCCTTGATGGGGCCAGTGAACGGGTGGAACTTGCCGGCCTTGATGTCGGCCTCGGTCTTCTTCACGAGGTCCTGGACGTCCTGCGGCACGGCCTTGCTGAACGGCGCCATCCGGATCACGTTCTCCTTGATGCCCATCCACGGCTGCTCGACCTTCCACTTGCCGTCGAGCGCCGCCTGCGCGGTGCGCGTGTAGTACTCGCCCCAGTTGTGCGTGACCGCCGTCAGGTGCGCGTTGGGGCCGTACTTGGACATGTCGGAGTGATAGGCGACCGCGTAGACCTTCTTCGCTTCGGCGGCCTGCACGGCAGCGGTCGAGTCGGTGTGGTGCGTGACCACGTCCGCGCCTTGCGAGATCAGCGTGTCGGCCGCCTCGCGCTCGCGGCCCGGGTCGTACCACGAGTTGACCCAGACCACCTTCACCTCGGCCTTCGGGTTCACGCTGCGCATGCCGCGGGCGAAGGCGTTGATGCCCATCACCACCTCGGGAATCGGGAATGCCGCGACGTAGCCCGCGACGTTCGACTTGCTCATCTTGCCCGCGACGATGCCGGCAAGGTAGCGGCCCTCGTAGAAGCGCGCGTTGTAGGTGCCGACGTTCTTCGCGGTCTTGTAGCCGGTGGCGTGGTCGAAGCTCACCTTCGGGAACGCCTGCGCGACCTTGATCGTCGGGTTCATGTAGCCGAACGAGGTCGTGAAGATCAGGTTGTGGCCCGACTGCGCGAGCTCGCGGATCACGCGCTCGGCGTCCGCGCCTTCGGGCACGCTCTCGATGTACTTGGTCGTCACCTTGCCGGCGAGCGCCTTCTCCATCTCCTTGCGGCCGACGTCGTGCTGGTACGTCCAGCCGGCGTCGCCGATGGGGCTCACGTAGACGTAGCCGATCTTGAGCGGCTCTCCAGCCTTCTGTTGCGCGGCGGCTGGGAACGAGACGGCGAGGGCGGCGGCGGCAAGGGCCGCGAGCGTCGTCCGGCGTGGTTGCATCCTGGTCATGGAGTCTCCCGGCAGGGGGGTGAGGGGCGGGGGTGAGGGACGGGGCGCGGCGGCGCTCCGCAACGTAATCGGAACGGCGCCGGATTGTACGCCTATCGACGGGCCATGCCGGTGGCATGGGTCGAGTTCGACGCGGCGCACGCGGCTACGTCGGCGGCGCATTGGCCGGGTCGTGATGCCGCATCATCACGAACTTGGCTATCCCCGGCGCGTAGCCCTCGATCCCGAGCCGCACCTCGTAGCCGAGCGTCTCGTAGAACCGGCGCGCCTGGAACGTCCAGGTCTCGAGATAGAACGTGTGGCAGCCCCGTTCGGCGGCGCGGCCTTCGAGCGCATGCACAAGGCTCGTGCCGAGACCCCGGCCGCGGTATGCCTCGGCGACCCACAGTTGACGGATTTCGCAGCAGCGTCCCCACGTGCGCCCGACGGCACCGCCGACCACCTCCCCCGAGGACAGACGCGCGAAGCACGAGAGCGGGCGGACGTCGTCGAGCGGCGCGGCCGCCGCGTTGTGGGCGTCGAGGCCCGCGTCCACGATCGCCCCCTCCACCGGCGGCAAGTCGTCGTGGACTTCGATCCGCATTTCCGCGCGCGTGTTCACTTCGACTGCAGCGCGCCGAGGACCTGCACGCCGTCAAGGGGCCGGCTTGGCCGGCGTGGCGCGCAATTGCTGGAGCTGCGCCGCGAGCCAGGCACTGCCCGGTACGCTGGCGGCGCTGCCGCACTGGACGACATAGGGGGTACCCGACACGCTGCTCTTCGTCGCGGCCGCATCGATGAACTGCTCCGTCGTCGTGATCGTGCCGTACTTCTCGATGTACTCGAGCTTGCGCAGCAGGTGGGCCCTCGCATCCGCACCGGCGTGCCACTCTTCGTTGCGCCCGAACCGGCAGCCCGACGCCTCGAGACGCGCCAGCAGCGCGTCGATCTCCGCGCGCACCGGTGCCACGGTGGGTGCGGCGAGGCCGGCAATCGACATCAGCATCGAGGCGAACGCAACGATCGCGCGCACGGTGTCCTTCACGAACCGCCCTGGCCTTTGCGCACGAAGCCGATCACGAAGGCCACTACCGCGCCGATCGGTCCGGCCACGAACGCGCTGGTCATCGCGGCCTCGAGGTCGCGGTCGTGAACGTTGGAGGAGAACTGCTGGATCACGAAGTAGCCGATCCCCGCGGCGAGGACGTAGCCGCAGACGGCGTACACAAGTGCGAGTCCGAATCGTTGCATGGCGGCACAGACCGGCGGTCCCAAACGTTGCGAAGAGCATAGGACGGTCGATGGCCCCGAGGCAAGGGTGTCGAAGGCGCCGGCGGATCGGCAGGTGACCTACCCGCACGCGACCTTCGCGCGTGCGGCGGAAGTCCTGGCCGATTCGCTCACGTCAAGGCAGCGGCCCGATGCGGGAGATCAGCGAACGGCGATTGCGAGCCGCGCTGTAGATCGCTTCGGCTCCGAGCCCGCCGATGACGGCGGCGGCGAGATACGCCGGCCAACCCGTGTCGGACACGACGGCAATCGCGACCGCCACGGCGACCAGCAGCAATCCGAATGCTGCGGTGACGAGGGGGCTTTCCATGGTTGCGCAAGCGCGCTGGTCGGCAGGCAGCCGAGGTCCGCCGCGGCTTCAGGTGCCTGGCCTGGTGGAAGCTGCGGCACGCTTGAAGAACTCGCGAATGCCCGCGTCGCCCATCTTCCGGGCGTCGGCGAGCGCGCCTGCACGGGTCGCGAAGAGCACCTCGTGGCGCGGCGAAAGGATCGCGATCGCGGGAATGCCACTCTTCAGCGGCACGCCGTAGGCGGTCGCGAGGTCGACGTTGCGGTCGAAGCGCCCGACATCCACCTTGACCACCTTGAACTCGCGTGCCACCAGCGCGGAGGTCGGGTCCTTGTTCATCGTCATGTCCAGGATCTTGCAGTCGGCGCACCAGTTCGCGCCGAAGACGACCAGTACCGACGTCCCGGCCGACGCGGCGTCCGCGAGCGCACGCTGCACTTCGAGCCTCGCGTCGGCGGTCTCGTCGTAGGGACCTTCCGCCGCACGGGCCGACGCGGTGAACAACGCGAGGAGGACCATCAGGACGAGTTTCATGGGCAGGCGCAATGGATCGATCGTTCGGGTGAACAGGATCACGCCTCGGCAACACCCGCGTACCCGGACTGACGGCAAGCATGCACCTCGAAGGCGTTGCCTGCGTAGGGACAGCGACCACGGACGAGCGCGACGAGGCTTGCCGCAGCATACGCCGGGAAGAACAACGGACCGAGAGCTTCGTACTGGCGGACGTGGACGTGCTCGTGCGCACGCAGTGCGGCAAGTTGCCGGCCGCTGAGGGCCACGATCACGTGCCCAAAAGTGATCGCCGCGAACGGCAGCCGGCGCAGCAACGAACGGCTCGGCACATCGTCCCGATGGACGACGATCTCAAGGGCCGGGCCGACGCGTCTCGCGGCACCGCCGGCGGCCAACACCGGTACCGCGAGCGCGATGCCGACGAGGGAGCATGGGGACGCCCAGACGACGCGCAACGCGGCGGCTGCAAGAGCAAGAACGCGGTTCACCGGGACGCGCATCCGACTCAGCTTCCTGCCGGCTCGCCGGCCGTCCTGCGCCCGAGCGAAGGATCATGCGTCCGGTTCAGCAACAGCTCCGCCACCAGGAGGTTCGGCACCCAACAGAGCCATGCGACGACGGGATAGGCCACTGCGAACGGCATCCCCAATGCGACGGAAGCCGGCAGCCAGAGCCTGAGCGTGACTGCCGCGAACGTGAGTGCAAAGTTACGAATCATCCAACGGCGATGCAAGGCGGCATCGCCTGCACGAATGGACCGATAAGCGCGGAACCCGGTGAACAGCCACGCAAGGGCCAGGCCCGCGAAGCCGACGCGGGAGCCTGTTCCACCGGTAGCGTGGAAAGCCATGAGCAGGCCCGCCAGTCCGCCGAGCAGGACGCCGACGCCCAGGTAGAGCCGACCGGACCAGCGGTGCAACCCGGGCCGTGCTACGCGCAACCTCGACGAGAACTGGAAGGGTCCGAGAACGAGCGCTACCACGGAGGCGAACACGTGGACGTAGATGCCGGTGGGATGCGCTGCGAAGGTTGCGCGCATGTCCGGGTGAACGGCCGCGCCCAACGGCAGGAATCCGTAGACACCCATGGCGTACCCCGCTACGCCGAGCGACAGGAGGACAACCAATGCGAAGCCGGCGGGACGCATGACGTGCAAGCAAGCGGTGGTCGGAGGCGGGAGGAGCGTACCGGAAATCCGTTTGCCGCGGCTACCGCGCCACGCACGTTGTCCGCGGACCATCGGCGGCGGGATAGGGCCACTCTCCGGACAGGAGCCCGTACATATCGGTGTCGTACGCCAGGTCCTTGGCAACCCACCGCTTGCGCAGGGTTCCCTCATACACGAAGCCGAGGGAGCGAAGCAGCCGAATCGACGCGACGTTGCTCGAATTCACTTCGGCCTCGAGGCGGCGGATGCCCAACGAACCGAGTGCAAACGTGCACACGGCTTGCAGTGTCTCCCGCATGAGCCCGCGGCCCCAATACGCCCGACCAAGAACATAACCCAATTCGAGGCGCGCGCTCCCGGAAACGAAATTGAACAGCAGCAGGGTTCCGATCACCTTGTCGTCGGCTTTCCGGACGACGACCAACTGGCGCGCGTTGCCACGATCGGCCAGGCCCGTCATGCGCGTCAACCAGGCGACGCCGTCCTCGCGGGACTGCCACGTGGCGTAGGGAAGAAAGCGGGTGACCTCGTGATCGCCGTTGACCTCGAAGAGATCGTCCAGATCGGAGTGCCTGACCTCACGGATCACCAATCGCGGCGTCGATAGCGGACCGAATGCGGGGAGACTCATGGCGATGGGCGGCACTCGCGGGACGGCTGGACTGGAAGGACAACTGCGTTCCGTCAGACAGCTTCAGGAAATGGATGCGCTCGGCGCGGGCGGTTACGAAAAGTTCCGATGTGCCTGCGCGCGGCAGTTGCGCTTGCGCTCACAGATGGGAGACGCATGCCGGTGGAGCGAAGCGATCGTTGCGACCGTCGACGTAGGTAATGGGAATGCGAGCGAGCTCTTCGTCCGCAACGTCGTCGAGGCAGCCGAGGTTGACCCCGTACATCATTCCGACGGGCGTCTCGGTTCCGACACCGAAGGGTCGAACGCCGCAGTGTCTGCAGAAGTAGTGGATGTTCTTCCTCGAGTTGAACAGGTATCGAGTCAACTCGGACTCGCCCGACAGCACTCGAAAGCCCTCGGGTTTCGCGACCGCCGGCCAGAAGCGCGTTCTGCGGCAGATCGAGCAGTTGCACCGATAGGAGTCGCGCGTGAGGTCGAGGTCGGCCTCGAACGTCACCGTGCCGCAGTGACAGCTGCCGCGGTAGGTTTTCAGCATGGGGGACCTTGCGCCGACGCTCAGTCGGGAATCTCCGCTTCCACGAGCATCGCCAGGAGCGCGAGCGACTCCTGCCAGCCCAGGTAGCAGGCCTCGGTTGGGATGACCGCGGGGATGCCTTCCTGCACGACGTGCAGCTCGGTACCGCACGACACCTTGGCCAGCCTGACCAACGTTGTCATCTCGCCGGGAAGGTTGGGGTCGTCGAACCTGTCCGTGTACCGCAACAGCTCGTTCGGCACGAGCTCCAGGTACTCGCCTCCGAAGGCGTGGGACCGGCCCGTGGCGAAGTTTTTGAAGGACATCTTGTAGGATCCGCCGACGCGCGCGTCCATGTGGCTCACCTTGCCGATGAAGCCATGCGGCGGGAGCCACTTGGCCATGGCATCGGGATCGAGGAATGCGCGATACACACGCTCGGGCGTGGCGCGCAAGACGCGATGCAGTCGAACGGTCCCTGCTGGCATGGTGCGTTCTCCCAAGAAAGTCGATGGAGGCGCGACGTTCTCGCCGCGTGAAGCGCGGGTGGCGGGATAGTGTGCTCGGATCGCGCTCTTGCGATCCTTCACCTGCTTGTACATGACCCGCTCGTCCGGTTCAACCGGCACCGGGGTAAGTCCTGCGGGGGGTTCGGAGGCAAAGCCCAGGTGGCGGAGAAGCGCTTCCGAGCGGAAGTTCCGGGACTTGAACACGGCCAGGCAGGTGTGCACTTCGTAGGTGGACTCGAGTTCCTGCAGGACCGCAGTGACCGCAGCGTTTCCGATGCCCTGGCGCCAGTAGCGGCTTGCCAGTTCGTAGGCGATGAATGCCGCGGACTCCCGCAGGACCGTCGCCTGGACGTAGCCTGCAAGACGACCGGACGGCAAGCGAATGACCCAGTTGAGCCAACGTTCGGACCCGTCAGGCGAGCGCCGTGTCTCGAGCTGTCGGTACCGGCGCTCCAGCCACTCGAGCGATGGCGGCGGCTCGTTCTCGAACTCGTAGATGGCGGGGTCGCGGAGCACCTCGAACATCTCCGTGGCGTGACCGGCCACCTGGGGTTCCAGGCGGAGGCGCCCTGCGTCGAGCGCGTTCAAGGCCGTCGGGTCTTCGAGGAAGTCATGACTGCGATACGACCAGGCACGCGTGCGCGACTCAGTGCGGTACCGTACCCTTGACCGCCCAAGCCAGGGCCGCAAAGGATCGGGGCCCGTCAGGCTCGCCGTCCAGGTAGGCGGCCTTGACTGCAGCCTCGAGGCGCGCACGCTCGGCTTCACCCAGGGTTCCAACGTACTCTGCCCCGGGTCCGTCTCTTCCCAGATACGGTGCCCAGTAGTCGGCGAAGGACGTGAATTCCATGCGGATGCAGAGAACGGTCTCGACGACATCGCGGAAACCGGTTGCCCGCCAAGCGTGGGCCAACTCGCCGGGCCGTGTCATTGGACGTGAGTAGTTTCGGGCTCGGCGCTCACCGGCCTTGGGGTCCAGAGCAGCAGCGGTGTCGAAGAACAACCGGTTCGCAACAAATCCGCCTCTGGCGTCCCACACGGCGGCTGCCACTACCCCGCCGGGCTTCGTGACCCGCCTCATCTCCGCGATGGCGACCTTGGCCCGAGGTACAAAGTGCAGCACCAGCAACGAGAGCACACGGTCGAAGGTGCCGTCCGGGTAGTCCAAGGCGCAGGCATCACCGACGCGGAAGTCCAATCGCGGGTCCGGGTTGTGCCGCTTCGCGTGTTCGACATAAACGGGCGAGAGATCCACGCCCTGAACCTCGGATGCACCGGATATGGCGCACACTGCTGCGGCCAGATGGCCCGTGCCGCAGCCAACATCGAGGACGCGTTCCGCATCAGCTGTCCCAGCGAATTCGAGAAACGGCAGGGCCAGGCGCCGGCTCCATCGGCCCATGTTCTGCTCGTAACCGTCGCCATCCGCCGCGAGAAAGGTCGACGATGTCGTCATGAATGTTCTCCTGTCGATGCGAAGTGTCGAATGCGACGCGATGCTGCAGCGAAGCGGATCATGGGCGCTTCGCCAACCGGCCAATCCGGTCGAGGGCACGGTCAGGACGCGTCGAACGCGCAACTGGACTCGATGGTTCGAACCGTCAGCACCAGATGGTCGATGCGGTCGATTCTCATCCCGTGCATGGCGCGGTCGCGCACTGGACTGCCCTCCGCGCTGACGCGCTTCGGGCCTGATTCGCCCTCGGGGCGGCCCGTCGGGCTCATGCCCCCGCGTGGAACGGCTTACCGAGTGACGCCGGTGCATTCAGCCGGATGGTCGTCGCGTCGCGCGAGATGACGGCAAGCACGGCAATCGTCGCGAGGTAGGGCAGCATCGACAGGAACTGCGACGGCAGGTCGAGCCCGAGCGCCTGCGCCTGGAACTGCGCAAGCGTCACGCCGCCGAAGAGATAGGCGCCGGCCAGTGCGCGCCACGGCTTCCAGGTGGCGAAAACCACGAGCGCAAGCGCGATCCAGCCGCGCCCTGCGGTCATGCCTTCGACCCACAGCGGCGTGTAGGCCACGGCGAGGTACGCACCGGCGAGTCCGGAGCACGCGCCACCGAACATCACCGCGAGGTAGCGGATCGCGACCACGTGATAGCCGATCGCGTGCGCCGACTGCGGCGACTCGCCGACCGCCCGCAGCACGAGTCCGGCGCGCGTGTGGTAGAGGAACCCGTGCACCAGCGCGAACAGCACGAGCGACAGGTAGACCAGCGGGTTGTGGGCGAAGAGCAGCTTGCCCGCGAACGGGAGGTCGGACAGGCCGGGGATCGCGAGCGGTTGGATGCCCTCGATCACCACCGAGACGTAGTCGAGCCCGAGGAATGCCGAGAGGCCCACGCCGAACAGCGACAACGCGAGCCCGGTCGCCACCTGGTTCGCCATCAGGGTGAGGGTAATCACGGCGAAGATCACGGACACCGTGGCGGCTGCCGCCATCCCCGCGGCCACGCCGAGCCACGGCGACTTCGTGGTCGCGGCGACCGCGAAGGACGCCACCGCGCCCACCAGCATCATGCCTTCGACGCCCAGGTTGAGGACCCCCGACTTCTCGGTGACGAGTTCGCCCAGCGCGGCGAACACGAGCGGGGTCCCGGCAGCGAGCGTGAGCGCGACGAGCTGCAGCGCGGTGTCCATGTCAGGCGGCCTCTGACGGTTGCGCGGGCACTACGGCCCGCGCGCGGCGCAGGCGGTAGTGGATGAACACGTCCGCGGCGAGCAGGCAGAACAGCAGCGTGCCCTGGAACAAGCCGGTGACTGCCGAGGGCAGGCCGAGGTTCAGCTGTGCCGACTCGCCGCCCAGGTAGAGCAGCGACAGCAGCAGGCTCGCGAACGCGATGCCGATCGGATGCAGCCGGCCGACGAAGGCAACGATGATCGCGGCGAAACCGTACCCCGGCGAGAGCGTGGGCAGCAGCTGACCGACTGGCCCTGCGGCTTCCTGGATGCCGGCGATGCCCGCGCAGGCGCCGCCGACGAGCATGCCGATCCAGATCGTCCGCCTGGACGAGATGCCCGCGTAGTTGGCCGCGGCGGGTGCGAGCCCGGCGACGCGCATCTGGAAGCCCAGCAGGCTCTTGCGGATGAACACATAGCCGGCGGCGACCACCGCGAGCGCGACCAGCAGGCCCACGTTGACGCGCGTGCCCAGGATCAGGGCGGGCAGCAGCGCCGCGTCGTGGAACAACTTCGACTGCGGGAAGTTGAAACCTTCCGGGTCGCGCCAGGGCCCATGCACCAGCCACGACAGCAGATGACCTGCGACGTACACCAGCATCAGCGAGACCAGGATCTCGTTGGCGTTGAAGCGGGTGCGCAGGAACGCCGGAATTGCCGCCCACGCCATGCCGCCCAGTGCGCCTGCGGCCAGCATCGCGGGCAGGAGCAGCGGCGAGCTCGAATCGTGGAACGCGAGCGCCAGCCCGCCGCCGGCGATCGCGCCGACCAGGAGCTGTCCCTCCGCGCCAATGTTCCAGACGTTCGCGCGATAGCCGATCGCGAGGCCCGTCGCGATCAGCATCAGCGGACTTGCCTTGAGCAGCAGCTCGGACACGCCGTACACGCTGTCGATGGGTTTCACGAAGAAGGCGTGAAACGCGTCGAGGGGGTCCTTGCCGAGCAGCGAGAACACCACGAAGCCGATCAGGAGCGTCGCTGCGGCGGCCGCCAGCGGCGACAACCAGCCGGCGAGCCGCGAGGGTTCCGGGCGGACTTCGAGACCGATCATCGCCCGGGCCCGGGGTCGAGCCCGAGGGCGCCCGCCGGTGAGAAGTGGCGCTCGCTCGTAGCACCTTCGGCGATGAACGTGCCGGCCATCAGCTGCCCGATCTCCTCGGGATTGGTCGCGGCGACGGGCTTCGCGTGCGACAGGCGCCCCTGCGCGATCACCGCGAGGCGGTCGCAGATCTCGAAGAGCTCGTCCAGTTCCTCCGAGACGACCAAGACTGCCACGCCCTGGTCGCGCAAGTCGATCAGCGCCTGGCGGATCTGCGCCGACGCGCCGACGTCCACGCCCCACGTCGGCTGCGAGACGACCAGCACGCGCGGGTGCTGGCGGATCTCGCGTCCGACGATGTACTTCTGCAGGTTGCCGCCGGAAAGGCTGCGCGCCGCCGCATCCGGGCCGCCGGCCTTGACGGCGAACTCGCCGATCGTCGCGGCCGCGAAGTCGCGCACCGCGTCGTCGCGCACGAAGCCCCGGGTCACCATGCCTTGCCGATGCGCGGTGAGCAGGGCGTTCTCGGCGAGCGACATGTCGGGCACGGCCCCGCGCCCGAGGCGCTCCTCGGGGACGAAGGCGAGCCCGCGCATCCGGCGCTCGGCGGCGTTCTCGTGGCCGATCGGCGCGTCGTCGAGGCGGATTGCACTCGCGTCGGGCACGATGCGCTCGCCCGAGAGCACCGCCATCAGCTCCTGCTGGCCGTTGCCCGACACGCCCGCGATGCCAACGATCTCGCCGTCGTGCACGTCGAGCGAGACCTCGTTGAGCGTGGTGCCGAAGGGGTCCGCCGACGGTACCGTCAGGTGGTCGATTGCCAGGCGCACCGCGCCGACGCGTGCCTCCCGGTGCATCGGACGGGGCAGGTCGCCGCCGATCATCATCCGCGCGAGCGAGGCCGAGGTCTCCTGACGTGGATCGCATTCGCCGGTGACGCGACCGGCACGCAGCACGGTCGCGCGGTGGCACAGCGCTCGGATCTCGTCGAGCTTGTGGCTGATGTAGAGGATCGACACGCCCTCGTGCGCGAGTGTCTCCAGGGTCTCGAACAGGCTCTCGACCGCCTGCGGCGTCAGTACCGACGTCGGCTCGTCCATGATCAGCAGGCGCGGGTTCTGCAGCAAGCAGCGCACGATCTCGACGCGTTGACGCTCACCGACGGACATCGTGTGCACGTGCCGGTCGGGTTCGAGCGGCAGGCCGTAGCGCGACGACACCTCGCGGATGCGGTCGGGGAGGTCGTAACCGACCCGCGAGGACTCGAGCGCGAGCGCGATGTTCTCGGCGACCGTCAGGGTTTCGAACAGGGAGAAGTGCTGGAACACCATGCCGATGCCGAGCCTGCGGGCACGCGCCGGATTGCCGATCTCGACAATGGCGCCCTCCCATTCGATCGTCCCGGCGTCGGGCTTGACGACGCCGTAGATGACCTTCATCAGCGTCGACTTGCCGGCACCGTTCTCGCCCAGCACCGCGTGGATCTCGCCGGGAAGCACGTCGAGCGAGATGCCATCGTTCGCCACGACCGACGGGTAGACCTTGGTGATGCCGTGGAGCGCGAGGCGTGGCTTGCGGTCGGGGCTCACTGGACTACCCTCAGCGCTGACGCGCTTCGGGGCGGATTCGCCCTCGGGGCGGCCCTTCGGGCTCATCGGAATCTCATCCGGCCCGCCGCGGGTCGGCCGCGTACCCCCGCCAGGTGCGGCGTGGTGGTGTCGGCGCACGCCCCCGACGCGACCGCCTCGCGGATCGCGAGCATTTCCGCCGCGACGGCCACGGCGATCACGCCCGGCTCCTTGCTCTTCAGGTCGCCGCGGCCGATCGGGCAGGTGACGCGCGGCAAGGCCCCGGGCGCGACACCGCGCGTCTCGAGCCGGCGCTCGAACTGGTGGCGCTTCGCGCGCGAGCCGATCAGCCCCAGGTAACGCCAGTCGTCGCGGTGCAGTGCGGCCTCGACGATGGCGAAGTCGAGCGCGTGGCTGTGCGTCATCACGACCACGAATGCACCTGTCGGCAGGTGATCGACATCGCCCTCCGGCGCGTCGGTGACCATTACTTCAACGTTGCCGGGCACGCTCGCCGGGAAGTCGTGCTCGCGCGTGTCGTACCACTGCACCGAGGCCGGCAGGGCACCCAGCACCTGCACCAGCGCGCGGCCGACGTGGCCGTTGCCGAACACGCACACGGGAAACGTGGCCGGCCAGCAGACGTGCACGAAGAGCGGGACGCCGGCGAGGTCCGGCGCACCGCTGCCGCCGATTGCCTCGTCGGGCCGTCGCCCAAGACGAGCGCGCGCGTCGGCGACGGCAGCCGCATCGAGGCGGGCCTCGCCGAGCGTGCCAAGGGCGTCGTCGGCCGTGACGATCAGGCGTGCCGCCACCGCGTCGCCCTGTCCAAGCCGTCCGACCACCGCAAACGGTGCCGAGGTCCGAGCGAGCGCAGCGACGCCGTCGAGCCAGGTCGCGGCGGATGCATCGACGACGGCGAAGGCGAGCGTGGCCACGCCGCCGCAGCACTGGCCGAGCCGCGCGGACAGCGGGAAGCGCACCAGCCAGTGCGCGGGCACCGCGCCGTGGCCGCCCAGCGCCTCGCGCGCGAGGCGCTGGGCCTCGTACTCGAGGTGGCCGCCGCCGATCGTGCCGGCGATGCGATCCCGGGTCACCACCATCGCCGCGCCGCTCTCGCGCGGTGTCGACCCGGCTGCGCCGGCGACCGCGACCATCACCGCCCGCTCGCCGCGGGCGATCGCCGCGCGCAGTTCGTCGGACCAGGACAGGTTGGCGATCATGCGTGTTTCCGCGACCGCAGCTCGTCGATCGCGAACAGGATGCGCTCGTCGGTGGCCGGCGCGTCGAGCCGGGGCGCCAACGCATAGTCCACGACGCTCGCGATCGCGTCGCGCAGCGCGTGGAACGCCGCGAGCGCGAGCATGAACGGCGGCTCGCCGACCGCCTTGCTGCGGTAGATCGTGTCCTCCCGGTTCGGTTCCGGCCAGAAATCGATGCGTACCCGGTCGGGCCAGTCGCGCGCGGTGGGGATCTTGTACGTCGACGGCGCGTGCGTCTCGAGCTCGCCGCGCTCGTTCCACCACAGCTCCTCCATCGCGAGCCAGCCCCAGCCCTGCAGGAAGCCGCCCTCGATCTGGCCGCGGTCGATCGCCGGGTTGAGCGAGTCGCCGACGTCGTGGAGGATGTCCACCGCAAGCAGCCGATGCTCGCCGGTCAGCGTGTCGATTGCCACTTCGGCGACCGCCGCGCCGTAGGCGTAGTAGAAGAACGGGCGGCCCGACAGCGTCGTGCGATCGTAGTGGACCTTCGGCGTCGCGTAGAAGCCCGTGGCCGACAGCGGCACGCGCGCGAAGTACGCGGACCGCGCGAGCTCGGCGAACGTCAGCGACCTGTCGCCCGCGCTCACGACGCCGTCCCGGAAGGTGATGGCGTCGGGCTCGCCGCCGAGCTTGCGTGCCGCGAACGCCGCGAGTCCGGCGCGCAGCTTGCGGCACGCGTCGCGCGCCGCCATGCCGTTCAAGTCGCTGCCCGACGACGCCGCCGTGGGCGAGGCGTTCGGCACCTTGCTCGTGTCCGAGGCACTGACGCGCACCGACTCGAGCGGAATGCCAAGCTCACGGGCGACCACCTGCTGCACCTTGGTGAACAGCCCCTGGCCCATCTCGGTGCCACCGTGATTCAGGAGCACCGTGCCGTCACGGTAGACGTGCACCAGCGCGCCGGCCTGGTTGTAGTGGGTGGCGGTGAAGGAGATGCCGAACTTGACGGGTGTCAACGCGATGCCGCGCCGGATGATGGGGCTGGTCCGGTTCCACGCGCGGATCACTGCGCGCCGCTCGCGGTAACGTGAGGTGGCAACGAGCGCTTCGACCAGTGCCGGCGCGATATTGTCTTCGACCGTCATGCCGAACGGCGTGACGTTCCGGTCCGTCGTGCCGTAGAAGTTCGCGCGACGGACGTCCAGCGGATCGAGCCCAAGATGCGCGGCGACCGCCTCGATCACCGCCTCGATCGCGAACATCCCCTGCGGCCCGCCGAAGCCGCGGAACGCCGTGTCCGAGACGGTGTTCGTCCGGCAACGGTACGAGTGGATCGCGACGTCGGGCAGCCAGTAGGCGTTGTCGGCGTGGAACACGGCGCGGTCGTTGATCGGGCCGGACAGGTCGGCCGAAAAGCCGCAGCGCGAGGCGAGCATCAGGTCGAGGCCGAGGATGCGGCCCGTGTCATCGAAGCCGGCGTCGTAGCGGTAGAGGAACGCGTGCCGCTTGCCGGTCGAGCGCATGTCGTCGTCGCGGTCGAGGCGGAGCTTGACCGCACGACCGGTGCGACGCGCGAGCACGGCGGCGACGCACGCGAAGAGCGACATCTGCGTCTCCTTGCCGCCGAAGCCGCCGCCCATGCGGCGGCACAGGACGACCACCGCGCTCGCGTCGATGCCGAGCGCGCGCGCGACCATGTGCTGCACTTCACCGGGGTGCTGCGTCGACGTGTGGACGTGCATGCCGCCGGACTCCTGCGGCACGGCGAGCGCGATCTGCCCCTCGAGGTAGAAGTGGTCCTGGCCGCCGGAGCGGATCTCGCCCTGCACGCGGTTCGGCGCCCGCGTCAGCGCCATGGCCGCGTCGCCTCGCGTCACGTGCACCGGCGCAACCACGAACGCATCGGCGGCGAGCGCCTCGTCGACCGTCAGGATCGCCGGCCACGGCTCGATGTCCATGCGCGCGTGCATTGCCGCGCGGCGCGCGGCGTCGACCGACGTGGCCGCGACCGCGAACACCGGCTGGCCGGCGAAGTGCAGCGTACCGTCGGCGAGGATCGGATCGTCGTGGACGATCGGGCCGACGTCGTTCACGCCGGGCAGGTCGGCCGCGACAATCACGTCAACGACGCCCGGCGCCGCGCGTACCGCCGCGAGGTCGAGTCCCCGCAACCGACCGTGCGCGACCGGCGAGACGCCAAGCGCCGCGAACAGCGTGCCCCGCGGCTCCGCCAGGTCGTCGGTGTAGGCTGCGGCACCGCAAACGTGCAGCGCGGCGGATTCGTGAGGCACCGCCGTGGTACCGGCGGCGGACGCCGGCTCGGCGGGAGGCAGGGGGCGCGAGTCGTTCATCGCGTGCTTACCCGGCGACGTCCGCCACCCGCACCGGTGCGCCGTGCGTCGCGCCGGTCTCGTGCCAGAAGCGGCGCAGCAGGCTGCCCAGCACCGTGCGCCGGTACCCGGCCGACGCGCGCATGTCGTCGATCGGCGTGAACTCCTCGGCGAGCACGCGCGCGGCGACATCGAAGGTGGCCTCGGCGAACGGCTGTCCTTCGAGCGCGGCTTCGGTGCGCCGCGCGCGCGCAGGCACGGCCGCGACGCCGCCGCAGCCGAGGCGAGCGCGGCCGATGCGTCCGGCATCGACCGCGATCGCGAAGCAGGCGAATACCGCAGAGATGTCCTGGTCGAAGCGCTTGCCGACCTTGTAGGCACGCAGCAGCACGCCGTCGTGCCGTGCCGGCACGCGCACGGCGCGCAGGAACTCGCCGGGCTCGAGGGCCGTGCGGCGATAGCCGAGGTAGAAGTCCTCGAGCGGGAGCGAGCGC
>Ga0105103_10000574_pt1 | contig 20828 bp, 16 predicted proteins | sample PPLLaktember2015_2_FD_79107 | JGI IMG/M metagenome (GOLD analysis project Ga0105103, IMG submission 79107) | Freshwater sediment microbial communities from Prairie Pothole Lake near Jamestown, North Dakota, USA - PPLs Lake P7 Core (6) Depth... | ecosystem: Environmental > Aquatic > Freshwater >...
GCGGATTTCTATTGTGATCAAGAATGATCTCCTGATACAGCGCTTTCAGGTCCGCCATCAGCCGAACACCTCCTGGACACGCCGCACGCCGCTGACGAGGGCATCGACGTCGGAATGATCATTGTAGAATGCGAATGAGGCCCGCGCCGTCGCGGGAACACCAAATCGTTCCATGACCGGCTGCGCGCAGTGGTGCCCGGTCCGAATGGCTACGCCTTCCTGGTCAAGCACCGTTCCAATGTCATGCGGGTGCACATGGTCCAGAACGAAGGAGACAACACCGGTTTTCGCGGCAGCGGTGCCGATCAACCGAATACCGTCGATGGCCGCGAGCGCTGATTCCGCATAGCGGAGCACAGACTCTTCATGTTCAGCGATCGCATCCCAGTTCATGCATTCCAGATACTCGAGGGCGGCCCCAAATCCGATCCCGCCTGCAATGTTCGGGGTTCCTGCTTCAAACTTGTACGGAAGGTCATTGTACGTTGTGCGTTCGAAGGTCACGGAACGGATCATGTCCCCGCCTCCCTGGTACGGCGGAAGCTCTGCCAGGACGCTCTCCTTGCCATATAAGACGCCAACGCCTGTCGGACCGAACAGCTTGTGCGCAGACAACACGTAAAAGTCACAATCCAGCGCCTTCAGGTTGACGCGCAGATGCGGGACCGCTTGAGCCCCGTCGATGAGCACAAGCGCATTCCGACTGTGAGCCGCTCTGACGATCTCCGCAACCGGGTTGATCGTACCGAGTGCATTCGACACATGCGTCACCGCAACCATCTTCGTTCGGTTCGTTAGAAGACGGTCGAATTCCTCCATGCGAAGCGCACCGTCGTCATCGATGGGTGCGACACGCAGAGTGGCGCCCGTCTCCTCGCAAAGCATTTGCCACGGCACGATGTTCGAGTGATGCTCCATGGCCGTAATGAGGATCTCGTCACCGCGTCCGATCCGCCGGCGGATACCTGCAGCGACGAGATTGATGCCCTCTGTCGCTCCTCGGACAAAGACCACCTCTCGCTCAGATCCCGCACCAACAAATCCGGCGATGCGTGCGCGCGCCGCCTCGTACTGCTCGGTCGCGTTTTCGCTCAGGTGATGGACGCCGCGATGGATATTCGCATTCTCATGTGTGTAGTAGCGGGCGATCGCATCGATCATCTGTTGAGGCTTCTGTGTCGTCGCCGCATTGTCCAGGTAGACGAGGCGCTTTCCCCGCATGCGCGAATTGAGGATGGGAAAGTCCTTCCGCGCGGCAGCAACATCAAATCCCCGCGAGGTCAATGGTCCGTGTGTCGCACCTGTGGTCACGCGCTCATCCGTTCCTTCTTCCCCTGTCCAATCGGGCGTGGATGACCCCCTCGAGCCTCTGCCGCAACGATTCGACATGCACCCGCTCCGTCACATCGGCAGCAAATGCGAAGGTAAGGATGTCGCGCGCCGCCGTCTCATCGATTCCTCGTGATCTCAAATAGAAGATCTGATTCTCATCTAATTGTCCGACCGTCGCTCCGTGCGTGCACTTCACATCATCGGCGAAGATCTCCAGCTGCGGTTTGGTGTCGATCGTCGCCTCGTCCGACAGCAAGAGCGTCTTGTTCGTCTGTTTGGCATCGGTCTTCTGGGCATCCTTGCGGACAAAGATCTTCCCGTTGAACACCCCCCGTGCCCGGCCGTCAAGAATCGACTTGTAGAGTTCGTGGCTGTTACAGCGCGGGTTCGCGTGGTCGATCGTCGTATGATTGTCGATGACCTGCGAGGCTGTACCAAGAGATAATCCGTTCAGCGTACACTCGATCCCTTCGGCCGCCAAAACTGCGGTCACGCTATTCCGCACGAGCTGGCCCCCCACGTTGATGGAGTTCGACGTGAGCACGCTCCCCGCCTCCTGGCGGATCAGCATCGTGCCAACGTGGAACGCTTGCGTGCTCTCGTTTTGGTACCGATCATGCTCGAGGATCGCCCGCGGACCGACGGCGACATGCGTGAGGCAGTTGGTCAGGTAGGGGCGTTCCTGTTCTGCCACATAGGTTTCGACCACCGTCGCCTGAGCGTGCTCCCCGATGATGAGCACATTCCGGGGCTGGATGATCTGCGGGTCCGGCTGCTCAGACGCAATGAACACGAATTGAAACGGCCGTTCGACAACGAGGCCTTGGGGAACGGAAAGAAATCCTCCATCCAGAAGAAATGCGTCGTTCAGCGCAGTGAAGGCGTTCTCCTCCGGACGTCCCGATGGCGCAAGATGGACTTGGAGGATCTCTGGATACGCGCGCATCGCTTCGCGCAACGACATAAAGAGTACGCCATCCGGCAATGATGCCGTCGACGACATTCCGCTGTCGAACGATCCATCGACAAAGACCAGCCGATATGCATCCTCGAGGAATTCTGCGGACACATGCGCCGGGAAGTCCGAATGACGACGCTCAGTCACGGGCACCGTGAACGTCGTGTTCACGATCGGGGCAACATTCGTAAATCGCCACTCTTCATCCCGCGCCGTCGGAAAACCGAGGCGGGCAAAGGTTTGGATACCTCGTTGGCGAACCTTGTGGAATTCTGTGGTCCGCTCGCCATTCAGACGCCGTTCAAATGCGGCGAACTGCTCCTCGAATCGACGGACCGACTGCTGCTCATTCTCCATGTGTCCGTTCCTCATCCGACCGCCACGCGGTCTGTCCCTTCACGCACCCAATCGTACCCCTGCTCCTCGAGCGTGATCGCGAGTTCCTTTCCACCGGATTTGACGATGCGGCCGTCGACCAGCACATGCACAAAATCGGGAACGATGTAGTTCAGCAGACGCTGATAGTGCGTAACGACGATCGTCGCGTTGTCCTTCCTGCGCAGCTTGTTCACACCGTCTGCCACGATTCGGAGCGCGTCGATATCCAGTCCGGAATCCGTCTCGTCGAGGATCGCCAGTTTCGGCTCCAGGACCGCCATGTGAAAGATCTCGTTCCGCTTCTTTTCGCCGCCGGAGAATCCTTCATTCACCGGGCGATTGAGGAAGCTCTGATCCATGTCGACGAGCTTCATCCGATCCTTGATCAGTGCGAGGAAGTCGACCGCGTCGAGCTCTTCCATTCCGCGGTGTCTGCGGATGGCATTCAGCGCGGACTTCAAAAAGTAGGAGTTGTTCACCCCCGGGATCTCAACCGGATACTGGAATGCGAGGAACACTCCTTCGCGGGCCCGCTCTTCCGGGGCCATCTCCAGCAGATCCTTCCCTTCGAACGATACCGTTCCATCCGTCACAGCGTAGGCATCACGGCCGGCGAGGACGCCCGCGAGCGTGCTCTTGCCGGAACCATTCGGCCCCATGATCGCGTGAATCTCTCCGGGGCGCACCACCAGATCGATCCCGCGCAGGATCTCGTTGTCTTCCACCTTGGCGTGGAGGTTTCGTATTTCCAGCATCTCGTCCTTGCTCCTTATTCGCTTCGTCTTCGGTTATCCGACACTTCCTTCCAGGCTCACGCCGAGGAGTTTCTGCGCCTCGACGGCAAACTCCATCGGCAATTCCCGGAATACTTCCTTACAAAAGCCATTCACGATCATGTTCACCGCATCCTCGGCCGAGAGGCCGCGTTGCTTGCAGTAGAAGATCTGATCTTCGCCGATCTTCGATGTCGAGGCTTCATGCTCGACCTTCGATGTCGTGTTCTTCACTTCGATATACGGGAAGGTGTGCGCACCGCATTTGTCCCCGAGGAGGAGCGAATCGCACTGGGAGAAGTTGCGCGCGTTCTCCGCTCCCTTCTTGATCTCGACCAGTCCGCGATATGAGTTCTGCCCGAATCCCGCAGAAATGCCCTTCGAGACGATCGTGCTGCGCGTGTTCTTCCCGATGTGGATCATCTTCGTCCCTGTATCCGCCTGCTGTCGATGGTTTGCCAACGCGACGGAGTAGAACTCGCCGACGGAGTTGTCGCCGATCAGCAGAACGCTGGGATACTTCCAGGTGATCGCCGAGCCGGTCTCGACCTGCGTCCAGGAGATGCGCGAATTCACACCAGCGCACTTTCCGCGCTTGGTCACGAAATTGTAGATTCCCCCTTTCCCGTCCTTGTCGCCGGGATACCAATTCTGGACCGTTGAATATTTGACCCGCGCGTTGTCCATTGCAACGATCTCGACGACCGCTGCGTGCAGTTGGTTGGTGTCCCGCTGCGGCGCCGTGCAGCCTTCCAGGTAGCTGACGTATGCCCCTTCCTCCGCGACGATAAGCGTCCGTTCGAATTGTCCGGTATCGATGGCATTGATTCGAAAATACGTGGACAATTCCATCGGACAGCGCACGCCCTTCGGAATATAGCAGAACGAACCATCGCTGAAGACCGCAGAGTTCAACGCGGCGAAAAAGTTGTCGTTGGCAGGAACGACCGAACCGAGATATTTCTTCACCAGCTCCGGATGCTCCTGCACCGCTTCAGAGAACGAGCAGAAGATGATGCCCAGCTCCCTGAGTTTTTCCTTGAACGTGGTCGCGACAGAAACGCTGTCGAACACCGCGTCGACGGCAACGCCGGCGAGCCATTCCTGCTCCCGCAACGGGATACCCAGCTTTTCGTACGTCCGCAGGATCTCCGGGTCGACCTCGTCGAGGCTCTGCAATTGCTTCTTCTGCCGTGGAGCGGAATAATACACGATGTCCTGATAGTCGATCTTCGCGTAGGTCACGTTCGGCCAGCGGGGCTCGACCAGCGTCTGCCAATGGCGAAAGGCCTTCAGCCGCCACTCGAGAAGCCATTCCGGCTCGTTCTTCTTTGCGGAGATGAGCCGGATGACATCTTCATTCAAGCCCTTCGGGATGGATTCGGACTCGACATCGGTCACGAATCCCCACTTGTATTCCCGGTTGGCAAGTTCTTCTACTTCGCGTGTTTCGGTGGACATGATTCAGTGGTCAGTAATCAGTTTGAGGGAATAATGTTAAATGATTTCCTGGATCGTCATGTTTTGCAGCAAGGAATCGAGGTTGCGCTGGACTTTGCCGAGGGGCTTGCGGATGGTGCAGGCGTCGAAGATCGAACAGGTGTCCGTTCCTTCAGCGTAGCACTCTGCGATCATCGGCTTCTCGTCTTCGATCGTGCGGATCACGTGAGACACTTGGATCTCTTCGGGCCGTTGTGCCAATGCGTATCCGCCACGCACTCCTTGAGTCGACACGACGATGTTCGCTCTTGTGAGTTTTTGGAGAATCTTTGCAAGGAGCTCATACGGCAAGTCGTATTCCAGCGCGATCTCCTTTGCGGTGAAGACCTGACCTCGCTGCTTGAGCGCCATGTGGCGCAACGCGATGAGTCCGTACTCCACTTTTTTCGACAACTGAAGCATGGGGAAATCCGACCTATTGAGTCCTGTTTATGGGCAAAAAAATGAAGAGCTAAATGCGCTCTTCGACACATAAGATATCAAACGATGCGAACAATTCCAACAGTCCCGTGATCCCTCGTCTGCACGCCGTCACGTATCGTCATGAATACATAACGTCCGTCAAGCGGGGAAGGTTCCGGTACACCCTCACTTTTCACCTGAAAGGGAAGGCCTTCTCGGTTGTTTGTCCCTGCTTTAAGCCGTACCTTTTCCTCAGGAGGAGTCATGCGAATCGGAATCACCTGTTATCCCACCTACGGCGGAAGCGGCGTCGTTGCCACGGAATTGGGCAAAGCCCTCGCCAACCGGGGTCATTCAGTCCATTTTATCAGCTACGCGATGCCCATCCGGCTCAGCGGCTACCAGGACAATATCCTCTTCCACGAAGTCGAGATGTCGAATTATCCCCTGTTCGACTTTCCGCTCTACACGCTCGCCCTGGCCAGCAAGATGGTCGAGGTGGCGGAGTATGAAAAGCTCGAGATCTTCCATTGCCACTATGCCATTCCTCACGCGACCAGCGCCTATCTCGCCAAGCAGATGCTGCGAAGGCCGGATATCAAGGTCATCACAACGCTGCATGGAACAGATATCACGCTGGTCGGTCTGGAGCCGAGCTTTCTTCCCGTGATGAAGTTCAGCATTGAGCAGAGCGACGGCGTCACCGCAGTTTCCCGATTCCTGCGAGAGAAGACGCTGACGAATTACGGCATCGACAAGGAGATCGAGGTCATCCCGAATTTCATCGACGCGGCCAAGTACAGCCGGTCGAACGCGTGTGACGTGTGCAAGCACTTCGCGCCGAACGGCGAGAAGATCGTCGTCCACACTTCGAACTTTCGTCCGGTGAAGCGGGTCCCCGATGTGATCCGGGTGTTCCATGAGATCAACAAGAAGGTCCCGAGCACCCTCATCCTCATCGGCGACGGGCCCGATCGCTCTCAATGCGAGATCCTGAGCCGCGAACTCGGGATTCAGGGACGCGTGCGGTTCCTCGGCAAGCAGGTGGAACTTGTCCCCATCCTTTCGGCAGCGGACCTGTTCCTCATGCCCAGCCAATCCGAGAGTTTTGGACTGTCCGCCCTTGAAGCGATGGCCTGCGAGGTGCCGGTCATTTCCTCCAGCGTCGGCGGACTGCCGGAACTGCAGCTCCACGGACAGACCGGCTTCATCGCCGAGATCGGTGACATTGACCGCATGGCGCGCTATGCGATCGACCTGCTCAGCAACCCGGGGAAGCACAAGATGTTTTCCGAAGCCGCCCGCGCCCGCGCCCTGGAGTTCGAGTCGTCCAAGATCGTCGGCGACTACGAGGCCTACTACGAACGGATCCTTGCGGGGAAGTAGTCATCGCGATGCAGAAACGTTCGGATCAGGATGCCGCGCATCATCAGCAATTGGTGAGCGAACTTGTTGCGCTGTTCGTCGATTCGGGGTTTCTCGTCAGCAGCGCCGATGGTGTCGCCGGCTATTCCCCCACGCTCGAGTTGCCGAACGACGGATATGGGGACCAGGAAGATAAGGCCCCGGACGTCTATGCGTACGATCCGGCGACCGAGCGGTATGTGATCGGGGAAGCAAAGACGGGGATCGGAGATCTGGAAACAGAGCACGCGCTCACGCAGTACAACGTCTTCCTGGATCAATATCATCATCGCACGGGAAATCGCTCACGGGTCTATTTCATCGTCCCGTCGGCGTTCGTCGCGGAATTCAACACGCTGATCACCCATTACATCCATCGGGAGTTGTGGGGGGACGTGGTGGTGGTAAGAGGGAGGGAAGATGTGTGAGGCAATTGGTGATTGGGTGAGTTGAGAATTACGATTTGGTGATTTACGAATGTTGATTGGTCTGAGGTCAGCCTCGGCGGAGTTTTGCGAACTTCACGATGAGGCTTTTCATTCCGTAGGATTCGAAATCGACGGTCGCCTTCTGGGATTCTCCTGATCCCGAGACAGAGAGCACCTTTCCGCGGCCGAACTTTTCGTGAAGAACGATGGTCCCCCGCTTCAACTCCAACTGTTCTTGCGTCTCCCCTTCATAATCCGGCATTTGATCAGGAAAGAATTCCGCATCCTTCGGTGCGGGGCGTTCCGCCGCTGGTCGTCGCATCGCCGGGCGGAGGCTCCGCTGGGCAGTGATCACATCGGAAACGCGTGCCGAGGAGCGGGGAACGACGCGTTCGATGTGCTCGGTGCCGAGTTCGGACAAGAACCGTGATTCGCTGGGATACGAGATCTCGCCGAACCGATACCGCATCGACGTGTGCATCACGTACAGTTTCTGCTGTGACCGGGTGATGCCGACGTAGCACAACCGTCGCTCCTCTTCGAGCTCGCTCGGGTCGACGCTTCCCGAATAGAACGGAAGCAATCCCTCTTCCAATCCTGCGATGAAGACGACCGGAAACTCCAGCCCTTTCGATGCGTGGAGAGTCATCAGTGTCACCGCATTCTTCGTCCCTTCCCACGTATCAATATCGGAGACGAGCGCAACGTTTTCCAGGAACGCCTCGAGCGTCGCCTCGGGATGTTCCACGGCGAATTCCGAAATGGCGGAAAGGAGTTCCTGAACGTTTTCCCATCGGTTCATCGATTCGATGGTCCGCTCTTCCTTCAGTTGCCGCAGAATGCCCAGTTCGTCCACAAAGGCGCGCGTCCACTCCGTGAGCGACATTTGCGTCCGCAGGCCCCGGTACTTCTCGATGAATGCGCGGAAAGTCCGAAGCGCCATCTTCGCACGCTCCTGCAGGTCCTCCGCCTGGTCGATCTTCGTCACGGCGTCGTACAAGGTCATTCCGGTGCGCATCGAGAAGGTGCGGAGATGGTCGAGCGAGGTCTCTCCGATCCCGCGCGCCGGATAGTTGACGACTCGCAGGAAGCTCTCGCCATCCGCCGGATTCGCCATCAGGCGGAAATACCCCAGCACGTCCTTGATCTCTTTCCGCTCATAGAACCGGATTCCGCCGACGATGACATACGGGATGTTGCTCCGGCGAAAGGCATCCTCGAGAGCACGGGATTGCGAGTTCGTCCGGTACAAGACGGCAAAGTCCTTCAGATCAAGCTTCCGATGGCCGATCTCATGCTGGACGGCCTGGACGATCTGAAACCCTTCGTCCTGTTCGTCCACGCACCGGACGATCGACACCGGCTCTCCCTGCGGATTGTCCGTCCACAGTGTTTTCTTCAATTGCTCCCGGTTAAATCGGATGAGACTATCCGCCACGCTGATGATGCGTTTTGTCGAACGATAGTTCTGTTCCAGGCGAAACACCTGGCACGCCGGATAGTCCTTTTCGAAGTCAAGAATATTGCGAATCTCTGCGCCGCGGAATGAGTAGATCGACTGGGCGTCGTCCCCGACGACGGCGATATTCTGGTGGACGTCCGCCAGCAGGCGCAGCATCTTGTATTGTGCGCGGTTGGTATCTTGAAATTCATCCACCAGGACGAATTTGAACCGTTGGCGATAGCGATCCCGAATCTCAGGCTTCCGTTCGAAGAGCTCGATGGGTTTGATCAGCAGGTCGTCGAAGTCCATCGCGTTGTTGGCCTGGAGCGTCTTCTGGTATTCCGCATAGACGGACGCCGTCTTCTCATCGAAGATGTCCTTCGCCGACTCCGCGTATTTCTGGGGGGAGATCATCTGGTTCTTCGCCATGCTGATGCGGCTGCGGATGGCGTTCGGATTGAACTGCTGAGCGGAGATGTTCAGCCGCTCGAGGATCCGCTTGACGACCGAAAGAGAATCATCCGAGTCGTAGATGGAGAACGAGGACGTGAAGCCAAGCGGTGCGCACTCCCGGCGGAGTATGCGGGCAAAGATGGAGTGAAACGTCCCCATCCAGATATCCTTCGCCTGGTCGCCGCCGAGGCGCGTGATGCGCTTGCGCATTTCCGCGGCCGCTTTGTTGGTGAACGTCAGTGCAAGGATCTGGTACGGGGGGACGCCGCACGAAATGAGATAGGCGATACGGTACGTCAACACGCGCGTCTTCCCGCTCCCTGCTCCGGCGATGATCAGGACAGGACCGTTCGCGGCTTTGACGGCGGATTGTTGGACAGGATTCAGGTCGCTCAGAAAAGACATGGCATTGCGGCGTCGTTCACAACTCTGGTACGGGTGATCGTCAACGGATGGATACCACGGCGAAGCGGTCAACTACACGAGCAAAGCCCCTTCCAACCTCAGCAGGAATTCCTTCGTCTTCAGGCCCGCGCCATAACCCACCAAGCGCGAATCGGAACCGACAACACGATGGCAGGGAATCACGATCGGCAGCGGATTCGAACCGTTCGCACGGCCAACGGCCTGATACGCCCCCCTCACGCCGATTCGGCGCGCCAGGTCTTTGTAGGAAATGGTCGTTCCGTAGCGCACATGCCGGAGTTCCTTCCAAACCCGTTCCTGGAACTCCGTTCCCGTGAGATCGACCGGGCTATGAAACTTCACGAGTCGGCGGTCAAGGTAGCGGACCAATTCATCGATGATCTGCTTGTTCTTTGATGCGGACTCAATGATCTCGCTCTTCGGCCGTTGCTTTTGGAGCCATGCAAGAAATTCACGCTTCGTCTGAGCGGGAATACTGATCTTGCAAACTCCCATGTCGGTCGATGCGACATGGATCGTGCCGATCTTGGAATCGAAGGACGTGATGTAGATGCGAGCCATGGCCGAGATACTCAGGCGCAACCCCCTTGAAAGCGTCGTTCGCGACAGGATGAAGAGGTTAACGCGAGGAGCGGTGGGATAAAATAGGGAAAATGGAGGGGAAAGGCAAAAGATAAGTCAGAAGTCAAAAGTCATAAGTCAAAAGCTATAAGTCAGAAATCAAATGGGATATGTCAAATGCCAAAGGCCAGGAGCGAATCGCCAACTGCTAGAAGAACGCTCGGGCTTCGACTCGTGCAGTATGGATCGGGGATCGTCCTGCTTCGGTGCGTCCTGCATAATTGATACTGAGTTGCAGGTTTGTTGTGAAGCGATAGTCGAACCACGTCTGCCATAGCCATGAGATGCCGAGAGGTTTCCCACCCGTCAGCTCGAATGGGAGCGCTTCACGCACGTCCCTTCCGGTCACTTCCTCGCGTTTGAATTCCGCGCGGACCTGGCCTGCTCCCGGGATCGCATAGATCATCTTTACCGCTTGATCATTCAAGCGGATACGCGTGACGCCGGATGATGTGCGATTCTCCCCTTCTCCGCCTCCCAGCACGAAGCCGGCTTCCCACTGCGGGAATGGCCGATACCCGAACTCCGTTGTGATCGTCGTGAACGTCAGGTCTCGTGCACGCGGCGAAGCAACGGACGCGACAACCAGTTCCGACCGTCGGATCACGTCAGTTTGATTCGTCAGCTCCGGCACGAACCGCGATGTGATGCGGAGGGATTGCTCCCCGATGGTACTCCGCTCCGTCGTCGAGACAAGCTGAATGAGCCCGTATCGCTCGCTCACGCGGAATCGGAGTGAGAGATCGCGGTCATGTTCGAACACAAACAGATCCTGGATGATCTGCTGGGCGCCGGAGATGGTGTTCTCCGCGCTCAGCATGCTGGACAAGTTCAGGAAGTAGATGTTCCGTGCGTTGGAATCTTTCGAGCGTTCATCCAGTCGAAGAAAGGTCTCGGTTGAAACAGCCTTCGCCAACGATGACCAGAATCCGGCAGAGGAGCCGACAAGCTTCGCAGGTTGGAGCCGGAGGCGCACGCTTGCTTTCAGATCGGACACGGGGAGTAATTGTTCACCGGGGAGATACAGCAGAACGTATTCCCCGTCGAACCGGGTCGGCTCGAACTCTGCCTCGTCGGCGACACCGTTCGCATTCAGGTCGCCGAGGAACCGATAGTTCCCCGTTCCCTGTTGAACGCGTACGAATACCCGCTCCAGCCGCGCCGATCGTTGATTCGAGAACTCGTAGTACAAATCCGATTCGACAAAGCGGTCCCATCCGGCCGCCTTCGATTGCGAACGGACCAGAAGATAATCGCCGTCGGCATTGCCCCGCAAACGAAATTCCTCTGCGAATCGCACCCGGCGGAGATTGAGTGTGATCGAGGTGTTCATCGTGCGGGAAGGCGACCATTGTCCGGAATAAGCCTGGGTGACGGCATCCGAGGCATGGCGCATGCTGCCGGTCACACTGCTATCCTCGGAGCGAAATTGCACTTCGGCCCGAAGCACGAGCGAACCGGTTCCGTTGTATTCGAGCCGCGGCGCCACGTCGACGTACCGGAAACTCCCAGCCCGCAAAGAGTCCATGCCGCTCATCGTCACCGACCGATCTTCAGACTCGAACTTCGCTCCCGGCCGAAGTCCCCACAGTTCCGTCGAGGCATCTCCTTGCTGGCGGAACCAGGAACCAACGATCCGGGTCGGTTCCGACGTCGTGCGGATGCGTTCAATCTGGTAGCGAACCGCGCGAGAGGAGGAATCCCGGAGGTCTGCATCGAATCGCCAGCGGTCTGAGTTGATCTGTCCCGTCCGCGCCAGACTTCCGTAAGAGCCAGTCACGCCGAGCCAAGGGCGGACCCGCCATCCCAGGGAGAGTTCTCCGATGCGTTCGTCCGAGGTCCGTTCGGTCGCGACGTCCCACTCCCTGCCGAACTCGACGTTCTCTGCCCGGTCCAGCGGGCGAAATTCTGCCTGACGTTGGCGCAAGCGGAGTTGAAGATCGACATCTCCGACATCGATCCCGGCGATCGAATTCTGCTTCGGAGTGAACGCCATCCCGAGCGTGTAGGCCGAGCCATCGGAGATCCCCGCAGGAGCCAGGCGATTCGGATCGAATGTGCTCGCGGCAAACTCGCCGCGTATGTTCAAGGATCTAGTGACGGATACGTCGGTGTTCAGGTTGAGGACACGGTGCTGCTGCGGCATTGCGAGGAAGCGAACCGGGAGATAGCTCCCGGCCCCGAGACCGGCAAACCGGTAGACTCCGATGGAGGAGCGCACGTAACCCGCTGAATCGGGGGGAACGAAATCCACGGGAGAGAAGCTGGCGTCGTAGAAGGCATTGGAATCGCCTGGGGCGTAGACAAGAATGCTCACTGTTCGCGCATCGATCAGCGTATCCTTGAGAATGTAGACGCCAGCGGGGCGTCCCGTGAGGCTGTCCCTTCCAACAAAGCGTATCCCGGGGAGCGTGGCGCGAAAGCGATCATTGCCGCTCTGTGCGAGGATCGTCCGAGCTTCATCCGAGAGGTCCGCTTCGATCGGCGAATCGGGATCATCCGATTCCTGGTAGGCCGATGCGCGGAACGTCACGGCCCCGCCTCCTGCCTCTGCTGCGATGGATGTTCCCAGCAAGTTCCTTGAGTACGCTCGCTCATTGTACTCGAAATCAACAACGATGCGAGACGCATTCGTGATAAGCCGCTTGCTTGAGAACGTCACCTCTCCCGCCGCGTAGTCGATGGTGTAATCATTCGATTCGCCGCGCGTCATGAGCGTTCCGTTCACATACACACGCTCAGACCCTGTAACGACGATGAGCCTCCGTTCGCCATTCCGTCCGGTCAGCCGATACGGTCCCTGCACGCCATCGATCCCTTGAATCTGATTCGTATGATAGGTTCCGCGGGCGGAAGCCGCCGTGATGGAAACGGATGTTGGGAGCCTTGAGCCGGATGAGAGATTCACCGAACCCGTAACCCCCTGGAGCTTTCTCGAAAGCGCGCCATACTCCCCTCCGCGCGCGGCATCCACCTCAAGGTTGAAATCTCCCAGCGTCGCGTTGAACGTCGGATTCCGCAATTCGACGAAGACCTTGTCGACTTCGCGGAGAGTCTGGGTTGTCCCCTCCGGTTGGATCGGCGTGTTCTCATCGGTCAACGCCGCGACCACATCGATATCGTCCGAGAGGCGTCCTGCGAGCTGCAACCGCAATCCGGAATTGAGGGTCAGGTCTCGATTCGTTCCCACGGTGAATCCCCGCGTGAGCGAACCGCTTTTCTGGAGTCCGGGACCGAACATGTCGTCAACGACATTGCGAGGCATCGGGCGGGAGACCATGACTGGCCGCTGAACCGCGGAGTCGGCTCGGACGTTGAGCGTCCTCAGCGCATAGGAAGGCTTCAGTCGAACTGGTTGAATTCGGTAGGAGACGCGAAGCGTCCCAGGAGGGAACGAGTCCGCGGGGATCCGGATCGTTCCGGGGACGGGATTCAGGCCGAGCTTGGGGTCGCTCGTGACTTCAAGTGAATCGATGAAGACGCGTATGCTTGCGGGTTCGATGAATTGATGCGGCAATTGGAGCGTCGTATCGGTTCGCGCGATTCGGAACTCCGCGACATGCCACGACGAGTCCGCGCGTTGCGCAGAAACAAGAACTGGAATTGACAGAAGGAAGAGGATGCAGTGATATCGACGGAACATGTTTGGATCAATCGTCTTCGAACCGTATCAATCCGTCATTAGCATCCTTGAGGGGGAGGAGGAAGAAACCAGTGGTCAGGAGTCAGTTGTCAGTAAGAAAATACCCTTCGAAGGAGAGAGATGCAAGGTGGGTGGATGGGAGGGTGGGTGAGTTGGCGAGTTGACACGTGCGCAGGTGGGCGGGTGAACAAGAAGAAAGCCCTCACCTTAGAAAACGGAGAGGGCTCTCTTTATCAACAAATGCGATGCGGCTACACCGTATATGTCGACGACGCCGTGTCGCCTCCGCGGCCGGTCCAGTTCGTGTGAAAGAACTCGCCGCGCGGTTTGTCGGTGCGTTCGTACATGTGCGCACCGAAATAGTCGCGCTGTGCCTGAAGCAGGTTTGCCGGCAGTCGCTCCGTGCGGAAGCCGTCGAAGTAGTTCAGCGCCGTCGCCATGGCGGGCGTCCAAATGCCGTTGAGGACCGCCGTGGAAACCACGCGGCGCCATGCCTCCTGGCTCTTCTCCACCGTCTCCTTGAAGAACGGATCGAGCAGCAAGTTGGTCAGCGCCGGATTCTTGTCGAAGGCCTCCTTGATCTTGCCGAGGAACACCGACCTGATGATGCAGCCGCCGCGCCACAGCAGCGCAATGCCGCCGTAGTTCAGGTTCCACTTGAATTCCTCCGCCGCCGCGCGCAACAGCACGTACCCTTGGGTGTACGACACAAGCTTGGAGGCATACAGCGCCTTCTCCAGGTCGTCGAGGAATGCTTTTCTGTCTCCAGCGAACTTCGGCTTCGGTCCGGACAAGATCTTCGATGCGTTGACACGTTCCTCCTTCGTCGCAGAGAGACAGCGAGCGTACACCGCCTCACTAATGAGGGTCAACGGAATCCCAAGGTCCAACGAAACGACGCTCGTCCACTTTCCCGTCCCCTTCTGCCCCGCGGTGTCGAGGATCTTATCCACGAGCGGCTGTCCGTCGGTATCCTTGTAAGCGAGAATGTCGCGCGTGATCTCGATGAGGTAGCTGTCGAGCGGACCCTCGTTCCATTTCTTGAACACATCATGCATTTCGGGGGCCGACATGCCAAGCACATCCCGCATGATCAGGTACGCTTCGCAGATGAGCTGCATGTCGCCGTATTCGATCCCGTTATGGACCATCTTGACGAAGTGACCCGCGCCGTCATTCCCCACCCAATCGCAACACGGCGTTCCGTCCGTCACCTTTGCCGCGATCGACTGAAAGATGGGCTTCACATGCGGCCACGCTCCGGGAGTCCCACCAGGCATGATGGATGGTCCGCGGAGTGCCCCTTCTTCTCCTCCGGACACACCCGTCCCGATGAACTGGAATCCCTTCGACTCCAGATACTTCGTCCGTCGGATCGAGTCCGGGAAATGGGAATTCCCGCCGTCGATGATGATGTCTCCCGCCTGGAGGTGCGGGATGATCTGTTCGATGAAATCGTCGACCGGTTTGCCTGCCTTCACCATGAGCATCACCTTGCGCGGCCTCTTGAGCGACGCGACGAGGTCGGCGATGGTGTGGGCACCGAGGACCTTCTTCCCCTTCGCACGGCCGTTCACAAATGCATCGACCTTGTCGACGGTCCGGTTGTACACCGCGACGGTGAATCCCCGGCTTTCCATGTTCAGGACAAGGTTCTCGCCCATGACGGCAAGACCGACCAACCCGATATCTGCTTTCTCCTGCATTCGTTCTTCCTTTTCTTTCCTTGTGCTATGATCAATGAAGCAATGTGAATCCAATCTCTTTGACCAACGACGCGGTCTCGGGCGTCGCATGGTCGAGTGTCACCGAATAGACCGGGAATTCTCTCCGCAACGGATACGCGCCGCGTTGATGCTCGAATGTCTCCGGAGACGCACGAAGGCGCCGGTCATCGGAGCGAACGTCATAGGTCGCAAGGATGAGCTCCGAAAGGATCTGCTCGTTCTTCTTTCCCGTGCAGTCCACCTTCAAAGCTGTTTGCGGTGGTGTGGGAATATGCGCCGGGAACCAGGAATCAAGTCCGAGGTTGAAGTGCCGGCTGAGCGCTTGCACGCTCATCGCCGTGCCATTCGCCTTGCCATCCACAGAATAGCCTGCGATGTGGGGCGTCGCAAGGGTGACGAACTCCAGCAACGTCCGGTCGATGGATGGCTCCTGCTCCCAGACGTCGAGCACGCACCCAGCGATCCTGCGGGCTCGCAGTGCTTCCGCGAGCGCTCCGGTTTCGAGAACCTCCCCCCGCGATGTATTGATGAGGGTCTGAGGCGAACGGAGATGGTTCAGGAATTGCCGATCACCGAGGTGATACGTCTTGTCTTCCCCCGTCATGTTGAGGGGGACATGAAACGTCAGGATATCCGCCTCGTGCACGACCGTGTCGAGGGAGACGAATTCGGCGAACCCTTCGCGCCGCGCGCGCGGAGGATCGTTCTTCAACACACGCATGCCCAGCGCACGACATAACCGCTCGATCTTCTTGCCGACATTGCCGACGCCGACGATACCGATCGTTTTTCCGGCAAGTGTGAATCCGCGCTCCTGCGCAAGAACCATGAATGTCGAGGCGATATACTGCTGGACTGAAGAGGAATTGCAGCCTTCGGCGTTCGTCCAGGCGATGCCGTTCGATTCGCAGTAGGCCGTGTCGATATGGTCAAAGCCGATGGTCGCGGTGGCGATGAATCGGACAGCAGTCCCCTCGAGCAATCGCGCATCGCATCGCGTTCGGGTCCGCACGATGAGCGCATCGGCATTCTTCACCAGATCTCTGGTGATCTGCGCGGGATCGGCGTACACGACTTCCGCGACAGGATCAAGGATCCCTTTGAGAAAGGGGATCTTTGCATCGACGACGATCCTCATGCGAACCGACTCCGCTCTGCCCAGAGGCCAAGCGCCGGATTTGAGATGAAGAAGATCTTCTCCCCGTCCGGCATCCGGTTGTACCCATCCTTCAGTGAACGGGGATCGTACCGTGCCATCATCGTTTCCAGATCCCCGTATGAGTAGTTCACTCCCTCAATTTCATCGCGCGTCAAGTGGCCGGGACAGTAGACGATGGTGAACCGTCCTTCCGAGGAGCCATGGATGAGATGTGCCGCCGCACCGAGATTCGCGCGCAGATCCTCGTTATCTTCGACGGCGCGGAGGACCATGGACGTATCCACGTAGCCGTACGTGCGGATCAAACGATCGATCTCTTGATCTTCGCCGAATTCCCGAACGCCGGGGGCAAGGACAACGAGTTCGCCGTCATCCTCGATCGCCATCCGGGTCCGGTAGATGCTCTTGTTCCCCAGCCACGTGCTCTTGAATTCGGCGGGATCGAGATAGACGACGATCTTGCTGATCGGATCGTCGAGCATCTCGAAGTTGACCTGGAGAGACAATGCCGACGCCTTGCGGAAGCATTCTTCATCATCGCCGATGAACATCCCTCGGAGCACGAGACCGCCCGCCACATCCCGCGCAACGACGGTCAACACGTAGACGATCGGCATCTCCTTCGCGAAATGTTCGGACGCATAGTTGAGCACGCGACGGACCGGATTATCCGCGCGTCCCATGATGCGCTCCATTCCGTAGACCGCACCGAGGAAATGACTCGTGTTGATCCCCTCCGGCCCCCCGGTGCCGACAAAGATGTTCTTGTTGTAATTTGCCATGCCGATGACCTCATGCGGCACGACCTGTCCGATCGAAAGGATGAGGTCATATCCCCCCTGGATGAGCAGTTTGTTGACCTGCGCCTTCCACGGATAGCGGATCTTTCCTTCCGACTGCGCATCGAGGAATTCCGCCGGTACCTCGCCCAGCGTGACAATATCCTTGCGCCAATCATGAACCCGGAATCGATCGAGCGGCATCGGACCGAACATCTCTGCGATCTCCGTGGGACGCATCGGCGAATGGGTTCCGAGTGCCGGGAGCACATCCGCCAAACGGTCGCCATAATATTCCCACGCAAGCCGCGTGACCATTCCCGCTTGTGAATGCAGCCTGGTGTGATCGGGCGGAATCGCGAGCACCCTCTGACGGGCACCGAGCATTCCGAAAGCATCGGCAAGGGCGTTCCGAACGTCATCCTCCCGCAGTACGTCTGTTGCCGAGCCTCGTGCAAAGTACAGCATGGAAACTCCTTCCTACCGTTGAATCCGTGCGGAACCGCCTTTGGCAAACGCCCGGACCTGGTCCACAGAAGCCATCGTTGTATCGCCGGGGAACGTGGTCAGGAGCGCACCATGCGCCCACCCCAGCTTCACGGCCTCCTCCGGTGTCTCGCCGCTCAGCAGGCCATAGATGAAACCCGCTGCAAATCCGTCGCCGCCGCCGACGCGGTCGATGACATCCAATTCACAGGTCGGCGCGACATGATTCTTCCCATTCACCCACGCGACCGCGCTCCAGCTATGGTGATTCGTGGAATGCACCTCTCGCAACGTCGTCGCAACGGCCTTGACGTTCGGATGCTTCGCTGTCACCTTTGAGATCATTCCGAAGAAAGTCTGCGGATCCAAGCTCGATTTCGCGGCGACCTCAGGTCCGGGAATCCCGAGCCCCTTCTGGAGATCCTCCTCATTCCCGACCAACACATCGACATTCTCGACGATCTTCGCGACCACTTCAACCGCTTTCTGCTGGCCGCCCCAGATGTTCCAGAGCTTCTCGCGGAAGTTCAGGTCGAAACTCGTCACCGCTCCCGCCCTCTTGGCCGCCTTCATCCCTTCGATAATGAGTTGGCCGGTGGTCTCGGACAAAGCGGCAAAGATGCCGCCGCTGTGGAACCAGCGTACGCCGCCGCCGAAGATGCCGTTCCAATCGAAATCTCCGGGCTTCAACTGCGCCGCCGCTTCGTTCGACCGGTTATAGAAAACAACCGGCGGCCGAACGCCCTGTCCGCGATCGCTGTAGACCGTCGCCATGTTCGGACCGTTGACCCCGTTGTGTTTGAAATGCTTGTAGAACGGCTTCACCCCCATCGCGCGGACCCGTTCCGCGATCAGGTCGCCGATCGGATAGTCGACCATCGCCGTGGCAATGCCGGTGTTCATCCGAAAACAATCGGACAGATTCGCAGCGACGTTGAACTCCCCCCCGCTGACATGGATGTGACATTCCGCCGCCTTGCGGAACGGAATGATCCCCGGATCGAGACGATGAACGAGCGCCCCGAGAGAAACGAGATCCAACGCTCCATCCGGGCGGATGGAAAGACCACTGCTCATGAAAAGACTCCGTGTTCGATGGTGAGTGTCAGATTACTTGGCTGTCTGCATGTTGAACGTTTCGAACTTCGGCGCCAAAACGTGATGGATGGCGAACGCGATCAAATATGCCGAAGCACAAACGGTGAAGAGCACCGTGTAGCCGCCCGTGACATCCCCCGCCGCCTTGAAGGTGTCGAGGAGGCGTCCGGTGATGATCGGGAACAGCATCCCGCCGATGGCGCCGGCCATGCCGCCGATGCCTGTGACCGAGGCGACCGCCTTTTTCGGGAACATGTCGGAGACCGTCGTGAACAGGTTGGCCGACCACGCCTGGTGCGCCGCGCCTGCCAGGCCGATGAGAAGCACCGCGTACCAATCGCCGACGGTCGTTGCAAAGTAGATGGGGATGACCAATAACGCGAACACGAACATCCCGGTCTTGCGGGCACGCGTCACCGTCCATCCTGTCTTGGCAAGGAATCCGGTCACCCATCCTCCGAGGATGCTCAGGACGGTCACGATGAAGTAGATCGTGACAAGATGCACCCAGCTTGTTTTGATATCGAGGCCGCGCGTCTGCTTGAAGTAGTCCGGAAGCCAGATGAGGAAGAACCACCAGACCGGGTCGGTCAGGAACTTCGCAACGATGAAGGACCACGTCTGACGGTAGCGCAGGAGCTGAGACCAGGGGATCTTGTCCGTATTGCCCGTCTCGTCGGCATCGCTTCGGATGTGCGCCAGTTCGCCAGCTGTCATTCCTTTGATCTTCTCCGGAACATTATAGAACGGGATCCAAAGGAACAACCAAAGGAATCCAGCGATACCGGCCGCGACGAACGCCGCTTGCCATCCCCATGTGAAGGCGATCCAAGGCACGACAGCGGGGGCAATGATCGCTCCAACATTGGTCCCGGCGTTGAAAATGCTCGTGGCGAGCGCACGTTCCTTTTTCGGGAACCACAGCGCCACGGCTTTAATGGCGGACGGAAAATTTCCACCTTCTCCAAGGCCTAGTGCCAGCCGAGCGACGAAGAAGCCGCCGACGCTCGCAACAAGGGCATGTCCCATCGCCGCAAGACTCCAGGCAACGATCGAGACGGCATAGCCGATCTTCGTTCCGTATTTGTCGATGAACCAACCAAAGATGAGCATGCCGATCGCATATGCTCCCTGGAATGCGGAGTTGACGATGCCGAATTCTTCGTTCGTCCATTTGAGCTGCTCGTCGAGGATCGGCTTCAGCAGCGACAGGATCTGTCTGTCGATGTAATTGACCGTCGTCGCGAAGAACAACAGCGCGACCACGACCCAGCGGTAGCGTCCGATCGGACCTTGGGATTCCTGCGTCTGTGCCAGCGTCATTCAGTGGTTCTCCTTGTTCGAATGTGCATCGTCGTCATTTAAATCTACAAAAGCGTTCGTTCACGTCTTGGTAACTTACGGGTACATTTACCGTTAATTGAGGCTACCGAAGCGCCGTCGTTTGCACACCGTCCATATCTTCAAACACCTGGTTCTCCCCGCCCATCGCCCAGATGAACGTGTAGTTCTGCGTTCCGCCGCCGGCGTGGATGGACCAGCTGGGGTTGAGCACTGCCTGTTCGTTCCGCATGATAATATGCCTCGTCGCATCCGGTCGTCCCATGAGGTGAATGACCATCGCTGCGGGATCGAGATTGAAATACATGTACACTTCCGAGCGACGCTGGTGCGTGTGCGGCGGCATCGTGTTCCAAACACTGCCTTCCTCAAGCTCCGTCAGTCCCATGACGAGCTGACAGCTCTTGATCCCCCGCGGGTGGATATACTTGTGGATGGTGCGCCGGTTTGCGTCTTTCACGGTCCCCAGTTTGGTA
>Ga0105103_10000575_pt1 | contig 20808 bp, 21 predicted proteins | sample PPLLaktember2015_2_FD_79107 | JGI IMG/M metagenome (GOLD analysis project Ga0105103, IMG submission 79107) | Freshwater sediment microbial communities from Prairie Pothole Lake near Jamestown, North Dakota, USA - PPLs Lake P7 Core (6) Depth... | ecosystem: Environmental > Aquatic > Freshwater >...
TCCACGAGGAAATCGGCAAGTTTCAGGTCACTTGCCGCAGCCATCCGCTTGAGCTGGCCGAACTCGATTCCGTGCGGGTGAGGCTGAATCGCCACCGGGCAGACGATCGCTTCCTGGCTTACCCGTTCAAATTTGAATGATTCATCATCAAGTTCCACACGGAAACGGGCATGCGGGTTGACCACAGAGGTGTACCGCAGGTAGTCGAGCAGTTTCTTCTTCGCCGACATCGTGCTCTTGAACTCGATCTGGACCCGGGTGCCATGGATCCGGTCCCATTCGAACGGCCCCTCCGATATGATATCAGGCTCGTTGGTCTCGATCCTGATCTGGATCTCGAATTTATGGGCCGACTCCTTTACACCGGTCCGGGAGATGACAATGGTCGGGACGCCGCTGGTCAGCTGTGCATAGAGGACAGCTGCCGAGATCCCAATCCCCTGCTGGCCACGGGTCTGGCGTATCTGGTGGAACCGGGAACCGTAGAGGAGTTTACCAAATACGAATGGCACCTGAGCGGGAACGATCCCAGGGCCGTTATCTTCCACAATGATCCGGAATACTTCGCTGGAGACCTTTTTGATACTGATAAAAATATCCGGCAGTACCTGCGCTTCCTCACAGGCATCCAGCGAATTGTCGACCGCTTCCTTGATGGTGGTGATAACGCCCCGGGTGGGAGAATCGAACCCGAGGAGGTGCTTGTTCTTTTCGAAGAATTCTGCGACACTGATGCTGCGCTGCTGTTTTGCTAGCTCATCAGCGAGCACCATGCGCTCCCACCTCGGCGATGGCAGCCGGAAGATCCAGCGATTTCTGCTCCCCGGTCTTCAGGTTCTTGAGCGTCACGGTACCGGACTCCACCTCGCGTTTGCCGATAACAACCGCAAAATCCGCGGATCTCGAAGCATGAGCAACCTGTGCCCCGAGTCCCCGGTCCATCAGGTCCATCTCGGCACGGAGACCCGCTGAACGGAACTGGCGGGAGACTTCAAGCGCGCGGGCCCTCCCTTCCTCCGTACAGACAATGGCAACAACACTGTTCCGGAGGGGCTTTGCGTCGCCAAGCGAGACCATGACCCGGTCGAATCCGATTGCAAACCCGCAGGAGGCAACGTCATCCCCGCCGAACAGGTGCGCGAGCCGGTATGTCCCGCCGCCAAGGATCTGGTTCTCCGCCCCGAGATTATCGGCAAAGCCCTCGAAGACCATGCCGGTATAATAATCGAGCCCCCGGGCAATCCCGAAGTTCAGCGAGTAGTTCACTCCGTACGCATCCAGGGCTGCAAGTGTCTGTTCGATCCGCTCCTTCCCGGGGATCTCCCCGGCAATCGCGAATGCCTCCTGAAGCGTACGGCACTCGACAAGGGAAATGAGTGAGACCGCGAGGTCCGGTTTTCCCATGGCGGCGAGGGTTTCTTTGAGCCCGTCGTAATCCCGCTTGTCAAGATGTGCCCGGACTTTCCGCTGGTCGGCGGGTTCGAGACCGGAGAGCAGGTTCTTCATCAGCGCGAGATGCCCGACTTTCAGTTCGTACCTGACACCGGTTGCATTGAGCATGTCAGCGGCAACCATGATAACCTCGGCATCCGCCATCGGGGTATCGGCACCAATCAGTTCCACACCAAACTGCCAGAACTGGCGATACCGCCCTTTCTGGGGGCGCTCATACCGGAAGCAGTCCGCAAAATAGCACCAGCGGAGCGGCTTGGGGGAGACTTTCGCCTCGTTAATATACATCCTTATGACCGCGGCCGTGATCTCCGGACGGAGGGCGAGCTGGCGCCCCCCCTTGTCCTCAAAGACATACATTTCTCCGATGATCCCCTCACCGGAGCGCATGGTAAAAAGTTCAAGGTCTTCAAACGCCGGGGTGCATACTTCCCGGTAGCCCCACCGGCGTCCTGTCTCCCGCAGGCGCCATTCAACTGAACGCCGCCTTTCCATCTCGTCCGGTAAAAAATCCCGTGTTCCCCGTGGTTTCTGGAGCATGATGAAATTCCCTTGATAAGTAGTTGGGTGTTGTCCGTTATTTCTTATTCGCCCGGTGAACGGGAACGCTTCCGAAAAAACGTTCCAGCGTCCCCTCGTCTTTCCATACTTTTTCACGCTCGATCTTTCCCTGCAGATACAGGGCGGCAAGGATCAGGCCGAGCCCAAGGAGTTCAAACGATTCCATGGTCAGCGTAACCAGGTATCCCAGCGAGGCCAGCGCGCCGAACAAAACACCGTGATACGCGGCTTTCCGGTAACCCGGAAGAGCGGTCCTGAAGAAGATCCGCGCATCCCGCAGCCAGAGAAAAAGGGTAGCGGCAGTCCCGAACATGGCCACAAAGATGAGGTATGTCATGCAATAAACTAACTTATTATACGCCGTTCCATATCTGTATTATTACAATCATGCATCAAAACCGCGCATTGCAGGACCTGCTCGATCAGTATAAAAAAGGAGATTTGAGTGTTGAAGCTGCAGCTGAGGCCATCGAAGGAATGCGCCTCGATCGCATCGGAGATTTTGCCTGTATGGATCTTGGCCGGGACGTGCGGTGCGGCATGCCTGAAGTAGTACTTGCGGAAGGCAAGGACCCGGCCCACCTTGCACAAATCGCTATCCGACACGCACAAACGGCCGGGCGCTGCATTATCACCAGGATCAGTAAAGAACAGGTAGGACCAATCCAAAAATCTGCCGATAAACTGGGAATAACGTCCGATTACCATGAAACCGGCCATATCCTGGTCCTTGCAAACTGTCCTGCACCAGAAAAGAACGGGGGGATTGTTGCGGTGATCACGGCCGGGACATCGGACATCAGGGTTGCCGAAGAAGTAAAGATCATTGCAGAGGAAATGGGATGCGAGGTCAGGACTGCATACGATGTCGGGGCCGCTGGCATCCACCGCCTCTTTCCGGCCCTGAAACCGTTACTTGCCGCTCATGTCTTCGTTGTCTGTGCAGGGCGGGAAGGAACGCTGCCATCCGTGGTTGCAGGGCTTGTCGACAAACCGGTAATCGGTGTTCCTGTCAGTGTAGGTTATGGGTACATGGGCGAGGGGAGGGCAGCTCTTGCAAGCATGCTCCAGTCCTGCTCGGTCCTGTCCGTTGTCAATATCGATGCAGGGTTTGTGGCCGGGGCATTCGCCGCGCGGATCGCACGGATGGGAGCTCACGTATGAAACGCGGATTTTATATCGGAAGATTCCAGCCCTACCACAATGGTCACCAGTCGGTGCTGGAACATATCGCAGGCAAGGTGGACGAGATTATCATCGGTGTCGGCAGTGCCCAGCTCTCCCACCAGGTTGACAACCCGTTTACGGCAGGAGAGCGCGTGCTCATGATCACCCGGTCGCTTGAGTTGCTCGGCTGCCCGTTCTATGTGATCCCTATCGAGGATTTACAGCGGAATGCCCTGTGGGTGGCCCATGTCCGGTCCATGACTCCACCCTTTGATACCTGTTATTCATCAAATCCGCTCGTAGTCCGGCTGTTCGGCGAGGCAGGAATTAACGTCCAGTCACCGGCAATGTACGAACGCGAAACATTGAGCGGCACCGAGATACGCCGGCGTATGCTCAACAATGAGCCCTGGAAATCACTCGTGCCACCGGCCGTGGTCCAGGTACTCAAAGAAATTGACGGATCCGGGCGCCTGTGCCAGATCGCCCGGGACGATTGAACAGGATAGTAAATCCCATGAAGTCTTCTGATTCAGGAACGGGTGGAGAACGGCATGCATAATTTTCTCGAAAAACTGTTTGGAAAAAAAGAGCCGGAGGTCTTTTCCATCAGCATCGGCAGTGTTCCGGCATGGCTGGACGAACGTGAGAAAACTGCTCGGTCAACACTCCTTACGGAAACCCGCGAGCCGCAGAAAAAAATCCGGGATGGCATCCTGAATCTGCAGGAGATCACGCAGGCTGTTGCACTGGCTGAACAGGACCCGGAAATCCACCCGAAACTCAGGAGCATTGCAAAGAATTCCCTCCCGCAGTTTGTGAAGGCGATGAATGCTTCGCTGGCAAAGGAACTGCCGGATGACCTGGAAGAATTCTATCCTGCTGCTGTCGAATGCCTGAAAAGCAGCCTGAACAACACAAGAGGCCAGGGAAGATATCTCCAGGCTGTTTTTCCTGAGGAGATGAAAGCAGTGAAGTCTGGCATAGATGCAATTGGCCGCGAGATCAATGAGATCACCGTATCTCTCGGCCGCTACCGGAAAGAGAAGACCCTTATTGCCTCGGCTCTCTCCCTGCACACAGCGCTCCTGGATATCAGCGCTGACATCCGGAAGGCGGAAGAGAAAGATCAGCGCATCACCCTCCGTATCAGAGAAATGACTGACAGGATCGCTGCGATTGAAAAGGAACTGGCAGCGTTCCCGTCAGATGAACGAATGAATGACGTCAATACCCTGAAAAACGCAGTTTCAGAAGCGGAAAACCGGCGTGATGCTGCTGTACGGGTTACCACAACGCTCTCGATGACCGCATCTCATGTCTTCCGCAAGGCGGAAAAAATTGCCGTCAGGCAGAAACACCCGTCCGAGATATCCGTCCTGAGGCATACGATGGAGCTCTTATCCGATCATGAGGTGCCGGATACCGCAGATCTTGCAGCAGCGCTTACAGACGCGTGTCCTGTTGCGGAACGGATGATTGCAGCAGAAGAAATCACCTTAAAAAACAAGGAAGAACGCACCATTTTTTCCGACACAAAACAGTTCTGTACCGATATCTGCGCCAGGTATCATGATCTGAGATCACAGGAAGAGGGTTGCAGGATTGCAGAGGAAAAACTGGCAGCACACCCGCTGATTGTGAAGATAAACTCACTTGAGCGGGAAAAAACCCAGCTCGAGACCATGCGGACAAAGGAGGAACAGACACGAACCGATCTTAAGGAATGGTTAGGGAAAACAGAGGAGAAAATCCCCGAACTTATCGCTGACCTTACAAAAAGGATTGAGGATATGGTAGGGGGTAGCGTGCAACTTCAGATTGACGACCAAAGGCTGGCAAGAGGGTAGATGCCGTATCTTCTGACATTGTCAACAGGTGTCATTTTCATGTTCATCCAGGTCTGAGAACATTTCGTCAACGCAGGCGACGAGCCAGCTGAGCTTCTCTTTTGTTATGTCCTCAAAGACCATTTTTTTCATCGAATCTGACACCGTTTTTCATCGTTGCTCGGGCAGTGTGCTTCCACGAATTTCATGCTTCCGGGATTTGCCGGATGGTGGTTCCGGTAAAATCCCCAAGATCGCTCTGGTGGCCAGAGAGATCATCTGACCAGCCATAGGTATCATGGAGCATCTGCGCAATGACATCCGAGAATGTCATGTTCCCACGCTTGAGCGTGAGAAGCGCCTCATACACCTCGGGATCGATCCGGATCGAACGTCCCTCGCCTGCACGAGGCATAATTACCACTTTGTGGTCACAATATATAAATGTATTCTTGATTATGGTAAAAAACGTGATTGACTTTATATACAAGGCTCCAGACGGCCTTTAATTGGCGAGATCCGGATCATTCACTTTTAGTAAGGGGACGAAAGGATCCAAAAAAAAGATCCTGTCACGACCGGGAAATGATGCGTATAAAAATAAATGAATTGTAATCCGTGTACGCGAACTCCGGCATACTGCCATGGCACCCGCCGAGGCGGAGAAGTGTTGGGACATTCAGCGGTACTGTCGCAACCTCAAGACCGGGACCCTCCAGTGCATTCCTGTTCTCGAGCGGCCTGAACTCCAGCTGTTGTTGTATTATTCCGTCAGTGGTTTTCCTGCAGCAGACATTTTCATGCTGGTGACCGCAGCACATATGGGTGAGACCCCGCTTTTCGAGCGTATCAAATGCCATGGCCGCAGTATAATGGAAACCGGTAAAAAAATCACCTGCCTCGTGTGACAGGCGCTGCCAGCACTTGAGCCGGAGCGTCTGGGTGCCCAGGTCCAGAGGCCCGCCATGGACAAAAAGTATCCCGTGATCAACCCACTCCATGGGCATGGTATCGAAGATGGACAGGAGAGGAGAATCCCGCAACTGCTCGTGGCGGTAAGTGCTTGCGGCATCGCTCCCGCTCACGAGAAGACCGTGAAGGTAGGCATGGTCATGGTTCCCGAGCACAGATACGAGCGGGTATTCCCTTGACAGAGTATGGATCTTTTCAAGAGTCTCCTGAGGGTGGTCACCCCGGTGAAGCAGGTCGCCAAGATTGATTAAGACATCGACCGGGCCAATCATTTCACGGAACAGAGGGGACTTAATGCACGCTGCAAGTGCACCGATTGCAACGGAATCAGCGTGAACGTCAGAAAAAAGTACTGCACCCATACCGGTACCAAGAATATTGTTCTCCATTCCCATATATACCAATGATGCCCCGGGTTATCCCTTTACCAGAATGCACAGGAAAGATATGTTCATGAACCAACGGTTCCAACACAATACCAGCATATCTGAGTGTCCTTCCTGGTCACGAAGATTTTTTTGTCCGCAAAAGATCATCCGGACAAGTGTATGACAAGGAGGTAGTATCTGATGGAACGGTTTCTGGATGCATATATTAACCGTATGCGACCTTTTTTCCCGGGATTTCATGGCGAAACAGCCCATGAAATAGCATCTGCATTCCTGGCCTTCAAGTTCGGCCTTTACGCGAATGCTGTCCGGGAATGCACTCATGCTATCGCATTGATACCCGGCGGGCTGCCCAACGAAGCTTTGAGAAGAGCGCTTGAGATCATCCGCGCGAATGCACAGGACCGTGACAATTCTCTTGTGACTGCGAATCTTCCCCTCGCGTTCTCCGAGGCTGATCTGCAGTTTGTTGCTGTCAACCTGCCAGCAGAAAAGGTTGAAGAGGCAGGAACCCTCAATCTCGCCAATGCCCTTATCCTCACCTATGTCGTTGCGCTTATCACGTCACCGGATGATGAAGAAGCAATGGAAGAGCACCGCACACTGATCGTCAGGATGCTTTCCGATTACAAAAAAGAGCTCGGTTTTGAATAGCCGGGCATTTTTTTTATCCTTGAACCCTGAAGGGAATCCTGTCCCAAAATCTTCCGCAGGGGGACCCCCCCTTTTATTGCAGGGAACGTGACCTGGAGGTCATGAGCCGGGATAAACCAGTATCCTGCCTTTTGGTACCCTCTCTTAAAACCTTCCCGTGAGAATACGGAAAAAAAAGAATCGATGCATTGCAGTTACAAGCTGTCCATACTGATGCCGGTAAAGTCCTGCGCAACTTCCCTGATGTCCCGGACACCGAACGCTGTCTGGACCTGGGTCAGTTCGAGCTGGTTTGCAGCATCGCACATATAGTCAAGGATGTCTACGGAAAGTTCTTTCTGGACCTTGCTCTTTTTCAGCTGGTCAACAAGAGCGGCCATCTTCTCCGGGGATTCCATGCGAATCTTGGCAAGGCTCATCACGCACATATAGATACGGGTCAGGTTCCGGTCCGTGCCGGTGATACAGTCAAAGAAATTCCGTATTACCTGTGCCTGGTATATTTCTCCACCCATGACTTCACCTCCTACCGGTTATCTTCTTCGGTAAATCCAGTGTTCACAATATCTGCTTATAAACTTTCCGGAAAAACCGTGGTATTTCACCTAAAAAAACGGTAAAAATGAAGAGTTTTTTCAAAAGTGTGGCTGCATTGTCTGACAAATGGACGACAATCGTCATACCGCGCCGCAACCTGCCCGCCCCACACTCACTTTGCCGTTGAAACAATCTTGATAATGTCCCCGTCTTTCAGTTCATGGGTCTCCCTGATCCGCATCTTGGTCCTGGCATCGATCGCATACAGGAATCCTTTGCCGATCTCCGTGTGCACCTGGTATGCAAGATCATGAGGAGTAGAACCTCTCCGCATCAGGAATGCATCCGGCAGTACATCTCCCTGCTTGTTGCAGAAATGGGTCTCATCTTCCACCGGGTAAACAACGATCATATCGAGAAGTTCGAAGACTGCACGGTTGATTGCCTGCTGGACACCGGTGCCTTTGCACTGTTTCATCACGAGAGCAATCTTTGCAAGGCCGGCTTTCTGGGCTGGTGAAAGGGTGCCTTCATTGGCAATCCTGAACTGCTCATCTCCCGGGAGATACCTGATTACTCCTGCAGCTGTGGCATTGCGCAATGCCAGCTCAGATGCCGCGCTGGCAAATGCTACGTTCTGTGCGGCAAGTTTTGTTTTCAGGGCTTCAGGTGCTTCGTCAAACTTGTTTCCCACGACCAGCATCGGCTTTGAGATCTTCACGACCTCCGCGCAGAGCGGGACAAGATCTTCGACTGATGCATGAACGAGATCGATCCTGAGTTTCAGTTCTATATCGCGCACATCCTCCACCGTGATGCCCAGACCCACGAAGATGTCGGCAATTCCCTGCTGGATCGCGGCGCCCTTTCCCTGTGACTGGCGGCTGATATGACTCCAGTGCTTGTTGAGAATCCCGTGTACCCACATTGTCATTTCAAACAGGAGGAACGAGATGTCAATATCCGGATCATGATTACCGATACCCACGGGATTTCCCTCGCTGTCCGTCCCGCCGCTTGCATCGATGATATGCAGGATAGCGTTTGCCTGCCGGAGGTTGTCAAGGAACTGGTTGCCCAGTCCCTTGCCCTTATGAGCGTCAGGCACGAGCCCGGCGACATCAATGAGGTTGACCGCGACAAAACGGCTGCCTTCAACGCAGTGGCTGCATCTGTCTTTCAGGTTCGTGCAGGCACACGTTGTCCGCACATAGGCAACGCCGAAATTCGGGTTGATGGTGGTGAACGGGTAATTGGCGATCTCGGCATTGGCCATCGTGGCCGCCTTGAAAAAGGTCGACTTTCCGCAGTTGGGTTTTCCTGCAAGGGCAAGAGTAATCATGACAGTTCCTCTAAGATACATGGGATACGGTGTCACAGAAAAAATCCGGACAGAATCTGACAAAGCTTTTCATCCCGGTTTATTAAAAGATACTTATGACCTTTAGCGCGAAAAAAATCTATTACTTCGATAAGCCTGGCCCGGCCAACACTGCGGATGCTGCCAGATTCGCGATCGAACGGGCAAAGGAATTAAACATCAATACCATCGTAATCGCAAGCACTTCCGGAAAGACGGCAGAGATGTTCCATGAAGCAATGAAAGGATCAAACCTTGACCTTGTGGTTGTTACTCATGTTGTCGGGTTTGTAAAACCCGGGGAATGGGAATTCAATGCAAAAACAGCAGATCTGCTCAGAAGCAACGGGATCGCAATCGTGACCGGCACCCATGCCCTCTCAGGGCTCGAACGGGCACTGTCCCGTTCACCGAAAGTAATGGGCGGATCGCGGACAGAAGCAATTGCTGAAGCACTTCGCCGTATTGTTGCGGTCGGCCTGAAAGTTGCCGTGGAATGCGTAATGATCGCCTCGGATCAGGGAACGATCGGTATCGATAAGGAAGTCATCGCAGTTGGCGGGACAGCAAGCGGTTCGGACACGGTCTGCGTGATCCAGCCCGCGCATACAGCGAATTTCTTTGACCTGCAGGTCCGTGAGATTGTCGCAATGCCAAGGGTACGGTAAGAATGGCGGTTGCAGAACTCAGAGAAGCGGTCGCACTTCTGGTCCGGATGCCGCTTCTCCTGATACCTGGTGTTGTCGGGGGAATTTTTGCCGCCGTTCTCTGGATGACCCTGTTTATATCCGGCACATTTTTTACCAGCCGTCTCATTATCATTTTTTCGCTCATCCTCCTTCTCTTTATCACCAGCATGTTGTTCATGATCAGGAACAATGGCGGAACACTCATGACCATGCTTGCCGGGGGAATACAGTATTATTTCCGTGTGCTCCTGCCCCAGCTGGTGATCCTGTTTGCCATCATGCTGGTCTTCATCCTCTGCACGATCACCTTTGCCCTTCTCGGGCAGGCATCAGATATCGGTCTTATGATGTTCTTCACGATCGCGATCCTGATACCGACCCTGATGCTCACCTTCTTTTTTGACATGACAGCGGTTTTTGAGGACCGGCGGGTCTTCGAATCAATCCAGAGGAGTATCCTTCTCGTGTCAAACCATATGATGGAAGTGCTGGCCTTTTTTATGGTATCCGCACTTCTTTGTGCAGGCGTTATGTTTGGCCTGATGATAGTCTGGGAAGCGATCCTGTACGACAAGCTGAAACCGATCATGGACTTTACGGATGCAGAAAGAGAGGCATTCACTCCTGATCAGCTGTTCGCCCTGATCGGGCAGGACGGGATATGGGTTACGGCAATACTCCTCTTTGTCGGTGTTCTTATCCTTCTTCCCCTCTTATTCAGTTATAAGGCATGTTTTTTTAAAAAAATGGCCAGCAGTCCCATCAGGATTGAACAGCAGACCTACGGTGAATTCGACAGCAAAGGCCGGTGGTACAAATACTGATTCCGAGTATGACTGGATATTTACTACCATTGACACAGGGAAACACCAGAAGAAAAGCCTGGCGGGGATTTTTCATGGAGGTTGGATGGGATGTCCCGCATACATCTATCCAAAATCCGGGTATATCCACGAATTCCGGACAAACACTCAGTAATAATAACCTACAATCTCATGCCATGCGGCGGCGCCTTGCACCATTTTATAATTTGATAGAATAAGAGAACCGATTACCTTTTCAATGAACTCCTGAGTTCATTTTGGGTAAAGGAAAAGAGGGATTATTATGAAAAAAAGCATTGGACTTTTAGTACTCTTACTGTTCTGCTGCATTCTTGTAATGCCAGTAAGTGCCCAGGATCTCGAGATAATCAATCCGTCTTTGGAGTGGACTCCGGGTATCCCAGGCAACCCCCCCCTCGTAGTGGCGAGCTACGATTATGGAGATGTGGTTTTAGGAGAATCCAGGACCGCAACATTCCGCTTGAACAGCATAGCCTCTTCTGAAGTTTCAGTCTACTTAATATGGCTCACAGATACTGCGCCTTACAATCACCCTGATCCCTATGCAGGCACAGATGCTTCCGGTGACTGGGATTCGAATTGCTTAGAATCTTTCTGCTTCAATCCGGCTACTTATTTTGTACCACCGGTTGTAATGCCCCCGGCTGACTATCGCCTGGTAGATGTCACCTTCACACCGCTTGACCTTGGCGAACAAAGTGTTTACCTCTATATTCGAAGCAATGATACGTATCCACCACCGGGATCAGTTGCATACATCAGGCTGGTTGGGACAGGCATTAACGCCCATTCATCCCCGGAGTTCCCATCAATGCTCCTTCCTGTAACCATGATCATCGGGTTCCTTGGAGCGGTGCTCCTCATCCAGAGAACCAGAGAACACTGACTTTTTTTCAATCCTACCGCATCTGTCCGCAGTCCGGACACATCCACGAGGTGGGATGAACTTACCATTTACCCTTTTTTTAGAACCGCTGCATCCGTTATGCGCGATCAGATTCTTCATAGATTGTGTTTGATGTCCATGATGATGTATACAACATTCTGGAGGAACGGATAGGGAAGAATTGGAGAATGTATAAACAAAATAATCCCGCTTTTAGTAATTCCTGATATGATTTTTTACAACTGTTCAGAGAATTTTCTTATTCCTGAAAACAGAAATTCCGGTTGGATGATATCAATCCTTTTCCTGTGTCGCTTTTCTTAATTCAATCAGACCAGCCCGCGCCCTGCCAGAACCAGGTACAAGGCAACAGCAAAAATACCGCCACCCAGCGAGGCAAGCAGGTTGGTCCCGGCATTCCCCCAGAACCCCCTGTTCTCAAAAGTTGCCCCGAGAACGCTGTCAATATTGGTACCGATAAATCCCGCAAGGGTGCAGATAACCATCATCTGTGGTGTGATGACGTTAAGAAGCATCGCAACAACGGATATGGCAAAACTACCCAGGAACGAGACTGTTTCACCCGTAACCGTGATGCCTCCATTGGTACCTATCGGCACCTGTTTTAATGTCGTGATGAGGCGCGGGATTCCCCCCGTCACGCCAATTTCGCTTGCCAGCGTATCAGCGGCCGCGGAAGCAACACAGCCTACATACATAACCACAAAGATTGGTTGCTGGAAGACACCGAACAGCACAGCAGCGGCAGCAGCACTGATCCCATTGGAAAAGACATTACGGTATCCCCGTGCACCACCTTTTCCCTGCTCCACACCGATCCGCTTCTTGTACTCGAACTTGTACTTTGTTGCGGCCGAACCAAGAATAAAGAACGTGAGCATGATCAAAAACCATGAAGGGCCATACGGTGCCGCAAAGACCAGCAGGATGATGCCGACAAGGGCTGCGGAGAAGAGGCCGGAAAGGTCAGCGGTCTTTGCCCGGAATGCAAAGTACCCGAATGTGAAACCGACAATCACTGCCGCGACGATCATCTGGAGATCTGCCTGGTAGTTGAGTTCCTGGATCAGCCACATGGTCATCGCGATTCCCAGCCCTTCAATAACGAGCGAGTCTTCGTACCGGAGCAGGATGACTTTGAGGAGCACCGCCGCAATGATGCCAAAAATTACCGTGAGGATTGCCCGCTCATGCAGGTAAGCCATGACAAGGACACCTGCCCATGCCGTCGAAATGATATAATAGAAGTAGGTGTTCAGATCATCGGCACTGGTCTGGAAGACGAGTTCCCCGAGGACCAGCATTGCAAGGGTTGTTGCAAAAACAAAGAACGGGAGAAGACCAGTACCATAGAGTGCTGATAGCACACAGAAGGTGTAGGTCAGATATTTCGTATCGAAAAAACGCCAGAGGATAAGTGCGTAGAGAGTGACAATAAGGCCCATCAGCCATGCAGGCATGAGATACGGGCCAACAAGGGTTGCACCACCGACCAGTGCTGCCGCAAATCCCAGGCCCCGCTGTCGCTGCATTTATCAGTACTTGGTTTTATGGTAAAAAGAGCTTTATTACAGCAGGTTGCAAAGGACGGGACCGGGAATTTTCCATTACACACGGTGGAACAAACGGATACGATCACTATATTTTATTCAACATCCAACCTTCTCCCGAATGGTGCCTTCCGATCAACTGCCGAAGAACTATGATTTTACCGAAGTGGAGGAGCGCTGGCGCAGGACCTGGCGCGACGAGGATAATTATTTTGACAAAAACTCGAAAAAGCCCCAGTTTGTCATAGACACTCCCCCGCCCTACCCGACCGGGAACTTCCATATCGGGAATGCGCTGAACTGGTGCTATATCGACTTCTTTGCCCGCTACAAGCGGATGAGGGGCTTCAACGTGATGTTCCCGCAGGGCTGGGACTGCCACGGGCTCCCGACCGAGGTCAAGGTCGAAGAGATCAACAAGATCACAAAGAACGATGTTTCCCGCGAAGAGTTCCGCAGGATGTGCAGGGACTTAACGATAAAAAACATCGAGGCCATGCGCATCACCCTGCGGAAGATGGCTTTCTCCACCGACTGGAGCAACGAATACGTTACGATGATGCCGAAGTATTACAGCAAGACGCAGCTCTCTTTCCTGCGCATGCTTGAGTCCGGCTATATCTACCAGAGCGAGCACCCGGTCAACTATTGCACCCGCTGCGAGACGGCAATCGCATTTGCGGAAGTGGCGTATGAAGACCGCGAGACTACGCTTAACTTCTTCGACTTTGACGGTGTGGAAATCGCAACAACCCGTCCCGAGCTCCTCGCAGCATGCGTTGCCGTTGCCGTGCACCCCGGCGACGACCGTTACCAGAAGCTCAGGGGTACATCCATGAAAGTGCCGATCTTCGGTCATAATGTCCCGGTGGTGCAGGACGATGCAGTTGATCCCGCATTTGGTTCGGGTGCCGTCATGATCTGTACCTTTGGCGACAAACAGGACGTCCACTGGTGGAAGCAGCACAACCTTGCTCTCCGGAAAGCGATCAACCGGCAGGGAAAGATGACCGAAATTGCCGGCAGGTACAAAGGCCTGAACACCTCCGAGTGCCGGAAAGCGATCATCGCTGATATGAAAGAGAAACAAATTCTCAACCGTCAGGAGAATCTTGCCCAGCGCGTGGGAACCTGCTGGCGCTGCAAGACACCCATCGAGATCCTCTCCGAGCGGCAGTGGTTCGTGAAGATCAAGCCGGACGAGATCCAGAAGGCAGCTCATCAGATCACCTGGTTCCCCGGGCACATGCTCCTCCGGATGGAGAACTGGGTTGAACAGATGGAATGGGACTGGTGTATCTCCCGTCAGCGGATCTTCGCTACCCCGATACCGGTCTGGTTCTGCACAACATGTGGCGGGATGGTGACGCCCGATGAAAAGGATCTCCCGGTAGACCCGACCCTCGTACAACCAAAGCATGCCTGCAAAAAGTGCGGCGGTACTTCTTTCTCTGGGGAAGTGGACGTGCTCGATACATGGATGGATTCATCCATATCGGTCCTGAACGTCACCGGTTGGGACGGCAATGGTAATCCTCCCTACTTCCCCGCCCAGATCCGGCCGCAGGGCCATGACATCATCCGCACGTGGGCATTCTACACTATCCTCCGCTCGGTTGCCCTGACCGGCCAGAAGCCATGGGACGAGATCCTTGTCAACGGCATGGTTCTTGGTGAGGACGGCTTCAAGATGAGCAAGAGCCGGGGCAACATCATCGTGCCCGAGGAGATCCTGGTCAAGTACGGCGCCGACGCTCTCCGGCAGTGGGGTGCGATGGGAGCGGCTACCGGTTCTGACATCATGTTCAACTGGAATGACGTTGTTGCTGCATCACGGTTCCAGACCAAGATGTGGAACATCACGAAGTTTGCCCTGATGCAGCTTGGCAAAGGCGGTTTTGACAAGGACGAGCCGGTCACCGCACTTGCGGACCGCTGGCTCCTCGTCCGGCTCTCGGATACCGTTGAGCAGGTCAGTGCAGCAATGGAGGCGTACCAGTTCGATGTCGCGCTTAAGGCGATTCGCGAGTTCGCATGGGACGTGCTTGCCGACAATTACATCGAACTTGTCAAGGGTCGCCTTTACCAGCAGGACGCATCGCGCAGGAGCGCATGCCTCGTGCTCCATACCGCTTTCGATGCACTCTGCCGTATGCTCGCCCCGTTCACTCCCTACTTTGCCGAGGAGTGCTACTCGTACCTCAAGGGTGAGAGCGTCCACAAGCAGCCGTGGGTCTCATTTACCTATGATGACGATGCGGCCCGGACGGAAGGCAACCTTCTCGTGCAGGTCGTGGCAGAGGTCCGCAAGTACAAGCACGATGCCGGTCTCGCACTCAACGCGCCGCTCGGGAAAGTAACCATCTATGCGCCGCACACCGTTAATGATGAAGGCGATACCGGCCGGACCCTCAATGCGGATGTCCACTGGAGGACAGACGTGGCAAAGCTCGACCGCGTGATAACCGATATCAACTTCAACCGTTCGGTGGTAGGCAAGACATTCCGCAAGGATGCACAGGCATTTATGGATGCGGTGAAGGCGCTCTCACCGGAGCAGCTTGAAAAACCGCCGAAGACGATTCAGGTCAAAGGCGTGGAAGCGGAGATTCCTGCCGATGCGTTTACGCCAAAATTCTCGTACATGGAAGAGGGCGCAAAGGTCGATGTTCTCACGATTAGCGATATCATCGTGACGATTGCGAAGAAGTGAGAGAGAAAATTCTGTTTTTTAATTCTCTGACGAAATTTATTCACTCTGGCTTTACTTTGTCAGGTTGCCCAGAAATTCATACACAAAAAACATATCCGTATTATACCGATGAGTTTTTATTGCGCTGATACCTCCGGGCGATTCCTGCCGCCGCCCCCGGCGGGCGCCGCCGCGGTGGCCTCAATTCGGGTTCATATCAGCGAAGTACGGTAATCTGTCGAGCGAGCCCCGGGGAGGCGGCCGAGCGTCCCGAACGGGGGCTTGCTCATACCCTTGAATATTTTGGGTTTAGTCCCATTCTGGCGACTAATTTATGATAACCGGTTTTCCCATCATGATCGCTCTTGGGGGCTCCAGCACATTGTGCTTCCACCCCCGCCACTCGGGCATCCCCCACATCAGGATGGTCACTTAAGACGGCTGACCGAGAACCTTCGAAGAAGAGGGGGTCAAGGGGGGCTCCCCGCATGCTGCCTCCCCCATTGGGGGAGAGAGGGGGTCACCCTCATATTTATCGAAGAATATTAACCTGGTTACCGGAATAAAAAAGAAATTCTGCCAAGGAAAATTTGAACTTTTTTCAGTCCGTTCCGGGAATTTTATTTCAATGGTTTTTCAATCGTGATTACAGAATAATTTTGGTAGTTCAAATGGGACCATACCCTGTTTTTATGAAATGTTTTCGGGAAAGGAAAGAATCGTTCGTTTCATCACCGAAGTTGCTTCCCAAAACCCCAATCATATCAGGAACAAAGGACATTTCGTCTTGATACACGTACCGGTATTTTCCATCCTGTCTGCCGGCCTGTGCCCGGAAATGGATCCGGAGGATCGGGCCCGTGACCGGAATTTTTTGTCCGCAGGAATCCCGGTCAATGACAAAAAAACATCCGGAACAACTGAGGCCGGGGCTCTGCGTCAGATCCCCGCTATCTCACCAGCTACCCAAACTGATCTGTTCCCTGCCATCGCCCCTCATCGTAAAATCGTCATGACGGGCTGATACCATGCCGGTTTTTCCAAAAACCGTGCCGGTCCGGACGAAATCCGGGCATTTTACGCGGCTTTCCGGCAGTGGACACCGGGAGAAATCTGCAGGACGTTCCCCTTCAGCCATGCTGCTGGAATTGTGCCATACCCTGATTTCGTTTTCCGACGGGAAAATACCGACCGGGGGCAGGAAAGCATGCCGGTATTTTCAGAAACCGTGTCGATCAGCCATCGATCCGGGGGAAACGGAGCCCGTTAAGGGCCCGGATTACCCTGGCCCTTTCAGGGCCTCCGGGGACGAACCCGGGCCCGGCTGCCGAAAGACGCAACATAACGCAGAAACCGGTAGCACAACCGGGCAGCGTTCCGGCCGCTGTTCCTGAACCGGGGGGCGATCGATTACCGCCAGGATTTCAAAAAAAAACTGATGGATATGATATCCCGCAAAACGGTAAACAGCTTTTCAGATAGTTCTCACTTTTTGTGTCCCTTCTTCCGCTTCTTCTTCCCTTCAGCCCATATCGTCCGGATCGCGTCCGCGACGAACTTTGCAACAGTCTCCGGTGGTAGCATCGAGTCTACGACGACGAAGCGTTCCGGCTCGTTGCGGGCAAAGGCGAGATAATTGTTCTGCACCTGTTCAAGCGTCTCCCGCTTCTCGAAATGCTCGCGCTGGCTATCCGGTTTCAGACGGGTAAGAGCATCATCGACCGGCAGGACACAGAGAAATGTCCGGTCGGGAACGATCGTCCAGCCGTTATGCATGGCCCGAAGCCAGCCTTCCGGGTCCGGCACAATGCCCTGCAGCGTTACCGACTGGTACGCGTAGCGGCTGTCGCTGTACCGGTCGGAGATGACGAGCCGGCCTTCCGCAAGCGCCGGGCGGACCACCTTTGCGAGGTGTGCTGCATGATCGGCAACAAAAAGGGTGGCTTCTGTGACGGGATCAATCTGTTCTGCAATTGCCCTGCGAACCGAATCCCCCACCCACGTTGCCCCGGGTTCACGGGTGAAAACAGGATCGAGATCGGCAAGCAGTTCCCTGAGCGTTTCATGCAGCGTGCTCTTCCCGCTCCCGTCAATACCTTCCAGCGTTATCAGCATACGCGTCCCTTCCGTATCCATTCCAGCGGGATTCTTCCGTGGTGTAATGCTGTTGCAATAATAGCACCGTCAAATCCGGCTTTTTTGAGCATGTACAGGTCGGCAACCGAGGCAACACCTCCGCCCCAGTATAGTTTCCGGTGATAGGCTGCCCGCATCGTATCCAGCATCAGACGGTCGAGACCGGTCTGTGTTCCTACGGCCCCGATATTCAGGATGATACAGCCCTCAAACTTCCAGCCGTTGGCCTGCCGGAGCACATCTGCCGGTTCGCGGCCTGACGGGATGACACGCCCGTTTTTAACGTCGAGGCTTAAAAAGCCACCACCATAGATCGACAGGTCTTCACCGCCCGTTTCCGTGCCGACAATGTTGGTGATATGATACCCGCAAAGAAAATCATCAGGAACCCTGCAGCCCCGGTCAGCATAGCAGGTCGAGACCAGTCGTGCGCATTCTGCGATGATCCGGTCATGGGAGCCGGTTTTTTCAATCCGGTCGAGGTCCGCGATATAGATATATTTCGGCGCGACAGACCTGACAAAACCGATTGGTTCCGCTGTCGGGGAACACCCCCAGTCCAGCGGTTTGTATCCTGCCCGTTGCCCGGATTTCCCGTGAACGACGAGATTTTTTTTCAAATCCATCGCAAGTATCAGTTCCATAGGCGAACGCAACCACTATTAGGATAAAAGATCATTAAACCTTATGCAATTATTGGTCAGCCCCAGCTCCATCGACGAAGCGAGGCACTCAGGTGCCGCTGACATCATCGACGTCAAAAAACCTTCCGAAGGCTCACTTGGTGCCAATTTTCCCTGGGTTATCCGCGAGATCAAGGCATTTTCAAAAAAGCCGGTGAGTGCGGCGATTGGGGACTTTGACTACAAACCGGGCGGTGCCTCCCTTGCTGCTTACGGCGCTGCCTGTGCCGGTGCTGACTTTGTGAAGATAGGGCTTGCATTTGATGGCAAGGAACAGGCACGCGATGTCATACGTGCTGTTGTAAAAGCCGTAAAAGACGAATTCCCGAAAAAATTTGTGGTCATTGCAGCGTACTCGGATTTTGAGCGTATGCACTCCATATCCCCTTTCGACATGGCCCCGATCGCTTCTGAGTGCGGTGCCGATTTTGCCATGGTCGATACCGGCATCAAGGATCGCCAGAGCACGTTTGCGTTCATGAATGAAGAGATACTTCGCTCCTTTACCGAAAAGAACAAAAAACTCGGGCTCGGTACCGCGCTTGCCGGGGCACTGAAGTTCGAGGATATTGCTGCGTTAAAAAGGATCAATCCCGATATCATTGGCGTGAGGGGGATGGTCTGTGGCGGCGACCGCAATGCAACGATCCGCGAAGATTTGATTCAAAAAACACTCGCTCTGATCAGGTGATGTATGTACGTCGAGAAACTGGATGTGCCACTGTCATTGACTTTCGATGATGTCCTGCTGGAACCCCGGGCATCATGGCTGGAGCCTTCCGAAGCGGACACCCGCTCGGTATTCACGAGAAAGATAAAACTGAACATCCCGCTCATTTCTGCGGCCATGGATACCGTGACCGAAGCGACGATGGCGATTGCCCTCGCACGGCAGGGCGGTATCGGGGTTATCCACCGCAACATGACGCCGGAGCGCGAGCTGCAGGAGGTCCAGTTCGTCAAGCATGCCGAAGAGCTGATCGAGCGCGACGTGCTCTATGTTGAGGATACTGCAACGGTCTCGGACGCCGAGAACCTGATGCACCAGTACAGCATCGGCGGTGTTCCGGTCGTTGACAAGGGGAAGATTATCGGTATTGTCAGCCGCCGGGATGTCCGTGCGATCGTCACCAAGCGCGGAGACGAGAAGATCACGGTGATAATGACAAAAAAACCGATCGTGACGGACGAGGATATCACCGCGGACAAGGCGCTCGAGATCATGTACACTAACAAGGTCGAGCGCCTGCCGGTCGTCAACAAGAAAGGAAAACTCCTGGGCATTATCACCATGCAGGATATTCTCGAGAAAAAGCAGTACCCGCAGGCAACCCGTGACGCCACAGGAAACCTCCGGGTTGCCGCTGCGGTCGGACCCTTCGATTTCGGGCGGGCCGAACTGCTCGACCAGAACGGCGTGGACGTGCTCGTTGTCGACACTGCTCACGGGCATAACATGAAAGTCGTGGCTGCGGTGAAAGATATCAAGGGCAGCGTCAAGGCAGAGGTCATTGCAGGAAATATCGCCACGCGGGAAGCAGCCGAGGCCCTCGTGGGCGCCGGGGTGGATGGCATCAAGGTCGGGATAGGGCCCGGCTCGATCTGTACCACCCGTATTGTTGCCGGGACCGGCGTCCCCCAGATCACAGCAGTGGCACAGGTGGCCGATATCGCGCACCCCGCGGGCGTATCGGTCATTTCAGACGGGGGCATCCGGTTCAGCGGGGATGTGGCAAAAGCCCTTGCCGCCGGCGCCGACACGGTGATGATGGGCAGCATGTTTGCCGGTACGGATGAGGCACCGGGAAAGGTCATCACGATCAAGGGCCGGCTCTACAAGCAGTATCGCGGGATGGGTTCCCTGGGTGTCATGAGCAGCGGCCAGTCCAGTGACCGGTATTTCCAGAAGAAAGGCATTGGCTCCACAAAATTTGTACCCGAAGGCGTGGAGGGTGTCACCCCGTATGTCGGCCACGTGGGCGAGGTCGTATACCAGCTTGTGGGCGGACTGAAGTCCGCAATGGGCTACACGGGCTCAAAGACGATTCCCGAGATGCATACCAATGCACGGTTTGTACGGATCACCAACGCCGGCATGACCGAGAGCCACCCGCACAATATCCTGATTACGGACGAGGCGCCGAACTACCGGCTCTTTGAATAATTATCATCACAATTTTCATATTCTCCTGCGTGCTTTAGTCATTTTGTGGATGTGTACATTTTACGGCATGGGAAAGCAGAGGATGCCGGGCAGGGTATTGTCGATGCAGATCGCAGGCTGACGAAGAAGGGGCGCGAAGAGACAGCTGCGGCCGGCCGCTGGATCGCGGAGCGGGAACTCCGGTTTGACCTGATAGCGGCCAGCCCGCTCCTCCGGGCACA
>Ga0105103_10000576_pt1 | contig 20796 bp, 22 predicted proteins | sample PPLLaktember2015_2_FD_79107 | JGI IMG/M metagenome (GOLD analysis project Ga0105103, IMG submission 79107) | Freshwater sediment microbial communities from Prairie Pothole Lake near Jamestown, North Dakota, USA - PPLs Lake P7 Core (6) Depth... | ecosystem: Environmental > Aquatic > Freshwater >...
AAGAGATCGATAGTCTGCTGTCCGGGATCCCCCTGGAGCCTGCCAAGGAGGTCGCCAGGGGAGTCGATGACGCGTCGTCGGAGCGTGAGGCCATCACATTTGATTTCCGTCTGCCGCATCGACTCTCGAAGAATCAGCTGCGCACGCTGCAGGCGGTGCACGAAAGCTTTGGGGAAGCGCTCGGTTCCTATCTCATCTCCCGCCTGCAGACCAATGTAGGCGTCAACGTCAGCTCCGTGGACCAGTTGTTCTACTCGGAGTATGTCCTTTCCGTTCCAAGCCCCAGCTGCCTGTTTATCTTCCGCGTCCAGGAATCGGATGCGCTCGCGGTGCTCGAGGTCAGTCCCCAGTTGGTCCTCGCGATGGTGTCGCGCCTGTTGGGCGGCGGAGCGGACTCGGAAAAGAAGGCGCGGCTCATCACCCGCATCGAGCAGAATATCATACGCGCCATCGTCCAGCGCGCCATTGCGGATCTTCAGAAGTCGTGGAAGACCATTGCCGACCTGAATTTCAAGATGGAACGGTATGAGAGCGAGGGAGACTTTGCCCAGATCGCCCCGACGAGCGAGATCGTGCTGGTCGTGTCGTTCGAGGTGTCGATCGGCGACGAGCGCTACCTGATGAACCTGTGCTTTCCGACCTTCGCGCTCGAAAACGTTCTCGCCAAGCTGAACGTCCAGCACTACAGCGGTCTCCCCGCAACACAGCATGAGCATTCGTGGACGAAGGAACTGACCCGCAAGGTCGGAATGACGAACGTCGAATTGAGCGGCATGCTTGGATGCACGAATTTGACGCTGCGCGAATTGATGACGCTCGAGGAAGGGGACATCCTGCGCACGACGATCCCGGTCAACGCGGAGGTGCAGGTCACCGCCGGCAACCGACCCCGCTTCTGGGGACGACCAGGCGTCTCGAACGGACGCGTCGCGATCAAGATCACACGAACAGCCAACGAATCACAGCGTCCTGAGTGACGCCTGCGCCGAATTAACGAATGGAACAACCGATGGAACAGACCATGCAAGAATCCCAACCCGTTGCCGCGCCAGAAGCCCAGCCGGCGGAGTTTCAGCAGTTCGAATCGACCCCGGAAAAGGACCGGAAGCTCGACCTCCTCCTGGATCTCGGCCTTCCCGTTTCGATCGAGCTCGGCCGTACGAGCCTCCCGCTCCGAGATATTCTCAACCTTCAGCGCGGTTCGATCGTGGAATTCGACAAACTCGCCAGCGAGCCGGTCGACATCATCATCAACGGCAAGAAGATGGCCGAAGGCGAGGTCGTCGTCATCGAGAAGCACTTCGGCATCCGCATCACGAATCTCGTCGAAGCGTCGGAACGCGTGAAAAACCTGGGGAAATAGCATGGGCTGGCTTCTTCTGAAAACCGTCGCATCCCTCCTTGGCGTGCTTGCCCTGATGGTCGCGGTTGTCTGGGCGATCAAGCGGTTCGTCGTCGAGAACCGGTCGCGGGGCGGCAATATCGTCGAGATCGACATCCTCGGACAGCGGGCGCTGCAGCCGAAACGGTCGATCCTCGTCGTGCAGGTGCTGAATAAAGTGCTCGTGGTCGGCAATACGGAAGAGGGAATGCGCACGCTGACGGAGATCGATGATGAGGATGTGCTGCGTCAGCTGACGGCCGCGCGCATCCAGGAGGAGACGCGATACGAGGGATTTGTCCGGAAGGGCGACCTGCAGGAGCGGCAGGCGAAAACGTTCGCTGATTTTCTGGTGCAGAACATGGGATTGATGAAGAGCCGCATCGTGCGGCGACGCAAGGGTGACGGGGCGGTCAACGGAGGAAGGAACCGATGACGCGTACGGCGCTGATCCTCCTGTTGGCCCTGGGCATCCTCTTCCTGAGCGCTTCCCCCGCGTACGGCCAGCAGAAATCCATCCCCCTGCCCAAGATCTCGGTCGAGGTCGGCAAGGCCACGAAGCCGGACGACGTGGCGATGACCCTGCAGATCCTCCTGCTGATGACCATCCTTTCGCTGGCGCCGGCGTTGTTGATCCTCACGACGTCGTTCACCCGCATCATCATCGTGTTTCACTTCATGAAGCAGGCGATGGGAACGCCGCAGATGCCCCCCGCACAAGTGCTGATCGGCCTTGCGATGTTCCTCACCTTCTTCATCATGTCGCCGGTCTGGAACAAGATCAATGCCGACGCGCTGCAGCCGTACCTCGCGAATCGCATGACGCTGAACGACGCATACGACAAGGGGATCGAACCGTTGCGCGAGTTCATGTTCAAGCAGACCCGCGAAGAGGACCTTGCGCTGTTCGTCAAGATGGCGCAGATCGAGAAGCCCCAGACGCGGGCGGAATTGCCGACGCACGTTCTCATTCCCGCGTTCGCCATCAGCGAATTGCGTGCAGGATTTCAGATCGGCTTCCTCATCTTCATCCCCTTCCTCATCATCGACGTGGTCATCGCCTCCGTCCTGATGTCCATGGGCATGATGATGCTTCCCCCGGTGATGATCTCGATGCCGTTCAAAGTGCTGCTCTTTATTCTCGTCGACGGCTGGCATCTTGTCGTCGGTTCTGTTCTGGCGAGCTACCAATAAGGATCCATGCCGTGACGGAAGAATTCGTCATCCATCTGATGCGCGAGACGTTCTACACCATTCTGCTGGTGTCTGCCCCTGTGCTGATCGTTTCGATGATTATCGGACTGTTCGTCTCAATTCTTCAGGCGGCGACATCGGTGCAGGAGTTCACGCTCACCTTCGTTCCGAAGCTGATCGTCGTCGCGATCGTGCTCGTGATCGCCCTCCCGTGGATGTTGGATGTCGTGAAGTCGTTCACCATATCGCTGTTCGAACAGATTCCCTCACTGATCCGGTAGACCGCGCCGACCATGGAGATCGTTGTCGCACAGTTCGTCGTGTTCATCCTCGCATTCCTGCGCATCACGTCGCTGATCGTCGTGGCGCCGATCCTGGGAAACCAGACGGTTCCCGTTCCGGTGAAGCTCGCGCTCGGGGCCTTCATGGCGTACGTGCTGATGCCGCTCCTGATCCCGTACGCGCCGGCGGCAGAGACGAAGCTCGCGGGGTTCGCCGTCCTTGCGCTCAAGGAGGTGTTCGTCGGCCTTGTGTTGGGATTTGCGGCGGGCCTCTTGTTCGCCGGGCTCCGGTATGCGGGTGAGTTCATGGCGTTCGTCATGGGGTTGTCCATCGCGAGCGTCTACGACCCAGAGAGCGCGCAGAACATTCCGATCATCGGGGAGCTGATGTATCTGTTCGGCATTCTCCTGTTTCTCGTCCTGAATGGACATCATTTCGTTCTCGAAGCGCTTGCGCTTTCGTTCCGCACCGCACCGCTGGGAGGCGTGGAGATCGCCCAGCCGTTCGCCGACAAACTGGTTGCCCTCGCAGGGCTCGTGTTCGTCATTGCTGCGAAGCTTGCTGCGCCGGTGGTCGTGGCCTCATTTCTGACGAGCGTCTCGCTCGGCGTGCTGGCGCGCGTCATGCCCCAGGCGAACATGATGATCGTCAGTTTTCCCATCAACATCAGCGTCGGGCTCATCGTGATCGCGGCGTCGACGCCGTTCATCGTCTTCGTATTCAAGAAGCTGCTCATCGGGTTCGAGGAGAATATCCTCGAGCTCATTCGCGTGATGTGACCCATGGCCGACATGCAATCAGATGCCGGTGAACGGACCGAAGCAGCGACTCCCAAGAAACGGGATGAGAGTCGCCGGAAGGGTTCCGTCGCAAAGAGCACGGAGGTCAACTCTGCCCTCATCCTGCTTGCGGCCATCCTCATCCTGCAGGGGGTGGGTTCGATGCTTGCGGGGCGGCTCATGGAGCTCATCCGGACCTTCTTCGGCATGGCGGGCCGCATGCCGGTGAACGACGCGAATGTCCAGACGTGGGTATCGCAGATCGTCGTGTTTGTGCTTGTCACCATCGGACCCATCATGCTCGGCTTGATGGTCATCGGTGCGGTCGCGAGCGTCTCCCAGGTCGGACTTCATTTCTACTGGGAACCGATGAGCCCGAAATTCCACAAGCTCAATCCGCTCAAGGGATTGAAGCGGTTGTTGATTTCCAAACACTCTGCGGTGGAATTGTTCAAGAACCTGATGAAGATCGTCGTGGTTGGCTTCGTCGGCTACTCGGCGGTCAAGGGAATGATCGAAGATTCGCTGGTGCTGATGGATAGCGACGCCGGCGAGGTGATCACGTTCATGACGAGTTCCGCGTTGTCAGCGGCGACGAAGATGGGACTCGCGTTCCTCGTGCTGGCCGCGCTCGACTATGCGTTCCAGCGCTATGAGCACGAGGAATCGCTGAAGATGACGAAGCAGGAAGTGAAGGAAGAAGGGAAGATGGCCGAGGGCGATCCACAGGTGAAGGGGCGCATCCGGAGTATTCAGCGCCAGATCGCCTACAAGCGGATGATGCAGGACGTCCCCAAAGCGGATGTGGTGGTGACGAACCCGACGCACGTCGCCGTGGCGCTGAAGTACGATGTCGCAAACATGAATGCGCCGAAGGTTATCGCGAAAGGGGCGGAGCTCATCGCCCAGCGCATCAAGGAGATCGCGTTCGCGCACAATATCCCGGTCATGGAAGATCGCATTCTTGCCCGGACGCTGTACAAGACGGTCGAGGTTGGCGAAGAGATCCCGGAAAAGATGTTCCAGGCGGTGGCGCAGTTGCTGGCGTACATCTTCCGGATGAGAAATGCGGCCGCGGCCGCACGCTAAGCAACGATGAAAGTGACGCACTTCAATGGCACTGAACGCAACCGGCAGCATGCTTGATACGCTTCGAAAGAACGGCGACATCGTCCTCGCGGCATCGGTGATCCTCATCCTGTCGCTCATGATCGTGCCGCTTCCGCCGATGCTGCTCGATCTCCTGCTCGCAATGAACATCACGCTCGCCATCATCATCCTGATGGTGTCGCTGTACATCACCAATCCGCTTGAGTTGTCAGTCTTCCCTGGATTGCTGCTCATCCTCACGATGTTCCGGCTCTCGCTCAATGTCGCGACGACGCGGCTGATCCTCGGAGAAGGATTTGCGGGTGATGTCATTAGCGCATTCGGCGCGTTCGTCGTCAAAGGGAACTATGTCGTCGGCTTCGTGATCTTCCTGATCCTCGTGTTGATCCAGTTCATCGTCATCGTCAAGGGCGCCGGCCGTATCTCGGAGGTTGCCGCCCGCTTCACCCTCGATGCCATGCCGGGGAAGCAGATGGCCATCGACGCGGACATGAACGCCGGGCTGATCACCGAATTGGAAGCCCGGGAACGTCGGGCGAGGATCTCCCGGGAAGCGGAATTCTACGGTGCGATGGACGGCGCCAGCAAGTTCGTCAAGGGAGACGCCGTCGCCGGATTGCTCATCACGATCGTGAACATCCTCGGCGGCTTCATCATCGGCATGGTCCAGAAGAACATGTCGTTCATCGACGCGTTGCAGACCTATACGCTGCTGACCGTTGGCGACGGCCTGGTCACGCAGATCCCCGCTCTTCTGGTCGCCACGGCTGCCGGCATGGTCGTCACGCGCAGTGGCTCCGGCGAACCGCTGGACGTCGAAGTGCGCGGGCAGATCTTCGGACGTCCCAAGGCCCTGCTGATCGCCTCGGGAACCCTGCTCCTGTTCGCCATCGTCCCGGGTCTTCCAACCATCCCGTTCCTGGTCCTCTCCGGACTGGCCGGTTCCCTCGGCTTCATGAATTTGAAGGAAGAGAAAGACAAACAAACCGCAGCGGCAGCCGTCATTCCAACGGCGCCGGCGGCGGAGAGGAAGGAAGAGCACGTCGAGGACTACGTCCAGGTCGATGCGTTGGAACTTGAGATCGGCTACGGACTCATCGCGCTCGTCGACGAAAGCCGCGGAGGAGACCTGTTCGGCCGCATCACGAACATCCGCAAGCAACTGGCGCTCGAACTGGGCATCGTCATCCCTCCCGTGCGGGTGCGCGACAACCTGCAGCTGGACCCGAACCAATATGTCGTGAAGATCCGCGGCAACATGGTTGCAACCGATCGCCTGATGATGGACCGCCTGCTCGCGATGAATGCCGGAGGAACGTCCGAAAAGATCGATGGCGTGTCGGTCATCGAGCCGGCCTTTGGGCTTCCCGCGGTCTGGATCGCCCCCCCGCAGAAAGCACACGCAGAACTCGTCGGCTACACCGTCGTGGAGCCTTCCGCCGTCGTCTCAACGCACTTGCAGGAGGTGCTCCGGCACAACGCCGACAAGATCCTCGGTCGCCAGGACACGAAGCGTCTCATCGAGAACCTGAAGAAGGACTATCCCGCGGTCGTCGAGGACCTGACGCCGGAATTGCTACCGACCGGAACGGTCCAGAAGGTCCTGCAGAACCTGCTGAAGGAAGGAATTCCCATCCGCGATCTCGTCACCATTCTGGAGTCGCTCGTCGATTATGCGCGCGTGACAAAGAACGTCGACGTGCTCACCGAGTATGTCCGTCATTCGCTTTCGGAGACCATCGCGCATCTGTACCGCGATGCGAAAGGGACGGTGCACGCCATTGTGCTCGGCCCGCGGCTCGAATCGGTGATCACGAACGCCCTGCAGAACCAGCGCGAAGCGAGCCCGAGTCTCGGACTGTCGCCGGCGATGATCGAATCGGTCCAGCGCGGGATGACCGAGAACCTCGAAACGTCCATGGCCCTCGGCCACCAGCCGGTCGTCCTCTGCCCGGCGACCGTGCGGCCGTACTTCTATCGTCTGATCCATACGTCATTCCCGAATGTGTCCGTGCTGTCGTTCACGGAACTCCCGGCGGAAACGGAGATCGAATTCATCGGCAAACTGGAGATCGAACATGCGAATTAAGAAATTCACCGGCGCCACGATGCAGGAAGTGACCGAGCAGATGCGCAAGGAGCTCGGACCCGACGCGATCATTCTGAACAGCCGCAAGGTGGCGGGGGGATCGATGTTGAATTTCCTCGGCCGGGAGATGCTCGAAGTGACCGCGGCGATCGACGACCATGCGCCGGCGCACCCGCAAACCGAGCCGCGGAGACCGCACGGAAATTTTCAGCGGATGCTTCAGCAGGAAACCTCCGCATCGGCACCCGTTCCGGCTCAGCCGGGTGACACGCTCGACGGACTGCGGACCGTCGCCGCACAATTTGAACGCCGCGCAGAAAAGATCGCAGCCCATCGTCCCAATCCGGGCAAGGAGCAGGCGGAGATCCACCTGCTGCGAAGCGAGATGGAGGAGATGCGTTCGATGCTGACACTGATCGCCGACCATCTGAAGTATTCGAAGATGCCGGCGCTTCCGGGACATCTGCAGGAAGCCTTCTCGACGCTCGTACAGAACGGCGTCGATGAACGCATCGCGGCGGATCTGGTACAGAGCATCTACGGCCGGCTTGATGAGACGCAGTTGGGGAACCGTCAATCGGCGGAAAAGGTCCTGCTTGCTGAGATCGCCCGTATGATCCGCGTGGCGCCGGCTCGCGAAAAGGGGAAGAAGCCGACGGTCGTCGTGCTCGTCGGACCCACCGGAGTCGGCAAGACGACGACCATCGCAAAGCTCGCCGCGATCCACAAGCTGATCCAGCGTCAGGATGTCGGCCTCATCTCGGCGGATACGTTTCGCATCGGTGCGATCGAACAACTCCGCACATTCGCCGGCATCGCCGATATCCCGATGGAAGTGGTCTACAAGCCTTCGGAGATCCCTTCGGCGCTGCGGAAGTTCCGCAAGAAGGACATCATCTTCATCGACACGGTCGGGCGCAGTCAGCGGGCGAAGAAGGAACTCTCCGACCTCAAGAAGTTCATCGAGGCGGCCGATCCTGATGAGACGCACCTGGTGCTCAACAGCGCAGCCAGCGTCCCATCGATGAAAGAAGCGGTCGAGCGGTTTGGAGTCTTGAAGCCGAACCGCCTCGTCATGACGAAGATCGATGAAGCAACGGCCTTCGGTTCGATCCTCACCGTGCTGCAAACCAGCAAACTGCCGGTTTCCTACATCACGACCGGACAAACGGTTCCCGACGACATCCTTCCGGCGGACGCCGCCAAGATCGCGTCGATGATCTTCCATGGAGTCCATGCCCATGCATGAATCCCCCGTCATCGTCGACCAGGCGACGCGTCTGCGTGAACTCGCGCTCGGTGCGTACCGAACGGGCGACAGCCGCCGTTCGCATGTCCTGGCCGTGTGCAGCGGAAAGGGGGGCGTCGGCAAGAGCACGGTCGCGCTCAATCTGGCCATCGCGCTTTCCCGCAATGGCCGTTCCGTGATCCTTGTCGATGCGGATGAGAACCTCGCCAATCTTGATGTCATGCTGGGCGTTGCGCCGTCGCTCCGGTTGGGTCACGTCCTGCGCGGTGAACGGGATGTCGAGGATGTCCTGCTGGAGGTCGCTCCGTCGTTGAGACTGCTCCCGGGAAGTTCGGGGGAAGCCGGCGCGCCCCGGATGCTCCGGCCGCGGCAGGTCGTTGAGATGGTCGCAGAACTCGATGCGCGTGCGGACTTCGTCATCGTCGATACGGGCGCCGGCATCGCGCCGACCGTTCTCGAGTATGTCCGTGCCGCCGATGAAGCGTTCGTCGTCACGAACAGCGAGCCGACCGCGATCATGGATGCGTACGCGATGATCAAGAGCATTGTCCGCGAGGTCTCGACGACGCGAATGTCTATTCTGATGAACGGCGTCGCCCGTCCCTCAGAAGCCGACGGTGCCGTACAGAAACTGCAAACAGCCGTCCGGCATTTTCTCCGCATCGAGGTGCCGGTCGTCGGCTCCATCCCGTACGATCCCCAGGTGCTTCGTTCGATCGCCGCACAGGATCCTGTGCTCCGCGCCAAACCGAATTCGTCCGCGTCGTTGTCTCTTATTGCGCTCGCACGGCAACTCATGCAACAGACTGTGATCAATGAAGTGAGGATACGCTCATGAAAAAACTCGTGTTTGAACTCGGCCTCCTGGCGTTCTGCGTTTCCGTCGTCGTCTTCGTTCTGCAGGGATTCGATATCTTCGACACGCTGGGTCGTTCCTTCATCGTCTTCGTTGCCGTTGAGCTGATCGGCGGCCTGACCCTCGCGGCGACCGCGACCAGGCCTGCGAACAGTCCTCCGCGCGACGGATCGGTCTCGCCACCCGCAGAGGCGCCGCGGGAGACAGCCGCGGGAACATATCAGCAGCCGTCCGCACAACCCAAAGGGGGAGCGGTGTAACACGCCGACCAGTAAGGGTCTCCTATGCCACGGAAAGATTCCACATACATCAATCCCACGCTTCGCAACCGCGAAAGCGATCCGAAGCGTCAGCGGTTCTACGACAACCTCGGGCTCGTGCATATGGTCGTGAACCGGATGTACGCCCCGAACCTGAGCGAATCCGGAATGCTCGAAAAGGGGGACCTGATCCAATTCGGTGTGCTGGGACTGCTCGATGCGGTCGAGCGCTTTGATCCCACACGCGGCGTGCAGTTCTCGACCTACGCCGTCAACCGGATCCGGGGTTCGATCCAGGATGAGCTGCGGAAGATCGACTGGATCCCGCGGTCGGTCCGAAAGAAGGATCGCGAGGCGGATGCCATGACGCAGAAGGTCGCCGAATTCACCGGGAAAGGTTCGACGGCGGAAGAGGTCATGCTTCGCTTGAGGCTGACGCAGGAAGAATATGTACGCGTGCTCGAGCGCGCCTCCAATGCGACCATCGAGATGACCGTTCCGCTGGATGAGGAGATCCAGGCGATCGCGGCACTCGCGACGGACGAAGAAGCGGATCCGTCGGAGATCGCGGCGCGGAAGCATGCGCGCGAAGTGCTCTTAGACGCTGTCGAGGAGCTTCCGGACCGCGAGCGGCTGGTGATCACGCTGTACTACTACGAGGAATTGACGTTCAAGGAGATCGGACGCGTGCTTCAGCTTTCGGAGTCCCGCGTGTTTCAGATCCATTCGGAGGTGTTGCAGATGCTGCGAGAGGCGTTGCAGGAAGACTGATGGAGGGGAAGATGCCATATCGACGGTCGTCACTTGAGCCGAAGCTGCATGTCGGCCTCACGATCCCCCAAGGACCTTCCGCGGTGGAGGAGATCATGTCGCTCGTGAATGATCCGGGGACGAGTGTCGCCAAGCTCTCCGCGGTGCTGATGCAGGAGCCTGCGTTGATGCGCAACATTCTGCGCAAGGCGAATACGCCGGTCTTCGGCTTCAAGCAACGCGTTCGGTCCGTCGATCTTGCGATCGTCCTGTTGGGTTTTGATGTGCTGAAGCGAACGGTCTCGAGCGTGCTGATCCACGGCGCGTTGCGCAAGATGGTGGATGCGCTGTTTCGGTACGAGGAGTATTGGAATCACTCCGTGGCATGCGCGATCATCTCCCGCTATCTCGCGGAGAAGTCGAAGAAGGCGGATCCGGACACTGCGTTCGTCGCAGGATTGTTCCACGACATCGGGCACATGATGGTGAAGCAGCCGGCATCGTTCGCGGCCGCCGCGGGCGCGACGTGCAGCGCCAGTCCGCTTCCTCATGAAGAACTGGCGGCGCGAGTCGTGGAGAAATGGCAATTTCCTGCTGGGATCGTGGATGCTATTCGATTCCACCATGATCCGATGGCGGCGAAGGAAGATCCGGTGTTGGCTGCCATTGTACATGTGGCCGATGTTCTCTGCCACACCACCTCCATCGCTCGTTTCAATGTTGAATCCGTCCCCGTTTGGTCAACAAGGGCATTGGAACTGCTGGGATTGGAGTCAGAGGATGTGCGAATTGAGCGCATAACCGCCTACTGCGGATCGATGGACCTTCCGCTCGCGGAAACGCAGGATTTTGCGCGATTGGTACGGGAGTTGAAACAGAGTCTACTCGAGGGGATGTCAAATTTACCGGACGATCAGAAGGTCGTGATGGCTCTGAGTTACTATGAAGGGCTGACGTCAACGGAGATCTCCAAGGTTGTGAGCAAAGATGAAGGACTGGTGTCGCGGCTCCATGCCGACGCCATGGAGACGTTAAAGAAGCTGATGCTGGATCGCGCGTGAGCGGAGCGGACGAATGATGACCCCTGAACAGATCAAGGAAAAGATCAAATCGATCATCCAGCTGCCGGCCTTGCCGGCGGTTGCGATGGAGGTGGTGGAACTCGTCGACAACCCGAAGACGAGCGCCTCGAAGCTGGGGAAGGTCATTTCCTCCGATCAGGCGCTCACCGCCAAGGTGCTGAAGATCGCGAACTCTCCCTTCTACGGATTCCCCAAGAAGATCTCGACGATCGACTTCGCCATCATCGTTCTCGGATTCGATGCGCTGAAGGAGATCGTGATCAGCATCTCGCTCGTCAGCTCGCTGCAGAAGAAATCAGACAACTACTTTGATGCGAAGACCTTCTGGGATCACTCGATTTCAACCGGCGTCGTCGCACGGCGACTTGCGCGCGACCTCGGCTATCGGATCAGCGGCGAAGTGTTCGTCGGTGGGTTGCTGCACGACATGGGCGTCTCCGTCCTGCACCGGTACTTTAACAGCGAATTTTCCCGCATCATCGAGATCACCCGGGAGACCGATCTGAACATCCTCGAGGCGGAGGAGAGCGTGATGGGGGTGACGCATGGCGAGGTCGGCGGCTGGCTCGCCGAACGGTGGAATCTCCCGGAGCATCTTGCGGAAGCCATCGCGTTCCATCATGTTCCGGCGAAGGCGCAGATCAATCCCGACCTCGTCGCACTGGTCCACTGCGCGGATATCATGTCGCTCCAGATCACCAGGCAGCAGATCGACTGGGACAAAGGGATCGAGTTTGATCCGGCCGCGCTGGAACGGCTGCGGCTGAACGATCCCGATGTGTTGAACGGCTATATGAACACCTACGCGGAGGTGTTGAAAACGGACATCGAACAGGTCACCGCCCTTTCCGGAATGGGTGCGTAGGAGAATCCCGTGACCATCCGAAGACACCCCGCGAAACGCAAGAACCGCTCCGACCTCATCGAAGAAGCGATCCCGCAGTTCGAATCGTTCCTGGAGAGTCGGGAAAAATACATCAAAGCGCTCGAATCGACCATCACCGCCTTGACGCAGGAAAACAGGAACTTCAACCAGAACAACCTGGACATCCGCAATTCGATCGACGAGTTGGTGGCGATGCAACGGTTGTCGAATACGATCAGCACCGCGACGAGTGCGGATGCCATCCTCGGCGCTCTGAACGAGCTCACGGAACAGGTCATCCCCGTCCTGGATTGCAACATCTTCCTGATCGATGAGACGAACAAGCTCGTCTCCCTTTCCCCGAAGGAATCGCCGCGCCTGCACCGCGAAGCGCAGGAACAGCTGGAGAACGGGATCGCGGACTGGGTCTTCTCGGAGAAGAAGACGGTCATCATTCCCGACCTTGACAGCCTCATGGCGGAAGGAACTGCGAAGAACTTCGTCATCGTCCCTCTCATTCTGCGGAACGAAGGGATCGGGATCTATCTGATCCACACGACCAAAGCCCAGCAGGAATTTTCGAACCAGGACATTCAGCTTCTGACCGTGCTCGCGAATCAGGCGGCGGCCGGCGTCGAGAACTGGCGCGCCTACGATCAACTGCTGAAAGCCAATCAACAGCTCAAGGCGTCGGAAGCGCAGATGATCCAGGCGGCGAAGCTGGCGGCCATCGGCGAACTCGCAGCCAGCATCGTCCACGAGATCAAGAATCCGGTGCAGGTCCTCGTCCTGCAGATGGACATGCAGAAACGCGGGACGAAGATCCCGAACGCCGACCAGCTGCTGGCCCAGCAAGTGCAGCGGCTGAGCGATATCACCAAGCGCCTCATGAACTTCGCGCGGAATGTGTCCGACGACATCGCGACGCAGCTCATCGACGCGAACAAGCCGGTCGAGGATGTCATCGCGATGGTCGAACACGAATTCCGCAATGACAAGATCATCATCGAGCGGAATCTGGCCCCCGACCTGCCGCCGATCCTCGGCAACGCGAATTACCTGCAGCAGGTGTTTCTCAACCTCGCCATCAATGCGCGCGATGCGATGCCCAAAGGGGGCAAGATCATCATCGAAAGCAATGCGAGCAAGTTTGGCGTCACGATCCGCTTCTCGGATACCGGATCCGGGATCGACCAGGAACACATGGACAAGATCTTCCAGCCGTTCTATACGACTAAGGGAGAAGGAAAAGGCACCGGCCTCGGGCTGGCGATCTGCAACAAGATCATCAACCAGCACGAAGGCACGATGAAAGTGGAGAGTGTGATCGGTCAGGGAACGACCTTCGTTATCTTCATTCCGTTTCGGAGGACACAATCATGAAGTGCAGGCGTTCCACGATCGCGATCGCTCTCGGCGTCGGACTGATGTTCGGCGTATGTGCCGAGGCCTTCGCCCAAACGGCCAACCCGTCTGAGATCATCCAGCGGGCGGCACGTACCCGCGTCTCGAACGCGCGCAAGGCCCCGCGCCCCGCGAACCAACACACAACGCCCCCCGTCGTCGCGACGAAGCAGAGCCTGGTGCCGACCATTGCGTCTCAGACGCCGGTGACGTCGGACGTCGGCGCGAATCAGCCGTCGGCATCGCAGTCCAAGGACGAACCGGTGACGCCGTCCGGTTCGGGGATGTCGGTCATCCTCATCGGCGTGGCGGTCGTCGCATCGTTCGCAGGGACCATCGTTCTTCTTGCGTTCATCCAGCGTGTTCTGCAGCCGCGCACTCAGCCGCAGCGCCCGCCGGTGGTCATCGCGACCCCCATGCCGCAGGCGGAACATCGAGCGCGTTCCGCGATGCCGGCCGCCGACACAACTCCTCTTGATGAAGAAGTGGAAACGGAGTCGCGGGACTTCGGCTTCCGGTATCAACCCGGCACCGGGGAGATGGAGTTGGCAATGGCCATTGAACGGTTGAAGCGGGAATTGCCCATCCCTTCCGCACCGCGCAGGAAGAAATCCCTGCCGAAGACGCGGAGCGGACGTATCGCCGCCGCGCGAAAGATGGGGAAGGGAAGCGGAGAACTGGAACTTGCCGCCCGCCTCGAGCAATTGCGAGCGGCGTCCGCAGCCGCGCAGGAGGGAGTATGATCAAGGCCATGTACACCGCGGCCGCGGGAATGATCTCGCAGTCGCAGAAGCTGGAGATCGTCAGCAACAACCTGGCGAACATCAACACGACCGGGTTCAAGAAGGACAACGCGTTCGTGGAACTCATGAAGGATTCCGCGATGACCGTGATCGAGGGGACGGAAGGAACCGGCGGCGTCTTCGTCAAGGCCGCCACCGATTTCTCCGACGGCTCGCTCCAGCAAACGAACAACCGTCTTGATGTCGCCATCCAGGGCCGCGGATTCTTCGCGGTCGAGACGCCGAACGGCGTTCGCTACACGCGGAACGGTAATTTCATGCTCGGCGTGGATGGAACGCTCGTCACGAATCAGGGACATCCTGTGCTGGGCCAGGCGGGACGCATCCGCATCCCCGACCTGCACCGGTTGAGCAGCGTGGACCTGACCATCGACCAGACGGGCGAAATGACCATCGATAGACGGCCCATCGCACGACTGCGCATCGCAGACTTTGAGGACCTCACAGCGCTCAACAAGGAAGGGGATTCGATGTACAGCACCGAAGTCCCCGAACTCGCTCCCGTCGTCGACGGGAAAGAAACGCTCATCCGTCAGGGATACCTCGAAGAATCGAACGTCGATGGCATCGAAGAGATGATCCAGATGATCGAGATCAGCCGCACCTTCGAGACCGAACAGAAGTCCATCCAGATGCAGGATGGAACGCTGGAAAAAGCGATGGAATTGGGAAGGATGTAGGGAGAACATGAGCCTAGAGCAGAAAGCAAAACTCATAAGTGAGAAGTCAAAAGGGCCGACCGACGAAGCAGCACCTCGGCCAACCCTTATGATTTTTGCCTTATGACTTCACGAATTCCTTTACTGAGGACTGAACCATGAACCGCGCTCTTCGCACTGCCGCAACGGGAATGTATGCGCAACAACTGAATGTGGACCTGATCGCGCATAATCTCGCGAACGTGAATACTACCGGCTTCAAGAAGACCCGGCCGGAATTCCAGGACCTGATGTATCAAACGATCAAGACAAGCGTCGAAACGAGCAATCCGAACATCCAGCAGCCGGTCGAGATCCAGGTTGGCAACGGGACGATGCCCGTTGCGACCCAGCGCAGCTTCACGCAGGGAGACATCCAGCCGACCAACAACCCGATGGATGTCGCCATTCAGGGTGAAGGATTTTTCCAGATCCGGCGGCCGGACGGAACGATCGCCTACACGCGCGACGGCTCCTTCAAAATGTCCGGTGAAGGCCAGATGGTCACTGCGGAAGGGTATCTCATCGAACCTTCCGTTGCTTTCTCGCCCGACACGACCTCCGTCTCCATCAGCAAAGAAGGGGTCATCGAAGTGACCGAGTTCGGTCAGACCGACGCCGTGCGGATTGGACAGCTGGAACTGGCGAAGTTCGTCAACAATGCCGGGCTTCGGCCCATCGGGAACAATCTCTACGTTGAAACCCCCGCCTCTGGTCAGCCGATCATCGGCACCGCGGGAACCGAGGGCTTCGGCGAACTCCAGCAAGGAGCGTTGGAATCTTCGAATGTCGATGTCGTCGAGGAAATGGTGAGCATGATCGTCGCACAGCGTGCCTACGAGATCAATTCGAAGACCATCAAGACGGTCGAGGAAATGATCGGCATTGCGAATGCCCTGCGGCGGTAGACCATAAACCAGATGAAGCGCATTGCCCGACATATTTCGAGCGTATTCCTTCTTACGGCTCTCGCAGGAGCAGCCGCGATGGCTCAGGTCGTTCCCGCCGAAACGATCCGTCAGGCGGTACGCGAGTATGTACGGAGTCAACTGCTCCATGCGGAGAACGACGTGGTGATCGAGTTCCGCACGCTCGTCTCGGATGTCCCGGTTCCGGCGTCGAACTGCCGTGTGCTCGCCGGCAACGGCACGTTGCGGAATGTTCGCGGTACGGTCAGCGTCCCGGTCGATATCATCTGCAACGACTCGACCGTTCGACGTCAACTGGTGTCGATCCGTGTGCGCACGTTCGGCGACGTGTATGTTGCAGCGCGTCAACTCGATCGCTCCGCCATACTCACGGAGGGGGATCTGTTGAAGCAGCGAGTGGAGACGACGACGCTCGCCGACGATGCCATCGCGGACTTTGCCGCGTGCGCGGGGATGCAGGTCAACAAGATCCTGAACGCAGGAACGATCCTTCGGTCCTGTTACTTGACGCCGATCCCTGTCGTACGAACCGGAGATCGGATCAGCGTGCTGGTTCGCTCCGGCCGGGTGACGCTTCGGTCTGAGGGAACGGCGAGGGAATCTGGCGGCATCGGTTCGACGATCGCCATCCAGGTCCCCGGTAAGAATGAGCGGCTGCGGGCCAGGATCGTATCGGCCAGCACTGCAGAGATCATTGCGAACTGACGATAACTGAAAGGAAGAGAGGTCATGAACCCATCGAAATTTCCGTGGATCGCGCTGTTGGCGTTCACGGCGGCCAGCCTCGCCTCGGCGCAGGACATGCGGCAGAATCTTGGCCGCTCCCTGTTCGCGGACCAGAAGGCGAACCAGGTCGGCGATGCCGTGACCATCTATATAGTGGAGACCTCCAGCGCCTCCAACGATGCGCGGACGAAATCCACGCGCGGCAGCGGCATCTCGCTGTCGGAGAGCGGCCAGTTTGACGGCACAGCGCTTCCGAGTGCCGGAGTGAATCTCGGCACACAGAATGAATTCGCAGGCGAAGGATCGACGCGGGCGAACGGGTCCTTCCGGGCACGCATCAGTGCGCGGGTCGATTCGGTCCTTCCGAACGGGAATCTCCTCGTGCAGGGAAGCCGCCTGATCACCATCAACGGCGAGGAGCAGACGATACGCATTTCGGGCGTCGTTCGGCCCTCTGACATCCAGCCGGACAACAGCGTCTATTCCCATAACATCTCGGACGCGAATATCGCGATCCAGGGAAACGGGATCGTCAGTCGCGTGCAGGAACCGGGCTGGCTCACAAAAGTCTTCCACTGGCTTTTCTAGGAGACGGCCATGCGAACGCGATCGATCGTTCTTCTCCTGCTGTTTTCGACGAGCATCCTCTTCAGTCGCTCTCGTGTCAAGGATATCGCCTACGTGCAGGGAGTCCGCAGCCAGCAGATCATCGGCTACGGGCTTGTCGTGGGATTGAACGGCACCGGTGATTCGCAGCGTTCGACGTTCACGCTGCAGTCGGTGTCGAGCATGCTGAAGCGATTCGGGATCACCGTTCCACAGGATGACCTTCGGCTGCGCAACGTCGCGGCCGTCATAGTCACGGCGGTCGTCCCCGGATTCGCCAAAGAAGGAGGCGTCATTGATGTCACCGTCTCATCGCTCGGTGATGCGACCGGTTTGCAGGGGGGAACACTTCTCATGACGCCGCTCTCCGGGATCGACGGCGCCGTGTATGCCATGGCGCAAGGTCCGCTTTCTGTTGGCGGGATGAGCGTGCGTGCAAACGGCAGCGAACTCCGACGAAACCATACGGCGGCGGGACGCGTCCCCGGCGGCGCTGTGCTGGAGCGTGCGGTGGATGCACAGTTCAGCAAGGACAATGCACTCTTCGTCGTTCTGATGCAGTCCGATTTCACGACCGCAACGCGCGTTGCCGAAGCCATCAATACGAAGTTCGGCGGTACCATCGCGGCCGCGAAAGACGGTGCGACGATCGCGGTCGGGGTCCCGGAGGCGTATCGCGCAGACGGAAAACTGGTCGAGTTTGTCGCGGCCATCGAGCAATTGGAGATCGATCCGGACGTCGCGGCACGCGTGATCATCAATGAGCGGACCGGAACGATCGTGATCGGAGGAACGGTCACCATCCTTCCCGTTGCGATCTCGCACGGCGGACTGAATATCGAGATCCAAACCCAGCCGATCATTTCCCAGCCGACGGCACTCTCCGGCGGACAGACGGTCGTCGAGCGCATGTCGACCGTGCGGGCGGGTGAGGATAGCACCGGCGTCTACGCGATCGAAGGAGCCGCGACGGTGCAGGAAGTTGCGAAAGCGTTGAATGCGATGAAGGTCTCGCCGCGCGACGTCATTGCCATCTTCCAGGCATTGCGCGAATCCGGAGCGCTGAAAGCGGAGTTGGTCATCATCTGATGCCGATCGAAGGCACACATATCGACACGAAAGCGGCGACGGCCGCAGACCGGCCGAAGTTCGATGCGACGGACAAGCTGCGACTGCAGAAAGCCGTCAAGGACTTCGAGGCCGTTCTTGTCGCCTACATGCTGAAGAACATGCGGAACAGCATCCAGAAGTCGGACCTGATGGATGACGGCTTGGGCGGCGACATGTGGGAAGGAATGTTCGATAGCGAGCTTTCGAAACACATCACGAATCAGAGTCAATTCGGCCTTGCGGAATCCTTGTATCGCCGGTTGACCGGCGAGCCATTGCCGACGCAGCTCCGGACAATTCCGGAACTCGAGCGCGTCATCCCGGAGGCGCCGAAAGCCCGCGTGATCGTACAGCCGCAAGTGACGGCGCAGCCTGCTCCAGCACCGATTCCTGTGTCCACTCCGCCGGCGCAGACGGCTCTCCCCGCGTCGGTCAAGCCGGAGCGATTGGACGCGGTGACCGATGCGACCGCTGTCGCGAAGCCGAAGTCCCGCATTGCGGAACGGCTTGCGACGTACGAAACGATCATTGATACCGCCGCTCAGGCGCATGGGGTTGATCCGGTGCTGATCAAGGCGGTCATCGCGACAGAATCGGCCGGCAAGGCGAACGCCCGCTCCTCCAAGGAGGCCAAGGGGCTGATGCAACTGATCGATTCGACGGCAGCGGACATGGGGGTGAAGAACGTGTGGGATCCCGAGGAGAACATCAACGGCGGCACGAAGTACTTGAAGAAGATGCTCGAGCGGTTTGATGGAGACCTGAAACTCGCGCTGGCGTCGTACAACGCAGGTCCTGGTGCGGTGGAGCGTCACAAGGGGATCCCGCCGTACCGCGAGACGCGCGACTATGTCAGCCGAGTGATGCATTATATGAAACAGTATGAACAGGAGATCGCAACTCATGGCGAATGAGAACTTGGAAGAGGTCGTCCGCACCGAGGCGGAGATCGCAGAAGTGCTTCTGGGGTTGGTCCGCCAGCAACAGAATGCCATTGTGCACTTTCAGGAGGCGGCGCTGCGCACGATTCTCGAACAACAAGAGGACCTGCTCCGTCCTTTTGAAGCCCTCGAGAAGGAACGCGTGCGCCTGATGGGAACCGCGTCCATCGACGACGGCGCTCTTCCGCCGGCGGCGAAGAAGCTGAAGCGGCTCGCGCAGGAGATCAGCGATTTGAACAAACAGAATCGCACCCTGCTCGAGCATTCCATGAAGTTCGTCCATCAGAACATCAAGATCCTGACGGAGGATTTCTCACGCAAGTTGATCGACGCGCGCATCTGACCGCGTCCCGAGGTTCGCATGGCTAGCTTGTCGAACATCCTGGAGATCGCCCGCCGCTCATTGACGGCCCAGCGTCTCGCCATCAATACCACCGGCCACAACATCTCCAACGCCGGAACGCCCGGATTTTCCCGCCAGCGCGTGGAATTCGCCCCGACCGATCCGATGCGTACCGCGTTCGGCTTTGTCGGCACAGGCGTCATCACCAGCCGCATCGGCCGCGTCCGCGAAGGCTTCATCGACCAGCAGATCCGCGGAGCGAGCGATACCCTTGGGTCGGCAGCGTCCCAGCAAAAGATCCTTGGACAGGTCGAAGCCGTGTTGAACGAGCCTGCGGACAATGGCTTGAGTGCTTCGCTCAACCGTTTCTACAACGCGTTCAACGAACTCGCGCTCCATCCTGAAGAATCCGCGTACCGAAGCAACGTCCTACAGCAGGGAACCCTGCTATCGCAGTCGTTCCATCAGCTCAACAAGAATCTAACGCAGCTCCACGGGGACATTCTCAACGACGTGAATGCCAAGGTGGCGGACATCAACCGGCTCACCAAGGAGATCGGTCAACTCGACCTGCAGATCGTCACGGCGCTCTCTGGTGGTGATGAGCCGAGCGACCTGAAGGACAAGCGAGACATGAAGCTGGACGAGCTTTCGAAGATCGTCCGCATCAGCGCAAACGAGGATACCAACGGGTCGATGATCGTATCCATCGGCGGCGCCGAAGTCGCTTCGCGCGGACTCTCCACGGACGTGGTCGCTTCGATCGAGAACGGTCAGGTCGTCATCCGCCCGGGCAATTCCCCCCGTGCGCTCAGCGTCATTTCGGGATCGCTGGGCGGCGACGTCGAGATGTTCAATCGGGTGATCCCCGGCTACATCGACAAAGTGCATCAGCTCGCATCGGCGATGATCACGACGGTCAACAATGCCCATCGTGCCGGATTCGGCCTTGGGACGCCGCCGTTGACAGGAAACGATTTCTTCGTCGGGACGGATGCCGCGACCATCGACATCAATCCCTTCCTGCTGACCAATCCGGCTGCCATCGCGACGTCCTCCGACGGCCGACCGGGGAACAACGATGTCGCTCTCGCGCTCGCCGCGCAGAAGAGCGCGATGGTCCTCGACGGCGGCGTCACGACGATCCCGCAATTCTACAACAACCTTGTCAGCGCGATCGGGTCTGCGATCAATCAGGCCGGCTACCAGGAAAGCACCCAACAGTTGATCGTGACTCAGCTCGAGAACCAACGGAATTCGGTTTCGGGCGTTTCGATCGATGAGGAAATGACGAACCTCATCAAGTATCAGCGGGCGTTCGACGCCTCGGCACGACTCG
>Ga0105103_10000577_pt1 | contig 20763 bp, 32 predicted proteins | sample PPLLaktember2015_2_FD_79107 | JGI IMG/M metagenome (GOLD analysis project Ga0105103, IMG submission 79107) | Freshwater sediment microbial communities from Prairie Pothole Lake near Jamestown, North Dakota, USA - PPLs Lake P7 Core (6) Depth... | ecosystem: Environmental > Aquatic > Freshwater >...
ATCATGACGAGGATGAGAATCTTCTGCAGACCCATGTACATGACTTGTCCGCGTGTCTCGCTCGTGTCGATGTGGAGAATATCTGCCCCTTTAAGCAGCTGGAGCACGATGGATGCCGTTACGATCGGCCCGATTCCCAGGTGAACGATCGAACCGCTTGCGCCGGCGAGAAGGGCTCGCCATGCAGCAAATAAATCCTGGTTGGTTGGAGAGAGACCAAACACAGGAATATTCGTGAGGGCAAAATACAGAATTAATATTCCCAGCGTCCAGATAAGTTTGTTCTTGAAATGAACGTGTCCTTCGGGACTCTTGACTGCAGGCATCGCAGCGAGCAGGGGTTCCATTCGATCCAGCAGGTTTCCCATTGTTTCACCAAATAACTAACAGGGAGGGTCAGACTATCTGAGCCTTTCCACCTATTTTCTCGATCTTTTCCTTCGCTGATTCAGAAAATGCCTGCGCGGAGATATTCAGTTTTTTTGTGACTTTCCCGCTCCCAAGCACCTTATCAATACCAATATCAGCGATGTTGATCGCAATGGCATCCCCTTCATTTTTTGCAATACCCTGTGCCAGAAGCGATGGAACGATCTGGTCGATAATCCCGATATCCATCGCCGCGACAGTAATTGCAGGCGTATGGGAGAATCCATCTTTTCCAAAGACAGGACCTCCCATTTCTTTATACCACTTGACAAAGTGATGGGCGTTGATGCCGGCGCGTCCCCGCCCGCCGCGGTTACCTGCACCACGTCTGTTTTTGTGGGTTCCGCCACCGCATGTCCGCGATCCACGGTATTTTGAACGTTTGTTGGTTGGCATGCTGCTTCACCTCATTTTATAGAGGAGAGTATTGATCTCCTGACCATAATAGCCAAGCGCTCCACCCTGGGGGAAGGTACGCTTGGTGGTCTTGTACCCCTTGCGCGGTGGATGCAGACGTAAGACAGGCTTTAACCCCGGTATCTCACGCAGTTTTGTTTCGCCACCCGCAAGTGCTCGTGCAAATTCAGAAATACTGCTGAACGTCGAATTCGATTTAATGTACTCATCGGTCAGCGGTGCATCGCCGATCACCCTGCCACGGGTCAGAAGCAGAGTTTCAATTGTTGCTGCATCTGCTTCGCCGTAAGCAACGTAATCCTTTACTTTACGGATCATACCAAGATTTTCCGGAGTGTCCGATACGAGCACGCAATGATTGATGTGGTGAAGACGAAGCATCTTAAGGGTGTCCTTGATATCCCGGCGGGTTTTAACAACCCCGCGTACCTGTACTACCGCGTACATTTACAGGGACCTCCCTGTCCTTATCATGTTGGTCTCGTTGAGTGCGTTGAAAGTAGCTTTCGCGAAATTAATCGTTGTGCGCGTCTGTCCGCGTGCAAATGTCCATACGTCCTTGATACCTGCGAGCTCAAGCACTTTTTTACTGATATCTCCCGTGACAAGACCGATCCCCTGAGGTGCAGGTTTGAGCGTGACACGGACACTGCCTGCGGTTCCCTGAACCTGCATTGGGATCGAGTGGGTAACATCACACCCGCATTCCCAGCTGCCGCAACCACGCCTGACCTTAATGATATTCATCTTGGCCTTCACGATCGCTTTCTTGATCGCATTACCGACTTGAACATCCTTGCCCTGACCAAATCCGATATAACCATTCCGGTTGCCTACGATGACAACAGCACGGAACTGAACACGGCGACCTGAGTCGGTCATCCGCTGCATCATGGCAATATCAAGAACCTCGTCTTCCAGATCAGGAAGAAACATATCGACAATCTGGGGTTCCTTGATCGGCCTGCCGCTCTCCAGGACCTGGTCGATACTTTTAATCTCCCCAGAAGCGACAAGTTTGCCAAGACCGGTGACCGGACGCCACTCTTCTCTTTCATAAGCCATTTACACCAGCTCCTTTTTTATTGCGTCTGCTGCCTGTTCGACAATCGAAATAATGTCCGAGGCATTTTTGTTATACGCAGCGATATGTGCACCCCTGACCCGTTCGTCAGACGGGAGAATCTTCTCCCCGTGGGGTACATCAAGTCCCGCTTCGACAGCACCTTTAAGTGCCGCGAAGACCCGTGCACCGGGAGTTGCACGATTCAGCCCGATATCCAGAACAGCCCTGCCATAATCTGCTTTTTTTGCTTTAACAGCAAAGAGCATCCCTGTCAGATAAGCTGCCGGTGTGCTGGATGTCGATCCTTTGTAGCCGTAGGTTTCCAGTTCAGCAGAATTTGCTGCGATGAGTGTACGATCGCCATCCATCTCAGCTGTAACCAGCTGGATGATAATATGACGGTTTGTCTTACGGACAACCATTCGTGGCGCATCTGCAACGACAAGCCTTGTCCGCTTGTAGTAATCGGTTTTACCCTCTCTTCGTCTTCTGAAGGGGACAAAATACCGTGATCCTGTCGCCATGTTACTTCATCCTCCCTGCGAGGATCTCCATCTGCGCCTTCATATGTGCAACGCTCCTGAACTGTCCGCCAGCCGCTTTCCGGTAGATTATCCGGTACATATGCCGGTCAATCGACCCAGCTTCACGGAGTTCAACAAGCACTTTTCTGATAGCACGGATCTTCTGAACCCATGCCGTTTTGCTCGGGTTACGGGCTCCTGCCGCACCTTTCCTTTTTCCTGCACCCTTGCGGTGCCCGTATGACCTTTGTGCAATCCTTGCACGAGCCCTGCCACGGCTTACGCCTTTCTTCTGATGTGCCTTGATTGCACCATCAGTGATAAGCCCTCTCAAATCTTCACGTGAGATTGCGTTTTCTATATCCGAGATACGGGCCGGGTCAAACCAGACACGGTTGACACCGCACTTTAATAATGAGGCAGCGATGCGTTTCTGGCTTGCGACATCACTCATTCTTCTTCACCTCTGTCCCGGTCTTCTTTTTTGCCTTTGGTTTTGCAGCTGCTTTGGGTTGGGCTTTTGCTTCCGCAGGCTCTTCCGTCTTTGGTTTAGCAGTTTTTTTAGTTGTTTTTACAGGAGCTGCAACCTTGGTTTTTTCCAGTTTTTCTGCCTGTTCCGCTTTCGGTTTCACAGATTTCTTTTCTTTTACCGGAGTCTTTTTCTCTTCTGCCGAAGGGGTTGTCTTTTCCTTCTTTGTTTCCTTTTTGGAGGAAGTTGCCGGTGCTTTGGATTTTACGGGTTTCTTTTCTTCCTTCTTTTTTCCCGCGTCCTTTTTAGATTCTTTTACCGGTTCCCTGATTTTCTCCTGTTTCGGTTCGGTCCTGACAGTACGGGCATTCAGCACTTTGAATCCTGCACCAAGTGCCTTTTCCTGGAGACCACTACGGGTCCTGTCTCCGACAGTTGCCCCTATCCTGATTGCATGAGTTTTTGGATCAATTCCCTCAAGTTCCTTTACCGAGGAAATCAACACCTCGAAAAAACCGCTGGGGTGCATCCCGCGCACCGCAATCGGGCTTCCGAAACCGGGTTTTGGAAGGGCGCCCTTTGCTTTCTTCTGCTCTCTTTGCTTGTTATGCTGTCCACGGGGTTTTCTCCAGGAATCTGAGAGCTGTCGTTTCTTGCCATATCCATCACGCTTGAAAGCTGCTCCTTTATCAACACGTACCTGGATTAACCGTTTTATTTCAGTGGTCATCGATCTCAGCTCCTCTGAACAATATAGATGCCATCCTGGAAAACCCTCGGGTCACGGTTGCGGATGTGGGTCGCATGCTCAATATTTGCGGCTGAGGTTCCGACCAGTTCGCGATCGATCCCTGTAAGCACAACTTCATCATTGGCGATCTTTGCTGTAACACCCGTTTCAATCCGTGCGTATCGTGCCTTTTTCTCACCAAGGAAATTGGCGATCTCAAGGCGGTTTCCCTGAAGTTTCAGCTGGATCGGGAAGTGGCTGTAGACCATTTTCATGTGATACTCAAACCCTTCGCTGACACCCCGGCACATGTTTTTGGTATGAGCCTCGAGTGTCCCGACCATCGCTACCATTTCTTTTCTTCGGGATTCGGTGGATATGGTTACTTCGTTTCCTTCGCAGGTTACGACAACCTGGGGGAACCGTATGTTTCGCGAGAGCTGCCCTTTGGGCCCTTTCACGCGAAGTTGCGAGCCATCCAGAGACGCTTTAACACCCTCGGGAACTTTAACTATTCTGACTGACGACATGTTCTCGCACCTTCAATAAACATACCCGAGAAGTTCGCCACCGACACCTTCTTTTCTCGCCTCTTCGTGGGATATCACACCGCGCGAAGTCGAAAGGATCAGGAGCCCGAAATTCTTCCCCGGGAGGTACTGCTTCTCCCAGTATTCCATCTCATCCATCTGTACTGAAAACCGCGGGTTTATAGCACCACAGCGGTTAATTTTGCCCGTGAGATGAACCTTGAGCTGTCCACCCCTGCCGTCATCGATGAACTCGAAACTGTGAATGTAACCGGCGTCCTGCATAATACGGAGCATGGCACCGAGGAGTTTACTCGCTGGTTCGATGATGCACACGGACTTACCGGTGTCACCGGCATTTTTTATGGAACACATTCCATCTGCTATTGGATTACTTCGTGTCATTGTGCATTCACCTTCAGCTCATCTTTTTAAAGCCGATTTTCCGGGCCCACTCACGGAAACATTGCCGGCAGAACATGATATGATATCTGCGCACAAGTCCCTGTTTACGCCCGCACATCTTGCATTCGTTCGCACCGCGACCATAGATCTTCTTCTGTTCTCCAGCCATTAGCGCACCTCAACCTGATACTGTTCTTTAAGAAATGCTATTGCATCCTCTTTCTTCACGCGCTGTTTTGCCGGGAGTTTTTTCTGCTCCATGCGTCTGCGGGTGATTCGTATACCTTTGCGTTCGAGCACAACATTGACGTCCATCCCAAAGATGCCAATCTGCGGGTCGTAGGACATGCCGGGAAAATCCGTATGTTCCTCAATACCAAACGAGATATTCCCGCTCTTGTCAAACTGGCTCTCAAAGACGGTTTTGTTGATGATCCCGATCGATGTTGCAAAAAAATCGCGGGCTGTTTTGCCACGGAGCGTTACTTTGCATCCGATCGGAGCACCTTTCCGTATGGAGAATGCCGGCTGGGTCATCCTGGCAATGCTCCTGACAGGAGTCTGTTTGGTGATTGTCTTCATGATGTTTTCAGCTTTAACGAGCTTTTCGCCGCTCTCGCCGACTCCCATGTGAACAACTACCTTGTCGATATAGATATCGCGCATCGAAGTCACTGTTCAATCCCCCAGGTTGTTATAGCGGGTGTCTGTTTCCCAACCATGTAGATATATGGAGAGATCGTTTCAAAGCGTGTACCGGTCGCTTCATCCATAAGGATGATCTTATTGGGAACACTGCCATGTGTCTTTATGATCTCGATGATCCGTGCGACTTTTCCTGAATGGCGACCACCGGTTACCATCGCCATGTTACCAACGGCAAACGGGAAATGATCGATGATTTTAAAGCGGTCTTCTGGTTTTAATGACACGACAACCGAGTCGTGTGAGTTATACGTGTTATCCGCAATGATGTTAGCACCATATCGCAGGTTCAACTGAACTTTGCCGCCCGCAATGACAGTTTTATTCTGGATTTTGCACAATCTGCTCTGGGCTGCGTCAGCGTCAATTTCCACGGCCAGATGGCGGCCATTTTTTCCACGCTGCATCCGATAATAGCTACCTGTTTTCGGGATGGCAATAATATCAAATATGCCGACCCCCATTTTTGGATTCCTGCAGGGTCTTCCGTTGACGATAACATCATTCTGATTGAGGATCTGCTTGACTTCTTTCAGGTTCCTGGCAAGACCCATATGGTCGCGGAGCCAGACTGCAATCGGCATCGCATTTGCGTTATGCGGACCGGGTGCTGTTTTCGTAATAAATTTCGTGGTTTTCTTTGCAATGTGCCACGAGTCCGGGGCGTTTAACCGCTTCAGATGATCAGACATTATTCGGCCTCCCCTAATTTTGCTTCACGCCTCTTGTCAGCGAGATTCAGTTTGGTGACCTGTACGTTTGATGCATCGACACCGCGGGGAACTTCAGTCCCGTCTGCCTTCGTAGATGAAACCCCGTGAACAACAATTTTTGACTTTTTGGTATCGACCGCATCAACAAGTCCCTCATCACCGGCAAAATCTCCCCGGGTTACTTTTACCGTATCACCCTTAATCACACGCAGCGTCTTTTTCTTGTATTGTTCCTGGAGAGCTGCGGAAAGCGGGGCGTTGAGGTATTTGGTTTTCACATGTAAAGGTGCCTGATAGCGCGCTTTTCTCTGCTTCCTTGGCTGTTCGCTTTCGATTCGTACCATTATCGCACCTCACACAATGATCGTAGCCATTGAACCGAGCTTGGGAAACCTTTCTGCAACTTCACGTGCGACCGGCCCCTTGATCTCCGTTCCTTTCGGCTCATTTTTCTCATCAACGACGACTACTGCGTTGTCATCGAAGGATACCCGCATTCCATTCGGTCTCCGCATCTCCTTTCTTTGACGGATGACAACAGCACGCACAAGCTTTCTGCGCATGTCCGGGGTACCTTTCTGAACGCTAGCCGTGCAGAGATCCCCGAGACCCAGTTTGGGCTGACGGCGCCTGACACCGTGGTAGCCGAAGACAGAAATGATCTGTACTGTCCTGGCACCGGTATTATCGGCGCATACAAGTCTCGTTCCGGTGGCAAGTGCACGCGGTATCGTAGACTGTTTTGCTTTCATTGCTGAAGCACCTCCACGACTACAAAGGTAGTGCTCTTCGACAGGGGTCTGCACTCAGCGATCTTCACCATATCTCCGGTCTTTACCTGAATACAGGAGGGGTTGTGGGCGTGAAGTTTCGAGCTGCGTTTCTCATACCGCTTGTATTTACGGATGTAATGCAGGTAATTGCGTTCTACTACTACCGTTCCCATCATTCGGTCGCTCACGACTTTGCCGGTGATCACCTGGCCGCGCACCGGTAAAGTGCCGTGAAACGGACAATTAACGTCCTGACATTCCTGTTTTGGTGCCTGAACGTCCAATCCAATGTTTAGTGCCATTATTTTATCCTCTTCTTCTCGTGCAGGTTGATTCTCTTTTCAGGAGCCAGAACCATCACGGATCCATTTATCTCAACAAGTTCGCTGCCTGGAAGGTGCAGTTGAAATCTGCTGTGCATCTTGGGGATGCGTTTGACCCCCCGGGGGGTCTCGATTATCAGCAGATTTTTTGTTTCATCGATAATGCAACCTGACAGTCCCCGATGAAGGGGATTTGTGGCTCCGGATACCAGAACGTCCAGGCCGATCAGTTCATGCCGGAGGACATTCTGGGGAGTGATCATACGGTTCTCCTGTGGTTCTGTTCGGTTATCAGACGGGCAATAGTTCGCCTGAGTTCACCTATATGACCCGGGTTCTCTGTCGCGCCACCCGCACTGACTTTCCCATAATGCTGGACAAGCTCCATTCGTAACTTTTCCATTTGTTCCTGGAGTTCTACATCCGAAAGCTGCTGGACATCACGAGCTCGTAATATTGCCATGTTACTGGTCCTCCATAAACGGTACTTCATCGGGAAGTGCCGGTTCATCCGAATCAATATCGCTGATGTCCGTCACGGTAACCTTAGGTGCCACGCGCTTCTTTTCCTGTTCAATTACGGTGAAGTGATCCGGCAGTTTCGCACCTGCAGGAACCAGCTTGACCTGAACGCCTATGACACCCAGTTTCTTGATAGCAACCGCATAGCCTTTCTCAACTATTGTGTTGCTCGGTTCACCGCAGTGTTTGATGTATCCTTCGGTAAACTTCTGGGTACGGGCTCGTGCGCCGGTCAGTTTTCCAGCAATAACGACCTCACATCCCAAGGCTCCGGAATCCATAACCCTACGAAGAATGCTTGATCCTGCTTTGCGGAAGTACCACCCGCGTTCAAGAGCGTTTGCCAGCCTTTCTGCCATGATCTGAGCGTTAAAGCTGGGGTTAGTAACCTGCTGGACTTCAATCTGGGGTGATTCAACCCCATAGTTCTGAGCGAGGTCCAGGGTCAACTGATGGACCAGTTTTCCTCCTTTGCCGATAACAATACCGGGTTTTTCTGCAAAGATAGTAACCTGTGTGCCCAGCGGGGTTCTTGCGATATCCATGCCGCCGTATCCTGCCCGTTTGAGTTCTTTTGACAGATATTTTTCGACACGGGCTTTCCGCACCCCTTCTGAAATAAACTTCTTCTCAACGGCCATTACGCCACCTCACGGACAACGATTTCGATATTTACGGTTTCACGGACCTTCGGCGTCGCACGTCCCATTGCGCGTGGGAAGAAAGACTTTTGGGCCCGTCCGCGGTTTGCCGACACGTGGATGATCTCAAGATTATCTGCGTCAAGACCGATGTATTCGGCATTTTTCTTCACTGATTCCAGAACACGGATATAAGCTCTGGATGCTTTTACCGGATATCTTCCGGCATCCCAGTTGCCCGGGAGACCTCGTTTGTGTGCCACATTCCGGTTAAATCGTCTGAACGGGATGGCTTTCTTTAAACCAATAACATCATTCAGATACGTAATTGCGTCGTTTACACGCTGGTGCCTGATAAACGTGGCAATCTCGATCGAATGCTTGGGCGACATATTAAGTTCGTTGGCCTTCGCTTTTGCTATGGTATCGCCACTTATTTTCTGTGAATAATCAATTCGTGCCATGTTCATCACTTCAGCGGAACGTACTTGCTGCCTCTTGTCGCACCGATACCGGCACTGCCGTGAGAAACCCTTTTTCGTGTCAATGCGAACTCTCCGAGATAGTGAAAGACTGACTCCGGCTGAAATTCGACTTTCATGAATTCCTTGCCATTGTAGATCTCAATTGATCGGCCTACCATCTCCGGCATGACGATCATCTCACGCAGATGAGTTCTTATTTTCTCGTCACCTTCACGGACCTTTGCGAGTAAGGTCTCTTCACCCCGGGAGAAACCCCTTACTATTTTGCGGCGTGCACGTGCTGGCATGAGAGGGAGTAGTTCACTCATCCCCATCGCCTTCAGCTCGTCGATCTTAAACCCACGATAGGTAAACTCTTCACGCCTTCGTGGCATTCTTTTCTGAGTCTTTTTTGGTGCTGCCATACCGTTCACTTCCTGCTCTTACCTGTCCTGCGTGCAGCTACATGACCAACGGTTCTTCCTGGTGAAGTGCCTCGGGCGATAGTCTTCGGCCGACCAGTATGCTGGTGACCTCCGCCACCAAACGGATGGTCGATAACGTTCATCGCGACACCTCGGACGCGTGGCCAGTTTGACGCTGTATTCTGCATCTTGTGGTATTTGTTGCCTGCTTTCACGAACGGTTTATCTACACGACCGCCACCGGCTACAATTCCGATGGTTGCCCGGCATCGTGAGTTAAACCATTTGGTTTTTCCACTAGGCATCCGGATACCGACCCGGTCTTCGATCTTGTCGATAACAACTGCCTGTACTCCGGAAGAACGGACAAACTTACCACCATCGTTCGGGCGTGACTCGATGTTGCAGATGTATGTACCTGTAGGAATATGCTGAAGAGTGAGTGTGTTACCATTCTTTACCTCAACATCAGATCCCCAGGTGACTGTCTCTCCAATGCCCAGGCCTTCAGTGACCAGCATGTAGACTTTTGCACCATCTTCAAGTTTTACAACAGCGATTGGTGCATTTCGTGCTGGATCATGTTCGATATCAATGACACTTCCGGTGATTGTCTGTGCATCATCACCGATGTGCTTCAGTTCGGCCTTATACCGGTGGGATGGTGCTCGATATGTCGGGCCTCCCTTGCCCCGGCTTTGTGTTGTAATGCGATGTCCCATGTTCCCTACCTACATAATACCAAGCCGGCTGAGTATTTCCTCTGCGGCTTTTTCATTCTCGAAACTCACGATTGCCTTCTTTTCTCCGTGCATGGTCATGAGCGTCCGGATGCTTTTGACGTTTTGTCCAAACGATTTTTCAATTTCACGTTTGATCTGACTCTTGCTGGCTTCACGGCTGACAAGGAACTGGAGCTTGCTCTGATTTTCTAAAAGTACCATTGCCTTTTCCGTAACAAACGGGTATTTTAAAACCATTTATCTCCCCTCCAGCCGTACAAGTGCGCTCTCTGTCCAGACCGTCAAACGTCCCGCCAGCATACCTGGTGCAAGATGCTCAACGTTCAGCTGGTCAACGGTCACGACATCAACACCGGAAAGATTGCGTGCTGCACGCAGCGGCTGTTCGGCCGTGACAATGAGGATGCTTTTTCTCTGCTTGAACCGGCGCCCACGCATTTTGCCTCTTCCGGCACGGACCTTCTTGCTCTCCTTTGCCCGTTCGATATCATGATAGACACCGGCGGCTGTCAGTGCAGTTATGACGTCCTGCGTCCGAATAAGTGCCTCAAACGTATCTTCAAAGATTATGGGGACTGCTCCATCGAACATATGACCACGACCGCGGATAAGATCCGCAGAAATGCTTGCAGCTACAGCTGAACGAAAGGCCTTCTGTTTTTCTTTCTGATTGATTTCCTTAATCAGAATTTTCGCGACTTTCGGAGGATGTGCTTCACGACCTCCTTTGGCCTGTGGGACCTTTGCAGCTCGTGAACCATTTTTGATACGTGGCACATGCGACGAGCCGCGACCACTTCCCCATCCGACAGCTGATGAACAGATACCGGCAAATGGGTTCGTTCCGTGGGGTTGCCGCCGTGTGCTCTGAAGGGCTAATACTGCCTTTTTGATCAGATCGGGGCGGTATTCCTCCGAAAAGAGTTCCGGAAGTTCGATGTCTTTTACGATTCCGCCGTCAAGTGTTTTAACCTGTGCTTTCATCTCTGATCATCCCTGTTTACTCTGGACGCTCACAAACTGGATTGTCGGCATCCTTACGACATGTTCACCCAGGCGCATTGCCGGACGAATGCGTATAAGCCGCTTTACCGGGCCCGGAATCGAACCCTTGACAAGGACATAAGGGCTTTTAAGCACACCGTAGTGCAGGAAACCCCCGGCTGGTGTGATCTCGCTGGAGTTTTCGCTGACCCTCAGGATACGCTTGTTAAACTCAGTACGCTGCTGGTATCCCAGCTGGCCCATCTGAGGCACCTGCCACCGGACATGATGGGGATTCCAGGGTCCGAGAGTACCAAGGTGCCGCTCTTTTCCACCAACGGAGTGTTTTCGCTTTCGCAGTGCTATGCCCCAACGCTTTACAGCACCATTCGTTCCCTTCCCGGTGGTGATTGCGGTTATATCGGCATACGCACCAGTCTGGATGACATTGTTAAGGGAGACTTCGGTTCCAAGGAGCCCCTGTGCGTACTCCCACTGCTTTTTGATGTCCCCGCCACCAATTTTGATCTCCATGAGATCGGGCACTTTCTTCGGGACGCCCGTGAGTATTGCAGGTTGTGTATAGGAAACTGCGTAGATCTCCGCAACAGTGCCGGCAGCAACAGCTTCAGAAAATTTTTTCACGGCGGCTTCCTGGTCATAGTCCTTTGGTAAGGTGATTCGGCGCCCAAGAATTATATCGAGCTGATCTGCCCAGACTTCTGTCAAAGCATGTTTACCATAGGTATCTCTTGAATAAGCACGAATTGCAGCGACTTTCATTGAGGGGATTTCAATAACGGTGACAGGCACCATGATTTCTTTTCCCTCCGTGGGGCTGCTCTTGTGATCATCCACCATGATAACATGCGTCATACCCACTTTATATCCAGCGAACCCCTGGAGTATCGGTGCCCCGGTATAGAGAGGCCACGATTGATATTTCGGGATCGGGCTCTTTGCACGCGTTCTTGGGCTGAATGCAAGAGAACCACGGCGTGGTCTGTTTATTTTTGGCATGTGTTAATCAATCCTTTTTCTGCGTGTAGGTTATTCCCAATTCGACACGAATTACGATTAATCCGAGACAGTATGATACCTGTTAGTTTTGATGAGCCAACACGCGACGCCATCGAAAAAACGGGGTAACTCGAGTACAACGAGGATCCGCGGCAAGCGGATTTCATGTAGTACTGAATATCCCTGTTTTCTGTAGCTTACGGACATGTGGATGACGTTTCATCCATGAGCTGATGTGCACCAGCATTCCTGTCTCGCGAAAGAAGATCCTGACAATAACGCATCCTTCTGCCCAATTATTGAAGCAGGGGGAACGGGCTCGTTGCACGAACGTCGACCCATGCGTACCTGTCAGATCCTACTCTGTCAGCCTGTTGTGACGAATCACAACTCCTTCTCGGGTTGCCCCCCGCATTCCTGCGAGGTTCACCAATCGAGGATCTCCCACGGCACAACATTCTTTCCTGTGTCCGGAAGTCTGGTTCCGCCGTAATGTTGTAACAAAATTGTGCTTTTCATCATGCAAGCACACAGGTACAGCAGGGGATATCCTCATATCGGCTTCCTTAATCATTGAATAAAAAAGAATATAAATATATGCCAATGTTTTCGGATAATAATCGGAAAATTTCAGTTTTATGATATTTCCTTACATCATCCAAAATAGAGTTCTCCCTGATCGGTTATATAAACAACAATATCTTCACAGACACAACGTGCCTTGCAGCACTGGGGGCGAGACTCTCTTAGCCGGTTAATCAATGAAATGGTATCATACATTACTTTTATGTTAATTTTTTCAGCTTCTCCGAAAATAATGGAAGGGACATCAAACAGATCAGTTCCTGAAGAAATTGTACACAAATGGGTGGCATCCAGTGTGTAAAGAAAGTCAAGTGTTTCTTTAGCCCTTCGTATATTTTCCATCGCACTTTTTTCAATCGTGCAGACATTTGCCTTTGACGTGGAGATAATATCAGCAATCTGCTGCTGGGTCAGCCCTTGTTTGCGGTACCTGAGAACCTCCATCTGTCGTTCGGTGAGCAGCCCATCTTTCATACTATCAAATCTTATATTCAAACTTAAACACTTTTCGTTAACTCTGTCGCAAACCTGATGCATTTTCTGATGATCGCTAAAGTGTAATTTTTTACAAAAAAATAATTTTTTACCATTTTTTTCGAGGAAAAATGACATTTCAAAATGTTTATATGAATACCGGGTCATAATAACGTGTAAAAAAAAACTAAGGTGATTTAAAATGGTTGTTAAAGTAGGAGTTGCTAAACTCGGCAACATTGCAAGTGGTGTAATGGCAGAGCTGCTTCTCGATGAGAGAGCAGACCGTGAAGATATGCAGACATTCATGGCTACCAGCGGAACTAAACTCGAGCCGGCAGATGTTGACCGTGTGGTCTCCAACCTGAAGGCATATCAACCGGATTTCTGTATTGTCGTATCACCGAACGGAGTCCTTCCCGGGCCAACAAATGCCCGCGAACAGCTCGCTGCAGCAGGTATTCCGGTAGTTATCATTACTGATGATGTGACCACCAAGAAGGAGTGGGAAGGCATTAAGACCAGCAAGTTCGGTTACATCATCATGAAGGCTGACTCAATGATTGGTGCCCGCCGGGAGTTCCTCGATCCTGTTGAGATGGCGGACTACAACGGCAACCTCGTCAAGGTTCTTGCGCTTACCGGTGCATTCCGGAAACTGCAGGAAGCTATCGACAAGGTCATCGATCAGGTCAAGGCCGGCAAGAAAGGCGATGCAATCGAACTCCCCAAGATCGTCATGACAACCGACAAGGCTGTTGAGGGCGAATTCAACAATCCCTATGCACTCGCCAAGGCACGCGCAGCCTACGAGATCGCAATGGCTGTTGCCATGGTCAATGTCAAGGGCTGCTTCATGACAAAAGAGTGGGAAAAATATATCCCGATTGTTGCCAGCGCTCACGAAATGATGAAGACTGCAGCTAAACTCTGCGATGAAGCCCGCGAGCTCCAGAAGGCAGGCGATGTTATCCTCCGCAAGGCTCACAAGAAGGACGGCACGCAGGTAGCAAAGACCAAACTGGTCGCAAAATTCGACTAATCTTTTTTATTTTTCATTTCTTTATTTCTGTAATACTTTCCCAGATCCTCCGGAAGTGTCAGGATTACCGGTTCCAGATGGAGGCGCTCCATAAACGCCGAATCGCTGGTCGAAAGTTGGTTCGGATTGATTCTTGAGATAATGGAGCAAAACGCACAGAATCCATGATCCTCTCCGTTCTTATCAAAAAAGATGGACATATTGAATGCAGACGTATTCATTTCCCTGTACATGGAAAGGATTTCAAGAATTCCATCCGCAAGCAGATCCACATAATCTGCCATATCACCCAGACTGGAGATGGGCAAAATAGCCCGCACTTCACGTTCACCAACAGGTACCGCATGAGCCGACCAGAGTATCTCATCACCAAAAAGATACCGGTCTGAAACCTTTTCCTCCATCTTTACTGCCTCCCAATAATTCCTGCCATGTTCTTTGCGATACTGCTGACTTGCGTGGAGGTACATGTCGACAATCCTTGAAGGACGGGAATCAGACAGCCCCTGCATGTGAGGATGGATAAGACTTGCCCCTGCTGAAGGGAGAAAATTCCAGTTGATACTTGGGTAGCCGTCACTACGCCCTAGTGCTTCGACCTGACTGAAAAGTGCATCGGTAATCTGCCGGTGGGTGAATGCCTGGACAGAATGCACACGGGTTATGACCGTTACAATATGACCCTCACCGAAAGGGAAAAGGTTAGGGAATGTTACACTCTCACCTCTGACGATGCGATCCCCACCAGGAAAAGTTGGTGTCACGGAAAAAACATTTTCCCGACAGAAGGGGCAGGAATCTGGACTTACTGGAATATATGCCGCTTGATCAAGATGCCGGTTCAACCGGTCCGGGCTAATCCTGCATGCAAGTCCGGTGAGATGTTCTTTACGATATTGTAATACGCCTTTGGCTGTCGGAACTTCCCTGATACTAAACATCCTCGTTCAGGATTATATTTCCGGTGGAATCAGATAGTCGTTTGCACATTGATCTACTATGGCTCCACCAAAAAAGTACCGACGGGTGCCCGGACCCCCCAAAATGGCTATAGAGATTATTATACCGCAGATTAAAGATGTATGGCTTTTTTACAGACTTGTGATATCCCTTTCCATTTGGATAAATTTACCGTGAAATATACGCATTTTCAAGTTAAATAGCATTTAAATTATCCATGTAAAGATTGATACGGAAATCATACTATCAACGAAAATAAATAAACCAGTATGCCTGACAACTTTCTTAAAGAGTCTGAATGGTATTTTTTAAAAAAAGAAAAGAAATTTGTTATTTTTAAGGCGTTGCGCCTCTTTGCTTTCAGATGTATCGGTACAGAAATCTGATTCTGTGCTTATACGACGTACTTGCCAAGGAGGCGGATCGATGTGGTCATGTCAGGACCGAGGGGTGAGCCAAAGATGATCTGGGTGACACCGGCCTTGGTGAGGGCTTCGCATTTCTGCTTGACCATATCAGGTGTTCCTGCGATGGTGAATGCATCGATCTCCTTGTCGCCAACGAGTTCTCCGACTGTCTTGAAGTCAAACTTTCCAAGTGCTGCCTTGATTTTTGCAACATTGTTCAGGTCAAGACCATGGCGGGTGAGGAGTTCTGGCGGGGAGCCTGCTGCGATGAATGCGGCAACAATCTTTGCTGCGTTCCGTGCCTTCTTCTCGCTGGTGTCAATGGACATCGCAGTGTATGCACCGATATCAAAGTTCTTTTTGCCGACTTTGTCAGCTGCAGCCTTGATAATAGGGATTGCAATGGCGAAGTCCTTTGGATTGGATGCATTAATCAGTGCACCGTCTCCGACCCTTCCTGCAAGATCAAGAACCTTGGGTCCCTGCGCACCGATATAGATCGGGATGCCCTTCTTACCCGGGAGGTTAACACCCGTGAGTTTGGCGCCATCGTAGTCAAAGAACGTCATTCCTGATTTCTTGATTTCCTCACCTGCAAGGAGCTTCCGAATCTGGAGGATTGCTTCCTCAAGGCGGGCAACCGGCTTTTCGGGAGTGATCGCAAGTTTCGGGAGTGTTGAGAGGTCACCGGGTCCGATACCGAGGACAGCACGTCCATCGGAAATCTCGTTGAGGGTGGCTGCAAATGACGCTATTGCGGCAGGAGTGTCGGTAAAAGCGTTCATGATCCCCGGTCCCATTTTCAGGGTCGTGGTTGCCTGTGCAATCGCGGCGAGAGTGGGGTAGGCGTGGCGGTTGTTGTAGTGGTTGGTGATCCATGCATAATCTATGTCTTTTGACTCTGCAAGTTTACAGAAGTTTACAACTTGCTTTACATTGACATTTCCTGGTACAAATTCAATTCCATATGTCAAGGGTTATTCACCTCATGGAGTATTACCGTCCACGCATTTAAATAAATTATCATTTTGCGTTGACCCTTTTGCGCTATCCGCTCAAAATATGCCCATTTCAGCGTTTTTTTCAAGTGGGATCTGCATCAAAAGTCCCCGAGCGGAGAGGAACGCACCTAGCTACGTTCAATCAGTCGTTACTCTGACGTTTTCGCATATTATTGTAATCAGGTCATTACCCGATTCTCTTTTCTGAAATATTCCGAAAAGTTGGATCACCTCGGGAACCCAATCTCAAAGGAGGTGTTGTATCTTTTTCATCAGGCAGGATTATTTTTAAGAAAAATCCAATTAATATATACACTGTTACCGCAGTGGTATCCTATAAGATATTGAACTTCCAGCAAAATAATAGTACATTAGCCAATCAGGGATCAAACAGGGTTTTAATCGGGTTAATTGTATGCGAATACTAGCTATTGGATTAGGTGGCGCAGGTTGCAGGATTGTTAGTAGTCTCTACGCGACGGATCGACGCAGCAGCAAAGTGATATGCGTTCAGGCGCTTGCAATTGATGTAAATTCGGATACATTAGATCAGCTTGGAAATCTGCCTGAGAATGCAAAACTATTTTTTCCGCCTCTTGATCCGGACCTCCATACGGAAGAGGAAGGAGATATTCAGACTGCAACCATTGATATCGGGGAAATTGTTTCCCGTGTCCAGAATTTTGAAAGTGGTGAGACTGATGCAATCTTTATATGTTGCGGACTCGGTGGCAGCATGGTGGATGTTGCACCTCATATTATCGCCGCACTTCGGTCTTCAACAACGGAACCGATCTTCGGGCTCGTTACGCTTCCCTGTCTTGCCGAGGGGGAGCGTCACTCGGCAAAGGCAGCTGATGACATTGAAATGTTATCGCCCCTGCTTGACGGGATAATTCTCTTTGATAATGAAACGTGGTATAAAAAAATCAAAGCACAGCAATCAACACTGGTAAAAAAAGAAAAAGGATTTGCTGAAAAACTCGGGTTCAGGAAGAGCCAACCTGATATCTCACCCACCCTTGCCACATATCTGCTCCTGAACGAAGCAATCGTAAGGAGGATAAGTCTGATTCTGAGAGCCGGGGAGTTTAAAGCAGATGGCGGGGTTGATCTTGCGGAGGTAGTGCTGGATTCAGGTGAAGTACTCAATACCATGAGAGGAATGGGGTATATTACAATAGGATATGCCGTTGAGCGTCTGCCACAACATCCCTTAAGTTTTTTAACCAGCTGGTACCCGACGGGTCTTTTCCCGGATGCTCACAAGATAAAAGCTTCAAGAATTGTCGACCTCGCAAAACAGGCAATTTATCATGAGATATCAACCCCATGTGATATGACGAGTGCTCATAAGGCGTTGATTCTTATCGCAGGTCCATCTCATGAACTGTCCATGAAAGGATATATGACCGTGCGTAAATGGATCGACCGGAGTATAGCTGGGCTGGAAACAAGATCCGGAGATTATCCGGTGATGAATACAAAAAACGTTGCAATTATTATCATGCTGTCCGGCCTTGAAAATATTCCCCGCCTCACAGAACTCCGGGAGATTCAAAGCCAGTACAAATCAAGTCACCAGGATAGTTTTACTATTTTAACTGAATCGGAATCTGAAATAATTCCACCATCTGAATCAGAACGTCCCGGCATAAATGGCGGACTTCTGGAAGCAGCAAGGCCCCCGCAAAGTGAAACAATAGTTAAAGATGAGATGCTTGTTCTTCCGGTAATATCCCGAAATAGTTCAGCACCTGATAAACAGTATTTCAAAACCTTCGGTGAGTTTAGAGAAAACTATCCAACCAGTGATAAGGATATCCAGCATTCGCCAGCTCCGGAGGATGTCCCGTCGCGAAGGATCTCCCCGGAATCAATTGAAGCAGGAAAGAAGGCAAGGCTCCATTACAGTGCAGGATCACACATTCCAGAAGGAACTGATTTACAGCAATCTGAAGGTACCGCAGACATGCTGAAAACAGAGGGACCTCGTGTACCACACCATCGGGTAATTGCGCAGGAACAGGATAATCAATTCACACAATCCACATCCCGTCACTCATCACACGTTTCGTCGGTTCATGGGATCCCGCATAGCAAGAAATCCACCTATAGAAAAGATTCCCCGAAAACAGACGAAAAACTGCACACCGGTAGTGATCGGCTCAGAACAAAGGAGATGGAACGACAGATAATAGAAAGAGAATTACAGCGACAGCGAACGATTGCAATTTCAGGTCATAAGACAAAAGCAGGGCCCGAGTTACCAACTCATCCTGTTCAACCTTCTGAAATTGTCAGATTAAAAAGGGAAATTTCAAAAAAGACTCCCGAAAATGAGCTTGTATCATCTGATACGGCAGAAGTGTTACCGGCTATACCAGGGAAAAGAAGAGTTATCATACAAAAGAAAAGGGGACATTCAGAGACCGGCGAAACCCAGATTCCTGAAAAGGATAACAGGGACGTTTCTGATAAAGACGATTACAGTTCGATAATCATGCGACCTGATGTTTATTCCAGACAGGCAGACTCCGAAGAATTGAAGATTGATATTAAGAACACTGCAACTAAATCGACAGATCATATTTTTAAAGGGAAAGGTGTCCAAAAGCCTTCTGGCCCTCAGGTACGGGATTCGGCACTCATCCATACACGCCTGAAGTCGAAAAAAATTTCCGTTGAATCAAAGAGAACGGATGAGCAAGAAAGTGCTGATCAAACTGCAGAAGCATTCAAATCAACCGAGAATAAGGAGAAGACCACCGTAAAAAAAGATGACATTTCCTGGATCTGATCAATTAATCTCCATTACTTTTGCGAACTGAATGTTTCCGGCACCGATCTCAGTGGTGATTTCAATGCCGTGTTCGACAGTATTTCCAATATAATTCAGACCGCTGAATGCAACTATAGAAAGTCGGAAAGGATTTGCAGGAAGATTGAAAACCTGAGTTCCCATGACAACAGGAAAAACAAAGCCGCACGCATTCATGAGACTGATTGTTTCCTCGACCTGTTTTTTTGCAGAACTTGGAACTTCCCGGACATTTGCCAATGCAATACCGGAATTGGATCGTGCATATCCCGATATTGAAGTGAGTCCAGATGAGATGAAAAGTTCGAGCGGATCTATAGTTGTTCCACGGTAACCGATCAAATCCTTGAACCGTTTTGGTGTCCCCTGTTCAATCTCAAGCCTTCCACCATATGCCATTTTTACCGGTATTCCTTTCCTCTGGAAAACTCCGTCCATTGAGATACTGCAGATGGTAATGAATCCTACCGATCCGGAAGGAACACGAGGATCGCGTTCGATTATCCGATAAGAATTAAAGAAACCGCACCCGGCTTTCACAACCTCGTCAAATGCGAATTTAACTTTCTCCATTGACTCGCGGGGAACAATTGAGAGATTATATGCAACATCTCCTGTGCTGGTCGCAGGATCAAAAGTACTCCGGTATGCCAGACGCTCGAGTTTTGAGATGATAAATCCTATCCGGTCGTCAACGAGAGCGTTATCAGTCTCATCCAGTCCGGCCCTTGTCAATATCCTGCCCTGATTACCGATCTTTTCAGTAAACCCCATCGTATCAAGGTAACTGAGATAGTACTGAACTGCCCGATCACTAAGAATAAAACCCCGTTCTGCCATAAGTTCTGAAAGCCGTTTCGCCCCGACAGGGTCATTATGTTCTTTGAGTATACGGAGAATTTCAATATATTTTCTTTCTGTGCGGATCATTGTCACTTTGCCTCCACCGCTCCCCGGCTATCCTGATAACGACCTGAATAACACTGGTTGCTTTCCCTCACCTCATGGAGGATTATCTGCACCACACGATCGTTCTTTCTGATGAGTATGTCATCGCTTCCCATATTAGTCAGGCATAATGTCAGTTGTCCGCGGAATCCCGGATCAACAAACCCGGCACCAAGAAGAACTCCCCGTCTCCCGAAGGAGGATCTGCACCGAAGTGTCCCGGCGAGGTCCTTAGGAAGCTCCACCCATTCAAGCGTTGGAAGAAGCGTACTGGTACCCTTCAGGAGATGCATGTCCGCGGCAGCGCGAAGGTCATAGGATGCAGGCTGCTGGCATTCACTGCTATAGGGAGTGATAACTAAATTTCCCATAACGCAATCACGGTCCAGACGGCGGATTATTTCCGGTGCAGATAAAATCATTCACTAGATTATCGGTAGAAAATACTTAATATCTTTTGATATATAAGAGATGAGAAGGATCCATGGGGTAGAGGACATCCTCTTGGGCTTCGAACCCAAGGACGCGGGTTCGATTCCCGCTGGGTCCGTTTTAAAAAAAAATTGCTCTGTAGAAACGGGCATGAACGGGAGTTCGCACCCGAACCATGAAAATTGACTATGTTGAAACCCCAAGATTTCA
>Ga0105103_10000579_pt1 | contig 20751 bp, 15 predicted proteins | sample PPLLaktember2015_2_FD_79107 | JGI IMG/M metagenome (GOLD analysis project Ga0105103, IMG submission 79107) | Freshwater sediment microbial communities from Prairie Pothole Lake near Jamestown, North Dakota, USA - PPLs Lake P7 Core (6) Depth... | ecosystem: Environmental > Aquatic > Freshwater >...
TTAATACCCGGACGGACTATTGCCATTTGCACATGGAGGAGGGCACCGTGATAAAACCTCAGGACAATCCACCTGATGATCTTTATGCCGATCTTTCGGAGATTGTTTCAGAGATTATCCGGCACATGCCCGGGAATGAGCGTGCACGCATTATCGGGTATACTATTATTTCACCCGGCCCCGTACTGCCTCCTCTGGCATTCAGAGTAATCGGAGATGACGATAGCCACCGGTTGCCTTTCGAGACGATCGAATCTAAGGATGCCCTGTTCATTACTGCCCGGCTGCCCCTGGCTACCAGCAGTCCCCCCCTTGTCGAGATCATGAAGGATGTGGTACGGATCTTTTTGGATGAACGGGTAGCAATCATCAGGATGAAGTTCCCTGTCGATGTTTCCAGCAGCCGGTACAGCGTCCGCAACGGGGTCCTTGATATTACCTTGATGAAGTTCAAAAAGAGCTGAGAAATTCATCAGGATCTCCTCTCCTGTTTCTATGGGCCGCCCGGATCATCTTTCTGTATCTCTCTGGATACCTGATGCCATTACCGGTGGTCAGGTTTCTGACGGGCGGAGCGACGTAACCACCCTGAGGCTCAGATCCCGGACCAGACCTTAGCGCTCCCACTTCCGGACGACACCCCGCACTCCACCGTGAGGATTGTCGGCGTCCCCGTGATACCGCGGGATCACATGCACGTGGCAGTGCATGACACCCTGGCCTGCAACCCTGCCGGCATTAAAACCGACATTGTAGCCATCCGGTGAATATTTTTCATCGATAATCTTTTTTGCAGCGTCAATGAGTTCGAACATGGAACGTTTTTCTTCCGGTGCAGTATCAAAACAGTCCCGGACATGCCGGAAGGGGATTACCAGCATGTGACCTTTTGAGGCCGGAAACCTGTGCCAGCGTGCATACCAGAGCTCATTGTGTGCTTTTATCACCTTTGGGTCCGGTGAACAGAACGGGCAGGGCGGTGTATCAGGCATGGTAAGGTCTCTGGACGGCCAGGAACATAAAATCCACGATTAATGCTGTTGCCGGTGCCATCTCCACCAGCGGATAATTGCGTAAAAAAAACAGATTGCTATGATTGCTACAACCACGATTAAAATTCCTGTTCCTATGTCCAGTGATATCATATTTCAGGTTCCTTTTATCTCATCCGGATATTGATGAGAATATTGGATAAAAGATTCTCTTAAACAATGTGATTCATCATCAGGAAAGTGGCCGCCAGATTCAGCCCGGCCCGGAGTGATTTTTCCCGCTCCGGCACACAGATTCGCTCTGTGTTGAAATCTTAGGGTTTCCCATGAAAAATGCACAATTTCAGTACTAACGGGAAGCGCCAGTCCCGATACTGCGATGACCTGCGGCGCCCCAAAAAGGGACGCCCCCTCGGTGTTTCAATTACCTGCCAACACCGCCCCAGGTTTCTCAGGAGCCCCTCGTGCATATGGCAGTCGTAATTTCACATTTTTCATGGTTCGGGTGCGAACTCCCGTTCATGCCCGTTTCAACAGAGCTGGAAATATCATTAAAAACGCATGATGATGGTTAGCCCCGGAAGAACATCACTCAGGGTGCATCGGCCCCGAATCCCGGCGTTTTGATCATTCACGGGTCCATACCGTAGGGTTCCCGTTGAATTGCCCGGTTATCGGCAGTGTCACGGTTCTGAACCGGCACCCTGAACCGGTTTTTCACCTGCAGAACATATGCCGTTTAGATCTGCAGACCTACCAGTTCAGGTCAGATATACCGTGTTCCCAGTCCGGCCCGATGAATGCAATCTCTTTAGCGTTCCGGGTTATTGGCCGGGTAAACCCGGGAACTGATCGCAATCCCCGCTGCACTCCGGTATTGTCCTCCCTGAGGCATACACCCAGAGGCGTTGATTTTATTAATACATGTGGTCATTTTTCAAAAGGTGTTTCAAAATCTGATTCATGGAAAAACTTTTATAAAAATTTTTCTGGATTATTCCCTGACGGAATGCTGCGTGATAAACAGACATACTATCTCTTTATATTAAGACTCGGATTTCATGCATAATTCCAGTAATTCCGGGAAGTGCTAATCATGTTGCGATGACCTGTGCCGCCCCAAAAAGGGACGCCCCCGCGGCGCTTCAATGAGCTGAAAACTCCGCACCTGCCCTTTCAGGAGCCTGTTACGGATGCCAGTCGTACCTTAACAATTTTTCATGGTTTGGGTGAGAGCCATTCCCGTATATGCCCGTTTCTATTGAACAGTATTTCCATAAATACCGGTTTCTTCCGGGAGACGCTCCTTATTAAGGATGAGAATAAGACCCCGAAAGAACAGGAACTGCACAACGGGATCCGACCACAAAGCCTATCCCAGCTGCATCACTCCTTAAAAATATGGTATCTCACCCGTGTGAAACCATTCGTAACAGGCAGCTCCGGTTCATTGTGCCGGCGGTACTGGTAATCCTTGTTATCCCTGCATCTGGTATGGCATCGACACCACCGGTCCAGCCGTCACTTCTCATGGGGGTATCAGGTAATTCTTCAGGCCAGGATGCGTCGCTTGAGCTCCTGCTGACCTGGAACGGGTACGTCTCCTACAACAAACCCCCGGAATATATTATCGTAGAGGCTTTTTCCGCGGCTGAAGGCACCCGGCTGGGGGCTTTTCCTGTGTCCCGCCAGACAGATCCCTGTGAGGCAGAAAATACCTGCACCTACAGCACCGCTGTCAGCACCGCTACATTTCCTCCCGGAACGTTCATGCTGATCGCCACCGATCCGCTTTCAGGAGTGTCCGCCCGCCAGCAGGTCACCATAAGCACTCCTGGAGAGGGGAGTAAGGATTTTTTCACACGGTTTGACCGCGAGCAGGGATTCATGGTAGTATCAGGGGTTCTCGCTGCGTTCCTTGCTGCTGTCCTTGTAGTCCTTGTCGGAAAGAACAGGAGCGGGTAAGCGGCAACCGGGATAACCTGTTATGGGATTCCCATTGCGCTGGAAGGATGAATATACCGCTACCGACAGGGAATTATTGACCTGCAGGTATACTCTTCAGGCACTGCAAACAACCAAAAGGAGCGGGGATATGTATCTTAGATTCATGGTCTTTAATCAGGGAACGTCACTATACGTATAGACCGGTGAAAACCCGCATGACCGATGAAACGTTATTACGCTTCAGGAGCGAGCTCAACAGCTTTTTTCTGCTGATCCTCCTGAACCTGGTATTCGGGGCGCTGGCGATGGCGTTCGGGGTGCAGTTCATGGTGACTTCAGTGCTGGGCCTGACTGGCGGGCAGTCCCTGTCGCCGCTCACCATAATTGGTGGGTCGATATCGATGGTATGCTTCGGGCTTGGCATTGCATGGCTCATTTCCAGTGCAGAGATTTTTGAGGGTATCGGAGGAATCCGCACGGAATTTTCGGACCGGAATAAGCCGGTTTCTGATGAGGCCCTGACGAGCGGGATTATCAGGATGGTAGCCCATTACCGCGAGAACAGGAAGACAATCCATACCATGATCCTCGTCTGCACGCTGGGCGGGTTCTGTTTCCTTGCCCTGGGTATTATCAACAGCCTGGAGTTTTTTTCCTTCAGTCTTTCATCAGGCCGGTTCACCCTGAACAACTATCTCCTGATACCCTCCGCCCTCCTGACCCTTGGGATCGCCCTGGTGAGCCTCTTCAGCTCATATTATTTTATGAATTTTTCCCGGGCCTGGGACCGGCGGCTGGAGGAGACTGCCCGGTCTGAGGAGATGCTGAAAAAATCCATGGGGAACGACAGGGAATGACCGCCCGGCGTACCCCCTATGAGATCTACTGGGAGATCCTCGTGTACTGCAAAACACCCCGGACGTTCACGGCTATTATCAACCGTTGCGATCTCAATTCGAAAACCGGGCAGGATTACATCGGTTTCCTCTGTGCAAAGGGATATCTTTCCAGGACCATGGAAGGAGAGAAATCATGGTATTCGACCACAGAAAAGGCCGGTGAATACCTCTTACTTTTTACCGAGCTGTACCAGAAACTGTTTGATACCATCCCGGGATTCAGGCTATAGGAGATTACCTTACCTGACCCGGGACAGCGGGTAGATCCCTGCCAGCCGGCCGGTTTTGCAACCGTCAGCGTAAAGTCAAACGGCTCGGGGATAGTGAGGGTGAATGCCTCTGAATGACGGAGTGCATTGTTGTGTCGTTGTTGCAGGGAAGAGTAATAAAGGTACGGGGATGGCATACCCCCGGTCCCCTGTGTCCCCTCCGATCCCTCTTTATACCCTGAAGCTGTATGGATTTTGTGAACGGACCATGAAGATCAAATCGATTCCCAACGGGCCCAATGTGATGGAGACCGATGAACCCCTTACCTGTTCGGTCAGCGGTACGGAAAAGGATATCAGAGCACCGGTCTACCTCTGCCGCTGCGGGCAGTCAAAAAACAAGCCCTTCTGTGACGGAGCGCATCTCGCAGCTAAGTTCAGTGCACCGGCAGCGGAGATTACACCGAAGAAAAGGTGAATGGGAAGGGGTTACAAGCGCTAAAACCTCTCCTGTGTATCTTTCAGCCAAACTAATGTATTTTCAGGGTTGTTCTACCCGGATCGTATTTCAAATGAGTTTACCATGTGGCTGAAGATATCCGCGGTGGTATTCACCTGATCCTTCGGCGTGTGGAAGTCGATCGCGTACGCCTCTCCTCCTCTTCCGAAGTCCCAGGCAGTTCCCTGTACCATCTCTGCAACTTCAGGATGATCCGGGATGGTGAAGTTATATCCCTGCATGCGCCCGGAATGCATGATATACAGGGTATACCAGCCGTAGTTTTCATCATCGTACGAGGTGAACACCAGTTTGCGTGCATCAAAGCTCCCTTCCAGGGTAACCGGATCGTTGCTGACTAATACGGGGGAATAGAACACTCTTGCATCAGAACAGGAATTATCATCGAGCGGATTTCCGGCCCCGTCGACACAATACGAGAGGGTCTTTTCCCTGATCACTCCATCTGCCCAGGTACGCATGTTATAGAAGTAGTCACCCGTCCCCGTTACATCGTCGAAATAAACATGTGCATATAACCGTTTATCCGGGCTGGAAAAATTATACACTGTTCTCCAGTACCGCACCCGATCCTGTCCTGTTATCTCTTGTACCGGGGATGCACGGGAAGGCTAGGACAGACGCACTTTTCCATAGGTCCAGGAGGAAGGATAATCCATGGTAAACCTATGTGCCGGTGTCGCGCCGTATCCTGCTTCCAGATCAGCAGTTTTATACGCCGGTACGGGTGCCGTTACCGTGGTCGTTTGCGTGACTGGCGTCCCTGTCGGAACAACCGTGGCAGGTGTTTGTTGTGGGGAAGGAACCGGTGGTGAAACGGGAATCTGCTGGACACAACCCCCGATAACAATTATCCCCATAATAACCACTGCAAAAATAATCGAAGTCTGTTTCATAACCAGGTACTCCATTTACTAAACTCACCATCCCTTTTCCTGCTATTATACGTATTCCCGGATTACAGATCCTGAGATGATGAATCCGTGTCCGGATTGTATCAATTCCCGCATTCATCTTTCAACTCCCCCGGAAGCGGGCAGAAATCCGGGTCCGGCTCCCTCTTTACACCAGTACGCTGTAGGATAGTTTTGTGAACGGACCATGAAGATCAAATCGATTCCCAACGGGCCCAATATGGTGGAGATCGATGAACCCCTTACCTGCTCGGTCAGCGGTACGCAAAAAAGATCTCAAGGCACCGGGCTACCGCTGCCGCTGCGGGGAGTCGAAGAACAAGCCCTTCTGCGACGGGTCGCATCTTGCAACAAAGTTCAGTGCACCGGCAGCGGCGATAACCCCGAAGAAGAAGAGGTGACTGAGGGTACAGGTGGAGGTCGGGAGGGACTCTGAAAACCGCGATCCTTTCATGGAAGGTGTACATTTCCCACCTGTCCCAATGTGCGGTACCAGGATCGGTTTTGAGGGTTCACCATACCTGGACATTTCTCGTTTCATTTTTTATAAAATCCGGACAGCTATAAGTAATCTGCCGTAGAGTACGCCTGCATGACATCCAATGATGATCTCCGGGTCAGGGCCCATAAGGCTGTTGACGATGCCCGCGTGGCTGCAAATAAAGCAGTCGATGACACGAAGACTGCGGTTCACGACGCTACAACCAAGAAAACCTCACCTCAGGACTTTACCGATGATGTAAAGCTAAAAACGCATCACGTTGGTGCGGAGGCGAAGATCAAAATACACAAGATGGAAGCAGACGCTAAAAAGAAGTAACCATAAACGCATCGATGCTCATGAGAACGGGTGTAATGCCTGACTGAAACGTATCGCCGTTCACACTAAAAAAAGATAAGGAAATTGATACGATGAAAAAAGAATCCTTAAAACCAATAACTACGGGAACGAGAGCTGGGAATAGTCTCCGGTTCATCTGTCATGGCTGTCGTACGGAGAATACGATCATTTGCAGAATGCCCAAGGATTAATACCGGGAGACGAAGGATGCAACATGTGCACAAGGTAAGAATCGCTCAACAATCCTGACACCTGGTACAAATTATTATCCGGGTGAGTAATCGAACTTTGAATGTACACCATTTGAAATCGCTCAAAGAACCTGTGTATCGTCTTTGTCACATACATAAAACAGTGGCAAACCGCCTCTATCCTGTGACAGACATGGCTACATTGTTTCGACACCAATATACCCAATTTTACCCATCAGTCCAGGAAAATATGCACAACGGATTTGTAGTAACGGTAAAAACAAGAATAGCAGCCTGAATATCGAAAATCGCACGTGAAAAGCAGATTTTGTAAACAACACGCAGGTCTTTATAGGCATACACCATGTATTCGCTTAATCTGGTATGAATAGCAAATAACGGTATTTTCAGGACTATTTTCTCGAAAGCATCATCATATCAGTGAGTTTTTTGAAAGGAGTAGAATACCTATGCAGAATACAAAGACACACAATTCAAAGAGCGATACAAAAATGCAGGAAAAAGGTAATCAAAAATCCGGATCCACACCTTTAAGTTTCCAGACCCCCGTGGCGCTGGAAGCCCCTTCACATAACAAGGTAAGCAGTGACGTTTCGAAGCATGGCGATGAGAAAAAGCACGAATCGCACAAGGACGGGTACGTGATGGACTATGAAAAAGCAGAAACCGGTGTGAAAAACCCGGCAGCAGAAATCACCGGTCAGATTAAGCCCGTTGCAGCCGCCCCGGCAGACAGCCAGAAATACAGGTCCGGCTCCCACATCCGCCAGCAGCTCACGGTGACACCTGAAGTGCACTCCTCTGTGAGGGGAAGCAGGGATACTTCGAAACATGTCAGTGAGGTATCGCATGAGTCGCACAAGGACGAGTACCGGAGGGATCATGTAAAAACCCGGACCGGTATGAAAAACCCGGTACCAGGAATTACCGGCAAAACTGAGCCTGAGTCAAAAACCCCGGCAGCCCCCGTCTTAACATAACTTGAAACCCTTAACCATACATTTCGACCCATACTTTTTTTTATTCAGATAGTACGGTGGATATTTTTCCTGAGAAAGTAATCGCAAATAAAGGATGTATATTTACACCGCTTTTTGGAATTCATTCGAATATTCCCCATTTTTTATCCCTTTTTGCTTCTGTTTGCCTGTATGAATGAGGAAATCCGGCATAAATCCTCAAACAGGGTAATTAATCTACCCGACCAGAGTGTCAAACAGGGAATGCATAAAATCTATCCTGAAAAACATTTGAAACAATCAGTTGAAAAAAGAGACAGAGGAGGAAGACGGGCCGATAAAGGCAGATACTGAGGGGGAAGGGAGTGGGTTATTGAGCTCATTTCACCCCGTAAAACCGGAGAATTCAAAGGTCTCCCGATGAGTAATACATCCGGTCAAAATTCCAGCTAACCATGGATTTGATCAGGGTTTTAAAAAAATCCCGCGGCGTTTCTCTCAATCCCCAAGGTCAACGACCACCCGGTGCTCTCCCCGATCATCTGCCAGGTGAATATTTTTATCAGCCTGATCAATCCCGTCGACAACTACGGATCTGACCCGTGATCCCGTACCGCAGAACCCCAGGGGCCGGGAATTCTGAATCAGGATATGGTATATCGTGGACCGGTACCGGTAATCAATCTGATATGATTTCCATGTCACCGGGATGCAGGGATCGATCCTGATGAGGTCCCCTGATATCCGCAAGCCGAGGAGCGATTCGAGGATAAGCGTATACATCCATCCTGCTGACCCGGTATACCATGTCCAGCCACCCCGCCCGGTATGGGGTGGGGCGGCATAGATGTCAGAAGCGATAACGTACGGCTCGACACGGTAATTCCTGACATCTTCGGGCGTGCTGCTATGGTGGATCGGACTTAAGAACGGCAACAGGCTCCATGCCCGCTGGAGATTCTTATGAGCTGCAAACGCCATCACTACCCAGATAGCCGCATGGGAAAACTGTCCCCCGTTCTCCCGGACCCCGGGTACATATCCCTTGATATACCCGGGATCAAGAGGTGAAGTGTCAAATGGGGGGGTGAGGAGGGTTATCAGCAGGTCCTCGGGCAAGACGAGGTGCTCATGCACCGCTTCCAGTGCAGTTATTACCCGCTCTTCAGCAGCAGCTCCCGAGAGGACAGCCCAGCTCTGGGTGATGGAATCTATCATACACTCAGGGTTGAGCGAAGATCCCAATGGCTGGCCTGAATCGAAATACGCACGACGGTACCATTCCCCATCCCACCCGTCTCTCTCCAGGTTTTCCCGTATCCACTCAGCGTTTACCCTGCACAATTCTGCAAAAGCGGGGTCATGGTGAAGCTCTGCAATCTCACGAAACCGCATGAGAAGGTCAAAGAGGAAAAATCCCAGCCATACACTCTCTCCCTTCCCCCCGGCACCGACAAGATTCATCCCGTCATTCCAGTCACCGCTCCCCATCAGGGGAAGACCATGCTTTCCGAACTTCAATCCCCACCGGATAGCCCGGATACAGTGCTCATACAGGGTCCCGGAAGTTGCTGACTGGTTCGGCAGATCATAGTATGAGTCCTCATCAGGGAGCACTTTTCGCCCTTCAAGAAACGGAATCTTCTCATCCAGGACGCCGGTATCGCGGGTGCTGAGCACATACCTGCAGGTAGCGAACGGGAGCCACAGGTAGTCGTCAGAGCAGTGGGTCCTCACCCCCCGGTTCAATGGCGGGTGCCACCAGTGCTGGACATCACCTTCATCAAACTGGTGCCCGGCACAGAGGAGAAGATGTTTTCTCGTCAGTTCAGGCCTGCAGTGGATGAGCGCCATCACATCCTGCAGCTGATCCCGGAACCCGAACGCCCCTCCTGACTGATAAAAACCGGAACGTGCAAACAGCCGGGAGGCAATTGTCTGGTAGAGGAGCCACCCGTTGACGAGCAGATCCAACGACAGGTCAGGAGTGGTAATTCTGACTGCACCAAGCGTACGGCTCCAGTATTCTTTGACTGCCGCGAGTGCATCCCGGGCCGCTCCCACCCCGCGGTGCTGCAGCACAAGGGTCCTGGCATTTTCACTGTCCCGTCCGACACCAACAGTAAAAATAATCTCACGCTCTTCTCCGTCAGCGAGTTCACAGAGGACCTGCATCGCAGCACAGGGATCAAGACCGGCTCCGACTTTATTCGAGAGCCTGGTCTGCCTCATTGCTGCTGGTTTATCAAGTGATCCGTTCCGCCCGATAAACTCATACCTGTCACCGGTTACCGTCCGGTTCACTATATTGGCATCAAGAAACGCTACCTTCCCGGGAAATTCACTATTGTAGGGATTTTTAGCAAAAACCGCCCCGGATATCTGGTCAATCTCCGTGATCACGTGCAGCAGTGATCTCGATCTCAGTTCACCGAGCACCCATTCTACATATCCGGTGACCGACAGGATTCTGCTGCGGCCCGATCGGTTCCTGATCCGGAGAGACATGAATTTTACCGGACTGTCGACCGAGACCGATTCGGTCAGTTCGGTGCTTATCCCGTGTTCATAGTACTCAAATACCGAATACCCAAACCCATGCCGTGTCACGTACTGGTGTGCTCCCCGGACAGGCCAGGCGGCAGGAGACCAGAATGCGCCGGTCTCTTCATCCCTGATGTACAGAGCCTCCCCGGAGGGATCCAGGACGGGATCGTTCATCCAGGGCGTCAGCCTGAACTCATGAGCGTTTTCGCTCCAGGTATAGCTGCTGCCTTTTTCTGATATGACCGTCCCGAAAGCCTCGTTTGCCAGCACATTCACCCAGGGTGCGGGAGTAACCTTCCCTTGTCCCGTGAGTATGACATACTCTTTTCCATCCCGGGAAAATCCACCGGTACCATTGAACCAGAGAAGTCCTTCGCCCGTCCTGTAGGGACCGGCTCCTGGTTCGGGATACGGCATCCAGGTGGGCAGCAGACGGGGTACTGGACTCTCATTCCAGCCTGCCCGTTCCATCTGCTCGGCCAGCGTGCCGTCGTGGTCTGAGATAACCGCCCTCGCCACCGTCTGTATAAGGATACGATCCTCCTCAGACATCTGTTCCAGGCGCCGGATAACTATCCCCCCTTTCCGGTTTGACAACAGGGAATCAGCATCCTGGGGCATCAGACGCGTGATCTCGTCCTGCAGTTCCTGCCGGTATCCGGACAGGTCCTCATTCCAGATCACCAGATCGACCTTCAGTCCCTTCATCCGCCAGTAGGCATGGGCCTGCACCATCTCTCTGATAAGACCGATCTGGTTCCTTCTCTCTATTCTCACCAGTACTATCGGGATGTCTCCTGAGATCCCGTACCCCCAGAGCCCTGACTGGCCCCGGCTGTTCTTCATGAGAATGTTCTGGTCTGCCCGCCGGGAAGGATTTGCATAGATGACCGAGGAGGCGAGTGCACCAAACAATTGTGCATCCTGCTCTGTCAGGTTCAGCTGCCTGAGCATAACCTCGGCATGAGTCCAGGCCATCTCCGAGACCCGGTCCGCGATATGGTTTTCATGGTACTTCCCGATCAGTGCGACTGCCCCATCACGACTCTCACTGATACCGGTAAAGATATTCACTCCCGCGGTCTCCTGGGGGTCCAGCGTAATGGTACATCTGATGGCAACGATCGGATCGAGAACGGGACCCGCAGTATCAGAAAGCGTTGAAGAATCGGTCATGGCAACCGGCCGTGAGAGAGAATTTCCCCGTCCGATAAATTTTGACCGGTCGGTCTCAAATGATATATTCCTGACCTGGGTGCCCTGGACGGTCATCAGATGAAACATCCAGGGAGGATGTTCACCGGCTGATCGCGGCCTTCTCGTCGCGAGGATTGCATCTTTCTCCCGTACCAGTTCGGTCTGGACAAACAAATTGTGAAAGGCCGGGTGGGTTTCATCTGAAGCCTGAAGTGCCAGCACCACTTCAGCATAGCTGGTAAATTCTATTGTCCGGCGAGTCCACGACCGGTTCGTAACCCGTATCCTTCGTAGTTCCACATCGTCTTCGGGAGAGACGATAATCTCGGTACGGGTATCAAACTCCCGGTCCCTTCGCCGGAATTCAGCACGGGCCTGCTGAAAGATTACCTGATAGGTGTCCGGGCTCTTTGTAGTGGGCTGATACCCGTTCGACCAGAACTCCCCACTCGCCAGATCCCTGATATAACAGAAGGTACCACGGTTGTCTGCCGTTGGGTCCTCCCGCCACCTGGTCATGGCAAGGTCGTTCCATCGGCTATACCCGGAGCCGCTGTTGTTTACCATGACATGGTACCTGCCGTTTGAGAGGAGATGCACCTCAGGTCGTGGGGTGTGCGGGGTCCTGAAGATCCGCATCAGGGATCCCTGTTCTCCACCCGCTCTGTGGACTCCCTGTATCTCACCGGAATGGGGATAGAACGGGGTGTTCCGGGGCATCTTTTCCTGGAGCAGCATCACGGTTGCAGAAAGACCCGGATCAGATGCAAATCTCCTCTGCATAGGACGATCCAACAGTACATAGACTAACGAGAGCAGAGCCATTCCCTGGTGATGTGCCATGAACGACCGTACTACCCGGTGGTTCTGGCCCTGGGGTACCCGGGAGGGAGTGAAATCCACCGCCTCATAAAACCCGTACTCTCCTGCATACCCAAGGGATTCCATCTGCTCGAGATTTATACAGGCAGAATCGGGATTGACCATCAGGCCCATTACGGCAGCATACGGAGCAATGACCAGGTCCTCGGCAAGTCCGCGCTTGAACCCAAGGCCGGGAATCCCAAATGCCCGGTACTGGTAGTTCAGGGCTGCATCGGTGATATAATACCCGGATTCTGATATTCCCCAGGGAACCCCCCGCGTGCGGCCATACTCGATCTGCCGGTCAACCACTGCATGATAGGTGCGATTGAGGAGGGTATTCTCATAGGTCGGCATGATGAGGAGTGGCATCAGGTATTCGAACATTGATCCACTCCACGAGATAAGGGTGGGCTTCCCCCTTCCCGTTGTCGTGAGCAGGCGCCCTAATGCGAACCAGTGCTCCTGCGGGAGCTGGCCCTGGGCGATGGCGATAAAACTGGTGAGCCGTGCCTCCGAGGCAAGCAGATCATAAAAACTGGCATCCCGCCTGAGATCGGTCGCATTATAACCGATGGAGAGAAGGTTGCTCGTCCTGTCATACAGGAATTCATACTCGATTTCAGTGAATGCACTGCACTGGTCTGCAAGGATCGACAGTGACGATATAAGCTCTTCTGCCCGCCCGCTCGAGGTCCTCATCTCCTCAAGAGTCCGGATCAACCAGAGAAGACCCGTGCCGGACCTGCTGCCCGTATCCCCGGGGGTGTCAAGCCATTCCAGCAGAGGACCGAGCCGGGAATGAAGATCATGACGTATGCCAGCGATATCTCTGAGAGAAGGGATCCGGGTGTTCAGCGTCTCAAGCGTAGCATAGACTAAGGAGAGATACGGTCCCAGGTCCTGCGGGACCTCATCCCGGAGATTATCCGGTGGACTTCCCGTGGATTCCCATGCAGTAAAGGTTCTGAAATCCTGGGTATGAGTTTCAATCTGTCGCTGTACCGCGGCAGCCCACCACCTGACTTCATCATCCGGGTGGCTCGTGAAAACAGCCAGTACTTCAGATGCGGTCCTGTCAAGAATGGACAGCTGAACGGAGACTTCGGCAGTCGAGCCGGACATCCGGGCTGCACGCTCCTGGAGGTCAGCAATGCCTGACCGTGCAGATTCCGGCACCTCTCCCGTTTTTTTTTCTGTGGCAGTATCGGTGGCATATGCGAGGAGCGACAGTGCATCTGATAAACCATCGGCAAATCCCTTCGAAAGGACCGGGCAATCCGCGAGTTCATGCAATCCCTGCCGTACTACGAGCAGGGCCCCGACAAGGTTGCCGCTGTCGACCGTGGAAATATATCTCGGGAGCTGCGGCTCTAAGGTGATGGTATCATACCAGTTGTAAAAATGACCCCTGAATCTCTTCAGATGCCCCATACTCGTCACGGTCTTCCGGGTCCGTTCAAGCAGTTCACTCGCCGGAATATATCCAAAGTCATATGCGGTAAGATTTGCGAGAAGAGAGAGCCCGATATCGGTTGGGGATGTGCGGTGGGCAAGAGCCGCGACCGGCTGTTCCTGGTAGTTGTCCGGGGGAAGGTAATGATCTTCAGCGGTGACAAAGTCCTCAAAGAAACGCCAGGTCCTTCGTGCAACACGCCGTAAAAAACGCTCCTGCCTGGAGGTAAGAGGAGTGGTGTCAGTTCCTTTGGGCCGGCTGATCCACCATGCGATGGCCGGGGCAAGGATCCATGCAAGACCAAACAAACCAATTGAACGGTTCGCAAACGGGTCAAGGGGAGCCATACCAAAGAGTAATGCTGCACCGATTACCGGTGCCGGCAACATAATCCAGTAAAATCCCGCAAGGTCATGGTTTCCCACCAGCCCGGCCTCCTGGTGGGTCGTCCATTCCAGGAGATTACGATGAGATACGACCATCCGCCAGCAGGAACGGAGAACTGCATCAAGGGAAATATAGGCCTCATACGGGAGGAAGGCCAGGGTAAGAAGAGGTACTGCCAGCTGGTCCTGGATAACCCTGGGCACATCATACAGGTGCAGCACCCAGGGTTGGTCCGCAGGCTTTCTCAGAACCTTCCAGCCACACATAATCAGCGCCGGAACCAGGTACAGCGAGGTTATATACATGGTCCAGAACCGTGGATCCGGAAGAACGGTCCAGGCTATGAGGAGAAGGAAAAATGTTGCCGGCGCAACGAGGCTTCTTCTCATATTGTCAAAGATCTTCCATCGCGAGAGGGGTGAGAGTGGATTTTTCTGCTTTTTTGGCGAGTTGTCCGGGACGAACGCCGCCAGCCACGGTACAATCTGCCAGTCCCCCCGGATCCAGCGGTGCCTTCGCCTGCTGTCAGCCAGGTAACTGGCCGGGTATTCCTCGATGACCTCCACATCACTGACAAGACCCGTCCTGGCATAACATCCTTCCAGCAGATCATGACTTAAAATAAGGTTTTCAGGAAACCGCCCCTCAACAGATTGTGAGAAGGCATTGAGATCATAGATCCCTTTTCCCATAAATGATCCTTCATGAAATGCATCCTGGTACACATCGGAAACTGAACGGGTGTAGGGATCAATACCCGGCTCACCGCCAAAGAGGGATGCAAAATATGAAATGCCGGATTCCGGCATAGAGAGTGCGACACGTGGCTGGAGAATCCCGTATCCTTCCCGGATCACCCGGGTTCCGGGATCTGGTACCGGCCGGTTGAGCGGGTGAGCGATCACGCCGATAAGCCGTTTAGCACTATCCCGCGGGAGTTGTGTGTCGGTATCCAGGGTGATGACATAGGTGATCCCGGCCAGGCACTCCCGATTGCCCACGATACGGGAGAAGGTGTTGGTCCCTTTTTCAGATATGAGGGCATTGAATGCCCCGAGGATCCCCCGTTTCCTCTCATATCCCATCCAGACCCCTTCGCCTGCATTCCATGTCCGGGAGCGGTGCATGAGGAAGAAGGTATCCGGCTTCCCGCTCCGGTATCTCGTGTTCAGATCAACAATGCCGGTTGCAAGCATGTCGACTAACCCGGCATCTCCGGGAAGCTCTTGGGTATCTGCGTTCCGCAGGTCAGTCAGCAGGGCAAAATACAGGTTATCGTCACGGTTTGCCAGGTACCGGATCTCGAGTGAGTCCAGGAGTTCCGGAACATCACCAGGCCCGGAGAGGACAGTCGGGATTACAACGATAGTTTTTGCCTCCCGGGGTATCCCTTTTGAATAGTCCATCTTCGGGAGCACATCCGGAGGGATCAGAAGAGTAACAACCCAGTTGATAACCGCCAGTGCAGCCTGGCTGACCGGAATCAGGAGAAGACAGAAGAGTGGCAGGCCAACAAACCAGTCAAACGCGATAAGACGCAAATACCCGAAATACGCCGCTATGAACGTGATGAACAGGACGCCGCAGAAATACAGAAAAAGGAGATGAGCAAATCCTGATCTTTTGATCTGATCGGACAAGGAAGGATGAAAGGAGAGTGCATCTTCAAGGGTGTCTCTTCCTCTGTCAATCAGGTAATATCCAACATGATATTCCCGGGCTTTTCCGTCTCCCCTGACCCGGCTCTCATGGGCAAGTTCCACCGCTTTTTTTGCAACCTCATCTTCCAGGAAACCTCCTTTTTTTGCAATCTCCTCAATACTGTGCCGGTACCGGTCGCGGGTTTCAAAGTCCATTGCTGCATATTCATCTGCAGGTTCACTCCGGAGGGTTCGTTCGACAAGACTCAGGCGCTCTACGAACTCGCGCCAGTCCATCGTATCAAGGAGACGTAGGCTGTTTATGCTGTTCCCGAATGACACCTGATCCGCAGCCTGGCCCTGCGTTTCGGTATTGATCATCTGCGCAATGGTCAGGTTTCTCTCTGAAAGTCTCTGTTCTATCCAGTTGAGGGGGAGTAAGCATGCCCCGGACCTGCCCTGCAGTTGCCGGGCGATTTCTGCAACAAAAGCACTGGTCATGGGGGGGTCTGACCGGGCCATATCTGCGATAACCAGGATCAGGCTCTTGGGGTCTTCCCGTGCAGCCCTGGTCATCCGTTCCACCCAGTAGCCCGCGGAGTCGCGGTCGCGCCGGCTTACCGAGATGATATCGGCAATCCTTCGCAGGTTCTCTATCAAAGAGAGCCGGAACATGATCGGGATGGCCCAGAGCTCCCCGAGCAGCAGAGGTGAGACACTCTGGTATGCATCGATAAATTCAAAGAGGACCTTCGTATCAATCCTCCCGTCATTATGAGCCACGAATTCCCGGGCAATATGATACACCCGGGGGAATCCTTCCAGAGGTCCGTTTGCAAGGTGAGGAAGCTCTTTACTGTACTCCTGGGGAAGGTGGCGACGGGCGGTCCTGATCTGTTCCTCAACAAGGTAGAAATTATCTAACAGCCATTCCCCAGCCGGGGCAATCCGGCGGTTTGCCTCGATGGCGGCGTTCAGCACCTCGTGAGTTTTCAGCAGGACCTTCTCGTTTTCAGCAAGACGTGCGAGGAGGCGATCCTGCCCTTTCCAGGTCTCTATCCGGTACGAGCAGGCGGTCTCTTTTGCATGCTGGGCCAGATGGTCCCTGCTGTAGAGTTCATCCCGGATAGGGTCGGCATCGATCTGTCGTATACATTGTTCCTTGTAATCTATTTTTCTTTTGAATGCAAACCTGTTCCACAATCTTATTGCCCCGGGTAATTCCTTTTAATCTCCTGGTTAACCATTCAATGAGAAAGACACCCCTGATTATTCTATGTTATGCAGGGGGGATATCAGGATATACTCGATAAAAACCTGAGTGGTCTCTTACATGACTTTCAGGCAAATTAATACTTTGGTCGTGTCAAAAACCAGCTGAATTTCAGAAAACATTCTGTCGGAAACACGAGTCCTCTCTTCACATTCCTGGCAGCAGTCATACCGGCTCAGGTGCAGGCCCGGCTACCATCTCCGGATGAGAATCCGGCAATGAATCCCTCCAGCTCAACAACACGTCTTTTTATTTATCTTGCATGACTGACGAGGGAATCATGGTCATTCCGGGAAGAACAGCACGCTGGCCAATCTCCCCGGCAGAACCCGAAACGCTGTATACGTGATCCTGGAGCCGGGGAACGGACATCTCAGACCGGGAGGGGGATCCAGGGTCTCCATGCAGTATTCCTGGAAAGATTGCCTGAACCGGGCATCCCCTCCCTTTGCAGATCCCGATTGGGAGGAGTAAACCACTCCGGTTTTTATTCCGCCCTCCTTTCGATTGCCGGGATGCGGCGCGCAAGTTCTGCCCAGTCGTTGCCGATAGACTTCCTGATGAGTTCTTTTACCCCGGCAAAAACAGGGGCAGGCATCATCATCTGCCAGATACGGGTCATGGTCTCACGATCGTCGTTCCCGATTAAGGGAAACAGCCATCCCACCATTTCTGCGTACCGTTCCTTCGGAATTTTGCCCGCCATAATCCCAACCGCATTTCCCTGTTCGGGCAGGGAGATTCGTTCCCGGAAGATGCGGTAGAGGTGCGTATCTTCCTTTAACAGGTGGATATTCATGTGAAAACGGAATGCAGCCGTAGCCCGGGCGGTTTTCAAGGGGTCACGGGCAGCATACGAACTGTTCAATTCGTCAAATGCCTCATCCAGGCCACGGTGATCTTTCACATACGCCTCGGCAACCAGGGGGGCAACCGTCTCGAGGGCGGGAAACACTGCTGCCTCCTCTCCCTGGGCATGCCACACCAGGATTTCGTTGAAGAACCGGAAGCGTTCTATGGTGGCATCGAGACCTTCCTTTCCCTGTGCCGCGCTCAGGGCTGCGATATCGATACGCCCGAGATCATTCCTGAATGCATGGTGAAACACCCGGATTGCATCAACAGGGTCTGTCATATAACCTCACCATCCTCTTTCCTGCTTTTATAAGTATTCCCGGTTTACAGATTCTGAGATAAGTTCGCAAAAGCTTTGATCGAATCAATTCGCGTATCCATTTTTAACCCATGCGACAAAAAACAGGGACAGAAACCTGACGATATGATAAAGTTTCAATTTCGCTACAAATCCTGATTTTTTTCTGACCCGTATCCATGAAATCCGGTATACCCCGGGATCCTTCCCCGAAAGGAGTGTATATATCGGTTATCGTCTCATGTTCAGACAGGGATCTATGGATACCATCAGGATCGTGCCCGGGGCTGGATATGCAGGAGAGGGAAAAAGCCAGGGCCTGGCACGAGGCCTGCTGGTGTATTACGGTGACCGGAATATTACCGGGGAAGGGATGGGCATCGGCAGTATCGCTCTCCGGGACCGAAAATACACCTGTTTTTCCCGCTCATGGACGGACTCAGAGGAAGACGGGGTTCTCAAACGCACCTTTACCCTTGATACACGGATGAGGTGGGGCATACGGGGGAAATCGTCATCGCTTCTCACCCGATTGATCGAATCTGGTACCAGCACTTATATGCTGCATCCCTGCCTCCAGCATATTGTTATGCTGCCGGCGTTTCCTCTCCGCACGCTGCTCGGCATTCACCCGCTCCTCGAAACCATACCCTCGCGGGGAACGGTTACCTTCACCTACCGGGTTACCGGACATCATGTGGAGGTGCATGCAGAGATCGATGTGCCTATCGGGAAGCAGGGCATCCTCTGCCTGTTAAACGAGCTCAGTGCTGCCTGGTTCACTGCCGGATGGGACGGGAAACAACCGGCGAGGCCCCCGCCCGGGTGGGAAAAGGTCAGCCCGGACCAGGTACCGGTCTCCCTCCTTGATCCGGTCCATGGGATCCGGTTCTTCATGGGCAAACCGTCGGTCAGCACTCCGGTGCCATTTGCCATTTTCCGTGGGCGTGAATGTACCGGCGACCTCTGCTGGGCGGGGTTTTGTATCGAACTGGGTCCCCTGGATGGTTCACAGGAATTTCCCGAAGTAAGGTACTCCGTCGGTTTTACCACAGGAGCTGATTTGTGAACCCGGTCCTGGAGCGGGGAGTTGCCCTTGTCTATCCCTACTTCCGCAATAAAGACCCTGTCGAAAAACTATTTCCCCCGCTGGGAATCGCGTACCTCGCCAGCCAGCTGAAGGAACTGAATGTCCCTGTAATGGTAGAAGACTGCACATTTGCGACCTTTGATGAAGTAATCGACCGGATCGCAGGATCCCGCCCCGCAATCGTTGGCATTTCCATCATGGTCACGATGAGCAGGAATGCGTTTGAGCTGCTCAGGGGACTGCGTGAGCGGCTGTCGGAAACCCTCTTTGTCGCGGGAGGGCCGCTTCCGACGGTAAACCCCGCGATGTTTGCAGGTAAGTTCGATGCGGTATTCTGCGGGGAAGGTGACGTGACCTTCCCGGAGTTCTGTCGTGATTATATTTTATCGGGCTCTTCCCGTGACCTCAGCGATCTGGATCCCGCATCCTACCCGGGGCTGTATATGACCAGAGATGGTCAGGTACGCTCATCGCCTCCCCTTCACCACCCGTCAGAAATCCTTGACCGGCTCCCCCTCCCGGACCGCTCGGGATTTGACCACCGCCAGTACCAGGCAGCGATGGAAAAAAACACCGGGCTTAAGCAGACCAGCCTGATCGTCACCCGCGGCTGCCCGTTTTCATGTGATTTCTGTTCAAAACCGGTATGGGGTGACCTGTTCAGGAAACCTCCGCCTGAAAAGGTATTCCGTGAAATTGAGGAGATCCGGTCCCTCGGTTATACGTGTCTCTGGATAGCAGATGACTGCTTCACCCTCGACAGCGAGTATCTCACGGCATTTTGTCATGAAATGATCCGGCGTGGTGTTCCCCTCAGCTGGACCTGCCTGTCCCGGGTCGACCGGCTCACACCGGAACTTGTCGATCTCATGAAGCGTGCCGGGTGTATCCGTGTCTATCTTGGTCTTGAATCAGGAAGCAACGAAACCCTCGGGCTCATGAACAAACGGGTCACCGTTGAACAGGGGATACGGGCCGTACACCTCTTTTCCCGGGCAGGGATCGGCATCGCCGGATTTTTCATGGTCGGGTACCCGGGCGAAACTGTCGGGTCGATTGAAAAGACCTTTGCACTGGTCCTTTCGCTCCCGCTTGATGAAGCCTCTTTCACCATACCGCTCCCCCTTCCCGGAACACCCCTTTTTGCCCGGGTTGCGAATCTTTCCACGTGGGATGACTGGGAGGTCTCGAACCAGGTGAAATTTGTGTACCCTTCGGCATTTGATGAGCGCTGGCTTGAGCGACGGATCACTGAGACCCTGGAAGTCTTCCGGAAGAAAAAGGAAGTTATCGGTGACGGAAAAGCGCCAGCAGATAATTATTGATGTAAGGAAGGCTCCAAACCACGCTGAATTTTTTTATGATAAAGCCAGCGGTCCTCAACCGGCAGGTAAGTTCAATAAAATAATGTCGCTTACAAAACGTCATGAGGGATCGCATGAACCGCAGAAATCGGTATCCATGAACAAGGAATAGTTGGGAGCGGTGAAGATCAATAATTTCATACAAATAATTTTCAAGGCCCGTAATTGAGTTCCCGTTTCATCATTGTTCAGGGGGAATCACGGAATGAATGAGCGTCACCCGCCTCTCCGCGTCACGGCGGATCAGGGAGTTTCCTGATAATTTTCCCCGATATCTACCGGCAAAA
>Ga0105103_10000580_pt1 | contig 20745 bp, 21 predicted proteins | sample PPLLaktember2015_2_FD_79107 | JGI IMG/M metagenome (GOLD analysis project Ga0105103, IMG submission 79107) | Freshwater sediment microbial communities from Prairie Pothole Lake near Jamestown, North Dakota, USA - PPLs Lake P7 Core (6) Depth... | ecosystem: Environmental > Aquatic > Freshwater >...
CCACAGCCCGTAGACCGAGAACACCACCAGCATCAGGATGCCCGGGCCGACGCCGGCGGTGAACAGGTCCACCACCGAAGCCTCGGTGACCAGCCCGTAGATGATCATCGGGATCGACGGCGGGATGATGATGCCCAGCGTGCCGCCGGACATGATGGTGCCCAGGGTGAACTTGTTGTCGTAGCCGGCCGCGCGCATGGCCGGATACATCACCGTACCGATGGCCAGCATGGTGACGATGCTCGAGCCGGAGATGGCGGCGAAGATGCCGCAGCTGAGGATCGCCGCGATGCCCAGCCCCCCGGGCAGCGGCTGCGTCAGTGCCGCCATGATGCGGATCAGCCGCTTGGCGGTGGAACCCAGCGTCATGACGTTGCCGCACAGGATGAACAGCGGGATCGACAGGATCAGCTCCTTGTCGAGCGCGACCCACATGTCCTCGAGGATGTAGTCGAGCTGGCCCTTGCCCCAGGCGATCTGCACATAGGCCGCCACCGCCAGCAGGATCACCACCAGCGGTTGGCGCAGCCACAGCAGCAGCAGCACCAGTGCGATCAGCAGGACGGCGCTCATTCCTGGAACTCCGGCGGCAGCGGGCGCAGCGACGGCCAGACGGCAAAGAAGAAGTAGCGGATCGCCGCGGACAGAAAGCCCAGCGGAATGGCCAGCTGGATCGGCCAAATCGGCATGTCGAAGGCCTGCATGCGCAATCCGGCCTGCATCGACGAGGCCACGTAGACCCAGCCATACCAGGCCACGCCGACGAAGAACAGGCCGGTCACCAGGTCGGCGATGCGGTCCATCGTCGGGCCGAACTCCTTGGGCACCCAGCCGAAGCCCAGGCGCGGCAGCAGGTGGCTGCCGGTGGCGGTGGCCACGCCCACGCCGCAGAAGCTGCCGATGACCAGCGCGTAGACGCACATCTTCTGTGCCGCGAACACGCCGGGCGAGCCCTTCAGGTCGAAGGCTCGGTAGAACGGCGTCAGCAGTTCACGCCCGGCCACGTCGGCGATCAGCACCAACGCGATGAATCCGAAGGCGCCGACGGCGATCAGGCACTCAAGCCGGTGCCAGGTGTCGACGACCCAGCGCGCGCCGGCCGGAGCCGGCGCGAATTGTGTCGTCATTTGGCGCAGGCTTTGCGGCCGGCTTCCATCGCGGCATAGAAGGCCGCCGCATCACCGCCGGTTTCCTTGACGATCTGCGGGTAGACCGGTTCCATCGCCTTGCGCCAGGCGTCGCGCTGCTCCTGCGTGGCGTCGACCACCTGGCCACCGCCCTGCTTGAGCATGCCGAACAGCGTGCCCTCGAAGCCGCGGATTTCCTCGCGATACTTGGCTGACGGGTTGCGTGCGCTGGCGCGCATGATGGCTTCCTGGTGCGGCTTGGACAGCTTGTCCCAGACGCCCTTGTTCATCAGCGTCAGGCCCGGTGAGTCGTAGGCATTGACGCGCGACACCACTGGCGCCACCTTGGTCAGGCCCGAGGGCAGGCCGTAGGTGATGGTGGTCAGCACCACGTCGGCCATGCCCGTCTGGAAGGCCGGGATCCATTCGGGCAGGCCCAGCGGGTTGACGCTGGAACCCATCGAAGTGAAGAACAACGCTTGCGTCTTGTTGGCATAGATCGCCGCCTTGGCACCCTTCAGGTCGGGCGGAGCCATGTACGGCTTCTTGCCGAACATGTCGATGCTGCCCACCGAGGTCCAGCCGAGGAAGTGCACCCCCTTCTTGGCAAAGCCGTCGGCGACGATCTTGGTCATGTGGTTGTCGAGCACGCAGTCCACCTCGGCGGCATTGCGGAAGTAGAAGGGCATCAGCAGCAGCGCCACCTCCGGCAGCACCAGCGCGGCCGAGCCGCCGGAATAGCCGCCCATGTCGATGCGCCCACGCGCCACCTGCTGCACGGTGTCCTGCTCGCTGCCCAGTTGCGAGCCCAGGAAGGGCTGGATCTTGACTTCGCCTTTGCTCTCTTCGTCCACGTCCTTGGCGAAACGCTCGATCTGCATCACCCAGGGGTTGCCCTTAGGCGGCGCGCCGCTGGAATAGCGCAGCTCGATCGGCTTGGCCTGCGCATGCACCAGGGCATGGGGCGCGAGCAGCGCGCCGCCGACGATCAGGGCCGAAACGAGGGAGTTGAGCTTCATGCGGCGAGTCTCCGGTGGTGTTTGCGTCGGCAGACGCTTGCGCGCTGCCCGCCGGCATGATGGCTGCGGCGGTGGGCCGCTGCCATCCAGATTGGCCCTAAGGCGGTGCCTGCCCTGCTATGGTCGCGGCCATGCACACCGAGGACTTTCTGGACCCGCTGATCGGCGGTCCAGGCACCAAGGGCTACCCACACGGCGCCGAGCCGATGCGCCGCTCGCAGATCGCGGCGCGGCGCTGGAATGTGCTGCGCGGCGACCTGCCGCTGCCGCTGGCGGTGATCCAGCGTGACGCGCTGGCCGGCAACCTGCGCTGGATGCAGCAGTTCGCACGCGAGCAGGGCGTGGAGCTGGCGCCGCACGGCAAGACGACCATGTCGCCGCAGCTGTTTGCCGCGCAGCTGGCCGTCGGCGCCTGGGGCATCACTTTTGCGAACCTGACGCAGGCTCGCGTCGGCCTGGGCAGCGGCGTGCGCCGCTGCCTGATCGCCAACCAGCTGGCTGCGGCGGTCGACCTGGACGCGCTGGCCGCGCTGCTGGCGACACATGCCGGCGCGCGCGTGCTGTTCCTGGTGGATTCAGCGGCGCAGCTGCGGATGATCGAGGCCTGGCACGCGGCGCGCGGCCCGTCCACGCCGGCACTGGAGGTGCTTCTGGAGCTGGGCCTGGCTGGCGGCCGCACTGGCTGCCGTAGCGCCGGGCAGGCGCTGGCCCTGGCACGTCAGCTGCACGCCTCGGCCGCTGTCCGCTTGGCCGGCATCGAGTGCTATGAAGGCCTGTGGGCGACAGGGCGCAGCGCCGAGGACGAGGCGCTGGTGGCTGGCCTGCTGCAGCGCCTGGCCGATCTGGCCCAAGCCTGCGATCGCGAGCAGCTGTTCGATGGCGACGAGGTGCTGGTCAGCGCCGGGGGCTCGTCGATCTTCGACCTGGTGGCGCCGCGTCTGAAACTTGCGTTGTCGAAGCCGGTGTGCGGCGTGCTGCGCTCGGGCTGCTACGTCACGCACGACCATGGTAGCTACCAGCGCTACATGGCAGTGATGGACAACCGCCTGGCATGCGGCCATGGGCTGCAGGCGGCGCTGCAGGTGTGGGCGATGGTGCAGTCGGTGCCCGAGGACGGACTGGCTATCCTGAGCGCTGGCAAGCGCGATTGCTCCTACGACATCGAGATGCCGATCCCGGCGACCTGGCATCGGCCGGGCGCGCCGGCACCCGTGCCGGCGCCGGCCGAATGGAAGGTCAGCGCGATGAACGACCAGCATGCCTACCTGCGCTTCGGAAGCGGCGGCGCGCCGCAGGTGGGCGATCTGGTGGGAGTGGGCATCTCGCACCCCTGCACCACCTTCGACAAGTGGCGCTGGATGGCGGTGGTGGACGAGTGCTACGACGTGGTCGATGCCATCACCACGTACTTCTGAGCGCCCCCAGGCCGGCCTTGCCGGCCGCCCCCCGCGGGGGGTCAAGGAAACTCGGAAGCGGCCCTTCGTTTCCTCGAGAGTCACATCACGATGACGATCTTGCCGGCCACGCGGCGCTCGGCCATCAGCCGGTAGGCCTCGGGCAGGCGCTCGACGGCGAAGGTCGCGCCGATGTGCGGGCGAAACAGCCCCTGCGCGGCCAGCGCCTCCACTGCCTGGCGGTTCTGCGCGCCGCGCTCCGGGTCGCGCCGGCCGTATTCGCCGGCGCGCACGCCCACCACCGAGAAGCCCTTGATCAGCGGCAGGTTGCTGGGCAGGCTGCCGATGCGCCCGCTGGCGAAGCCCACCACCAGCAGCCGGCCGCCCCAGGCGGTGCAGTGCACCGAGGCGTCGAACAGGTCGCCGCCTACCGGGTCGAAGATCACGTCGGCACCGCGGCCATCGGTCAGCGCCTTGACCGCATCGCTCAGGCCCTGGGCGCCGGGCGCGACACACAAGGTGTGCTGTGCGCCCTGTTCGCGCGCCGCTAGCAGCTTGGCGTCCGAGCTGCCGGTGGCGATGACGGTGGCGCCCAGGTACCGGCCGAGCTGCACTGCCGCCAGGCCGGTGCCGCCGCTGGCGCCGTGCACCAGCAGCGTCTCGCCGCGCTGCAATGCGCCGCGGCGCACCAGCGCCACCCAGGCCGTCAACGCAGCGACGCCGTAGGCCGCGCCTTCGACCATGCTGAAGCCCTTCGGCACCGGCCGCAGCAGCGCGGAAGGTGCGACCAGCTCTTCGCTGAAGGCGCCGGAATGTGCGCCGAAGCACACGGCATCGCCGACCTTCGGCCAAGCCACGCCGGCACCGGTTTCGACGACGTTACCGGCACATTCCATGCCGGCCACGAAGGGCAGTGGCGGGCGGTGCTGGTACTTGCCCTGCGTCATCAGCAGGTCGGGGAAGTTCAGCGCGGCCGCGTGTACGCACACGCGCGCCTCGCCGGCCGCGCAGGGCAGGGCAGGTTGCGGCTCCAGGCGCAGGCCGGAGAAGTCGTCGCAAAGCTCGTGACAGATCCAGGCACGATGGTTCATGCGCCGGATTGGACCATCGGTGGCACGGCCTTGTCCTGATGCCGACTTCTGCTAGCCTGCCGCGCCCGACCACCGCAAGGAGCCGCTGCGTTGACCCACGCCTTGCCTGCCCAGGGCCGTGCGCCCGACGAGATCCTGCAGCAGTTGCGCGGCTTCGGCGCGCACGACCCCAACTACAAGGACGCTCGGCTGTGGAGCCTGGTGTACTGGCTCGACGAGCCCTATGCCGAGTTCCTGGGCCAGGCCTACCAGGCCTATTCGTCGGCCAACGGTCTGAACCCCAGCGCCTTCAAGAGCCTGAAGCAGTTCGAGACGCAGATCATCGCCGCCACCGCCGAGCTGCTGCACGGCGGGCCCGAGACCTGCGGCGTGGTGACATCCGGCGGCACCGAGAGCTGCCTGCTGGCGGTGAAGACCTACCGCGACCTGGCGCGCGCCAAGCGCGGCGTGCGCAAGCCCGAGATGATCGTGCCGACCACTGCGCACGTGGCCTGGTTCAAGGCCAGCGAGTACTTCGGCGTGAAGCTGCGGCTGCTGCCGCTGGACGACAAGCTGCATGCCGACGTGGCCAAGCTGGACGCGATGATCAACCGCAACACGGTGATGGTGCTGGGCTCGGCGCCGGAATACCCGCACGGCAGCATCGACCCGATCGAGGCCATGGGCGCCATCGCCCAACGGCGCGGCGTGCCTATGCACGTCGATGCCTGCGTCGGCGGTTTCATCCTGCCCTTCATGGCGATGAATGGCGTCGTGCTGCCGCCGTGGGACTACCGCGTGCCCGGCGTCACCTCGATGTCGGCCGATCTGCACAAGTATGGCTTCGCGGCCAAGGGTGCGTCGACCATCACCTACCGCAGTCTCGATCTGCTGAAGCACCAGATGTTCGTCAGTACAGACTGGCCCGGCGGGGTGTTCGCCTCGCCCGCGCTGCTGGGCACGCGCCCGGGCGGCGCCTATGCGGCGGCCTGGGCGGCGATGCAGCGCTTCGGCGTCGACGGCTACCGCGACCTGGCCGCGCGCACGCAGCAGGCCTTCGAGCGCATGCGTGCCGGCATCGAGGCCCAGCCCGAGCTGAAGGTGCTGGGCGAGCCGCTCGGCCCGCTGCTGGCCTATGGCTCGGCCGCGCCCGAGGTGAACATCTTCGCCGTTGGCGACCAGATGGATGCCAAGGGCTGGCAGGTCAACCGGCTGCAGTTTCCCGACGGGCTGCACGCGATGATCACGGCGCAGCACCTGCCGGTGATCGACGAGTACCTGCGCGACCTGCGCGAGGCGGTGGCCATCGTCAGGTGCGATCCCAGCCTGGCCGGCAAGGGGCGCGCCGCCACCTACGGAATGATGGCTCACCTGCCGCTGCGCGGCATGGTCAGGAGCAAGGTGCTGGCGCTGTTTGCCAACGCCTACCGCGCCGGCGGCGCGCCGCTGGACCTGGAGGCCGCTGGGGCCGATGGCCCCGGCGTGCCCAAGCCGCTGCTGGAACGTGTGGCCTCCTGGTACGTGGCGCGGCGACAGCGACGCTGAAGCCTCAGGCGCCGCTGTCCCGCGCGACACCGTCCGCAAAGCGCAGCAGCTCGAACACCTCTGCGTAAGGTTCGGCCAGCCCCAGTCTCAGTGCTGCTTCGCGGTTCAAATGCAGCACACGCTCGTCGAAGCCGCTGCCGCGCGTGCGCAGGTTGCGCTGCTGCTGCGAGCGGTGGTGGCGCAGCAGCTGTGCTTTCCAGCCGGCCGTCTGGGCATCGAAGGGCAGGTGCAGGTCGCTGCGCATGCCTTGCGTCTTGGCGTCCTGGTTCAGGCAGGCCTGCAGGCTCAGCCGCTCGCCGGCGGCGATGGCGCAGAAGCTTTGGTAGCTGCGACGGTGCGTGGCATTGCTGTCGTTACCGTGTGGCATGAACACGAGCTTCGGCCGCAGCGCCAGCACGTGCCGGCGCAGACGCTGCTGGTCCTGCGCCTCGACGGCCGGGTCCTGCCACAGCCGCAGGAAGGCGCAGCGTGTTTCGGGCAGGCCGAAGAAGGCACAACTGGCGCGCTGCTCGGCTTCGCGCAGGGCAGCCTTGTCGTCGGGCGTGACGGCGCCGCCGAAACCGTCGTCGACACCGTTGGCCCCGGCCGTCAGCACCGCCAGATGCAGTTCGTGGCCGTGTTCGTGCAGGCGGCGCAGCGTGACGCCAATGGCGTCGAAGTCGTCGGGGTGTGGCGCCAGGACCAGCACCGTCATGCGCGCCGGCCAGGGCCGTTCGAGCAGCGCTTGGCTCACGGCCGTTTCACCGCGACCTCATGTAGGCTGCGTACATCGAAGGCTGCAAGTCACGCAGGCGCCTGCGTTGCGCGAGAAGTTCATGCTGCCTGCCCTGGCGTTCCAGGTGCAGCAGGTCGAGCAGCAGTCGCATCGCGCGCTCGGGCGGGCGTTGCAGCCCGGGTTGCGCCTGGCCCAGCCACTTCGCCAGCGCCGGCTTGTCGCAAAGCAGCCAGGCTGGGAACCATGCGCTGTCGGCGTCGTGGCCATCGCCTTCGAACTCGGCATCGAAATGTCGGCGCAGCCTGTCCAGCACGGGATCGGTGAGTCGGCGCCCCAGCGCATCGAAGCGCTCCGGTGCCAGCCAGGCCAGTTCGGCCAGCAGCGCCCAGCTCGCGTCCAGGCCGTCGAGACGGTAGCGTGCCTCGGCCATCCAAGCCAGAGGCGCGGGAATGCGGCGCCACGATTCGATTTGCGCCACAGCCTGCGCGGCCGCAGCGAAGTCTGCGGCGCGCAGCCACAGCGCGGCCGAGTGCAGATCGGCTGCATCGGCCTGTAAGGGCAGGGGCGCGGCACGCTGCGCGAGGCCAGCCCACAACGGGGCCAGCCATGCCGCGGCAGCCGGCGCGGCCCACAGGCGCAAAGCGGCAGGCTCGATCTCGTCCCGCATGGCGCTCAAGGCCTCGCGCACCTCCGCAGGCTCACCAAACGCGCCGCTCTCGGGTCGTTCCAGTGTGGCCACCAGCCTGTCCAGCGTGGCCAGGGCGTCGTCGCGCGGCCATTCGGTTTCGAGCTGGTGCCACGCCAGCCTCGCCGCAGCCGCATCGCGCTGCTCCAGTGCGTGCAGCACGTCGTTGCGCAGCATGAGGTCGCGGCTATGTTCGAAGATGTCCAGTTGCACGGCGTCGCAGCCTTGAGATTCGCAGGGGACATTCTGCCGGCGGCGCGCGGTGCCGTGCCGCGGCCGTATAAACTTAACACCAAGCGGCCGCTTTCCGAAATTCAACCCGAGGTTCCGACCATGCTCGAACGCAACCTGTTCAACGCCGACCACGAAGCCTTCCGCGACAGCTTCCGCCGCTTCATGGACAAGGAAATCGCACCGTATCACGCCGCCTGGGAAGACCAGGGCTATGTCGACCGCGAGGTCTGGCGCAAGGCCGGTGCCAACGGCTTCCTGTGCATGACCATGCCCGAGCAGTACGGCGGTGCCGGCGTCGACAAGCTGTATTCGGTGGTGCAGATGGAAGAGCTGTCCGGCGCCGGCTTTTCCGGCATCGGCTATGGGCTGCACACCGAGATCGTCGCGCCCTACATCCTGCACTACGGCACCGAGGCGCAGAAGCAGAAGTACCTGCCGCGCCTGGCCACCGGCGAACTGGTCGGCGCCATCGCGATGAGCGAGCCGGCCGCCGGCTCCGACCTGCAGGGCGTGAAGAGCACCGCCATCCGCCAGGGCGACCACTATGTGCTCAACGGCTCGAAGACCTTCATCACCAACGGCTGGCATGCCGACCTGGTCATCGTCGTCGCCAAGACCAACCCGGCCGCCGGCGCCAAGGGCACCAGCCTGCTGCTGGTGGAACGCGGCATGGCTGGCTTCGAGACCGGCAAGCGGCTGAAGAAGGTGGGCCTGAAGGCGCAGGACACCTCCGAATTGTTCTTCAGCGACGTCAACGTGCCGGCCGAGAACCTGCTCGGCGGCGCGCCACAGGAAAACCGCGGTTTCATCTGCCTGATGGAGCAACTGCCCTGGGAGCGGCTGCAGATCGCCATCGGCGCGGTGGCCAGCGCGCAGGCGTCGATCGACGGCACCACGGCCTATGTCAAGGACCGCAAGGTCTTCGGCCAGGCGGTCGCGTCCTACCAGAACACGCGCTACAAGCTGGCCGAGATGCAGACCGAGGTGCACATCGCGCGCGTGTTCGTCGACCAGTGCACCCAGGCGTTGCTCGAGGGCAAGCTCGACACGGCCACCGCGTCGATGGCCAAGTACTGGTGCAGCGACCTGCAGTGCAAGGTGATCGATGAATGCGTGCAGTTGCACGGCGGCTACGGCTACATGTGGGAGTACCCGATCGCCCGCGCCTATGCCGATGCGCGCGTGCAGCGCATCTACGGCGGTACCAACGAGATCATGAAGGAAGTGATCAGCCGCGCGATGGGCCTGGGCGGGCGCTGATGTCGGACCCCCAGCCGTCGACGGCCGATGCCCCGCGCCGGCCGCGCGGGCGGCCGCGCAAGACGCCGGACGAGCTCGACGAAGGCAACCGGCGGCAGAAACTGCTGCGGGTCGCCGCGCGGCTGTTCCGACGTCAGGGCTTCGCCGCCACCACCACGCGCGACATCGCGGCGGCTGCCGGCATGCGCTCAGGCTCGCCCTTCTACCACTTCGAGAGCAAGGCCGCGCTGCTGTTCGCGGTGATGGAGCAGGGCATGCGCACGGCGCTGCAACGCCAGGCACGCGCGCTGGAGTCGATGCTGGCCCGACCCGCCGACGTCACACCCGATGCGCTGTTGCGCACGCTGGTGCGCGCGCATTTCGACATTCTGCTCGGACCGGGCAGCGATTTCATTCCCGTGATGCTGTACGAGTGGCGTTCGCTCACGCCGTTGCAGCGCAACGCCATCGCTACGCTGCAGCGGGACTACGAAGGCGCCTGGGCCGGCGCGCTGATGGCGCTGCAGGAGGCCGGACGCCTGCAGGCCGATGCGCGCGTGGCGCGACTGATGTTCCTGGGCGCGCTGAACTGGTCGGTGCAGTGGTACAAGCCCAAGAAGGGCGCGTCGCTGGACGAACTGACCGAGATCGCGATGCAGCTCTTCGTGCCTGCACCTGCCGCAACCACCGACCGGAGACCGAGATGAATGACCGCGCCACCTTCACCCGCATGGACCGCAGCACGGCCGCCGACTGGCAGCTGATCGCCGGCGAGTTCAAGGACTTCAGCCTGCGCCTGGGCGACCGCATCCTGGCCCACCTGAAGTTGCTGGACGGCGACTACGGTGGCTTCCCGATCGACCGCTACAGCCACTGTTTGCAGACGGCGACGCTGGCGCTGCGCGACGGTCGCGACGAGGAGTACGTGGTATGCGCGCTGCTGCACGACATCGGTGACACGCTGGGCTGCTACAACCACCCGGACATTGCCGCGGCGATCCTCAAGCCCTTCGTCAGCGAGGCCAACCACTGGATGGTTCAGAACCACGGCATCTTCCAGGGCTACAACTTCTTCCACCACATCGGGATGGACCGCAACATGCGCGACATGTTCAAGGGCCACGAGCACTACGCCCGCACTGAGGAGTTCATCGCGCTGTACGACAACCCGGCCTTCGACGCGAAGGGCGAGATCCTGCCGATCGGCGAGTTCGAGCCGATGGTTCGGCGCGTGTTCGCACAGCCAAAGCAGTCGGTCTACAAGGCGGCGCTGGAGCGGTAAGCCGCCTCGGGCGTGTTGGCCACAGGCCCAGGTAGGCCGGAGGCCACGCACGCGCCGCCACGCAGCCGAGACGACGCGCTGGCGCACTCTGCGAGAATCGCCCCGCGTCGTCCCACGCTGCCCGTTGCACCTTGCCGACAAGATGATCCTGAAGAAGACCTTCCTCGTGCTGTTGGCCCTGGCGGTGGCGCTGGCCGGCTACTTTGCGTTGGCGCTGAACTGGAGCTACTCGAGCGGCGAGCGTGCCGGCTGGATCCAGAAGCTGTCGAACAAGGGCTGGCTGTGCAAGACCTGGGAGGGTGAGTTGGCGCCGGTCTCGCTGCCCGGTAGCGCCACGGTGGAGAAGTTCCAGTTCACGGTGCGCGATGACGCAGTGGCGGCTGAGCTCGCCAAGGTGATGGGCAAGCGCGTCACGCTGCACTACGAAGAGAAGGTCGGCCTGCCGACCAGCTGCTTCGGTGAGACGCGCCACTATGTGACCCGGGTCACCGAGGCCAGCGACATCTCGCTGTCGCCCGGCGTGGTGGTGCAGACGGCGCCGGCCAGCGCGCCCGCGTCGGCCGCCTCGCGCTGAACCCAGGTCCGGGCCACTGCGCCAGGATCTGCGCTTGGCCCGACTCTGGCCATTGCCAGGTGGCACACTCGTTGCTCCGTGTCCAAGCCATGAGCGACAACTTCCTCTACCACCTCGGCGACGCCGTCGACTGGGCTGCGGTGCGGCAAGCACTTTGCGGCCTGGAACTCGACGAGTCTGCCGAAGCGCGCCAGCGCGCCGCCGCCGACTACCACTGGTACAGCCCGATCCTGGCCGAGCAACTGCGCGGCAAGCAACCGGATCTGGTGGTGCGGCCACGCTCGTTCGACGATGTGCTGAAACTGGCCGCAGCCTGCGCCCGCCACCGTGTGCCGCTCACCGTCCGTGGCGGCGGCACGGGGAACTACGGCCAATGCGTGCCCCTGCATGGCGGCATCGTCATGGACTCCAGCGCGCTGAACCGGATGCTGCGCCTGGAGCCGGGTTGGGCCAGCGTCGAGGCCGGCATGCTGCTGCACGACTTGAACCAGGCCGCACGACGTACCGGCCAGCAGCTGCGCATGTGGCCCAGCACCGAGCGTATCGCCACCGTCGGCGGCTTCATCGCCGGCGGGCATTCGGGCATCGGCTCCATCCGCCACGGCATCCTGGCCGACCCCGGCAACGTGCGTCGGCTGCGCATCGTCACGCTGGAAGATCCGCCGCAAGTGCTCGACCTGCTCGATGCCGATATCCAGAAGGCACACCATGCCTACGGCACCAACGGCATCATCACCGAGGTCGAGATCGCGCTGACTGCAGGCCTCGACTGGCAGCACACGATCGCGCTGTTCGACAGCTACGACGCGGTGCTGCGCTTCGGCCTGGCTGTAGGACAGCGCAGCATCGACCGCGGCATCGACGTGTTCCAGCTGTCGGCAGTGGAGCGGCGCATCACGCCGTACTACGCCGGCCTGCGTGACCGCCTGCAGGACGCCGACGCGATGTTCGCCCAGGTGTCGCCCGAGACCTTGCCGGCCTACGAGGCGCTGGCGCGGCAGATGGGCGGCCGGCTGGTGGTGCGCGGCAGCGAAGCCGAGCTGCTGGCCCAAGGCCTGCCCTCGGTGACCGAATGCGCCTACAACCACACCACGCTGGAAGCGCTCAAGTCCGACCGCGGCGTCACCTACCTGCAGGTGGCCTATCCGGGCCCGCTGGACGCCGACCTGGTGGCCGCGCAGATGCGGCGCTTCGGCGATGAGCTTTACTTTCACCATGAGTTCAGCCGTGCCGGCGGCGAGCTGGTGGCCTTTGCGCTGCCGCTGCTGCACTACTTCGACGCCGCGCAGCTGCGCGATCTGATCGCCAGCTTCGAGGCCGACGGCTGCTGGGTCTACGACCCGCACACCTATGTGCTGGAAGACGGCGGCATGAAGCAGGTGGACGAGGCGCAGCTGGCCTTCAAGCGCCGCGCCGACCCGCACGGGTTGATGAACCCGGGCAAGCTGCGCGCCTGGGACGAACGCGTGCTCGGCCTGGGGACGTCGGCTTGAGGCTGCTGCTGGTCCACTGCCACCCCGACCCCGGAAGCTTCGGCGCTGCGCTGCGCGACACCGCGCTGCAGGCGCTGCGCGACGCCGGCCACGAGCTGCGCGCGATCGACCTGTATGCGATGGGCTTCGACCCGGTGTTCAGTGCCGCCGAAAAGGCCAGCTACCTGAGCGACACGCAGCGCAACATCGACGGCGTGGCCGAGCATGTGGCGGCGCTGCGCTGGGCCGAGGGCTGGGTGGTCGTGTACCCGACCTGGTTCTACGGCGCGCCGGCCATGCTCAAGGGCTGGCTCGAGCGCGTCTGGCTGCCGGGCGTGACCTTCACCGTGGCCAGCGCCAAGCAGCGCACCATCGGCGGCGCGCTGCGCAACATCCGCCTGTTCGTCGGCATCACCACCTCGGGCTCGCCGTGGTGGTGGCTCAAGGTGATCGGCGACCCCGGGCGCAGCCTGTTCATGAAGGGCCTGCGTCCGCTGTATGCCAAGCGCTGCCGCACGCGCTGGCTGCAGCTGTACAACATGAACCACGTGACGCAGGCCGAGCGCGAGGCCTTCGTCGCGCGCGTGCGGCGCGAACTGTCCGCGATCACCTAGGAGGCAAGATGGCCATAGCCCAACCCCTGGCGAGGTACTCGGCCTGGCGCCGCGCTGGCGACTTCGTCTTCCTGTCCGGCGTGATTGCGGTCGATCCGTCCACGGCCACCATCGTCAAGGGCTATGCCGACATCCCGGCCGCGGCGCGCAAGCTGCTGGGTGAAACCGGCGAGTTCAGCACCGACATCAAGGAAGGCCCGATCCTGGCGCAGAGCTGGTTCGTGCTCGACCGCATTCGCGCCACGGTGGAAGCCGCCGGCGGGCGCATGGACGACGTCTTCAAGCTGGTGCAGTACTTCCGCAACCTGGACCACTTCCCTCATTACAGCCGGGTGCGCAAGCTGTTCTTCAGCGGCGAGCCGCCGGCATCGACCGTGGTCGAGGTCAGCGCGATGCTGCCGACAGCCGACATCCTGATCGAGGTCGAGGCCACCGCGTACCTGCCCTTGAGGCCCTGAGCCCAAAAGGGTCTTCAACCGGGGCGTTTGCCCCCCCAGCTTGGGGCTGACGGCACCAAAGCGGCTACATTTCGGCACCTCGGCGGTGCCAGCCGTGCTTTCGATGGGTGGCACACCCCTTGCACACTTGAGTCGGGTTGCCCATTCCGGCGCCGCAAACCGCCCTTCGCAAAGGACCCTTCCATGAAGTCTCGAGCCATCCGCATCCTGGTACTGGCTGTCGCTGGCCTCGGCGCCTCTGCAGCGCAGGCACAGGAAAAGTTCACCTACCTCACCAACTGGTATGCCCAGGCCGAACACGGTGGCTTCTACCAGGCGCTGGCCAGTGGCCTGTACAAGAAGGAAGGCCTGGACGTGACCATCAAGATGGGCGGGCCGCAGGTCAACGGCATGCAATTGCTGGCTGCCGGCCAGACCGACTGCTTCATGGGGTACGACGTGCAGACCTTCTCCGGCTGGGCGCAGGGCATCAACGCCGTGACCGTGGCCGCGGCCTTCCAGAAGGACCCGCAGGTGCTGATCGGCCACCCCGGCGTGGTCAACAAGATGGAAGACCTGAAAGGCAAGACCATCCTGATATCGAGTGCCGCCAACACGACCTACTGGCCCTGGCTGATGAGCACCTACAAGCTCGATGCCTCGCAGGCGCGGCCCTACACCTTCAACATCCAGCCCTTCATTGCCGACAAGAACCTGGTACAGCAGGGTTACCTGTCCAGCGAGCCCTATGCCATCGAGAAGGAAGCCAAGTTCAAGCCCACCGTGTTCCTGCTGGCCGACTACGGCTGGCCGCCGTACTCGACCACCATCGTCTGCATGGAGGACACGATCAAGAAGAAGCCCAAGGCCGTGGCCGCCTTTGTCAAGGCCAGCATGCAGGGCTGGAAGGACTACCTGAAGGGCGATCCGTCGGCGGCCAATGCGCTGATCAAGAAAGACAACCCGAACATGACCGACGACAAGATCGCGGTGGGCATCAAGCTGCTCAACGAGACCGGCATGGTCTTCGGCGGCGACGCGGCGAAGATGGGCGTGGGCATCGTCACCGACGAGCGCATGAAGAAGACCTATGACATGCTGGTGGAGATGAAGCTGCTCGATCCGGCCAAGGTGGACCTGAAGAAGACCTACACCACCGAGTTCGTCAAGGACCTGAAGATCATGCCCTGACGAGGCCGGCATGTCGGTACCGCTGATCGATCTGCAGTCCGGCGACGACGCGGCGCTGGCGCAGCGCATCGACGCCGCGCTGCGCGAAGCCGGCTTCTTCGCGCTGGTTGGCCACGGCGTACCGCAGGCGACGACCGATGCGGTGTTCGACGCGTCGCACCGCTTCTTCGCACTGACCGAGGCCGACAAGAAGCGCTGGCACATCGACGGCTGGCCGGTCAAGCGCGGCTTCGATCCGATCGGCTGGCAATCGCTGGACGTGGGCATGCCGCCCGACGTGAAAGAGAGCTTCTACACAGGCAACACCAGCTACGGGCCGAACCAGTGGCCCGACGAGTCGCTGGTCCCCGGCTTCCGCGCCGCCTGCGAGGCCTATTCGGCGGCGATGCAGCAGGTGGCGCGGCGCCTGATGGCGATGTTCGCACAAGCGTTGGAAATGGCCCCGCAGGCCTTCGACGGCTACATGCGCGACCCCACCTGCACGACGCGGCTGCTGCACTACCCGCCGCAGCCGGCGCAGGCGGCGCCGGGGCAGATTGGCTGCGGTGCGCACACTGACTGGGGTGCGCTGACGCTGCTGGCGCAGGACGATGCCGGCGGGCTGCAGGTGCAGCGTGCCGACGGCAGCTGGTTCGACGTGGCGCCAATGCCGGGCGCGCTGGTGGTCAACACCGGCGACATGATGCCGCGCTGGACCAACGACCGCTGGCGCTCGACGATGCACCGCGTGATCAATCGAACCAGCGGTCGCGACCGCTGGTCGATCGCCTACTTCTTCGACCTCGACCCCGAGGCGCGCATTGCACCGTTGCCTTGCTGCATCGGCCCCGGCAACCCGGCCCGCTACGAGCCGGTGACCGCCGGCGAACACCTGATCGAGATGTACCGTCGCACCACGGTGGCCGCATGAGCGGCAATGAGATAGTTCCGGCGGTCGAGGTGCTGTCGGTCGAGAAGACCTATCCGAACGGCACGCATGCGCTGCAGCCCGTCAACCTGACGGTGCAGGAGGGCGAGTTCGTCACGCTGCTCGGCCCTTCGGGTTGCGGCAAGAGCACGCTGTTGAAGATGGTGGCCGGGCTGCTGGAGCCCAGCAACGGCCGGCTGCTGCTGTGGCGCAAGCCGGTGGAGCAGATCGAGAGCAGCGGCCACCGCCTGTCCTTCGTCTTCCAGGAGCCCACGCTGATGCCTTGGGCCAAGGTGCAAAGCAACGTGCGCCTGCCGCTAGACCTGGCCGGTGTGCCCGCTTCCGAGTCGGGCCCGCGCGTGCACGATGCGCTGACGATGGTCGGGCTGGACAAGTTTGCCGGCCACCTGCCGCGCGAGTTGTCGGGCGGCATGCAGATGCGCGTGTCCATCGCCCGCGGGCTGGTGACCCAGCCCACACTGCTGTTGATGGACGAGCCGTTCGGCGCGCTGGACGAGATCACGCGCAACAAGCTCGACAGCGACCTGCTGGACCTGTGGCGCGCGAAGAAGCTGACGGTGATCTTCGTCACCCACAGCATCTACGAGGCGGTGTACCTGTCGACCCGCGTGGTGGTGATGGCGGCGCGCCCGGGCCGGCTGATCGAGGAGGTGCGCATCGACGAGCCCTATCCGCGTGGCCCGGAGTTTCGCGTCTCGACGGTCTTCAGCCACTATGCCAAGCGGCTGCAGGACAGCCTGCTACGGGCCAGCGGCGGAGTCGAGGGAGCCTTGGCTTGAACAGCATGGCCGAGATCCCAGCCGCGACGGCCGCCGCCGGCCCGACACCAGCTGCGAGGCCGCTGCTGTCGCGGCCCGAGTTCCAGCGCGTGTTCTATCCGGCGCTTGTGGCGGTGCTGCTGATCGGGCTGTGGCAGTGGTGGGTCACGGCTTTCGAGATCCCGCGCTTCCTGGTGCCGTCGCCGCTGCTGGTGGCGCAGACGCTGGTGGCCGACGCCGGGCTGCTGTTCGGCGCACTGTTCACCACGCTGAAGATCACCGTGTTCGCCTTCGTCTGCGCCGCGGTGCTGGGCGTGCTGATTGCCTTCGCCTTCGTGCAAAGCCGCGTCATCGAGACCGCGCTGTTCCCCTATGCGGTGCTGCTGCAGGTGACGCCGATCGTGGCCATCGCGCCGCTGATCATCATCTGGGTGAAGAACCCGACCGCCTCGCTGGTGATCTGTGCCACGCTGGTGGCGCTGTTCCCGATCATCGCCAACACCACGCTGGGCCTGCGCAGCGTCAACCCCGGGTTGATGAGCTATTTCAAGCTCAACCGCGCCAGCCGGCTGCAGCTGCTGTGGCGGCTGCGCATTCCCAGTGCGCTGCCGTACTTCTTCGGCGGGCTGCGCATCAGCTCGGGCCTGGCGCTGATCGGCGCGGTGGTGGCCGAGTTCGTGGCCGGCACCGGCGGCACCGGCACCGGCCTGGCCTACCAGATCCTGCAAAGCGGCTACCAGCTCAATATCCCGCGCATGTTTGCGGCGCTGCTGCTCATCACCGTCACCGGCGTACTGCTGTTTGCCGCAATGGCCTGGTTGTCGCAATGGGCGCTGGGCAGCTGGCACGAGAGCGAAACACGACATGACTGAGGACCGCGGCTTCAGGCGCGAAAGTTCGGGCCTGGACGGGACGAAGGCCGGCCCCGTCTCGGGGACGGCTGACCTGCTGGTGCGCGGAGCCGAGCAGCTTTGGACCGGGCAGCGCAGTGCGGCGATGCGCGCTGCCGGCGGCACCGACATCCGCGTGCGCGGCGGCGTCATCCGCGCCATCGGCACGCTGGTGCCGGAACCCGGCGAGCGGGTCATCGACGCCGACGGGTGCGTCATCTACCCAGGCTGGGTCAATACCCACCACCACCTGTTCCAGAGCCTGCTCAAGGGCATCCCGTCCGGCATCGACCTTGCGCTGGTGCCCTGGCTGGCGGCGGTGCCGGTGGCCTACCGCCGGCATTTCGACACCGAACAGGCGTTGCGCATCGCCGCGCGTGTCGGCCTGGTGGAGCTGCTGCTGTCCGGCTGCAGCACGGTGGCCGACCACCAGTACCACTACTGGCCGGGGATGCCCTTCGATGCCTCGGCCGCGGTCTTCGACGAGGCCGAGAAACTGGGCCTGCGCTTCGTGCTGTGCCGAGGCGGGCAGACGCAGATGCGCGCGCTGACCGACCAGGCCGCGCCGCCGCAGGTGATGCCGGAGACGCTGGACGCGTTTCTCGCGTCGGTGGAGCGCGACGTGCAGCGTTTCCACCAGCCCGGGCCGATGGCGATGCGGCGCGTGGTCAGCGCCATCACTACGCCCAACTGGAGCTGCAAGCCCGACGAGCTGAAGATCATGGCGCGCGAGGCGCGGCGGCTGGGCATCCGGCTGCACAGCCACCTGTCGGAGACCTATGACTATGTGCGCTGGGCGCGCGAGGTGCACGGCTGCACCCCGCTGCAGTTCGTCGAGAAGCACGAATGGGTCGGCCCCGACGTCTGGTACGCGCACATGGTGCATCTGGACGATGACGAGATCCGGCTGTGCGCCGACACCGGCACCGGCATCGCGCACTGTCCGCAGAGCAACGGCCGGCTGGGCTCGGGCATTGCGCGCGTGCCGGAGATGCTGGCCGCCGGCGTGTCGGTGTCGCTGGCAGTCGATGGTGCCGCGTCTAACGAGGCCGCCGACATGCAGAGCGAGGCGCATGCCTGCTGGCTGATGCACCGCGCGGACCCGCGTGCCGGCGAACGCACGACACGCGGCCATGTGCCTGGCCACCACCTGGCGCAGCCCGGCGGCGACGCCGCCACGATGAGCGTCGAGGACGTGGTGCACATCGGCACCGCCGGCGGTGCGCGCGTGCTCGGGATGGACGGCATCGGCACGCTGCAGGTCGGCCAGGCGGCGGACCTCGCCGTCTACGACCTGGACGACCCGCGCTACATGGGTCTGCACGACATCGGTGTCGGCCCGGTGGCCAGCGGCGGGCGCGCCCGGCTGCGCGCACTGCTGGTGGCCGGCCGGGTGGTGGCCGAGAACGATGCGATCCCTGGCCTCGACATGGCCGAGCTGCGCCACGAGGCCCAGGCGCTTGTGCAACGGATGCTGAACCCATGAACTTCGAACCCGCCACGGTGGCCCGGGACACCGCCGCCATCGCCGCCGGCTTGAGCGCGCTGGAATGGATCACCGACAACCGCGTCGAGCGCCTGAGCCAGGACTTCTACTGGTTCAGCCCGATCCTGAAGCGCCAGCTCGATGGCCTGCGCGCCGACGCCGTGGTGCGGCCGAAGACGGAAGACGAGATCCGTGCCGTGGTGGCGGCCTGCGCGCAGCAGCGCGTGCCGATCACCGTGCGCGGCAGCGGCACCGGCAACTACGGCCAGTGCATGCCGCTGCACGGCGGCGTGATCCTGGACCTCAGCGCCTACAAGCAGCTGCTGTGGGTGAAGCCCGGCTTGGGCCGCGCGCAGGCCGGCATCCGCATGATGGAGATGGACCGGCAGATGCAGACCCAGGGCTGGGAACTGCGCTGCGTGCCCAGCACCTTCCGCAGCGCCACGCTGGGCGGACTCTACGGCGGCGGCTTCGGCGGCGTGGGCAGCATCAACTACGGCCCGCTGGCCAGCACCGGTAACGTGCTCGGCGTGCGCGCGATGAGCATCGAGCCCGAACCGAAGGTGGTAGAGCTGCGCGCACCCGAGGCGCTGCTGCTGCACCATGTGTACGGCACCAACGGCCTGGTGCTGGAGCTGGAGGTGGGCCTGGCACCGGCGCATCCGTGGCTGGAGGCCATCGTCTGCTTCGACAGCTTCGATGCGGCGCTGGAGTTCGGCGACGCGCTGGCCTCGGCGCCGGGCATCGTCAAGAAGAGCGTCACGCTGCTGTCCGCGCCGATCCCCGACCTGCTGCTGCAAGCCGTGCCGCCGTTGGCCGGCACGATGACGGCCGGCGCGCATGCGGTGTTCGTGCTGGTGGCCGAGTTCGGCGAAGCGGGCTTGCAGCAGACCGTGGCGCAGTTCGGCGGCAGCGTCACCTACCGCAAGACCGCGGCCGAGGTGCAGGCCAGCAACCGCACCATCGTCGAATACACCTGGAACCACACCACGCTGCACGCGATGAAAGTGGACAAGGGGCTGACCTACATCCAAAGCGGCTTCCAGGCCGGCCAGCATGTGCAGCAGGCCAAGGCCATGCGAAAGTTGCTGGGCGACGAGGTGCTGGTGCACCTGGAGTTCATCCGCACCAAGGAAGGCGCGATGAACTGCTCGGGCCTGCAGCTCATCCGCTACCGCAGCGACGAACGCTTGAACGAGATCATGCAGATCCACCGCGACCGCGGCGTGTACATCGCCAACCCGCATGTCTACATCGTCGAGGACGGCAAGCAGGGCCAGGTCAACCCCGACGTGGTGGCCACCAAGATGCGCTTCGACCCGTTGGGGCTGCTCAACCCGGGCAAGCTGCGTGGCTGGGAGCAGCGCGAGCAGATCATGGCCGACGCGGCGGCCGGGCGCGTGTTCCTGTCGACGCTGCCCAGCTTCTGACGCGGCGCTGCGTCGCGGCCGGAACCCGGGCCGATTGGCGCTGAGGCTTCCCATTCGTTGGGGGGTGTCAGCGCCAGCCCATGTGCCCGCCGTGCCTGTCACGCTGTCTTCATCTGCCCCGCGTAAGGTGAGGTCGGTCGGCGTGCCCGAAGGTTTGCACCTTGTCTGCTGTCCCGTTGTTCGTGATGCTGCTGCTGGCCCCGCTGGTCGAGGAAGTAGTCTTCCGGCGCGGTCTGCATGCCTGGGCGCTGCGGCACTGGGGCAGGGCGGTGGCGCACTGGCTGGCCTGGCCCTCGCGGGTGAATCTGCTGGTTGCGCTGGTCTTTGCTTTGGCTCATTTGCTTCGACTGTCGCCGCTGCTGGCACTGGCGGTGGTACTGCCTTCCTTGGTAGTGGGTCAGATCTACGAACTGACCGCCCGCCAGTGGCCTTGCGTTCTGATACTAAGTCGCGTTCAAAAGTATAGAAGTGAGCCGTTTCAATCCAGTCATGGATTGGGTACGCGAGGGGTCAGCTTCAAGCGCTCGCAGTCCGTCAGTCAGGCTACGTTCGACGGCGTCGAGGTCGACGAAGACGTGATTTGTGCGAAGCAGTCCTCGCGCAGCGCTTCCCACAAGTGCTCGGCCGGGTTCAACTCCGGGCTGTAGGGCGGCAG
>Ga0105103_10000584_pt1 | contig 20692 bp, 25 predicted proteins | sample PPLLaktember2015_2_FD_79107 | JGI IMG/M metagenome (GOLD analysis project Ga0105103, IMG submission 79107) | Freshwater sediment microbial communities from Prairie Pothole Lake near Jamestown, North Dakota, USA - PPLs Lake P7 Core (6) Depth... | ecosystem: Environmental > Aquatic > Freshwater >...
ATTGATGGTCCAAATTTTTTTGTCCAAGTCAAGATGGGAAAAGTTTTGAGTCAAGTTCAAAATTTCAAATTTCAAATTGATGGTCCAAATTTTTTTGTCCAAGTCAAGATGGGAAAAGTTTTGAGTCAAGTTCAAAATTTCAAATTTCAAATTGATGGTCCAAATTTTTTTGTCCAAGTCAAGATGGGAATTTTTTGTGTGAAATTGAACAAGGTTTAAATCAAGTTGTTCAAAGATTATATATTTAAGTTCTGAATAGAAGAAAAAATGAGCTTGTTTCAAAAAGCATCTGAATTGACTCTAAACACATCATACAAAAAGCTGTTCATTGAGTGTTCAAAGGGAATATTTCCAAAAGAAATCAAGAATGAAAATGGAATTTACTATTACCAAGATGAGAGTGTGAGACCTGAGAATGAAAAGGAACTTTGTGCTGTGTTTTTAAAGTGGTTCAAGAAAATTAGTTCATCTCAACAATCTTCCGTTTCATTTGACACAAGTTATCCGTCAATATGTAGTCTGAAAGACGTTCCATCCAAAGTGAGAGGAATTCTGATTGAGGACTATACCATTGAAATGCGAAATAAACTTCACTTGTCAGAGGAAAGGAGAGAAAATTTACACTCTGTGATTTGGTTTGGAATTTATTGTGGCTACATAAACTTGTCTGACATTTTGATTCAAAACTACAAGATTGTTGAAATTCCATTTGTTGTTCAGAGTGAAAAGGGATTTATAATTACTTCCAATTCTTCACTGAATGTAGATATGTCAAGTATTCAGAGAAGTTCGCAAAAAAAATAAAACAAATAAAATGAATGTAAATATTTCTTTTGGATTTTATGTGTCTTGTAATACAAATCAGGGTTACATCGAAGTTCTAAACAAGAAGAAGATAAACCAGCTTTTGAAAATAAATAACCCAATTTTTTTCAACATTAACGAATATGTCGACGACCAAAAAGTAATTATACCTTTTTTCATGACAAATAAGATGGATGACCTGTATCAAATCAAGAAGTGGAATTGTTTTTGCTACATTTATTTGAACAAAACAACGAATCAATGTTTTCTTCTCTACCCAAATGTGATTGGAATTTACACAAGAAGTTTTTCCAACAACAATTTATACCAGACCTATATTGAGCGATTGTTTTGTAAACTCAAGTTTGAGAAATATTTTGACTCCATCTTTAATCAATGCTTCACTTATGGACTTAAAATTTATGACATCACTGAGATTGCAGCTTTACAGAATATCTTTGAGTTCAACCTCGAACCATTTCAATCTATCAATCAAATTATTGATCACAAAAAGTTAGATTCGATTCACACTGTGGAAGATTTTCGTGAAATTGAATTTCTCTTTTACACCATTTACAACTTGGAATACAAGGCAAGAAAATCGGATGAAAAAAGTTCACTTATTACAGAACTGACACTTCAATTGAATCAGAAAAAGTCAGAAGTGGAAAAAATTGACAAGGAGAAAACAGAGTTGTTAAAACAACTTAACACTCATACCAAGTATGTTCAGGAAGAATTAAATGACTTTCTTCTTGACGTTCGAAAAAGACTTAATGACGTTGAATTGCCAGTGTATGAAAAGAAATTGGTTCCTCAATTTAATCAAACTCATTGTGCCATCTGCACAGAATTATTGAGCAAGTATGAAACTGTTTTTGTGGAAAGTAGCAAACAAAATCCTTGGGATTATTCAAGCAAAAAAGAACCTATTATTCCTTACATTGATGTTCAAGACAAATTTGAATGTGGACATTTATTTCACAAAGACTGTATTCAGGCTTGGTTGAATACAAAGAAACCAGAATCGATTTACATTTCAGAAACTGGAGAAGTAGTTCATTGTGAAGATGACTTTTCCTACAAAACTTGCCCATTGTGTAAGGGTTATGTGATCCGGTTGATAAAATGGAAACCCAGTGATGAAAAAAATGTTGACTAACATTATTTACATTATAATTTGTATCGGTCAAATTCTAATCTACAAATTGGGAGAAAAAAATCCATACCTATTTATTATTTCATCCAATGTTTTCTTCCCACTTCTTTGGACACAGGTGGAAAACTTTAAGCTTCAACATATTCACATTCCAATCGTGCTTATTCACATATTTCAAATGATTGTTTATGTAATTGCTATTGATGACTTGGACATGACAACTCTTATCTCCTACCAGAGTCTTGGAATTATTTTCTACCAAATTTTGACCAAAAACTTTCATTCCATACGAATTCTTGGCGATATTCTCATCATCTACATTTGTTGTATTCTTTTCAAGTTCAAGTTATCCATTTTCCTAATGATATTATTGTCTTGTTGTTACAGTATTGAGTTGAGGTTGTATCAGTATGTGGATACCTATTTCACTTCTGCTCTGTCATTTACATGCGCATTTTTTGTCTCCAATTTCTTTTGGCTGTATGTGGGAGAAGTCAAGTGGACCTCCAATCTTATTCTTCAACTTGTATTCTACAGTTGTTGTCAAGTATTTATTCAACTCATTTGGTCATTTCTCATGGACAAAAAGTCAGGCTTATTTGTTCTTATCCTTGCTCAATTTAGAAGAATTCTTGTCATTCTGTTAGACTTTTTCATTTTCCATTTGGATTTACGACCAGAAATTTTTCTTCTTTATGGTATGTCCGTTTTCTGTTATTTGAGCGCAAATATTTTAGATTGAAACAAAAATGCTTGAGGATGTTTACCTATTTGGCTCTGAACCTCAATTTCAATCAATGTTAAAGAAAAAATTTAATGAAAAGGAGGTTGAACTAATTAGTATCACTATTTCTGACATTACTTTTGACAAAATAAATCGTGAATTCGTGGACACAGAACCATCCAATGATTATGATGATTTGAGAAGATTGAAATCAATTTATGGAAAAAAGATTTTCAACCAATATGTCAAGGTGAGAATTGAAATCAAAGACTTGTATAAAGACAAATATCAAACCATTTTTGAATATTATCACAAAGAACCTATTCTGGCACCCATCTCAAAAATAATTAGGGAAAAGAAATTGAGTGAAAAAAAAGATTATTCACTTACCATTTCGAACTTGATTTTGAAAATCAATTCCAGATTCGTGTCCAAAGAGACTTTGGACTTGAGTTATTCCACTTTACATTACAAAAAATTTTGGATCCTAAACAAATCCAAACTCAATTTGATTTTACCTGAAAATATTCACGCTGAGTATTTAATTATCAGTTCACCAAACACCATATTGGACCAGAAATTAAAACTTAATGCTCAGGATATAAAACTCAAATTTTATGACATCAAGCAACTTCCTGACCTTGATTTCAAACTATTACAAGAACTGGTTCTTGTTCAAAATGTTGACTTGAGTCAGATGACAAATTACGTCAACAAAATTCCAAATCAATTTGATGTTCAACTTGGTTCATCTCAGTTGAAGATTAAAAAATTGATTTGAATAAAATGGAAGTTTTTCTCAAAATGGACTCTAAATTCGTTCCTTCTTACATCAAACATGGCAAATGGTTATTTGCAAATCAGACTATGAGTCTTGTTGAAACCGAGCAATGGTTTAGAAAGCAAAATGTTGAAAAGACAACTTTAACAACTATTATTCCATATAATTGTGAGATATGTCCCAGTTGGATGAGACGAATGTATGTCAAAATGAAACTTAACCACCACTTTGGTCCTGAGGAATTATAACTTCAAATTAATTTTGAAGTTAATAAGCAGAGTATTGAGGAACTGGAATATAATTGTCTTCAACCGATCTAAAGGCCATTTCTTGTGGAATTGTCTGAGGAGAATTGATGTAAGGTGTGTTTGAACCATAAATTTTGTTTCTGCCAAAAGTAATATCAGCATTATTATTATTAACATTATAATTTCCAATATCTCTCATTTTATCTTCAATTCTAATGTATTTTTGTTGGACAGCTGGTATGTCCGCATACACGTCCTGTGCTAATTGAGCAATACCAGAATTATCATTCATCATGTCTTGAGCACCAGTCATATTCATGCTGTATTGTTCAAGCAATTGTCTTTGCTTTTCAGCTTGAGACTTGGCATAGTATTCAATTAACAAGTAGGAAATCACAACCGAAGCAAGAACTGAAGCAACAATCATATTTCTACTCTTTTCTTTAACCAAGTAATAAACAATTAAAGCGACCAAAGCAATTACAATATATTTGTATTTGTAAACCAAAACATTCGCATTCATGAAAGCTTCTTCCATTTTTTTCTAACTAAAAAAAATCTTTTTTTACATACCTGTAATCAATTTACAATTTTCAACCAAGGATTGAGACATTTCTTGCTTGAGCATTTTACCATTTTCATCCAACTTCATATCTTGAATGGCATTAAGTATTTTGTCAATAGTAAGAACATAAATCAATCCAACAGCACCAGCAATGATCACATTTCTTGTCTTCTTTTTCTTGTTATTTCTGTTCAAGATCAGAAACAAAACGACAGCGATTACGATTGCGATTACAACTCTATGTTTATAGAGAACATTATCACAGATGAAAATGTTTTTCAATTCATCACAAGATTTAATTTCCATTTTTATATCAAAGAAAAAATTTAGTCAATTGTTCCACTAAATTTCCAACTTGACTTAGCCAAAAAATTTGGATCATTAACTTTAGATTTGGAATTCAATCTAAACTTTTCACACAAAATTTTCCCAAATGAAAACTTTGATTGAAAAAATTTCAAAAAACTGTCTAAATGTCTCTCTTTCAACAAAAAGGAATGATTATTGTCATTGAAGGTATTATTGGAGTTGGTAAGTATGCAAACTTTTTGCTTGACGTGCTCAAGAGTGATGAATGTGTAAAGATATATGAAATGGGTAAAGAATTGGATTGCTTAGACTGTATTTACAACCTTGGTGTATATTACAGGAAAATGAATGATCCAAGATACATGGATTACTTTTTAATTGCCGCTGAAAAGAATGATTCAAAGTCAGCTGATATGGTTGTAGATATATATTACACAGAAAAAAATGATGAATTATATGAAAAATATCTGCTTAAATATCTTCATTTATTTCCCAACAAGTATGCCAACAATTTGGCCATGTTCTACGAAGACAGAAAAAAGTTTGACTTGGCTGAAAAGTATTACCTTCAAGCTGTAAATTTGGATGACGAAAGTGCCATGTATAACTTGGGAAGATACTATCAAAGTCAGAAACGTTTTAGCGAAATGAAGAAGTTGTATAAGAGAGCCATTGTCAAGAATGAAACGTATTCCATGTATAGTCTTGCTTACTACTATTACAGGTTAGGTAGGTATGGTAAAGCAAAGAAGTATTTCAAGATGTATGTTCATCATTCAGATGAATGTGATGGCTACAATGGACTGGGTAATACCTACTATCAATTGGGTAAATATGAAAAGATGAGACAAAATTATAATGTTGCCATCAATCGCAATTATTCACCATCAATGGTTGAATATGCTGACTTTTTAGCCCTTACACACTTACCCAACCAACCTGAGAATCGACCAGAAAATGTGATGAAATATATTCAGATGGCAATCGATTTAGGAAACATTACAGCCATGTCAAGAATGGGAAAGATTTATGAAGAAAAAAAGGACTTTGTGAATGCTGAAAAATACTTTAATATGATGGTGGAACACAACAGTCATCGAGGTTATGTTCGTTTGGCTGAGCTTGCCTATATTCAAGAACAGTATGATTTGATGGTAAAAAACTATGAGCTTGCCATAAAAAATAATGTTCAAGTGGAAATAAATATTCCATCTTCAAATGTGGAAGCAGCCATTATCCTTACTGACATGTGTTTGAAAAACAAAATTCAATTAGAATACGCACTTACAACTTTTATGAGCAACATCTACCAAAAACTTTCTGACAATTTGATTGAAAAATACAACAAGGTTCTGAAGAATATCTTGATGGAGGACTTCAACCTGAAGTTCAGAAAATTGTCTGTAAGCAAGCCAGTGTTCAAAGGCTTTCAAGATGTCAAATTTGAATAAATTCAATTTTTTGTATTTGGAATACAAAAATTACTTGGACAGGAAATGCAAATACATTGTTAGGAATCCGACATTAATACTTCAGCTTAATTGAATTTGTGTATAAAAAATTTTAAAATTAAACCACAAATGAGTAGAACTTTAATGGACTTTTTTACAAGAAAACCAAAACTCGTTGCCGAACCCCAACCATCCTTAAACCAGAAAATTGATATGCATGAAAAATCAAAAGTCAAGTTTAATGAAGCATATACAATTACGTTTTCTGAGCGAGTCGAAAATCACGCTGGAATGCAAAAGATTGGAATAGATGTTAAGGATGGTTTTAGTCTTGCTGAGTTGGAGAAGGCTAAGAAATGGTTCGAGTCAAAAGGCGTCAAAGCTGAAATTATTGATTTGAGAGACTATTTGCCTGAAAATGAAGAATATGAATGTGATGATGCTTGTATTCTGATTGCAAGAAATGGATTAGATGTGGTGTTGAAAAACCACACAACAGATGAACTATTCATTGAACAACGGGAATTAACCAAAGATGTAAAGGTTTATATGCGTGGACAAGTAAAAAATAAAATAGCAAGACATAACCTTTGTTTTGCAGACTTTGACCAAGAAGCTGATTATGAAAAAGGTAAAGGCACTATAATTGATTTTAAGCATTTGCCAGCATTGGCTGAAGTTAGATCTTTTATACCTGAAACTGTTGGTGAAAAAGGAAGAGACTTGTTTGCAGAAGGCAATTATTATTATGACACAAAAAAATGTGGCATTGGGTTTCACGGTGATGGTGAAAGAAGAAGAATTTGGGCTGTGAAATTAGGTGAGAGTATCCCATTGCATTACCAATGGTTTAAAGAGCTTAAACCAATTGGTAAAAGAGCAGAATTCATGTTTGGTCATGGAGATATTTACATCATGGCTCAAAAAGCAGTAGGAACAGATTGGAAGAGAAGAAAAGTGATCACACTTCGCCATGCCGCAGGATGTAAAAAATATTTAACAATCAAATAAAAATTCTTTATCTTGAATTGACAGTAAATTATATTTTTGTATTTTGGATACAAAAATTATTCATCAGCAATCCAAAGCTGTAATGTTTTACACATTACGACGGTGTCAGTGGGTGAAAGTCTTTTACTCATCACATCTTGCCAAAATCTTTTATTAAGTTCTTCATGAAACTTGTTCCATTCATCCACATATTTTTGTCTACCTCTTCCAAAAGAATTTTTTTCTCATTAAATAGTAAACAATATAACAAATACATATTAATACTAGAACTAAAAATATATTTTTAAACCAAAATTGAATTTTTTCACAAGATTTGAAGTTCTTTTTATAATATTGTTCATTAATTTCTTTTTGTAACTTGGTTATTTTCTTCTTGTTTTCAGAAATTTTTTTCACATGAGTATTTGGTTCTTTAAAGATTTCAAATCTTGAGGCATCAAATTTCTTATTGTATTTTCTAAAAAGTGTAGATTCAAGTTCAGATATCTCTTTATTAATTTTTAATGCAGATTCATGTAAGTGCTTACAATGTTCATACTTTTTTATATTATCATAATTGTCGTAATCACACATTTTTGCCAAACAATCAATACTTATGTGCTTACGTATTAAATATGCCAATTCGTGTCTATAATCAGTCTCATTATATTCTTTTTTATCTTTACTATAGCATAATTCTTTAACCTTATTTCGAATGTTAGCACAATCAAAATATTTCTTTCCGTATTCTTTTAATTTATTATAGTCAGTGATATTTTGACAAGTCTCTTCGTATTTATCACATTCATGATATTTCATGGTCAAATGATTACATTTTGCTAAATGAACAATACAAAAGTTTGAGTTATGAACTGTAGGTTGTCCACATTTTACTCCTTTTATCTTAAATTGACAAGACATTTTTTACAAGAATTTATATTTTTGTATTTAAATACAAAAATTACTTATCATCAGCAATCCAGAGCTGTAATGTTTTACACATTACAACAGTGTCAGTGGGTGAAAGTCTTTTACTCATCACATCTTGCCAAAATCTTTTATTAAGTTCTTCATGAAACTTGTTCAATTCATCCACATATTTTTTGGCTACCTCAGTCTCAATAAATTCTTCAAAAAGAACTTTTTTCTCATTACCATATTCCAAAAGTTCATGAATAAAATCATATCTCTTTGTATGTGGGTTTAGCATCATTTGAGACACCATAATTGGATAAGGGGTGTTGACAACTTTTTCAGTCGAAATGGTGAGTAATCCATTGTATTGATAACTCTTTTGTTCCTCCTTGTTGTAATGAACAATCATTTCCTTTCCAATGACAAAGCTAGTGTGTTTATTCTCTCTTACACTGTAATACTTACCATCAAAATAGACAGAAATATAAGGAAATGTGTATGTGAATTTAGAAGTCACAAATACACAGTTGTTGTCATCAATTGTAATTTGGTCAGTCATTTCCATTTCAATCTTTTTTTTTACAAATCAAATCGTTTTCTTGCTTCAATTCAATTTCAAGCTGTTTATATTTATTTTTCCCATCTTCAGTAAGACAAATCCATTCTATTACGAGAAGTTGAATCAATTCTTTGCGCGAAAAATATGGCTTCTCATTCTTAATACGTTCTAAATTGTGTTTACAATATAAAATATAAGCTGTAAGAGGTCTTTTATTATCCATGATTTGAAAACAATTTGATTTAAGTTGAAATCAAATGAACATTTTACATCCTGACTATCTCTCTCTTGTTATTCCTTATTTGAACCAAGCGGACAAAATTCAACTTGCTTCCACTTGTAAAACATTATCAAGGTTAATACCAGTTGACAGAAAAAAGTTTCAAGAATGGGAGAAGGAATATCAACCATTCAAGAAGATGTTGTTGGAAAATTTGTTCAACAATACAGAACATGGAACACTTTACAGCGTTTTTGCCTGGCAATATTATGAAGGTCCAATGTGTGGCTATGGTTATCTTGACAACAAGCTTGTATTTTTCAGTTATAGAAAGAAATATTTGAATGTTAACAACATGTATTCCATTTACTATCCTGTCAGTCATATCCCAGAAGAATGGGTTGAAACATGTTTACAAGAAATATTTTTGATGAGACATAGAAGAGAACTATTTGGCACAAAGACTAAAATGAAAAAACGAGAATTTTATTCATTTTGTTTGGACCCAGACAAATTTTTTAACTTTAAGAAAATTAGAAACAAGATTGTCAAATTGGAAGAAGAATTCTACATCAAAAAAGTCTACATGTATTAGCACTTGAGTAAAAATTTCTCTCTTTCATCCGAGTTAATTTTTTCCACATATCGGTCATGATCTACAATGATTACTCTTTCATTGTCAGCAAACCATCTTGGCTTGTATCGTGAGTGATGGCTTGAGAGTAAAATAGTTTGTGTTGTAAACTCATTAAATACTTTTGGATCGCAAGGATGACTTAAACAATAAATGTTGCTTACATTGGGGAATAGGTCTTTTCTCAAGTGGTAATAAGTATAGTTTTTATCACACTGCAAGATGAAAAGTTCTTCTGCTTGCTCAAATACAGGGTGATTTGAAACAGGATGTGTTTGATGTATCTTGTCAAGAAGAATTCTTTTGTTTAACACAATTTTGCCAATTAAGTCAAACAGTTGATTTGAGTTTACAACGCAAAGTTTATTCATTTTTTTTTCAAAAATGAATTTAAATAATTCAATCTCTTCTCATGTTCAAGTAAATATCATTTTTGGTTAAATGGAAAAGAAATTCACATGTTGCGTTGTAGTATTCAACATTCAGACTTATTTTTCCTTCTGACAAATGAAAAGTGAAACTGAGTGGTCTTTTAGTAAAGTTTTCCCCTTCCTGAATATACTTATTGTAGCAGACTAAAATCATTTGGTAAAGTTGAAGAAGTGTTTTTTCTTCCAAATTGTAGTTAATAAAATATAATAGCTTAAACAAACTGTCTCCACATTTCAAGTGATATTCAACACTGTGATAGCTTCTGTATAATTGATACGCCAGAATACATTTTTCCAAGGAACTAAAGTCCTTGTTTGACTCAAAAATTATGTCAAGTAAATAGAGTTCCGCCTTGAACCAGTTGAACTCATCACTTGAGTAATGTTCTCTTAACTGTTGAAGTTTGAGAAACTTTTTCTGAGCTGAACGATATATTCCTTGAACATCCATCCAATTTTCTTTGACATACAATCGAATGTCTTCATTCTTACAAAGAGAAAATAGAATAAACTTGATTCTCCAAATCATGAATGACAAGTAAATATTCTCATAGTTTTGATACAAACAGACTGTAAATAGTTCTTGTTCAATCCAGTCCAAGTCATGTTCGGTAAATTGCTCTTTCATCTTGTCAATGATGTATAAATACAAGACATTTCTGCGTATATATCCAACATTCTTTTCAACCCGTTGAGACATAAGCGCATTGTATAAACTCTTCAATTCATCAGAGTATCCATTTTCCTTCCACATCTTGAAATACAACTCGAATTCTAAATTCTTCTCTAACCATTCTTCACAATCTTTAATTGTCTTTGAACGATCAGGCAAAAAGTTGGTATACTTTTGTTGCTTCTCTTTCAATAGCACATCAAGCAAATTGTTGTAGTAAATGGGAAGCATTTTTTTTCTTGATTTCATTTTTTACAATAATATCTTCCAAAATGTTTTTTCAATTTTTTTTACTAAAAAAATCAGTCCCAATCAAAATTTATGAAAAAATCCAGACCGAAAACTCCTCCCAGACGCAAGCTCAGTTCATCAAGATTATCACCCAGAAAATCACGTTCTTCTGAGAAAAAAAGACGTGAAGAGGAAAAGATAAAACATCAATTCATCAAACTTCTTGGCAAAGTCAGCAAGTCTGTATTTGACCTGAAAGAGTTTATGAAAACTCATCCCAGTTTTACAAAGGAATGGGACGAATTCCTGGAAACAATTTAAACCATGGTTTAAATTAGAGTTGATCTGGAAAAATGATTTCTGGTTCAGTCTCGGTAGCAAATACTTCATCCAATGCCAATTTTACCAAATTTCTTTTACGCTTTATGTCAAAGATGTTATCTCCTTGAACTAATTCCACACCAACTACAATTACATTGTCAAAGTAGTAAACCAAATCAACACCATAAAATTTGTTTACCATTTTATTCATCTTTTTGACAACTTCATAAATGTCTCCTGTTAATTGGTAGGTAGAATTAATGAGATACTCCATGGTTCTACTTTTTACTTCAAGTTGTCCCGCAAAGTATCTGTCTTCTTCATCGTCTGACAAATCTACACCAATTTGGTCTAAAATAGAGTTAATTAAATCATCATCACTTGCCTCTTTGTAATAAATTCCAAGATACATTTTTGTTTAGAGAAAAAATTTGGACTTCCATTTCAGATTTTGAATTTTCACACAAAAATTTCCCATCTTGACTCAGACAAAAAAATTTGGATCATCAACTTCAGATTTGGAATTTGAGATTTGGAATTCAACCCAAACTTTTTTACACAAAAATTTCCCATCTTGACTCAGACAAAAAAATTACGACCAAGAAATGGCTTCGTAGTGATTACCAGTCCAGTATATATTTACATCACTGTATTCTTTTTTGTAAAGAACATCCATTGGATAAAGTTCCATATTCTTGTAGTATATGAAAATATTGATTCTAAAGAACTCGGAAAACATTTCCACACATTCCTGACCAAGATAATTATTGGAATACATCAACTCTTTCCATTCTTCATAAGGCAACACTTCCTTGAGAACTCCATCACCTACTTTGTTGTAAATTTCTTGTGAAGTAATGTCGGCAATATGAGATCGAATTCTTCTCACATAATTTTGTTTCTGAAAATCGTTAAGCGAATTGTATTTTGGACAAATTTGTAGTAAAATTGCGTGAATAAAACAAGAACCACCACCAAGTGTGGAAAGTATCTTCATTTTTGTAATTTTTTATTTCCAAAATAAAAAATGAATATCGAACCCTACTTGGTTAAGTTAAGAGACCAGGAAAAGCAGTTTACAGAAAATGAAGAAATGATGGGTAATATGACTGCTCGACTTGTTGAAATACTTTTGGCGTTTAAGCAAAAGTCGGAAATGTTAAATAATAAATTATTATTGCTTGAACAAAGAATCAAGAAATGTATGGAAAAGGGTAAACCAAAATCAAAGGATTTGGTAGAAACATTAAGGCAACAATTTCAGCAAGTTGAATACTTAAATGAAATGATTGATGAACTTGAAAATGGAAGAATTGAACCAGAAGAAATGAGCCAATATGCTTCAGAAGCAATTGTTCAACTACAAAACCAATTAGAAGAACTTCAATCTAAAGTAATTGAAAACGAAGCCAAACTTGGAATAAAGAAGCAAGAGTTTGATAATGACATGAAAAGAAAAAAACAACTTGAAGTTGAAATAAAAGAACTTGAAGGAAGAATTTATGACCTTAGTGATGAAATTGTAAATGTAGATGATGAAAATGAAAGAGCAAAGGAGGAAATTTCAAAAAGAATTATTGACCTTGCTTCCAATTTTTTAAGTCTTTTAAGTAAAATTCAGGATGAAGAGACAAAAATGTTTCCCAAAGAAGTTGCTCAACAACAGTTGAAAAAAATTCAAGACCAAATGAATAATCTCAAACGTGAAAAAGAAATCTCTTTACAAGAATTATATGAACTTGAGCAAATATATAAAGCAAATAGGAATGACTTGGATGAAATTAAAAGACAAATACAAGAAATTAAGAAAGAAATCGGAGTTCAAGATGAGAAATTGACAATTTTGCTTGAACAAAAAAGTCAGCTTGAAAATTTACAGAAAAAACTTGCTCCTACTCCTATTGGTAAGGAAAAATTAGAAGAACAATATATTGCTATGTCTGAAATTGGAAGGAAAATTCAGCAATTAAATTTGAATGATGAAGTCCAGAAGAAAGTTAGTGAAATAATTGATGAGGCACTTGAAACAAGAGTCAAAGATGTGGTTGATAAAATAATGAAAGAAATACAAGGCGCTTACAATCTTCACATCCAACAAATGAAAATTCAAATTGAAGAAATGCAACAAATGGTGAATGAACCTGACACATTTAGTTTGGGACAAATGTCAGACAAGGTTGATGAATTATTAAAAATGACTGAAGACTGTGAAAAAACAACAGAACAATTAGATAAGATGGTTCGATATTCAGATCAAGAAACGATTGAACAACTAAAATTAGCACTAATAACATGTAAACAAGAATATATAGATTTACTTGAATCAGGATATGAATTACCTGAAGATTATTCAACATTGCTTGATGAAAACGATTACAACCAAGTCAAAGATAAATGTGATAAAATTGAGAGAATACATATGGGAATGAGATTAGAAAAACTTAAGAAGTAATAATTTTTTCCACAAAATTAATGGACAAATCTTGTGACCATAGAATCATTTCCAAGTTGGCAATCTTGTGTCTAAATTCCAAAATAAAGTCAGTCGAAACTTTTTGAAATAGCCAAAGTATATTCCATTCTTCTTCACTGAACTCTCGATGCTTAAGAACAAATCGAATCAACGACTCTTTTTGTCTTTTGGAAGTCAAAAAGGACTTAATGTCAAGAATGTCAACATGACTTTTAATCAATTGGTCTGATGTTTTTTTGTGAACCAAAAGTGGTTCCCACTTGTATTTGAGATAAAAATCGTCAGATAAGCATTGATGAATGTAGACATCTTGTTTGCTTTCAACCTTGTCAAGGTATTTAATGACAAACTTTTCTGACAATTTTTGATGCTTAAATATTAAATCCCAAGGTAAAAATGGAACAAATTGTTCTAAAAAGTGTTCAGAAAGGGATTGAAAGATCCACATCTCATTTTCCCAATTCTTCTTGTTGTTCAGAATAAATTCTTCAGAAAAGTTTTGAAATGTCCAAATCGCTGACCAATTTTCACGTGAGAATTTTCTCTTACAGTTGTTGAAGAAGTTTTCTGACAGCTGCTGATACATCAAGATAGGTTCAAAGTAATCATAGGGAACGAATTGGACAAATTCTTCCGAGTAAGTTGGGTTCATCACTGTTGTTTCAGTCTTTTTGGCATGAAGATGTCTGTAAATAATATGATGTTTACACTCTTCAATCAAATAGTCGGGAAGCTTACACTTGGACAAAAACTTCCAGTCATAATGTTTCATACTCCACTCATTGGTAGTTTTATTACATCTCTTGACATTAAATCCAATTGGCATCCATTGGTAAACAAGAAAAAGGATATCCATTTTTTTTAAAATGGATAGTTTAAGACTGAATTAATGAATGTAAATATTGTGTTTGGCCAAAACATGTAGGTGTTCTTCGCTTCCATGAAAACCCACCACAAAACTGGATTCAAGACCAAATTCACCATCACCACATTGATAAAAATGAATGACATATCTTGTCCCATTTCTTACCTTCTTATCAATAATCAAATACTTTCTGTATAAAATTTCATCAAGAACTTCAGGTGTGACATCTCTTTTGTAATTCATTTAAGTAAATGGAATTTTTTTTCAAATCAAGATTGAATTTGAGGAACTTTTTTCATAATCTCATATGTTTTCTCAAAACAAAGACTGTCAAAGATTGGATATTTGGTCTTGATCGAGTTGAAGTCTTTGAGGTCTTGAATAAGTTTCAAGCACTTGGATGGGCCAAAATTCTTGACATTCTTGTTGAAATCAGTTCCACACATAATACACAAGGACAGGAATTGTTCCTCTGTAATGTTCATTTCCTCAAGAACCTTGTCAAAGCGAATCATTTCTACCATCCAAGATCCAAGATGAATCACAAGATTGTTCCAAATAATTGGACATCCATAAGCAAGTAAGTCAGTGTCAGTGGAAACAACCGCGTCTACTTGATTGCTTTTACACAAATAAGCACACAAATGTTCAGCTTCACCTTGTGCCTTGAAAAAGTTCACTTTCTCAGTCTCAAGAAGAGTATACAAGATCTCAAAGTCAGAGAGAGAAATAGAGACACAAAATGGCATGGTATTCTTGTAATCTAATAATTTCTCGTATTGGGTCTTGAACTTATTTTTTTGGTCAATCATGGTTTGAACCTTTTCTCTTCTCTTTACCTTTGTCTCTTTCTTTTCCTCTGGACTTTTTCCGTCAAATACAAATGTGGGTGTAATGTTGAACTTTTTGAAAATGGAAAGAAAATTTTCAAAGCGTTTCTTGTAGCATGTGCTTATTAATTCATCAGAAGGTTCATTCCATTCCTTTTTGTCATAGTCAAATTTGAAAGGGTGTAGGAAACAAGCATCTTTGATGGCACAGCTCTTAAATCGGTAAATGTAGATGGAGGCGTCGACAGCAATCTTTTTGTTCTCCCACTTTGACAAAGGTTGTTTCTCATATACAGCAGAATATTTTGTCTTTAGTAATTTGGTCAAGTTTTTAATTCCCATTGTGAACAAGTATAAATACTCTTTTTTAGTTGAGCCAAAAAAATTTAGTTTCAATAATTGTTTCTAAAATATATATTTATTTTAGAAAATGTTAACTCAGTTTGAAATTGAATACAAGACTCAACTCCAATTACTCATCAAGCGTTGTAAAGAAAAATTCACAGTGGAAAATATGATCATTCTTCTTGACTTTTTGGTCAACACTGAAATGGTTCTTAACCATCAGCATTTCTCTGAACTTCGTCAAACAGTCAGAAAAAAGGCAAAAGAGTTTTTGGATCAAGTGGATGACTTACCACGTGAGTATTTCTTTATTGACGAAAAGCAACGTTCTCAAGTTCGATTTTTATGCAATCAAATCATTTATAAAGTCTCTTGAACATGCTTTTCAATTTTACAACTGGATAAATTGTTTCTAAGAAATCAAAATAGTATCTGGTAAGATGTTCGTCTTCAAAGATTGATTTTTCACCTTTTTCAAATCGATTCTTTAACAAAATAGCATACTGGAATGAATTACCTCCATGCTCAGAAATTGCTTTTTCACCAAGTTTGAAAGGTCCTTTTAACACTTCAGAAGCGTATAGATAGGAAGCCTTTGAATCTTTAGCAATTGATTTTTCACCAGCTGGGAAAGGTCCTTTTAGAACTTTTTTCGCATACAAATAAGATGCATCCGTATCCTTAGAAATGGCTTTTTCACCTTCCAGAAATCTGCCTTTATAAAGTCTAGCATAGTTGTAAGCATTTCTTGCATTTTCAGCAATCGCCTTTTCACCCTCGGGAAACAAACCATCAATGACATATTTCGCATATTCATAGGCTAAATCAGAATTGGTAGCAATGGCTTGTTCACCTTCAGGAAATCTTCCATTTAATATATCTCTGCTGTATTGGAAAGCTAATATTGGGTCTTGAGCTAAGATTGATTCACCTTCAGGCCAAGGTTGTTTTAAAACATATCTTGTATATTGTAATACAGCTTCAGGAGAACTTAAAATAGTTTCAATAGCCTGTTTTCCAAAACTTGTCTCTTCATCCCAAGGACTGTCATAAACTGCCGCATATCGATATGCAGTGTTTGGATTTTTGGTAATCAAATCCATGATTCTATCTTGTTCTGGGAATGATTCTTTATGGAATGGAATTTTGGTATAATCACTATAGTGAACGAGAACTTCTGGGTCATCAGAATTTAGGATTATATCTTGAGCGTTGTTTAAAAATTCATTATCAAATTGAATCATATGTATTTCACTGAGGTCTTTTATGTATGAAATCAAGTATTTTGGATACTTCATTATAATATCTTCAGCATCCAGCCATCTTTCTCCTAACTTGTTTGTAGCATAAAAAACAATATTCTCAACATCCTCTGTTTGAAGCAAAATCTTTTCCAATTTGTCCCAAGGACGAGTTGTATATCTGATTGCTGTATTCGTATCTTCAAGTATCAAGTCCTCATAATCGGTCATGTCAATATCATCGATTTCATTTTTGTAATCAAGTGCCAATTTAGGAGTCAAGATAAATTGTTTAAGTTCGGTTTTTTCAGACCTATTCAATGTGAAGTTGTTAAAAAGTTTCATCATTTGACCTGTTTGAACCAACTTATCTCTAAATAGTTTGTTTAACACTGGAATTTTCAGAAAATGGATCAATTCATCTTTACTTATGTCCTTATCTTGAGCATCCATGAAACTATTGGACTCAAAATGAAATTGAAAGTCAGAATTTAAAGCATTATCATGCCACACAAAAAGAGGACCCTCATCGTTGTATTCATCAAACTTGGAAGGATCATCTCTGGAAGCTGTGCACCACTTGGTTTGTTTTCCAAGATTACAAGATGCAGCATGTGTCTTTGGGATTGTTAACTCACCATATGGTCCTGAGTAAAGTATTGTTCGGTCAGTCATATCTACAGGAGTAAAATCGTTATCAAGAGTTGATAACGCTTCAAGAACATCCTTGTATGATTTTGGTTTGCGATTTGGGAAATACTTGTTATACAAATAGAGATTTTCTTTTACCTTGTTAGGCAATTCATTTTTTATTTCACTTGTCTTATTAAATGCTGCCAACAATTCAAGGAAGGAAGCATCTCTTGTTGGATCCAAATCTGTATTTACATTTGGGTTGTATTTTTTGAAGCTATTTATCTTATTTGCTCTCTTTGTTAAGTCACCAAGAGCATTAATGCTCTTCACAAAAGTGCATGTTGGTTTCTCCTTTTCATGAGAAGCTAAGTATTTAAATTCCAAATCATCATCTTTACCATCACAGCACTGATAATCTCTTGTATCATAAATCAAATCGCCACACGAAAGTATATCATTGTCATAATCGGAAAAAAGACCTTTGTCTTTTGATTTGTATCTTTTCATTTTGTTAAAGTCAAAAAAAGAAAATTTCTTTAATAAAAATGAGTAAAATTGTTGCAGGGTCTCATCTTGATCCGTTGAACTTATATAAGGATAAATCACAAGCTGGATTGGATTTAATGCAAGAACAATTTAATTTGAGTGAAAAGTTGTTAAAACTACAAAAAGATTATCAAGATGGCAAGTTTGTCAATTATGAGAAAATGGTAATGAGAAGTTTCAAAAAGTTGGATAAAGAAAAAAATCAGGACTTATGTTTTGTATTTCAACTCTGTGTGGTCATAAATCATGAATTGAATAATTTGCTTCAAGAAAAGGAAATATCCGATTATGAGAATATAGCAATATCAGAATCTCTGATTGAAATAATCGAATCTATGTTGGAGTTGGCAAAATTTCCTGACAAATTGGAGGAGTTAATCATTGATATCAAAGATATTATCGGTTATATTTGTGTTTGTATCAAGCAAGTAAAAACCAATCAAAAATTGAATAAAAAAGTCAAGAACTACACGAATGATATTTGTATGGTTGCTAATGAAGCAATGAATAAATTGATTCTTCAAAAACCATTTGAGTATGGATTGAGTCTACAAAAAAGCAAAGATAAAGGCTTGATTGGACTATTTGACAATAGAGTTGTTTGGGGATTGATATTTGCTATATCCTATTTCACTTGTCTGACATTGTTTAATACCGTCGATGACTGGAATAAATGGAGTTTGCCGTATACATGGGCAATACTTTCCACATATGTCAGTTTTTTGCTATTTATTTTAGGTGGTATTACAAATTTAAAAAAGCAGTGTTCTGTTTTGGGTGTCGCACTATTTTTTATTGCTAGCGGAGCTGGATCAATATTGATGGCCTTTCCTTTGTTCTATAAAGTTGGATTTGGTCTTATTGGTAGAAAAGATATTTCTGACAGTATGGATGTAATTTACGATCAATTCAGAGGAATGTTAGATGGTCTAAGAGACATTATCTTTAAAGACAAGTTAGTCAATGACTATAGTTTGTGGCAAAAAGAGACAAAGGTATACACTGAGTTGTATAAGGATTATCAAAATGATGTAAAAGAATATTATTCAGATATGAGATTAGCATCAAGAAATGTTATCAATGCAGTTAAAAGTTTTAAGAATTTACCTGAAGACCTTAAAATTCCAAGTCTACCTAGCTCAAAAGAATCCATACCAAAACTTGCTTACAAAATGCAAAAGGATATAAAACAAATGAATAAATTGGCATTACAAGTCTCAGACAATCTGTATAAGCAGAGTAAATTAGAATCAATAACGGACATAATTGTATTGAAACAAATGGAAAAGTTAGCACCTGACATGTTTCCCGAAAGTAGTGCCGTTCCTGGATTGTTAGAAATTGTTGAAGACAATAGAGAACAATACCAAAAAAAGAGAAAAAAGATGAAGGCAAAATTAAAAGAAATGATGGCCAAAACTGATCCTAAATCTGAAAAATACATACCCTATTTACATGGACGATCCAAAATTCAACATATCTTTCGATTTTTATATCCTGCCGATTTCAGTAAGAATGATGTGCTTGATCCAGTTCAAAGAGGAATGATTGAACAATTTTTGGTTGAAAAAGTAGGCCCAAATATTCCAAGTAGAGAAAAGATGATTGATTTTCCCTATAATGCCACTTTAGGTCTTGCTTTATTTATTCTTATTCTTTACCTATTAAGTTTTTTGAAAAGTCTTTTTTTAAGACCACAAGCACAACAACAAGCACAGCCAGAAATGAATGAAAGAGAAGAAATGGAAAGATTGCGTTTAGAAAATCGTCAACTTAGAAGACGAAATCAAATACTTATTCGACTACGTGAAATAGAAAGAGAAGAATTAGAACGTGAATATCCTGAAATGAGAGCCATTGGACAATAATTTTTGTTTATTTCAAACAAAAATGATTTACAAATGTTTTTCCAACTCTTGAAGTTCCTGAATCCAGAAGTGAGAGAAGTGAGTATTCTTGTAAGTATTCAATTTTTCCTCTTGAGACTTTACCTTTCTTGTTTGCTCTTCCAATTTTTGTCTTGTAAGAGAGCGAATGGACATTTGAAGGAAACTTTCATCAAACCCTCTTGACTTTAAGTCCTTGAGCAAATCTTGTTCATCACGTTGGTGAATAATCAACTTTTCATGAACCACATCTTCAATGAACTTAAGCTTCTTCTTCTCCAACTTCAATTCATTTTCGAGGAATGGAATCGTCTTCTCTTTACGAAGTTCATACAACTTGTATCTTTCCTGACAAAAGTCAACCATTGCTTGTTCAAGGTTTTCATAGTGTTTAGGAATACCTTTGCTGTCAAGCAGAACCACATTCTCACTGAGAGACTTTTTAAGCTTCAACTTTTTGATGGAAGGATTTTTACAACCACGAATGTCAATACGAGGTTGGACTTCAATCTTGTTAGATCGAACTTTCAGTGAAGTGGTTCCAGACTTGAAGTCAGTAATCACTTTTTTCTCCTTCAACTTGGATAACTTTGTCTCATAGGTCGAGAAGGAAATGTTGACTGGAAGTTCATCCACAATGACTGAACTATACTTGGTGTGGAAGGATCCTTCTGTAAACCAACCTAAAGCATCTCTGTCAATCTTGCCTTGATAGTCTTTGAAGAAGGGTCGAAGTTCGGGCAAGGTTTGGTTCAAGACCCAACTTTTCACAAATTGAATCACTTGCTTTGGGTTTCTGTTCCAAATCTTGGTGGAAAATCCAGAAGCAATTGCTTCTACACCGTTGAGGGCAAA
>Ga0105103_10000585_pt1 | contig 20667 bp, 21 predicted proteins | sample PPLLaktember2015_2_FD_79107 | JGI IMG/M metagenome (GOLD analysis project Ga0105103, IMG submission 79107) | Freshwater sediment microbial communities from Prairie Pothole Lake near Jamestown, North Dakota, USA - PPLs Lake P7 Core (6) Depth... | ecosystem: Environmental > Aquatic > Freshwater >...
TCCGCGGTGGTCGGATTCGGCGATATCACGCCATTCATCCTCTCGCTTCTGCAAGGCTCGGGGACGACGGCAACGGTCATGATCGCAGCGATCATCCTCTCGACGATGAGCAACACGATCGCAAAGGGGATCTACTTCGCTGTACTGGCGGAAGATGCCCGTCGCCTGGCGGTCCAACGGTATGCGCTGTGGGCTCTCTGTCACATCCCCTTCATCGTGTTCTGATGAGCGGAAGCGGGATTGCAGCGTTCGAACAGAAGGAGTGCGATTATGGGTGCTCGATCGTGGATGTTCACTCTGTGCTCGGCGATGGCTTTCACGTCATTGTCCTGCACGTCTCTGGTCTATCGCGAGGTGTATCCAACGCTCCTCGACGGGAAGTACGATTCCGAGTTCCCGTATAAGGGATGCTCGCAGCAACTCGAGGAGATCTCGGAGTCTGTGCGTATGCTGAATGCGATCGCCTATTACCGGAACTTCGTGTTCGCACCCGAGGCGAGGATCACGCGTGAGCAACTCGCGGAGCCATTTGTTCACGAGAACGCGGAACGAGTCGTGTTTCTCAATCGCACGTCCTCCGGCAGCGCGGCGATCGTCGCATCCAGCAGATTCAGCATCGCAATGCTGACGTGTGCCCACATCGTCGATTTCCCTGATACCGTCGTGACATACTACGCCGGGGCCGATCGACGCCCGACGCCCTATGTGCAGTCGTGTGCGGTGAAAGAGCGGGAGGAGTTCTACATCGCTGGCGTGCAGGGGATGTCGCAACTGCAAGTCCTTGCGAAGGATCGCGGAGCGGACCTCGCGATCGTGGGAAGGAAGTTCGTTCAGCCGCTGGCGGTCGAGAACCGCGCGCTCACCTATCCGCTCGGCAACGCCAAAGAACTGGAGTGGGGAGCCTTCGTCTACATATTCGGGTACCCGTCCGGACATCGGATGGTCACGAAGGCGATCGTCAGCAGTCCCAACCGCGATCGGCGTGGATCGTTCTATCTGGATTCAGGCCATCGTCGGGGATACAGCGGCGGCATTGTGCTGGCCGTGCGCGATGGTGTCCCGAATTTCGAACTGGTCGGGCTGGTGCGGGCAGCGAAGGGGAACGTCGAGTACGTAGTGACACCGTCGAGGGAAGGGGAGGGAATAGAGGCCGATCCTTCGCTGCCGTACCGCGGTGATTTCTTCGTGGAGCGCCGCACGGATGTCGAATATGGGGTAGCGGAAGCGATCTCTGCCGAAGCACTCCGGGAATTCGTCGACCAGCACCGGGAGCAACTGACAGGCGAGGGGTATGTGCTTCCATGGAAGACGGTCCAACGTGCAGAGTGACCGCGGGCATCTTTCCACACGCGAGTTCGTATACCCTATGATGGCATTCATTTCTCCGACGATGTGACAGCGAATCACGACTCCATGGCCTCCACAACATTTCGGTTCTTCCAGGATTTGATCCGCATGGTCACCGGCGAACTCACGCGCTCGGAGTTCGAACGGTTGCTCACGGACGAGACCCGCGGGATGTATGAATTCTATCTCCGTCATGCATCTTCCGTTGAATCGGAGCGGCGGCCCATTCTCCGCTATCTCAAGCTTGCCGGGCATCTCTTCCGGGCCTTTCTCTCGAAGCTCACGCCAGCGCGGCGGTTCGTGTACGCGCTCTCGCTTCTCCTGTTCCTCGTCGGCTATGGTCAGCAGTCCTTTGGTGAGATGTTCATCGCGTTCATCGCCGTCAGTTTCCTGTTGGCGATGGAGGTCGCAGAAAAGCTGTTGACGCGGGATGAACTTGCCGTCGCACGCGGCATCCAGGAGGGATTGCTTCCGTCCGAGCAGGTTGTCGTCGACGGCTACGAAGTGGCGATGCTGAGCGAAGTGGCTCGGGACGTCGGCGGGGATTTCCTCGACCTCGTTCCGCTTCCGGACAAGAGCACGATGGCCGTCGTCGGTGATGTGTCCGGCAAGGGGATCTCCTCTGCGCTCTACGCGGTGAAAGCGCAGACGGCCCTGCAGCTCTTCGCGCGGACCGCCGGCGATCCTCGGGACTTGCTGGGACGGCTCAACGGATACTTATATCAGCAGATGCGAAGGGGCTACTTCCTCACGGTCGGCATGGCCCACGTTCACCCGGACGGACGGGTCGTGTGCTGTCGCGCCGGACATCCCCCGGCGATGCTGTTCCGATCGCGGGAGCGAAAGACGCAGATGCTGGAGTCGAGGGGTGTTGCGATCGGCATGACGCATGCGAACAACGGCGTCAACGGAACGAAGGGATTTGAGGACCTTGCCGACATCGTCGAAGTGCAGTTGGAGCCCGGGGATATGCTGGTGCTCTATTCCGATGGATTGCTCGAGACGGAAGACCGCTCCGGGCGCCAATTCGGACTGGAACGGCTGACGGCGATCCTGGAGGCATTTCAGGAGGAATCGCTTCGGTCGATCAGGGATCGCCTTGTGCAATCGATGACATCATTTCGTGAGGGGACTGAGTTGAAAGATGACACGACACTCATTCTGTTACGGAGGTCGCGGTCGTAGGCTTGTAGTGCGAAGCAGTCGGGAGAATATGAAGAGGCCCCTCCGAGAGGAGAGGCCTCGATTTTGTTCCGCACTCGTTTGTGTCTTGGCGTTCTTTGGGTGCGAAGCTACATCTCGGGATCTAGTGGAACGAATGACCGCCGCGGACGTGTCCTGCGGTGACGCTTTGCCCGATCTTGAATCGCTTGGTGTTTTGTTCCTTTTGTTTGAACCGCGGATCGAGGATCGCGAGCTTCCGTTGCGTGATGCGATCCGGTTTTGACAGTTTGGGATTCGGGGTGTTCAGCTGCTTCATCCGTGCCTCCGACAATTGGTGGACGAAACCATCTGGGACCGATGCCAACGTCATACGAGTGAATGGTACATCGGGCCATTCCAAGAGTCAAGAGCCGGCGTCACAAAATCCAGTTGCGATGAGATGGAATATTTGGTATATTGATTATGATGTATCGGCGCAGAAAATGCGCCGTTTTCGTCTTAGAAACGAAGAATTGATGCTGGCGTAGCTCAGTGGTAGAGCAGCGGTTTCGTAAACCGCAGGTCGTCGGTTCAAATCCGACCGCCAGCTCCATTTGCAGTCCCTCCTTTGCCTCCCTCTCTTGCTCGTTGTCAGCCCGTTCTCGGCACGCTAGTCATTGATCCCTACCAAGTCCAGCAGAAATGCGTACTGAAACGCGGTCTCTCGATATTGCCGATACCGCCCGGATACTCCGCCATGGCCGGCTTCCATCCTCGTCTGGAGAAGCAAAAGGTTGTTGTCGGTCTTCATCGCGCGGAATTTGGCGGTCCATTTCGCCGGTTCGAAGTATTGCACCTGCGAATCGTGGAGACCGGTCGTGACGAGCATGTTCGGGTAAGCCTTCGCTTCAACGTTGTCGTACGGGGAGTACGAAAGCATGTAATCGTAGTATTCCTTCTTGTTCGGATTGCCCCACTCATCGTATTCTGAGGTCGTCAACGGGATGGTCTCGTCCAACATCGTCGTGACGACATCCACCCAAGGCACGGCGGCGATGACCCCTTTGAACAGATCGGGCCGCATGTTGACGACGGCGCCGATGAGGAGTCCCCCCGCGCTTCCCCCCAGGGCGAACATCTTGTCGGACGATGCATACTTTTCCTTTGCGAGGTATTCCGCACAGGCGATGAAATCGGTGAAGGTATTCTTCTTGTTCAGCATCTTCCCGTCTTCATACCATGCGCGGCCCAGTTCTTCACCGCCGCGGACGTGCGCGATCGCATAGACGAATCCCCGGTCAAGGAGGCTCAGTCGGGGGGAACTGAAGCTTGCGTCCATGCTGGAGCCATACGATCCGTACCCGTAGAGCAGCAGGGGATTTGTGCCGTCCTTCTTCAGTCCCTTCCGGTACACGATCGAGAGCGGGACCATCTTTCCGTCTTTCGCCGGAGCCGAGAGGCGTTCAGTCACATAGTTGTTCGAATCGAAACCGCCGAGGACTTCATCGCGCTTGAGCAGGTTCTTCTCCCGAGTCCCCACGTTGTAATCATATACTGAGTTCGGCGTCGTCATTGACGTGTAGCCGTAGCGTAGGAGAGGTGTGTCGAATTCGAGATTTGTGCTGAGATAGGCAAGATATGCGGGCTCGCCGAAATCGATGTAGTGTTCTCCTTCGGCGGACCATGGACGGATCCGCATCTGGATCAAACCCTCCTTGCGCTCGACGACGACGAGATGATCCTTGAAGATCTCGAAGCCTTCCAGCAGCACATCATCTCGATGAGGAATGACCTCGGTCCAGTTCCGCTTCGCTGTTCGCGCGACCGGAGTCTTCATCAACCGGAAGTTCTTTGCGCTGAGATTTGTCCGAATGTAGAAATGATCCTGATAATGGTCGACGGAGTATTCATGGTTTGGTTCTCGCGGTTGAAGAACCATAAATCGATCGTCCGGCTTGTCCGCATCAAGATATCGGTACTCCGTGCTGAGGGATTGGCTGGAAACGATCATCAAGAACTGCTTCGACTTGGTCTTGAAGATCCAGCAACTGAACTCGATGTTCTTCTCTTCGTACACGACCACATCGGTGGAAGGATCGGTCCCGAGACTGTGTTTGTAGATCACGTACGGCCGGAGGGAGACCGGGTCCTGCTTTGAATAGAACAAGGTCTTGTTGTCGTTTGCCCAGGCGATGTTGCCAGTGGTGGCTGGGATATCGTCTGAGAGGACCGTTCCGGTCGAGAGGTCCTTCACCCGGATCGTGTAGAATCTGCGTCCCACGGTGTCTTCCGCGAACGCATAGAGTTGTCCGTTCGAGCTGACCATGCGCGCGCCCGCCGAGTAGAATCCATGTCCGGCGGCCCGCTCGTTCCCGTTCAGCAGAATCTCTTCTTTTCCCTCGAGCGAACCTGCCTTCCGGCAATAGATCGGATATTCTTTCCCTTCCTCATACCGTGTGTAGTAGTAGAACCCGTCTTGCTTGTATGGGACGGAGATATCGGTTTGCTTGATACGGCCGACGATCTCGTCGTAGAGTTCCTTCTGCAGATCTTGCGTGTGATGCATCATCGAATCGGTGTAGGCGTTCTCAGCATTCAAGTAGGCGAGGACGTCGGGATTATCCCGTTCGCGAAGCCAGAAGTAGTTGTCGGTCCTGACGTGACCGTGCTTTTCGAGCGTCACGGGGAGGACCTTGGCGACTGGAGGCGTGGCCGTAAGACGGTCTGGTCGGCATCCAGAGATGTAAGCGGCGACTGAGCCGAGCAACAGGAACACACAAATGTATGATCGAATAATACGGCAGGGCATAGAAGTGATAGTGTTTGTCATGGTACGATCCTCTCGTTGATGCAAAAGAGTAGAGAATTGTAGGAAGAGAATCAACCGCGTTGTCACACACGCAGCCGGAATGTGACGAAGTGTATCGACTTCGAAGCGCATTTTCTTGCATCTGCAGCAATCGATCCATAATTTTGAGACGTATGTTCTCGATCAGTCCCTCCATAACGCCGCTGGTCCTCTCGTTCCTGGTCTTCTATCCATGGCTGCTTGCCATCGGAGTCTGGCAACTTGGAACGCGCTTGACGAAGGGCCGCACAGAGACCCAGGTCAATGTGCGGACCATTCAGGTAGGGGCGTCCGACGCGGCACCCTGGACGATGGTCGACCCAGCGTCGCTTCACGAGGCACAATCTGCTCCCCTTGCGGATGAGGCTGGGCGCTTCACCTTTCCCGCATCCGTCGCGCTCCCGTCCGTTCCCGACCGGGGGGCGATGCTTCCAGATTCTCCTGCCGGTTCTCCCTCGGCGCCTCGCGCGCCTCCTGCGATCTCCTGACAACGCACAACCCAATTTCCTCGTGTGAGGCGGCGGCTTTCCGCTCCCTGTCGCACGCGGATTCCATTGTGTTTCCAGGAGAAACTCATGTTCGGAGCTTTTCTTCTGCTGGCATCGCTTTTAGGCGCCCCGGCAGAATTGGGCACGCTCCGCGGCCAAGTCCTCTTCGAAGACGAACAACGCCCCGCCGTGGGTGCATCGGTCGTTCTGCTCGGCACGCAGATCGGCAGCACCGTTGCGGCGAATGGTGAATTCACCATTCCCGGTATCCCCGAGGGGAGCTACGATGTTCGGATTTCGTACGTCGGCTATCGTCGCGAAGACGTGCGCAATATCGTCATTCAATCTGCGGCGGTCACCGAACTGAATATCGTGTTGAGGCCATCTCCGTTCAACCTTGACGCGGTCGTCGTGACCGGAACGCTGAACAAACACATTCTCAAGGATGCTCCTGTTCTGACCGAGGTCATCGGCGCGCGCGAGCTTTCCGTCATCGGCAGCAAGAACTTGACGGAAGTACTCGCCGCCCAGACTGGCATCGAAGTGGGAACAGGCATCGGCCAGACGCAAAACGCATCGCTGCATGGCCTGAACGACAATCACGTCCTCGTTCTGGTCGACGGCGAGCGGGTGTCGGGCAAGGTCGATGGAGCGATCGATCTCGGCCAGGTCCCCATCTCGATGGTGGATCGGATCGAGGTGGTCAAGGGTCCGCTCTCCTCCATCTACGGTTCGGATGCGTTAGGCGGAGTCGTGAACATCCTCACGAAGAATCCCCAAGGATCCGAAGTGGCGTTTTCCGGGACCTTCGGCTCGCTCGAACGCACGGACCTGAATCTGTCGGGTTCGCACGTCCTGAGGAGCGTGTTCGGTCCGGACGGGGACGTTCGGGCCATCGCCAACATCTCCTTCAACCGGTTCGGCGGTGTGGACTATCTGAAGGCGGACAACTTCATGGAGATGCCGGGTTCAGACCGGTTGAACTTGAACCTGAAGGTTAACGGTCAGATCACGCCGCACTTCTCTCTCGATGCGAAAGCGGATCATTATCGCGACGAGCTCGAATGGCTCGCGGGAGATATCGGCATCACGTTCCTTCGCGACTTTGCGCGGAACGAGAAGCTGACATTGACCGGCATCGGCACGTACGTCTTCTCCGATGCGCTGTCGCTGAAGCTCTCGGCGAACAAATCGCAAAACGACCGCCGTTCGTGGGAAACCACCGGGGCGGGGTACCTGACCCGGGATAGCTACGGACGCGAAGTAGTGCAGTCCTATCGTCTGCAGGGAACGCTGATCCCGTATGCCCGGAGCATCCTCACGGTGGGAGCGGAATACAGCGACGAAACGATGAACTCCTCCCGTTTCTCCGGTGGTGTTCGCTCGGTCTCGAACAAAGTGCTCTATGCAGAGGACGAATGGAACCTCGGCGTCGGTACGCTTGCGATCGGAGGTCGGTATAGCGTGAATTCGTCGTTCGGCGCCGTGTTCGCGCCGCGGATCAGCGCGGTCGTTCCGGTCACGGAACACACCTCACTGCGCGCCTCATACGGACGCGGATATCGTGAGCCAAGCCTGCTCGAACTCCATATCGACTTCGACCACAGCTCCGTCGGGTACATCCTGAAGGGGAATCCCGACCTGCAAGCGGAAGACTCGCACGGGTTCACGCTCAGCGCCCAGTACAACCGCGAGGATCTCGTCTGGTTCCGCATCACCTACTTCCTGAATACGCTCCGGAATCTGATCGACTACTATGCCGTCCAGAATTCGACCGCGGGAAGTGCAGCGATCCTGTCGTACCGGAATGTCGATCGCGCAGTCACGGAGGGTGTGGATGTGGATGTGGATCTGGAACCCGTCGAAGGAGCGTTGATGTCGCTCGGCTACAGTCACGTTCGGGCGGTGGACGGGAACGGATATCTGCTGCCGTTTCGGACGCCGAACTCGCTGAACCTGAAGCTGAACGGCCGCCTCCCGGTCCTGGATGCAACGATCGACCTCCGCATGCGCTGGTTCGATCGGAAGCCGATCAACGACGATCAAGTCAACCGGGGGATCTACTCGGACGGGGAGGCTCCGCAATACTCCTATGTGCCCGCATACCAGGTGTCGGACGTTCGGGTCTCGGCGCGTCCGATGGATCGTGTCGAACTCTTCGCAGGAGTGAACAACCTGTTCGATACGGTCCGCTATCCCTTCGGGCAGATCAAACCGCGCCAGTTGTATGGCGGGTTGAACGTCACAATTCGATAATCGATGAAGAAGAAAGGAATACTCGTTATGAAGCACCGCATGATGCCCGTTGCACTCCTTGCGCTCTCCTTCGTTCTTGTGAGCTGCAAGAAGGAAGAAAGCAATCCCATCGCTCCCCAGGAAAATGTTGTCCGGTTCACGACGGCCGAAAACGTGAAGACGTTGCCGACCTATTACAGCTTTGATACCGGTGCCGTCACCGATTCCGTCGGCGCATGGGATGTCAAGTTGACGTTCACCTATATGAACGTCGATCCGTCCATGCCGGCGATCAAGTATCCGTTCGTCGGGTTGAACAGAACGCGGAATGTTCTCGCGAAGATGATCGACAGCACGGAGTTCGGCGCCCTGGATGGACGTACGATGGCCGGGCTCCTCGCCGACGGCGATACCACCGCCGTGATCGGCGTGAACTGCCTGAACTACGAAAGTGGCACACACCGCCTGACACCGTACGCGAACCGGAATTTTGTGCTGCAAACGGGGAGCAGCACGCGTGTGAAGTTCAAGATGGTTGGCTACTACAATGAAGCAGGAACGTCTGGGTACATGACGATCGACTATGTGAAGTACTAGTACCGGTTCCAGAAAGTCATCTTGTGGTTTCAAAGAGCGTCAGTCTGAGCCTGTCGAAGACTGACGCTTTATACTTGGTCATGCTTCGACAAGCTCAGCATGACAGTTCTGCATAATACAAGGCGATTTATTGGTTTCGGCACTAGACTTCGATCCCAGACAGGTCGAATGATCCACGCCGATCCCCGCGCCATAGATCGCATGGCTTGCGGGGATTGGCATTTCGACCGCGCGTGACCCCCTTTTAACTTTTCCGTATATTATCATTCATTCCTTTCCGTCATCTTTGCCGGGATCGTACCATGAACTCATCCGTTCGTCTCGTCGGATTCATCGTCCTCTTTCTTCCGGTTCTGCTCCTCGGACAATCTGACTCATGTTCTTCGGGGACCTCATTCACGATCGGGGCTGGAGAATCCGGCATTTCGTTCGGCAATGCTCCGCGACACAATGGACTTCGATTCAACTGGAGCGATTGCTGTCTCGAGGAGATCAATGGGGTCAACATCTCCCTCTGGAAGCCGGGAGAACCGGTCACTGGATCGATCAATGGGATCGCCCTTGGAGTTGTCGGTCCGGCTGCCGGGTCGATCAATGGAATCGGTCTCGGTCTCGGGGGCGTGATCGGCAAAGGGTCGCTCAGCGGTCTGATGCTCGGCGGACTCGGCATCGTGACATCGGGTGACCTGACCGGTATCGCGATCGGCGGTCTGGGATGTGTGAGCGAAGGCGCCATGACGGGATTCTCATTCGGATCGCTCGGGTTGGTGGGGAAAAGGGGATTGACTGGAATCAATGTTGGTGGACTTGGCGCTGTCTCCGACGGCGGGATCTATGGAGTGAATATTGGCGGACTTGGTCTCGTGGGAAAAGAAGGGCTCATCGGGATGAACTTCGGCGGTCTTGGGGCTGTCAGCGGTGGAGAGGTCATCGGATTGAGTATTGGAGGCCTGGCACTCGTCGGTCAGCAGGGAATCCACGGATTGAACTTCGGCGGATTGGCGGTTGTGTCGGCGGGGAGTATCGATTTCCTGACCGTGGCCGGTTTGGCGGTCGTCGCCAAGGACGGGCTTACCGGAGGGACGCTGTCAGGAATCGCCATCGTTTCGGAAATGGATATCGTTGGGCTCAACCTGACCTTGGGAGAACTGCGAAGCGAAGCATCCGTTGTCGGGATTGGCTTTGGCGGCTATCGTGTGAAGGCCGATCGTGCGACGGGTTTGCATGTGAGTATCGCTCGCGCCGAGGTGCAGTGCATGGAAGGAGTTCTTGTAGGCGCGTACACGCGGGTATCGGAACGGCAGGAAGGATTGTCCATCGGGATCTACAATCATGCGACGGAGCTCTTTGGTGTCCAGCTCGGATTGATCAACATCGCAGACAACAACCCTTCGTGGCTGAGAATCCTGCCGCTCATCAACGCGCATTTCTGAGAGGGTGCCTCCTCCTGATCTCTATTATCCCTCTCAGCCGATAAGAAAAGCCAGTGTCGTTGATCGAGATCTTCATCGTCGCCTTGGGCCTCTCCGCAGATGCCTTTGCGGTTTCGATCGCAGCCGGTTCGTCCGGCCACGCCGATGCCCATCGTCCCGCCTTGCGTCTGGCGTTCCATCTTGGCCTGTTCCAGTTTCTCATGCCGGTCGCAGGATGGTACCTCGGGATGGGTCTGGAACAACTGATCCAGGCGATCGACCATTGGATCGCATTCGGGCTTCTTGCCGTCGTCGGCGGTCGAATGATCCTGGCTGCATTCTCCGCTGGGGGAACGACCGTTCAGACCGATCCGACGAAGGGGATGTCGCTCGTCATGCTTTCCCTTGCGACGAGTGTCGACGCATTTGCCGTCGGCATGAGCCTCGCCTTATTTCGCGTCGAGGTGTGGCAGCCGGGGATCATTATCGGTCTGGTGACCGCAAGTTTGTCGTTTGTGGGAGTCCGTCTCGGCGGACGGATCAAGAACAGCGTCGGCCGATCGATGGAGATCATCGGCGGACTGGTGCTGATCGCCATTGGTGTACGAATTCTCTATGAGCATATGAGCCTCTGATGCCGGACGGAAGAAATGTTATCATCATCGGCGCGGGACCCGCTGGTCTGGCCTGCGCTATCGCGTTGAAGAAGTTCGGGATCCGCACGACCGTCCTCGACAAAGGAACGGTGGCTGATGCCATTCGGCGATTTCCATGGCACATGACATTCTTCTCGACAGCCGACTTGCTGGAGATCGGCGATGTACCGTTCCTGAGCGCGGGATTCCGGCCCACCCGCATCGAAGTCCTGCGGTACTATCAGAAGGTTGCGCACTTCTTCGATCTCTCCATCCAAACACACTGCGCAGTCCGATCGATTCAGCGCACAGCGGAAGGATTTGCCGTCGAGACAGAGTCCGGTGTGCTCCCTGCAACGCATGTCGTCGTCGCGACCGGATATTACGATTCACCCAATCCCTTCGTGGTGCCGGGGGCCGAGCTTCCTAAGGTCCATCGCACGTACACCGAACCGTTTTCCTACGCCGGCAAGAAGATCGCCATCGTCGGTGGTCGGAATTCTGCCGTCGAGATGGCGCTTGAATTGTATCGTCATGGGATCGATGTGACGCTCATCCATCGACGGACCCAACTGTCGGATGGTGTGAAATATTGGCTTCTCCCGGACATCCTGAACCGCATCAAAGCCGGGGAAATCAAGGCGTTCTTTGAGACGGAGGTGGCTGAGGTTAAACCGCGCTCGCTCGTGCTGAAGGGGAACCAAGCTGGAGAAGTTCTGAATGATGACCTTTTCGTCATGATCGGGTATGCCCCTCAGAACGACCTGCTAGATGCGCTTGGCATCGAGACCGACCCGGAAACGGCCATACCAAGGCATGATCCGGAGACGTTCGAAACCAACATGCAGAAACTCTATATCGCTGGCTCGATCGTTGCGGGACGCTACAACAACAAGATCTTCATCGAGAATGGGCGGCTCCATGGGGAGGTTATTGCGGGCAACATCGCGAGAAAGTAATTGATTGTACCCTCATTTTTTGGTATTTTTTTACGCTTTTTGAAAGGAAATCCATGAGCGAAGGCATTATTGTCCAGGTCATCGGTCCGGTCGTCGACATCGACTTCTCAGGAGGGAAGCTCCCGGAGATCATGAACGCGGTCAAGATTCCGCGCAAGAATGTCGAAGGTGTGGAAGAAGAACTCATTTGCGAAGTGCAACAGCAGCTTGGCGAAGACCGGGTGCGCACGGTCGCAATGGATTCGACCGACGGACTGGTTCGTGGGATGAAAGCGATCGATACCGGCGGACCGATCACTGTTCCCGTTGGTCCAGAGGTGCTCGGACGACTGATCAACGTCATCGGGAAGGGGATCGACGGCCTTCCGGCGATCGCTTCGAAGCGTTCCTATCCGATCCACCGTCCGTCACCGAGCTTCGATCAACTCACGACGAAGAAAGAGATCCTCGAGACGGGCATCAAGGTCATTGACCTCCTTGAACCGTACACGAAAGGCGGAAAGACCGGACTTTTCGGCGGCGCAGGCGTCGGCAAGACGGTCATCATTCAGGAATTGATCCACAACATTGCGACGCACCACGGCGGCTATTCCGTTTTCGGCGGCGTTGGCGAACGGACGCGCGAGGGGAACGACCTCTGGCTCGAAATGAAGGAGTCGGGCGTTCTCAGCAAGACGGCCCTCGTGTTCGGACAGATGAACGAGCCTCCGGGCGCACGTCAACGCGTTGGATTGACGGCGCTGACCATGGCAGAATACTTCCGCGATGAAGAAGGGAAGGACGTCCTCCTCTTCATCGACAACATCTTTCGCTTTGTTCAAGCGGGCTCGGAGGTTTCGGCATTGCTCGGCCGCATGCCCTCCGCGGTCGGCTATCAACCGACGCTTGCGACGGAGATGGGTGAACTCCAGGAACGCATCACTTCGACGAAGAAGGGCTCCATCACCTCGGTCCAAGCCATTTACGTCCCCGCAGACGACCTGACCGATCCCGCGCCGGCCACCACATTCAGTCACCTCGATGCGACGACGGTGTTGAGCCGTCAGATCGCGGAGAAGGGAATCTACCCAGCGGTCGATCCGCTCGATTCGACGTCTCGCATCCTTGCGCCGGATATCGTCGGCGAGGAACACTATGCGGTCGCCAAACGCGTAAAAGAGATCCTCCAGGCGTACAAGGATCTTCAGGACATCATCAACATCCTCGGAATGGACGAGCTGTCCGAAGAGGATAAGCTCACGGTCGCGCGTGCGCGCCGTATCGAAAAATTCCTCTCGCAGCCGTTCAATGTTGCCGAACAGTTCACCGGAACCCCGGGCCGTTATGTGAAGCTCGAAGACACGATCCGAGGATTCAAGGGCATCGTCGAAGGTGAGTACGATCATCTCCCCGAAATGGCGTTCATGATGGTCGGGACGATCGAAGAGGCCGTCGAGAAAGCCAAGAAACTGCAGGCCGGCTAACCCCATGTCCGAGAAACAATTTCATCTGGAGATCGTGACGCCGCGACGCGTCGTGTTCAAGGGAGAGGTCGAGAGCTTCTCCGCACCGGGCGTCGTCGGCGGATTCCAGGTACTCCACAGTCACGCGCCTCTGCTTTCTGCACTGACGGTCGGCGAAGTGCGACTTCGGAACACCAACGGTGAGGAGTTCCGCTATGCCACGAGCGGAGGATTCGTCGAGGTCCGGGACAACAACGTGATCGTTCTGGCGGATACGGCGGAGCGGACGGACGAAATCGACGTCTCGCGGGCGGAAGCGGCGCGCGATCGCGCGGCGCAGCGGCTTGCGGAGCGGGAAAAGGAAACCGATTTCGAGCGGGCGCGGCTCGCTCTGCACCGGGCGTTGAACCGGCTCAAGATCGCGGGTCGCGATTGACCTTCAGCCCGCCGGGACCTCCCCCGCGGGCTTCTTCTTCTACTCTCACATTCGAGCACGCCAACCGCACTTCGACATGCGGACTACCACTCCCTTCGTTTGGCTCCGGGCAAGCACGCGCCCCACGATCGCAGAGATCGACATCTCGGCGATCCGGCAGAATCTGCGAGGCGTTCGCAAGCGGGTCGGACCCGATGTGCGCATCATGGCTGTGGTCAAGGCCAATGCATACGGTCACGGCATGACCGGCGTTTCGACGGCGCTGGAAGCAGCCGATGCGGATGCGTTCGGCGTCGCATTCCCTGAAGAAGGTGCCGAGCTCCGGAACGCGGGCATCCGATCTTCGATCCATGTGTTCACGCTCCCCGCACCGACGCAGCTCCCGTTGTTCATTCATCACGATCTCGAAGCCACGGTCGCCACGGTACGCGACGTTTCCTTGTTGCAACGGGAAGCGGAGCGGCTCGGCAAGCGGGTTCGCGTCCACATCAAGATCGATACGGGGATGCATCGGATCGGTGCACGCCTGGCGGAACTCCCATCGCTCCTGAAAGCCCTTGGACGGAGCCGGCGCATTGAGGTTAAGGGGGTGTTCACGCACTTCGCGACCGCGGATGAACGGGACAAATCGTTTCAGCGGCTCCAGCTTCGGCGGTTCGAGGACGCGCTGGAATCGCTCTGGAAGCAGGGCCTCGTCCCGGAGGATGTGCATTGCGCGAACAGCGCCACAATTCTCGATCTTCCCGAAGCCGCCTTTACGATGGTCCGCCCCGGCATCATGATGTATGGCTACTACCCTTCGGCGGAAACGAGCGAATCGGTTTCGCTCAAGCCAGCGATGGCGCTCAAGTCCCGCGTGGCAATGGTGAAGACCATCGAGCGAGGCGCAAGTGTCAGCTATGGCCGGCGTTACATTGCGAAGAAGCGCACACGCATCGCAACGGTTCCAGTTGGCTATGCCGACGGGTACTCGCGCCTGCTAACAAACCGGGCATCGGTGCTGATCGGCGGTAGGAAGCGCCCGATTGCTGGCACGATCTGCATGGATCAAGTAATGGTCGACATCGGAACGGACGATGTGCGTCCGGGAGACGAAGTGGTTGTGATGGGACGACAGTCGAACGAGACGATCACCGCGGCGGAGATCGCGCGAACGCTTGGGACGATCCCGTATGAGGTAACCTGTGCAGTGACGGCACGAGTTCCACGAATCTATAAGGGCCTATGAACCGCGCACAAGAGCACTTGGTCACGTTGTTGGGCAATATGCCTGTCGAAGAGTTGCCGAGCGACAAGCAGCGCACGACGTTCGAACGCATCAAGGAGCGGCTCACAGCCGCCGAGAATGTGAATGCCGAGCTACGCAGGCTGTTTCGCGTCAAAGGATTCGGCGAGGCAGCGCTGGGCATGCTTTGGGTCGTCGACCAGGTGAACCGTGACAAGGAGGTCGAAGACGAGAGCGTCTATGTGATCGCGCGAATGCGTAAAGCGCTCTCTTCCGTCGACGGGCTGACGAGCGGCGAACCGGTCCCGCCACCGCTTCCGCCCGCCCCCCCCGATTCGCGCCTCTTCGGTGAGCCGACACCCGCCGTGACCATCCAGAGCATACCGACAGAGGAAGCTCAGACGGTTCCCGCGCTCGACGCATTCGGGCTGCCTCCCGTTCCTGATGCGTCGGCACCGGAACCTGTCTCGTCAGCACCGGCGGAACCCGAGGTTCCGTTCGGTCAACAGGAGGGACTCGACGTTTCCCCCGAACCTCCGCCACCAGCACCACTGCCCGCTTCCTCCGGCGAAGATGCTGAGACGTCCGCGAGTCCAGAATCGGTGTTCGGCCGCGTCCTCGAGCGGTTCCTTGAGGCACTGCAGGTTGGTTCCGACGATCGTCTTCCGCTGCTACGTACGCTCGTGGAAAAATGCGATGTGGTCGGTGGTATTCGCGACGGGGGAGAGGAACTGCGGCAGTACACGGCGCTTCTGAAGGAGTTCCTCGTCTTCATCGAGGGCCAGCAGCTGCTTGATGATGTGCGCGTGATGAACGCTATCTCCAATGTCGAGGCCCCCTTTCGTGATTGGCTGAATGCGAATTCTGGAGATCGAGGCGGCACACTGGGATCAGCGATCGAATTTCTGAGCAATGCGAAAGCGATGTTTGAATGAATGAACAGCAGAAGCTTCCGGTGTATGTCGTCGTAATGGCGGGGGGCGTTGGTTCCCGATTCTGGCCGAAGAGCCGGGAGGGGACGCCCAAGCAGTTCCTGGAGATCGTCGGCTCCGGAACGATGATCCAGAATACGGTTGAACGGATCCAGGGACTCGTTCCCCCGTCGCAGATCGTGGTCGTGACGAATGAACGTCACAAGGACTTGGTGCTCAAGCAACTCCCGACGATCCCGGCGGAGAATATCCTCGCCGAACCGGTTGGACGCAACACTGCACCGTGCATCGGACTCGCGGCCGAATGGATCAACCAGCGTGCTCCGGAGAGTGTCATGATCGTCCTCCCGGCCGATCACTTGATCAGAAACCAGGAGGAGTTCTTGCGGGTGTTGGATCGCGGTGTTCGCGTCGCGACTGAGAACGACGCGCTCGTCACGATCGGCATCCATCCCACTCATCCTGAGACCGGCTACGGATACATTCAGTTTGACGACACCACGGAGGGCAATCCCTATCACGGGGATGGGGTGTCTCGCGTTCGTGCGTTCGCCGAGAAGCCGAACCTGGAGACCGCCGTTCAATTCATTAAGAGCGGAGATTTTGTTTGGAACAGCGGCATGTTTATTTGGAGAACGGCCGTGATCCTGCAGGCGATCGCAACGTATCTCCCCGATCTCCATACGCAATTGCTGAACGTGGTCCCGACGATCGGCACACCGGAATTCCCGAAAGCCGTCGAACTCGCCTACGGTGTCATTCGCAGTATCTCCATCGATTACGGCGTGATGGAAAAGGCAGAACAAGTGTTCGTCGTGCGCGGCGACTTCGGCTGGAGCGATGTCGGCTCCTGGGACGAGGTCGTGCGCCTGACGCCCGGGGACGATGAGGGAAACGCCTTCCGGGGACTCGTGGTCGCGAAGGATGCACGAGGCAACTACATCGATGCCGGGGACAAGGTGATCGCCGCGATCGGCGTCGATGATCTGGTCATTGTCTCCTCCGGAAATGCGGTCCTCATCTGCCGGAAAGGACGCTCGCAGGATGTGAAGGAGATCGTCGACTACCTCCGGCGCAAACAGATGAATGATCTGCTCTGACCGATTCCTCTCATCCTTCGCGTTCGTCTCGCTCGCAGTTCTGATGTTCGGCTGTGCGAGTTCCCCTCGGTTCACGCGCGGCAATGACACGCAACGCCCGTCAGCGTCTTCCCCTCGTTCCGCTTCCACGGTCGCCCCTTCGAACGGCAACGCGCTGTTGACCCTTGAAGGCGTTGCCTCGTTCTATGCCCATGACTTCCATGGACGGAAGACATCGAACGGTGAGACGTACGACATGCATGGACTCACCGCCGCCCACCGCACTTTCCCATTCGGCACCCGGATCATGGTGACGAACCTCGCCAATGGTCGAACAACCGTTGTCCGTGTGAATGACCGAGGTCCGTTCCACATTGACCGCATCATCGACCTGTCGCTCGGCGCGGCACGCGAATTGGGGTTTGAGAAGGAAGGAACTGCGAAGGTCAAACTCGAAGTGATCGAATGGAGAGAGGGGAAATGAGGAACACAATTACGATTGTTGATTGTCGAATGGTGATTGTGGGTTGGAGATTGTTGGACAAGCTTCAGCTTGTCTCCCCAGACACGCATGAAAATCCGAATTCACGTTAAGCCCCGCTCTTCCCGCGAAGGAGTCGATGCAAATCCAGACGGCTCGTTTGTGGTCCGCGTGAACGCACCACCGGTCGAGGGGAAGGCGAATGAACGCGTGGTCGAATTGCTCGCGGACCATTTCCGCGTGCCGAAGCGCAATGTCCGCATCGCCGTCGGGACACGCGGACGAACAAAGATTGTGGAGGTCGTGTGATATGAGATCACCTGTTTTGATCCTGAGCCTCTTATTCCTGACCGGTTGTGCAGCCGGTCCTTTTGTTGAACGGTCATCCGTCCCCCTCGCTCCGGGTGTGACATACACGCATTATCGGTCGACCGACACGAATGAGATTCACGTTGTTGCCGTGGACCTGGGGGCGAAGGGGATTCGTCTCGAAGCAGGCCGTGCAAGAGGCCTCGTCCGAACATCGTCGATCGCGCAAGATGCCTCACGTCCTGAAGCGCCGGTCCTCGCGGCGGTGAATGCCGACTTCTTCAGCTTTTCGTCCGGATGGCCGGTTGGGATCCAGGTCCATGACGGTGAGATCTGGACGGCCCTCGAAACAAGGCGTTCGCATCTGCTGATCGACGAGGCTGGCGATGCGCGGATCGAACGGATCACGCTCGACGGATCCGCATCCGTTGAGAACGGCGTTGAGTGGACCATCGATGCGGTGAACCAGCCCGTGCCCAGGCATGGAACCACGATCTACTCGTCCCGATGGTACGACTCCACCGCCGGATTCGGGATTCGGCTTCGGACGATCGACCCATCATTCCGGGTTGGCGCTCCGTTCAGAGCCGTTGCAGATTCTATCGGTCCCTTCATGAAGGAAGCGCTTGAATCGGATGAAGTGCTGCTCATTGTCGGGGAACGGTCAATAGATTCTCTGAGCGGGACGATTCCCTCAAAAGGAGACACCCTTACGTTCCGGCTTGCTCTCTCCCCGCATTCGCCAGGCATTCGCGAGGTGCTGGGAGGGGCGGGGCGGTTGCTCCGCTCGGGGAATCCGGTGTTTGGCGAGAATATCGAGGCGGAGAGGCTCCGGGAGGACTTCATGACGAGGAGGCATCCTCGGACGTTTATTGGCATCAGTGATGAAGGAAGGAGGCTGTTCCTGTGTGTGGTCGATGGCAGGCAGAAGTCGAGCGTTGGGATGACGTTCCCTGAGATGACCACATTTCTGCAGCATCTTGGAGCCTATGAAGGATTCAATTTCGACGGGGGAGGATCGTCTGCCATGGTTGCAAATGGCCGAATTGTGAATTCCCCATCTGACAGGATAGGAGAGCGTCCAGTGGCGAATGCACTCCTTATTCGCCGGATTCCCTGACAAAATAGCATACCGTTGTGACATAGCGCCGTTTCTTCAACTGCTTCGGGAATCTTTTTCCCTAACCCTTGGTTTTACATACAGCTGTGCCTATGAGTCATACGGGGACGACCCCTTGAAATTGTCAGGGTTTTTCCGTATGTTTCTCCATAGCAAACTGAGCGGCGTTTGAGTCATGTCCGCTCAATGTTGAACCAGTGAAAGGGAAAGCATGAAGAAGGCCAGGGAGGCACCCGACCTACGCAATGGTCTGACATATGGGGCTTTCATCGTACTTGTTTCCTTCCAGTTGATTCTGCAGGGTTGTTCTCAGCCCATTGCAGGTACATCATTCCTTCAGAGAGCCGAACGATATCAATCTCCGGACACGGCTCTCCCCACTCGTACCGTCCCGTCAACTCCTAAATACAGATTCGCGGGCGCGATCGCTCAATACGGTCCCCTCGTGCGGAAGTATGCTGATCAATTTGAGATGGACTGGACCCTTGTTCTCGCAGTCATGAAGCAAGAATCCAAGTTCGACCATGAGGCTGTCAGCCACAAAGGAGCATATGGTTTGATGCAAATCATGCCAATGACGCAGGCGGAACTGACAGAACGTCTGGGCATTTTGGAAACGCAATCGCCGAAGAACAACATCAAGGCTGGCGTCTACCATCTCCGGTGGCTCTATGATGCGTTTCCTGAGTCTGATCATGCCGACAGGATTCGGCTCACACTTGCAGCGTACAATGGGGGGATTGGTCGAGTTCGGGATGCCCAACGGATCGCCGCCTATCTGGGGAACGACCCGAATCGGTGGCCTGCCGTACGAGATGCGCTCTCCCTCATGACTCGGAACAAGTACACACTCCATGAAGGCGTTTGGGAAGAGGGGAGGCCGTCGTCAGGATATTTCCGGAATTGGCGGGAAACCACGAATTACGTGGATGCAGTCATGGGGTACTTCGAGGAATACACGGTCGCGTTGCGGTAAAATAATCCTTTGCATCTTGAGTTCTCAGTCAATAACTTAGGACACTTTCATCCAAGCAGGATGAACGGAAATCCGCCTGAATTTTCACAGTTCCATCACACACCTAACAATTTTAACAGGAGTCATTGTATGAAGCGTTTCTTCGGTGTTCTCGCGTTGGTTGTGTTCGTCATGGCGTTGGGGAACGCCCAGCAGATCGGTCTGAAAGCGGTCGGTGGTGGTGCCGGCCTTGCGCTCTTCAGCGTGGATGCTGGAACCTCCTCTGAATCCTTGACCGGCTTCGCCATTGGCGGTGTTGCGAACCTCGGTGAACTCACGCCTGGCCTGTCACTATACCCGGCTGTTACCTACGCGACCGGTTCCAAGTCGATCGGCGGTGGCGATTGGTCGGTGAGCGATTTTGCGATCGATGCGAATGTGAAGTATGCCTTCAAAGGCGCAGGCTTCACCCCGTATGTTGGCGGTGGCATCGGCTTGAACTTCGTCAGCACAACTTTTTCCTACCCCGGCTTTGACACGGGTTTCGGCGTGGTCGGCGGCGGAGAGGTGACGGGTTCGGATACGAAGATCGGATTCAACGTTCTTGCCGGCGGAGAATTCAAGGTCAGCAACATGGATGCGTATGTGCAAGCTGGCTATCACCTTATCTCCGACGTGAATCACTTCCGCTTCACCGTTGGCGTTCTGTTCCCGATGAACTAAGCATTCACACGGCAACGTGGGACAAAGGGAGCCGGCGAAGTGCCTGGCTCCCTTTTTCTTTTCGTTGTGGTTTCGCCCCTTCCTTGCACAGCCCCTCATTTCTTCGTACGTTTAGGTATGAACGACCTCGCGAAGCTCGAAGGCAAACCCCGCTGTCATTGCGGGGTCTTTGGCATCTACGGCCATCCGGAAGCGTCTGTCATGACCTTCTACGGCCTTCATGCATTGCAGCATCGGGGGCAGGAAGCGGCGGGGATCGTCTCCAGCGAGTGGCTGCCCGAGAAGAAGCGGTTTCGGTTCA
>Ga0105103_10000586_pt1 | contig 20652 bp, 17 predicted proteins | sample PPLLaktember2015_2_FD_79107 | JGI IMG/M metagenome (GOLD analysis project Ga0105103, IMG submission 79107) | Freshwater sediment microbial communities from Prairie Pothole Lake near Jamestown, North Dakota, USA - PPLs Lake P7 Core (6) Depth... | ecosystem: Environmental > Aquatic > Freshwater >...
CGCGTCGTAGGCGCAGCCGGTGAATCCGGGTCGCAGGGGTCCGCGGACGGCGGGCTCGTACTCCGCCGGGAGCGCGTCCGGCCACTCGAGCGTGACGTGGTGCGCCAGCAGCTGGCGGTACTCCGGTCGATCGCTGACGATGAGGACCTTGAGCGTCAACGCGTGTCCCGACCCAGCCGCTCAGGGCGACCCGACGACCCTGAGGGCGCCACGCCCGGGACCGGAGGAATTGCGCTGCGCCTTCGCCTGGTCGGAGCGCTCGGCCTGCAGGCGGGCGAGGTACTCCGGGGTCACGTCGCTGGTCACGTAGTCGCCCGAGAAGCAGGAGGTGTCGAACTCGGTCACCTCCGAATCGTGGTGCCGCACGGCGCGGACGAGATCGGGAAGGTCCTGGTAGATCAGCCAGTCCGCGCCGATGATCCGGGCGACCTCCTCCTCGGTCCGCCCTGCCGCGACGAGCTCGGAGGCGGCCGGCATGTCGATCCCGTAGACGTTCGGGTAGCGCACCGGCGGCGCGGCCGACGCGAAATACACGCTGCGCGCCCCGGCCTCCCGCGCCACATCGATGATCTGCGCGGACGTCGTCCCGCGCACGATCGAGTCGTCCACCAGCAGCACGTTCTTGCCGCGGAACTCGAGGTCGATGGGGTTGAGCTTGCTGCGCACGGACTTCGCGCGCAGCTCCTGGCCCGGCATGATGAACGTGCGCCCGATGTAGCGGTTCTTGATGAAACCCTCGCGGTACTTCACGCCGAGGCGCTGCGCGACCTGCAGCGCACTGGTGCGGCTCGTGTCGGGAATGGGGATCACGACGTCGATGTCGTGGCCCGGTCTCTCGCGCCGGATCTTCTCGGCCAGCAGCTCGCCCATGCGCAGCCGCGCCTTGTAAACGGAGATGTTGTCGATGATCGAGTCCGGGCGCGCGAAGTACACGTACTCGAATATGCACGGCCTGTGACGCGCGTCCTCCGCGCACTGCTCGCTGTGCAGCCGCCCCTGCTCGTCGATGAACACGGCCTCGCCCGGGCCGACGTCCCGCAGCAGTTCGTAGCCGGCCTGGTCCAGCGCCACGCTCTCAGAGGCGAGCATGTGCTCGCGGCCGCGCGGAGTCTCGCGGGTGCCGATCACGAGCGGACGAATGCCGTTCGGGTCGCGGAAGCCGATCACGCCGTGGCCGAGCACCATGGCCACCACGGCGTAGCCGCCGCGCACGCGCCGGTAGACCGCCCGCACCGCGGCGAAGATGTCGGCGACGGTGGCACGCTGGTCGCCGACGCGCTGCAGCTCGCTCGCGAGCACGTTGAGCAGGACCTCGGAGTCCGAGGACGTATTGAGGTGACGGCGGTCCTCCCGGATCAGCACATCCGCTAGCTGGGTGGCATTGGTGAGGTTGCCGTTGTGAGCAAGGCAGATGCCGTAGGGCGAGTTGACGTAGAAGGGCTGCGCCTCCGCCGAGCTGTCGCAGCCTGCGGTCGGATAGCGGACGTGGCCGATGCCGACGTTGCCCTTGAGCTGGAGCATGTGGCGCTGCTGGAAAACGTCCCGAACCAGGCCGTTGTCCTTGCGCAGGAAGATCTCGCCTTCGACGGCGGTCATGATGCCCGCGGCGTCCTGCCCGCGGTGCTGCAGCACCGTCAGCGCATCGTAGAGCTGCTGATTGGCGGGACTGAAGCCGACGATGCCGACGATGCCGCACATGGCCTGAGCCTCACTCTGCCGATGGGTATTCCGTCACGTACTTGCGCCCGGTCTCCACGTAACCGCGGAGCACGGTAGCCATCTCCTCGCCGAGAGGCAGGAGCTTCGATTCGCGCCACCACGGTTCCACGCCGAGCTCGGCCGCCTGGCCGAGCATCACGGCGAAGCCCACGATCACCGCGCCCCTCACCAGGCCGAACAGCCCGCCCAGGAAGCGGTCGACGCCGAGCGTCAGGCCCGAGCGCTGCACGAGGTAGCTCAGCAGGGCCCCGAGCAGCCAGCCCGCGGCGACCACCGCGATGAGCACGATCGACCGGGCGACCCACTCCTGCAGCTCGGTCCCCGTGAGCGCGCCGCCGAGGTAGGGCTCGAGGAGGTAGGCGTAGCGCCACGCGAGCCACAGGCCCACCAGCCAGCCGAGCAACGCCACGGACTCGCGCAGGAAGCCCCTGACCATGCCGAACAGCACCGACAGCAGCACCGTCCCCGCGAGGATGTAGTCGACTGTGCTCATGCAGTTGCTGTCGAGACCCCGGCACGGCGAAGGCCGCGGATTTTAGCAGAGCGGCATCAGTCGTTTTCGATCACCGACGCCGGCAGGCCACGCCCCTTCAGGCGTTCCGCCAGCTGGTCGGCCGCGGGGCGTCCTGCGACGGGCCCGACCCGGACGCGGTGCAAGGTCCGTCCCGAACGCGTCACCGGCGACAGGTGAGCCTCGAAACCGGCGGCCAAAAGATCGTCGACCAGGCGCCGCGCGGCGTCGGCCGACCCGAAGGCACCGACCTGCACGACCCAGCCCCCGGCCTGCACCGGCTGCGCAGGCGATGAAGGCGGCGGCTGGGCTGTCGATGCGGGCTGCGCTGCGGGCTCGGTCGTCCGCTCGGTTGGCGGGGACGGCACGGGCCCCGTTGCCGGCGTGACGTCCGGCGGTTCCACACCCGTGACGGCGTCCGGCATCGCCTCGGTGGTCCGCGGCTCGCCCGCCTGCGACGCCGGCATCCGGGCCGCCGGGGCGATCGCGGCGGGTGCAGGAGTTGCCGGGACCGACGTCTGCCCGCCGGGTGATCCCAGCTCGATCGTGAAGCTGCGGGTGCCCTTCGCCGCGCCGCCCTCTTCGACCGCCGGCTCGGCGGTCTTGCGGCCTGAAAGCAGTTCGGGGATCAGCAGCACCGCCAGCGCAACGAGCACCGTGGCGCCGATCAGCCGCGCCTGCAGGGTTTGATCCATGACCGCGGAATTATACGCAGGAGAGCGCCGGGCCGACGGTGTGAAACGAGCCGAACACGACGATGCGGTCACCTTCACGCACTTCGGCCGCGGCCAGTCTCATCGCCTCCGCCACCGATCCGCCCGGCGTCATCTCGAGGCCGATGGCTGCCGCCCGTTGGGCCAGCTCAGCGTCGCCAACGCCGCGCGCGCCGTCGGTGGTCGCGGAAAACCAGTGATCCACGCAATGCCGCAAGGTCACGAGGACGCCGGCCAGGTCCTTGTCCGCGAGCATGCCGCAGACCGCAATCGTGCGTCCGCCGGCAGGCCAGCGCGCCAGGTTGTCGGCCAACGCTGCAGCCGCCTGCGGGTTATGCGCGACGTCGAGCACCCACTCGAAGCCGGCGGGGGCACGGATGCGCTGGAAACGCCCGGGCAACCGCACGTCTCGCAGCCCGCGCTCGATCTCACTGCGCTCGAGCACCAGCCTCGGCGACAGCGCCCTCAGGGTCGCGAGCGCTGTCGCGGCATTGCCCACCTGCACGACACCGGCAAGCGCAGGCGGCGGCAAGCCCGGGAGCATGCCGCCGGCATCGACGTAGTCCCAGCGGCCGCCCTCGAACTCGCGAGCCGAGAATTCACGCCCGCGAACGCGGAGATCGGCGCCAACTGAGTCGGCCACCTCGACGAGGGCGGCGGGCGGTTCGACCATGCCGCAGACCGCCGGGTGGCCCTTGCGGAAGATCCCCGCCTTCTCGCGCGCGATGGACTCGAGGTCGGGCCCCAGCCACTCCATGTGGTCGAGGCCGACGGTCACCACCACCGAGACGTCCGCATCCACGACATTGACCGCGTCGAGGCGTCCGCCCATCCCGACCTCGAGGATGACGACGTCCGGCGCCGCGCTCTCGAACACCAGCAGGGCGGCGAGCGCGTTGTGCTCGAAGAACGTGAGCGAGTCGCCGCCGAGCGCGTCCGCGATGCGCTCGAAGGCGGCGATCAGCGACGCGTCGGAAACCCACTGTCCGTCGATGCGGACGCGCTCCCGGTAGTCCACGAGGTGCGGGGACGTGAACACGCCGACCCGCCGGCCGCTCGCGCGCAGCATGGCCTCGAGCAGGGCCACGCAGGAGCCCTTGCCGTTGGTTCCACCGACGGTGATCACCGGCTGCCCGGGCCGGCGCCATCCGGTGCGCCCGAGCACGCGCGCGACTCGCTCGAGGCCGAGGTCGATGGCCTGCGGGTGCGCGGACTGCTGCCAGTGGAGCCAGTTCTCGAGACGGGGGAAACGGGTCGGCGCCGGCATCTCAGCCGGACTCGGCGAGCTTCTCCGCGCGCGGCTGGTGCATGAGCAGCGCGAGCACGGCTGCGATGCGCGCGCGCAGGTCGCGGCGGTCGACGATCATGTCGAGCGCGCCGTGCTCGAGCAGGAACTCGCTGCGCTGGAACCCCTCGGGCAGGGTCTCGCGCACGGTCTGCTGGATGACCCGCGGTCCCGCGAACCCGATCAGCGCGCGCGGTTCCGCGATGTTGAGATCCCCGAGCATCGCGAGGCTGGCCGACACGCCACCGGTGGTCGGATCCGTCAGCACGGAGATGAACGGCAACCGGGCAGCCGCGAGGCGCGCGAGCATCGCGCTGGTCTTGCTCATCTGCAGCAGCGACAGCAGTCCCTCCTGCATGCGCGCCCCGCCGCTCGAGGAGAAGCACACCAGCGGTCGTCGCTGCTCGATGCAGAACTCCGCGGCGCGGGCGAACCTCTCGCCGACCACCGATCCCATCGAGCCGCCGAGGAAGCGGAACTCGAACGCGCACGCCACGATCTCGATGCCTTCCAGTCGCCCGGCCAGCACGATCAACGCGTCGCGCTCGCCGGTCTGGCGCTGCGCCACGGCGAGCCGGTCACGATATTTCTTGCTGTCGCGGAAGCGCAGCGGATCCTCCGGCTCGACCTCGGCAGCCAGTTCCTCGCCGGTGCCGGGGTCGAGGAAGCGGGCCAGCCGGTCGCGGGCGCCGATCCGCATGTGGTGCGTGCACTTCGGGCAAACCTGCAGGTTGCGCTCGAGCTCGGCCCGGTAGAGCACGGCATCGCAGGCCGGGCACTTGATCCAGAGTCCCTCGGGCACCGAGCGCGTACGCCGTTCGGTCTTGATGCGCGACGGAATGATCTTCTCGAACCAGGTCACGGCGGGCCTCCCCCGGAGTGGCTGCCGAGTCTACCGCAAGCCTGCGCCTGCGACGGCAGCGCGAACTCGGGCGGATACTCCACCGCCGCGAGGTACAGGCCCTGCGGGGGCGCCGTGGGTCCGGCCTGCCTACGATCGCGTGCCTCGAGCAGTTCGGCCATCCAGTCCTCGGGACGCTCCCCGGTGCCGACCTGCAGCAGCGACCCGACGAGGTTGCGCACCATGTGGTGCAGGAACGCGTTGGCACGGACCTTGAACTCGACCGTCTCGCCGTGGCGCGACACCTCGGCCTCGAGCAGGCGACGCATCGGTGTCGAGGACTGGCACTCCGCCGCACGGAACGAAGAAAAGTCGTTCTCGCCGAGCAGGTGCTGCGCGGCGCGGTGCATCGCCCCGACATCGAGCGGCCGGCGCACCCAGCCGACCCGACGGCGCTCCAGCGCCGGGCGCAGCGGCCGGTTGAGCACGCGGTACAGATAGGTGCGCGACAGCGCGCTGAAGCGGGCGTGGAACCGATCCGGCACCGGCAAGGCCCACAGGACGGTGAGGTCGTTCGCCGTGGCGGCCGTGGCGCCGAGCGCCCAGGCGTGAGGTGGCCGTGCCGCATCCGAGTCGAAATGGGCCACCTGCATCAGCGCGTGCACGCCGGCGTCCGTGCGCCCCGCGGCCGTGAGTTCGACCGGGTGGTCCGCGACCGCACGGACGGCGTCCTGCAACTCGGCCTGCACGCTGCGCGCGTGCGACTGCTGCTGCCAGCCCGAGTACGCGCTGCCGTCGTACTCGATACCGAGCGCGATCCGCGACATCGCCGCCCGTCAGGGCAGGACGGACATGAGCCGCTCGGCTTCCTGCTTGTGGGCCGGGCTGCCTTCCTTCAGCACCTCCTCGAGGATGCTGCGCGCGCCTTCGGGATCGCCCATGTCGACATAGGCCCGTGCCAGGTCGAGCTTGGTGCCGACCTCGCTCATCGTGATGTCGCCAGCGACCTTGGCATCGAGGCTCTCGACCTCGCCGGTCGCATCGATGTCGTCGAGGTCGAGCGCGCGCAACTCCCCAGTCGCCCCAGTGAGGTCGACGACCGCGACACCCTCCTCTCCGGCGACCTTCTGGGCCAGCGAGTCGAGGTCCAGCTTGAGCATGCTGGTCGTGCTGAGCAGATCGACCTCCTCGGTTTCCGCCGCGACACGGCCGCGCCCGAGCATCGGCTCCTGCACGGTGTCTTCCGCGGGCGCGCGCCCTCGCGCAAGGAACGGCTCCTGGACGGTATCCTCGACGGCCGCGCCGCCTCGTGGGAGCTGCGGTTCCTGCACGGTGTCTTCGACGCCCAGGCCCGGGTCGACCAGCGTCCGCTCGCGAAGCGTGATGTCATCGAGTTCCTGCAGTGCGCTCGTGTCGAGACCGAGTTCCTCGATCGGTACCTCGGCGGTCGGCTCGTCCAGGGCGGCGCGGACGCGCGGCGTCTCGACGGTGGGTGCCAGCGCCGAGTCCTCGTTGGCCCCGCGCACCGGCTCGTCGAGGAGGAAATCCAGCGAGTCGCCACCACGCACCTCGGGGCTCTGGACCGTCAGGTCGAGATCGGGTGGCGGACTGTCGCCCCCCGGCAACTCGAAATCGGTCGAAGCAGCGCCGCCGAAAAGCTCGAGGTCGAGGTCCGCAGAGACGGCTGCTGCCGTCCCGGCAAACAAAGTCTCGTCCGGGGCGAGCTGCCGGCCCATGATCAGGATCTTCTCCCATTCGCCCGGCTCGGCCTGTGCGCGCGTGGCGTGCATCTCGCGCGCGATCTCCAGGAAACGTTCGCGATTGCCCCAGACGAAGAAGATCTCGACCAGCTTGAGCTTGAGGTCGCGACGCTGTGGTTCTCGCTTCGCTGCCACCTGCACCAGCTCGGCGGCCTGGTCGTACAGGCCGTACGCCATGTGGAAGTCTGCCTCGGCGAGCGGATCGCCGGCTTCGATGCTCACGGCGCCGTCGCCTGACAGCGTGTCCTCCACCGTAGCCGCACGACGCGCAGTCTCGACCGTGGCGCCGACCCCGGCCGAGGCAGCGACCTGCTCGGACGGCCGGCGTTCCTCGACCAGGATGTTCGACTCCGCCGCCCGCGTGGCCACGACCGGGCTGGAGCGAAGGTCCTCGGCCGGCCGGCGACCGAGCGCCTCTTCGAGAGTGTCCTCCTCTGGCCGCGATCGACGACGACGCAACCAGGCCGCCGCGCCGAGCGCAGCCGCAAGCAAGCCGAGCAGGATCCACCAGTAACCCTGCAGGCGCTCGAGCAGGGTCGGTTCGGGCGCCGCAGCAGCAGGCGGCTTGCGTGCAGGCTTCGGCGCCGGCGCCGGCGCGACCTCGGGCTCGGCCGCAGCCGAGGCAGCGGGCTCGGCCGCGGTCTCAGGGGGCATCGCGTCGGGCGGCGGGCTCGCCGGAGTCGCCGGCTCGACGATGGCATCGGCTTCGACGGCCGGCGCACTCCCCTGCAGGGTCGCGAGTTCGGCGTTGCGCACCTCGAGCAGCCGGCGCGTCTCTGCCAGCTCGGTCTCCAGTCGCTGGAGGCGATCCTGCAGCTCGGCGTCTGCCGCGGGCGCAGCTGCGACCGGAGCCGCCGTGGCCGGTGCCGCGGCGGCCGCCCCTTGCTCGGGGGTCACCAGGCGCAGGCGCCCGGCGGCGTCCGCAGGTGCAGCGGCCGTCGTCCCGCCCTCGGTCCACTGACGGTACTGGCGCGCCACTTCGTCGGCGGCTGCGGAAGCGGAGATGGCCGCGACATCACTGCCCGTGGGAATGGTCAGCTCGCTGTTCGCCAGCAGGACGTTGATGTTGCCGCCGAAGGCCGCCGGGTTTGCCGCGTAGATCGCCACCATCATCCGGTTGACCTCGGAGCGAGGTCCGGGACTGGCGGCACTGGCGATGCGCCACAGCGTGTCGTTCGGGCGCACCCGGTAAGTGCTGCCAGGCTCGATCGCGGCGCGCGGCGGAGCCACGACATCTTCGTTCGGAGCGGCTGGTGCAGGCCTCGGCGCCGGCGGCGCCGGCGGCGCCGCGGCAGCCACCGCGGCGCGCGGCGTCTCGACCGGTGCTGCGGCCGCGACCGGTGCGGGCGAGAAGACGGGCGGGTCGAGCAGCACCGTGTACTCGCGCAGCAGGCGACCGCGCGGCCAGCTCGCCTCCACCAGCAGCGTCACGAACGGCTCCGTGACGGGTCGCGGCGAGGTCACCCTGAGTATGTCGCGTCCGCCGGCACGGGCTACGCGAAATGTGAAATCCGACAGGTAGGACGGCTTGTCGAGACCGTAGCGCTCGAAGGTCTCCCCGGAGGCCAGCGCCGCGCGCAGTGCTCCGAGATCCTCCGACGTCGCGGAGACGAGTTCGATTTCCGCGTCGAACGGCTGGTTCAACGACGAATTGAGACGAATTTCGCCGAGCCCGAGGGCATAGAGTGCCGACGGCGCCGCGAGGGCGCTCAACAGCAGGGCACGGCGTACAGCTTCCTTCATGGGGTCTCCCCGGACATGCAAGCGCCCCGTGCGCCGGACCGATGATCGGCCGCACCACGTTCAGGCGGATTCTGCGAATTGAACATAACTATATCCCACGGCTTGGACTGCGCCCAAAATCGAATCTCCGGCGCTTTTTAACTCTTCGTGGCGCCCGATACGGGGACGCGCCGCACATTTCCGGCCGCGACGGGCGGCTCAGGCCGACCCCGGGATGACTGGCGTGGGGCAGCTCGCGTCGGCGTTCTGCGCACGATGCCGCAGGTGGTGGTCCATCAGCACGAGCGCCAGCATGGCCTCGGCGATGGGCACGGCGCGGATGCCGACGCACGGGTCGTGGCGACCGGTCGTGCTCACCTCGGTTGCAGCGCCGTGCACGTCGATGGTCCGGCCGGGCAGCACGATGCTCGAAGTGGGTTTGAGCGCCATGCTCACCACCAGGTCCTGGCCCGAGGAGATGCCGCCGAGCGTGCCGCCCGCATGGTTGCTGAGGAATCCGGAAGGCGTCAGTTCATCGCGATGCTGCGAACCGCGCTGCGTGACCACGTCGAAACCGTCACCGACTTCGACCGCCTTCACGGCGTTGATGCTCATCATCGCGTACGCGAGGTCGGCATCGAGCCGGTCGAAGACGGGCTCGCCGAGCCCGGGCGGTACGCCCCGAGCCACGACCGTGACACGCGCCCCGATGGAATCGCCTTCGCGACGCAGCCGGTCGATCAACGCCTCGAGGTCGGCGACCCGTGCCGGATCCGGGCAGAAGAACGGATTGCGATCGATCTCGCCAGGATCGCGCGGCTCCAGGCGGATGTCGCCCATCTGTGCGAGATAGCCGTGGATGTGCACGCCGAGCCTCTCGGCGAGGTACTTGCGGGCGATCGCCCCGGCCGCGACCCGCATGACCGTCTCTCGCGCCGAGGAGCGACCGCCGCCGCGATAGTCGCGGAACCCGTACTTGTGCTGGTAGGTGTAGTCGGCGTGGCCGGGACGGAAGCGGTCCTTGATCTTCTCGTAGTCGTACGAGCGCTGGTCCTCGTTCGCGACCAGCAGGCCGATCGGGGTGCCGGTGGTGCGACCCTCGAAGACCCCTGAGAGGATGCGTACTGTGTCGGGCTCGCGCCGCTGGCTGGTGTAGCGCGAGGTTCCCGAGCGCCGCCGCTCGACCTCGCGCTGCAGGTCGTCCTCCGAGATCTCGAGGCCCGGCGGGCAACCGTCAACGATGCAGCCAAGCGCCGGGCCATGGCTTTCGCCAAAGCTCGTGACGGTGAAGAGTCGACCGAAGGTGTTGCCAGCCATCCGCACTCCTGCAGCCGCGCACGGGCGCGGCTGCCGTCAATCCTCGAGATCCGTCCGCAGCAGCAGGAACACGCCGCCCCCGCCGTGCTCGAACTCGAGCCAGACGAAGGGCAGGCGGGGAAAGGCCTCCTCGACGCGCACGTCGCTGTCGCCGACCTCGACGATGAGCACGCCCTGCGGTGTGAGGTGCCGGGACGCTCCGGCGAGGATGCGGCGCACCACGTCGAGTCCGTCCGCCCCGGCGCGCAGCGCGAGGTCCGGCTCGTGGCCGTATTCGGGCGGCAGGGCTGCCATTTCGGCGTCACTGACGTACGGAGGATTGGCGACGATCAGGTCGTAGCGTGCCTCGCCCACCGCATCGAAGACGTCCCCGCGCAGCAGCCGGACCCGGTCGCCGACGCCGTGCTTCGCGACGTTGCGCCGCGCCACCTCGAGGGCGTCCGCGGACACGTCCACCGCATCGACGCGGGCCTTGGGCAGAGCCAGCGCGCAGGCGATGGCGATGCACCCCGACCCGGTGCCGACATCGAGGATGCGCTCGACGTGCCCGGGATCGATCCAGGGCTCGAATTCCGCCGCGATGAGCTCAGCGAACGGCGAGCGCGGCACGATTACCCGCTCGTCCACCTCGAACTCGAGGCCGGCGAACCACATCCGTCCCATGAGGTAGGCGGCGGGCACGCGCCGGCGGATGCGCTCGTCGAACAGCGCGCGCACGCGCTCGATGTCGCCTGCGTCCGGCCGCAGCGCATAGGCCGACTCTGCCTCGGCGTGGTCGAGGTCAAGGGCGTGGAAAACGAGCGCTGCCGCCTCGTCGGTGGCGTTGCCGGTGCCGTGCCCGAAGGCGAGCCCCGCCCGCTCGAACGCACGCGCGCCCTCGTCGATGAGTTCGGCGACGGACTGGACTTTAGGCAGGACGGTCGAGTCGTGGGCGGTACGGGTCATCTCGGCTTCAGACCGTTGTGGAATAATCGTCGCCTCGCCAGCCCTGACCGACCCCTCGGGAACCGCCCATGGCCGCACGACCGTTGAGGATCGCGATCCTCGTCATTGTAGCGTTTGCGGCGGGACTCATACTCGCACGACTGCTGACGCCCGCCCGCATCGCGCCACCCGAGACCGAGCGCGCGACCGTGCTGCCGGAGCCGCGGTCGCTGCCGCCACTCGACCTCGTCGACCAGGACGGCCGTGCTCTTCCCGCCGGTTTCTTCGCCAGCCACTGGACGCTGGTGTTCTTCGGCTTCACGCAGTGCCCGGACATCTGCCCCACCACGCTGGCTACGCTTGCACAGGTCAAGGCACAGCTGGCGGACCTGCCCGACGCAGCCCGGCCGCGGGTGCTGCTCATCAGCGTCGACCCGGAGCGCGACCCGCCCGAGCGGCTCGCCGCCTACGTGCGCTTCTTCGACCCCACCTTCCTCGGTGCGACCGGATCGGCCGAGGCCACCGCCGCGGCCGCGGCTGCCTTCGGCGTGCCATATGCCCGCGTGTCGATGCCCGAGGGCGGCTACACCATGGACCACGGCTCGGGGCTGTTTCTCGTCGGCCCGGGCGGCGGCCTCGTCGCCTACCTCTCCGCTCCGCACGAGACCGGCGTGATCGCACGCGACTTCCGCCGCATCCTGGAATGGACGGAGGAACGGCGGTGACCGCACCGGTCGACGATGCGGGCGCCTCGGACCGGGCCTTTGCCCTGCTGCAGGAGCTGCTGCCGCAGCAGCTGCTGTCGCGTGGCATGCACCGCCTCGCGCGCAGCACGCGTCCGTGGCTGCGCAACGCGACGCTTCGCGCGGTGCTGCGTGCCTACCCGCAGATCGACCTCAGTGAGGCGGCCGAGCCCGACCCGTTCGCCTACCCGACCTTCAACGCCTTCTTCACGCGTGCGCTGCGGCCCGGCCTGCGACCGCTCGAGGGCGGAGAGGGCGACCTCGTCTCGCCGGTGGACGGCACGCTGAGCCAGTTCGGCACGGTGCGCGAAGGGCAACTCTTGCAGGCCAAGGGTATGCACTACACCGCCGCCGCCCTGCTCGCGGATGAGGCTACCGCCCGACGTTATGAAGGCGGCCGATTCGCCTGCATCTACCTCGCGCCATACAACTACCACCGCATCCACATGCCGCTCGCCGGGCGATTGACCGCCACGCGCTACGTGCCGGGCAGGCTCTTCAGCGTGAACGCGGCCACCGCGCGAACCGTCGCCGGGCTCTACGCGCGCAACGAGCGGGTGGTGTGCGAGTTCGACACCGCGATCGGCCCCCTGGCCGTGGTCCTCGTCGGGGCGCTGTTCGTCGGCAGCATCGAGACCGTGTTCGCGGGCGAGGTCAACCCGCCGCCCCGGCGCAGCGACGGCGTGCACGCGATCGAGGCCGGGGTCGGCACCGGTCTCGCGCGCGGCGACGAGCTCGGCCGCTTCAACATGGGCTCGACCGTGGTGCTGCTGGCCGGCAACGACGCGCTGCGCTTCGTCGATTCACTTGCGCCGGGACGCACGCTGCGACTCGGCCAGTTCCTCGCCCGGGTCGAATGAGTTCGGCGCAACCAGCCGACTGGCGGCCCACGGCGTCGCTCGAGGTGCTGCGCATGCGGGCGCGGTTGCTCGAGCAGGTGCGCGGCCATTTCGCCTCGACCGGCGCGCTCGAGGTCGAGACACCCGTCATGGTCGGTGCCGCGGTGACAGACGTGCACCTCGAGTCGCTCGCAGTGCATCGCGCCGACGGTACGCGCGTGGGGTTCCTGCAGACTTCGCCAGAGTATGCGATGAAGCGGCTGCTGTGCGCCGGCGCACCCGACATCTTCCAGGTGGCACGGGTGTTCCGCGAGGGCGAGCGGGGCCGGAACCACAATCCCGAGTTCACCCTCATCGAGTGGTACCGGCGCGACATGGACCACCTCGCACTGATGGGCGACGTCGAGACCCTGCTGCGCAGGCTGCTCGAGCCGCTGCGCGAGGTCGGTCCCACGCGAACCGTGACCTACGAGGAGGCGTTCCTCGACTGCCTCGGCTGCGACCCGCTGCACGTCCCGGTGGCAGACCTCGAAGCATGCCTCCGCGAGCGCGGCACGGACGTTCCGGCGACGCTGGGCGACGACCGCGACGGCCTGCTCGACCTCGCGATGGCGACTCACGTGGCGCCGGGTTTCGAGGCGGACCGGCTGACGTTCGTGCACGATTTCCCCGCGTCCCAGGCGGCGCTGGCGAGGATCCGCGGGCCGGTCGCCTCCAGGTTCGAGGCATTCTGGGGCGAGCTGGAGCTCGCCAACGGCTTCCACGAACTCGGCGATCCGGCCGAGCAGTCCCGAAGGTTCGCCGCAGACCTCGTCACCCGGGCACGGCACGGTCGGCCTCGCCGGGAGCCCGACAGCCGCTTCCTCGAAGCTCTGGCTTCGGGCCTGCCCTCCTGCGCCGGCGTGGCAGTCGGCTTCGACCGCGTGATCATGATCGCGACCGGGGCGAGCCGGATCGACGAGGTCATCGCTTTCCCCGTCGAGCGCGTCTGAGCCCTCATCCGGAGACCATCACCAATGCATGAGCTGATCGAACTGCCGGTCGACAAGGAGGAGGCGTACGCGGAGCTGGAGAGCGGCCTGCGCGCCCTGCTCACGGGCGAGCACGACCTCGTCGCCAACGCGGCCAACTTAGCGGCCCTGCTCTACTGGAGCCTGCCGCAGCTCAACTGGGCCGGCTTCTACCTGGTCGAGCCTCGGCACGGCGACCTCCTGCTTGGCCCGTTCCAGGGCAAGCCCGCCTGCGTGCGCATCCCCATCGGTCGCGGCGTGTGCGGCACGGCGGCGGCGAGGCGCGAGACGGTGGTGGTGCCGGATGTGCACGCCTTCCCCGGCCACATCGCCTGCGACTCGGCGTCTAATTCGGAAGTCGTCGTGCCGATCCTTCGTGGCGACCAGCTGATCGGCGTACTCGACCTCGACAGCCCGCTGCCTGGCCGCTTCGACGCCGACGACGCACGCGGCCTTGAGCGGCTGGTCAGGGTGCTGGTCGAGTCGCTGGACGGGTAGCGCGTGCCGGCCGGCGGCCGCTCCGGCGCCGTCACCCGGGAGTTGCTCCCCGGGGCGTCGCGCGGCATGGATGCCGCGCGCGAGCCTACATGGACGTATTCACGGCGTCCCCGGGGAACAACTCTCGGGTAACGGCGCCTCGGACGCCACCGCATTGTCGCGGCGACGCCCCTGCTATCGGCAAATCAGCCCTTCGCGCGCGACAGGTACTCGCCGGTGCGGGTGTCCACGCGGATCACCTCGCCCTCGTTGATGAACAACGGCACCCGCACCACGGCGCCGGTCTCGAGCTTCGCGGGCTTCTGGCCGCCCGTGGCGGTGTCGCCGCGGACGCCCGGGTCGGTCTCGACGATCTTGAGCTCGACGTGCGCGGGAGCGTTGATGACCAGCGGCTGGCCGTTCCACAGCATCACCTGGCAGGTCACCCCGTCCTTGAGCCACTGCGCGGCCTCGCCCATGGCTTCCTTGCCGGCGGTGTGCTGCTCGAAGGTGTCCGGGACCATGAAATGCCAGAAGTCGCCGTCGCTGTAGAGGTACTGCATGTCGGACTCGACGACGTCGGCCGCCTCGACGGTCTCGCCGGACTTCATGTTTCGCTCGAGCGTGCGGCCGGACTTGAGGTTGCGGATGCGCACCCGGTTGAAGGCCTGGCCCTTGCCGGGCTTGACGAACTCGTTCTCGACGATCACGTACGGGTCGCCGTCGAGGATGATCTTGAGTCCGGAACGGAATTCGTTGGTGCTGTAACTGGCCATGGCTTGGGTCACCGGGTGATGGTCGTGCGGCCGACAGTTGTGGGAACGCACCGGGATCTGGAAGAATCCCGTGCCGCCGCAACAAAGCCGCGCATGATACCCGCATCCCCCACGCCCCGTCAGCCCCCGCGCTGGCAGCGCGAACTGCAGCAGGCCGTCACCGACCCGGCCGAGCTGCTTTCGGCCCTGGGGCTCGGCCCAGAGTGGCTCGATCCCGCCCGGGCCGCGGCGCGACTGTTCCCGCTGCGCGTGCCACGGGGCTTCGTCGCCCGCATGCGGCGCGGCGACCCGCGGGATCCCTTGCTCGCCCAGGTGCTGCCGCTCGCCGCGGAACTGTCGGCCTCCCCGGGTTACGTGACCGATCCCGTGGGCGACCTCGCATCCCTGGCCGGGGCCGGCGTGCTGCGCAAGTACCACGGCCGTGCGCTCCTGATCACCACCGGCGCCTGCGCCGTCAACTGCCGATACTGCTTTCGGCGGCATTTTCCCTATGCCGACGAGAACGCCTCGCGGGCCGACTTCGAGCCGGCGCTCGAGGTGCTGCGGGCGGACACGACCGTGCGCGAGGTCATCCTGAGCGGCGGCGACCCGCTCACCCTCGGCGACCGGCGCCTCGCGGCGCTGCTCGAGGGCCTGGAGGCGATTCCCCACCTGCGCCGGGTGCGGTTGCACACGCGCCTGCCGATCGTCCTGCCGGAGCGAATCGACGCCAGGTTCGCGACCGTTTGGTCGGCCGTACGGCTGCAAAAGATCGCGGTCGTGCACGCCAACCACGCGGCCGAGATCGACGCGTCGGTCCGGGACTCACTCGCCCGCCTGAAAGGCACCGGCACGACGCTGCTCAACCAGTCCGTCCTGCTTCGCGGCGTCAACGACCGGGCCGACGACCTCGTCGCCCTGAGCGAGGCGCTGTTCGAGGCGGGTGCCCTGCCCTATTACCTCCACGTGCTCGACCCGGTCGCGGGTGCAGCACACTTCGACGTGCCGGAGGACCGGGCCCGGGCCCTCGTGGCCGAGGTGGCGGCACGCCTGCCGGGTTACCTCGTGCCGCGCCTCGTGCGCGAGATCCCCGGCGAAGCCGCCAAGACGATGCTGCCACCTGCGTCACGTTAGGGCCTCGCGGGCGTTTGCTATAGTCCCGCCGCACTCATGGACACGCGGCGCCGGAATCCCGGCCCCGCCGGGGGATTGGACTTGGCCGAGACCGGCGCGATTCCAGTGGTGGTCCTCGCCAGGCAGCAGGACCCCGTTGAGATCATCAACAGCACGCTTCGCAACGCCGGTCACCCGGTGCACTGCACGTGGGTACGCGACCTGTCTTCGCTCGGCGACGCGCTGGCGCAGTCCGCACCGCAGTTGATCTTCCTCTGCACGTCCGATCCGGACGAGACCGCTGCGGCCCTCGAGGCCCGCCAGCGCAACGCCACGCAGGTACCCACGCTGCTGGTGCGAGACACGCTGACCGAGGACGACCTTGCGGAGGCGGTCCGGCTCGGTGCCCAGGACGTCGTGACGCTGCGCTCCCGCCCACGGCTGCAGGCGGTCGCGAGCCGCGAGCTGCACGCCTCACGCCTCGACCGGGCCCTCGCGGGGACGCTGGCCTCGGCGCGCCAGTACCGCGACCAGATGAAGGCGTTCATGACGGGCTCGACCGACGCCATCGCGCACGTCGAGGAAGGCATCGTCGTGGACGTCAACCCCGCCTGGGTGGAGCTCTTCGGCCACGAGGAGCCCGCCGACTTCCTCGGCCAGCCGCTGATGGATTTCTTCCAGCAGCGCAGCCACGCAGCCCTCAGGGGCGCGCTGGTCGCGACCGCCCAGGGCCGCTGGTCGAACCACTCCCTGCAGGCGGTCGCGCTGATGCCCGCCGGCACCGAGCTGCCGGTGCAGATCGAGTTCGAACGATTCGAGTTCGAAGGCGAGCCCGCCGTCCGCATGCGCGTACCGACGCAGACCCGCGACCTCGAGACCCTGACGCGGCAACTCGAGGAAGCGCTTCGCTTCGACACGGCGACAGGACTGATGAAGCGCGCCGCGTTCATCGAGCAGGCCAATGCCCACGCCGCGCAGCCCCTGAAGGCCGGACTGCGGGCGGTGGTGTACATCGAGCCGGACCGGCTGTCTGCGGTCGAGAACGAGATCGGGCCACTCGCATCGGAGGACCTGCTCGAGGGCATCGGGCAGCAATTGCGCGCTCAGCTCCAGCCGGGCGACCTCGCGGCCCGCGTCACGGCGCGGGGCTTCGCCCTGCTCGTCGAGCGTGGCAACACCAGGGACCTCGACGCCTGGGTGGCGCGCGCCCTGCAACGCATCGCCGAGCACGTCTTCTCGTCCGGCGAACGCGCGCTCTCTTTCACGTGCAGCGCCGGCGCCACGCTGCTGAGCGCCCACGGTGAAGGCATCGGCGCGGCGGTGTTCTCCTCCGTGAAAGCGGCACGCAACGCAGCGGCGGCGGGTGGCAACCGACTGCGACGGCTCGAGCCCTCCGCCGACAAGCCCGAGATCGAGGCGGCCGACCAGGCCTGGGCGGCCCGCATCAAGTCGGCGCTGATGGCGAACCGGTTCCGTCTCGTGCACCAGCCGATTGCGAGCCTGGTGGGGGAAGGCGAACCGATGTTCGACCTCGTCGTGCGCATGCTCGACGAGCGCAACGAGGAAGTCCTGCCGTCGGAATTCCTGGCCGCCGCTCAGCGCACGGACCTCATGAAGAACATCGACCGCTGGGTGGTCGGCGCGGCGATGGCGTTCTGTGCCGAGCGCGGGGAGGCGCGGGTGTTCGTACGCCTGTCCACCGACTCGATGCGCGACAGAACGCTCGGCGCCTGGCTGCAGCAGCAGATCAAGGCGTCGGGCGTGGATCCGAAGCGGGTCGTGTTCGAACTCCACGAGGAGACCGCAGCCACTCACCTGGAGGAGATCCGGGCACTGCAGGCGCTGGTCAGACCGCTCGGGTTCCCGTTCGCACTCGAGAACTTCGGCTCGAGCCAGGATCCGGAGCAGCTGCTTGGCCAGCTCTCCGCGAGCTACGTCAAGATCGACGGCGCCCTGATGCAGGGCCTCGCGACCGACCGGTCGCTGCAGGAGCAGGTCAAGACGCTGGTGCAGGTCGCCAGCGCGCGCGGCATCACGACCATCGCCGAGCGCGTCGAGGACGCCAACACGATGGCGGTGCTGTGGCAGCTCGGCGTCGAGTTCGTGCAGGGGTACTTCGTCGGCAGCGCCGAGGAAGTCGTGCTGCACGACTCCCGCTGACTAGCCGCCCTCGACCTCGAGCCCGTCCACCTTGCGCCAGCCGCGCGGCAGCACCGCGCCGCGCTGACCGCGCTCTCCACGGTACTCGCCGAGCTCGCGGTGGCTGAGGCCCATGCGGCGGTCACCGCAGGCGATCCTGAGGGTTTGCCCGGGTGCCACGGCCGCCACCGCCAGCAGGCTCTCCTCGCCGCTCGCCGCCTTCTTCGACGGGATGCCGAAGATCTTGTTGCCCTTGCCGCGCGGCAGTTCTGGCAGGTCGGCCACCGGGAAGACGAGCAACCGGCCGTCCGAGTTCACCGCAGCGAGCAGCGTGCCCTCGCCCGCCGGTACCGGCGCCGGTGCGAGCACGGCGGATCCCTCCGGCACCTTGAGGCTGGCCTTGCCGGCGCGATTTCGGCCGTGCAGTTCGCCGAGCCTGACCACGAATCCGTAGCCCGCGCCGCTCGCGAGCACCCAGCGGTCCTCGGGCTCGCCGATCAGCACCCCGGGGAAGGTCGCGCCGTCCGGCGGATCGAGCCGACCCGACAGCGGCTCGCCCTGCCCGCGCGCCGAGGGCAGGGTGTGCGCGGGCAGGCTGTAGGCGCGTCCGGTGCTGTCGAGGAACACCGCGAGCTGCGTGCTGCGCCCCCGCGCGGCCGCGCGGTATTCGTCGCCCGTCTTGTAGGACAGCGCGCGCGGATCGATGTCGTGCCCCTTGGCGGCACGCACCCAGCCGCTGCGCGATAGCACGACGGTCACGGGCTCGCTCGCCATGATCTCCGTTTCGGCAATCGCCTGGGCGGCGGCGCGCTCGACGAGCCGCGTGCGACGGTCGTCTCCGTACTTCTGGGCGTCGGCGATGATCTCGTCGCGCACCAGGCGCCTGAGCTTCGCCTTGCTGCCGAGGATCTTCTGCAGCTCGTCCCGTTCCGCAGCCAGCTTCTCCTGCTCGCCGCGGATCTTCATCTCCTCGAGCTTGGCGAGGTGACGCAGCTTGGTCTCGAGGATGGCCTCGGCCTGGGCCTCGGAGAGCTGGAAACGCGCGATCAGCGCCGCCTTCGGCTCGTCCTCGTAGCGGACGATGCGGATCACCTCGTCGAGGTTGAGGTACGCCACGAGCAGGCCGTCGAGGATGTGCAGCCGCGCCTCGACCTTCTCGAGGCGGTGCGTGAGCCGTCGCGTGACCGTGTCCACCCGGAAGGCGAGCCACTCCTCGAGCAGCGGCTTCAGGCCCATCACGCGCGGTCGCCCGTCGCGGGCGATCAGGTTGAGGTTGACGCGGTAGCTGCGCTCGAGGTCGGTGGTCGCGAACAGGTGCGCCATCACCTGCTCGACGTCCACCCGGTTCGAGCGCGGCGTGATGACGAGGCGCGTCGGGTGCTCGTGATCGGACTCGTCGCGCAGGTCCTCGATCATGGGCAGCTTCTTCGCGCGCATCTGCGCCGCGACCTGCTCGAGCACCTTGGAACCGGAGACCTGGTACGGCAGCTCCGTGACGACGATCTCGCCGTCCTCGGTCTCGTAACGCGCGCGGGCGCGAAAGGTGCCGTTGCCCGTCTCGTAGATCCGCGCGAGCTCGTCGCGCGGGGTGATGATCTCGGCCCCGGTCGGCAGATCCGGGCCCCGCACGTGCTCGAGCAATTCGGCGAGCGTCGACTTCGGCTCCTCGAGCAGCCGCACGCAGGCGGCGGCGACTTCGCGCAGGTTGTGCGGCGGGATGTCGGTGGCCATGCCCACCGCGATGCCGGTCGCGCCGTTCAGCAGCACGTTCGGCAGCCGCGACGGCAGCAGCGCGGGCTCGTCGAGCGTGCCATCGAAGTTGGGCGTCCAATCCACCGTGCCGTCGCCGAGCTCCGAGAGCAGGACCTCCGCGTAGCGAGTCAGCTTCGACTCGGTGTAGCGCATCGCCGCAAACGACTTCGGGTCGTCCGGCGAGCCGAAGTTGCCCTGTCCGTCGACGATCGGGTAGCGGTACGAGAACGATTGCGCCATCAGCACCAGCGCCTCGTAGCAGGCCGAGTCGCCGTGCGGGTGGAACTTGCCGATCACGTCGCCGACGGTCCGTGCCGATTTCTTGTGCTTGGCGGTCGCAGCGAGCCCGAGCTCGCTCATCGCGTAGACGATGCGGCGCTGCACGGGCTTCAGTCCGTCGCCGACGTGCGGCAGCGCACGGTCGAGGATCACGTACATCGAGTACTCGAGGTACGCCTTCTCCGTAAAGGTCCTGAGCGGCAGCCGCTCGATTCCCTCGAAATTCAGCTCGTCCTGCCCGCTCACGCCCCGCCCTCCGCGCTCACGGCTGCACCGTGGCCAGGTTGCCCTTGGTCTCGAGCCACTCGCGCCGGTCGGCCGCGCGCTTCTTCGCGAGCATCATGTCCATGAGCTGGTCGGCCTGGTCGGCCGCGTCCACGGTGAGTTGCACGAGGCGGCGCGTCTCCGGCGCCATGGTGGTCTCGCGCAGCTGCAGCGCGCTCATCTCCCCCAGGCCCTTGAAGCGCGTGACCACCGGCTTCGCGCGCGGGTTCTCGGTGCGGATCCGCTCGAGGATGCCGTTGCGCTCGGCCTCGTCGAGCGCGTACTCGACCTGCTTGCCGTAGTCGATCCGGAACAGCGGCGGCATCGCGACGAACACGTGCCCGGCGAGCACCAGCGGGCGGAAGTGCCGAAGGAACAGCGCGCACAGCAGCGTCGCGATGTGCAGGCCGTCGGAATCCGCGTCCGCCAGGATGCAGACCCGGTGATAGCGGAGCGAGCCGATGTCGTCCGAGGCCGGGTCGACGCCGA
>Ga0105103_10000587_pt1 | contig 20641 bp, 18 predicted proteins | sample PPLLaktember2015_2_FD_79107 | JGI IMG/M metagenome (GOLD analysis project Ga0105103, IMG submission 79107) | Freshwater sediment microbial communities from Prairie Pothole Lake near Jamestown, North Dakota, USA - PPLs Lake P7 Core (6) Depth... | ecosystem: Environmental > Aquatic > Freshwater >...
ATGGTGATGCTCAGGATCGTGAGGCCGGTCCTGAGTTTGTGGCGAAAGGCATTCTTAAAGAGTATTTTAAGAATGTTCATTGTTGCTCAGGATACCTTTGTCTAGGTATCTTATTGTATGTGCCTTTTTCGCTGCCCTCGGATCATGGGTAACCATAATGATCGTTTTCCCGGACTCAATATTGAGGCGGTCCATCAGCTCCATGATCTCCCCGGTAGATACCCTGTCCAGGTCTCCTGTGGGTTCATCGGCCACGAGAATTGTGGGGTCGGTCACAACTGCCCTCGCAATGGCCACTCGTTGCTGCTGACCCCCTGACAACTGCTTCGGGTAGTGATCCATCCTGTCCAACAGGTTTACAACCCTGAGTGCAGTCTCAACGTGAGAGCGCCGTTCATCCCTTGAAAGGGGCGTGAGGAGCAGAGGGAGTTCCACATTCTCGAAGGCGGTGAGAACCGGTATAAGATTGTAGAACTGAAAAATGAAGCCCACGTTCACAGATCGCCACCTGGCAAGATCAGTCTCGGCAAGGTTTGTAATATCAACGCCCCCGACCGTAATGGTGCCGCTGTCCACCTTGTCAATCCCTGCTATAAGGTTGAGTAACGTGGATTTGCCGGAACCCGACGGCCCCATGAGGGCAAGAAATTCTCCTTCATTGATGTTGAACGTTATATCATCGAGAACAGGCACAATCTGGCTACCACGATGATAGGATTTGCTTACATGCAGAATCTCTACAATGGAGGGTTTGTTTTCCATTTACTGCTGGGCAAGCTTTATTCTTGAGCCATCCCTGAGCTTACTGGGTGGGTTAATGACTACTTTTTCGCCGGGCTTGAGGCCATCCTTGATTTCTACCATATCACCAAGTTTAGGCCCGGTTGCCACCTTCACCTCATCAACCCGGCTTCCTTTTGCAAGAAAAACTGTGGTGTTCCCATTCCTTACTTTAAGCGCCTTTTGAGAAACGGCAAGGCGGGGTTGTTGTTCATCCCTATTCACCTCTCTCGAAAGAAAGGCAACTTTCGCGCTCATCTCGGGCAAAATGCGTGAGTCCATGTTAAGGAATTTTACCTTTACCATCACTGTTGCCTTGGTTCGGTCGGCAGTTGGAACCACCATGTGAATTGCACCTTTAAACCGGGTATCGGGCACTGCGTCGAGCTGGATTTCAGTTGGCTGCCCTGCTTTTATTTCTTTCAGGTTGGACTCAGAGACATCGGCCTCCACCTGGAGGGAACCCAAATCTGCTATCGTTACAACTGCAGCCTTTGCGTTGGCTGCTGCACCAATTGGAGTGACGATATCACCAATATCAGCATTCTTGGTAAGCACTATGGCATCGAAGGGTGCCCTGATAAGTGTATAGTCCAGTGCTACATTTGCCCCCTTAAGGGCAGCGTTACTTGCCCTAATCGATGCTTCTGCTGCTGAAACCAAGGCTATCGCCTTCTTGCTACGAGCCTCGGCAGCATCAAAGGCTGCCTTGGTGGTGAACTCCTGGGCCAGTAGGCTTTTTTCTCTCTCAAAAGAGGCTTTTGCATCAGCCAGCTCGGCCTTTGCCTGTTCTAGATTCTGCCTTGACACCTCTACGTTTGCCTGAGCCTGGTCCCGTTGAGCAGCAACATCATCGGCTTCGAGGCGCGCAATAATCTGATCCTTTTTGACGCGATTTCCCTCCTCCACGTAAAGGGCAACAATCCTTCCTGTCACCTTGGCTGCAACAGCCGCCTTTCTCTGGGGAACGACATATCCGCTTGCATTCAGCAGGGTAAAAGTCTGCGAGGGGTAGACAAGGGACACAGTGGCTGTATCAACCTTAATAGCTGGAGAGAAAACACCTGCAATAGCGAGAATTATCAGGAGAGCAATTACTGAGGCTAAGGTAATAATGTAATAAAGTCGTTTTCTTTGTTTAGGCCGTGGAGCAATCTTCGATTTATCTATTTTGAGGCCCGATAGGTCTTGTTCCGGCAATTATATGGGATCCTTCGTGAATTTCGTTACTTTATGTTAAGTATCCAACTATCAGAAGTCAATAGAAATGCTTGGATCAGGTAATGGGCAAGAGCCTATCCCGTATACGTCGGGACCGGCAGGTGATAGGCTATAGGAGAAACCGCTGCCCTCTGTCTTCTGTCCTCTGACATCTGATCTCTGCTTTATTACAGATACTGCCCATATTTCAGGGCGTTTTTTGCAACACTTATTTTCAGTAACGGGTTGAAAAGTTCGTCTTTTTGCTCCCGAAAGGGAATATAAACAAGATCTGTATGCACTACCTTTGTTGAGATTGCTCCAAGGGACGGCCAAATACGTTTTTTCATGGCAACAAGGCTTGCTATGATCACTTTGAGGCTATCAGGGGCATCGTTCATGGGCAGGGAAGCTGGCTGGGGAGCAGCGAGAGATTCTTCGTACTCCCTAATATCTCCTGGTTGCTGGAGGGTCAGAAGTCGGGCAAGCCTGAGAAAAAGATGGGCATGTACTTTGAAGCCCGGGACCCAAAAATGGACTCCAGTTGAGTTCCACTCCTCCCGAACAACAACAGGTAGATTCGCCACGTGTGCCAGGTCAGCCATTGATCGAAGTTGGAGTCCCTCTATGTCTACCTTGATTCGCCAGAAAGGGAGATGTTTTGTTTGTCCTTCAGCCCCTTTTAGTACCAAAAAAGGTTTTTGCTCGAGGCCATGCTCCATGAGATACCAGGCCTTGTTACAGTTTGTGCAGAAAAAAACGGTGCTATCCCTGTCTCCCTCAAGGTCCCATCCGCATTCTGGACACAGCGCCGGTATGACTTTCAACGGATGATCAATGCCGTCTGGAAGCTCTATATTACTCATTCCGTTTTTGAGGGACTTCAATGGCTTTCCGAGAATACCGTCATGTAAAGCTCTGTTTTTAATGAAAAAAGGTGCGTAGACAATGCTGACTTTTTCACCAATGAAAGATCTATGGAATACACGTAATCGGAGATTCCCCATCTGGGGTTGTGGCAATCCAGCATAAACCTTTTCAAAGGTTTCATGAAATGCAAAGGACGGCTCACAAAACGACTTACCTGATTCAGGGGTAGCAAACCTGAGCCTGAGGGCTTGGGGTCTTAGACCAAGAGATTCCGGGTATGTTCCTGCACCATATCCACAATATGTGGCGTCAACAATAGAACTTTTTACCTCCATCTCTTCATCACAGGAAAACACTATCCCCCTTACCCTCCAATACGGAATATAAAATATTTCTTCCGTAGACTTTGTCGATGGTTGGAGATAGTACCTGAAATGATCTTCGGTAGTGAGAAAGATCTTTGCCCGGCAAAAGGGGCAGATAAAAAAACGATCAGTCTCTTCCAGCGTTATGGGGGCGCCGCACTGGGTGCAGCGATGTTCAACCGTCCATGAACCATCCATTATCGTTCGAGTTTTTCACCGCACTGGTTGCAGTATACAGATGTTGGGAGGTTCTCTGATCCACAATGAGAGCATTTTTTTACCGCTGGTTTCTTCCCGGATTCCCGGCCACACCTCGGGCAAAAACGTGCAGTCGGTGGTAAGTTCTTTCCGCATTCTGGGCACTGGCTGATGACAACGATCTGATGACCGCAAGAGGGACAGAACTTTGCATCATGCCCAACAGCTTTGCCACAGTCAGGACAGGCATCCTGTGTGCCAGCCACCAATCCTGCCTGGGAGGCTTTCAGAGCGTCAGCAAACATGGCAGGCATCATGAAACCGAGACCCATTCCGACACCTGCTCCTGCCGCGCCCTGTGATTCTGCTGCTTTTTCCATTGCCATGGCGCTCTTCATCTGGATGAGACGATTCATATCATCAAAGAGGCCTATGCGGCTCTTATCGTCGATTGCCTTCTGTACATCTGCGGGCGGCGTAATCGCATTAATATAAAGTTCAGACAAACAAAGCCCAAAGCGGGAGAAATCCTCCTGGAGGGCCTTTGTTAAACCTCCAGCGATTGATTCGTACCTTCCGGGCAGGTTCAGTACAGTATCAAGATTTGCTCCGAGGTAGTCATTAAAACGAGAGACGATGACCTGGTTTAGGTATGATTCAATCTCAGCCGTTGTATAGACTCCCTGCGTTCCCACAAGGGAGTTGACGAAGAGTACAGGCTGCACTACCTGCACATTAAAAACCCCAAACGATCTCAGGCGGATAAGGCCGAGCTCCGAATCCTTGAAGGCTACTGGATCACGAGTGCCCCACTTGAGGCTAATGAAAACCTTCATGTTCACAAAATAGACTTCAGCGCGAAGGGGGCTTGTCATTCCCCATGGAATGCTCATGATTTTATTCAGTATGGGGATATTACCTGTTGTGAGGGTATGTCTGCCGGACTCTATGGCATCATAGGCCCTTCCATTGTAGAAAAAGACTGCGGCCTGGCTTTCCCTTACGATGAGTTGAGCTCCCCATTTGATCTCTCCAGAACCTGACTCAGGGATCCTATGGACAATCTCTTTTCCGCTCTCATCGAACCACTCAATGACTTCAAGAAATATAACGTTATTCGTTCCCATGATTACCTCCCTCTGACATTCCACATTCCCACATCATGCGATTCTTTTTTTAATAATGTTATGAACAGCAAAAGGAATCACCAATTTTTTCGGATGTTGCGGGGAGAAACTTAACGATGGCAACATTGTGTTATGATGAGGCAGTTAGTCATTAGAGAGGGTTGAAGATTTGAGGCGGTATCCGCATTTGAAACGAGCATAGCGGCTTTGTGACCACAGAGTATAAGGTCAAAACGGATATGAATTGGTGGTTATTACATAATCCTGAAATGTTTTTTCTCATATTGCGCTCTGTAAGGATATCTATTATTTCTTGTCTCCTTCGTCTCTCACAATGCCCTGATATCCCTGAATGGTCCCGTCGGGCCCACGAAAAGGCGTGCCGTTGACCCGGCAGACCATTATTGTTCCGTCCTTTTTCTTCAACTGCACTTTGAAATCTTCGACAAAACCTTGCTCTTTAACTCTCTTGATGTAAGTGATGCAGTCGTCACGGTTGACATATGTGTCGATGGCGCGCAGCCTTTTTGTTTCCTCTTTCGTATAGCCGAAAAGATTCAGAAAAGAGCTATTTACATCAGTAAGGATTCCTTCTTTATCGGTAATAAATATACTATCCCTTGAGTCCTCAAAAAGTGTTCTGTACTTCTTCTCGCTTTCTTTAAGGGCCTGTTCAGATTGGACGCGTTTCGTTATATCCATGATGACGCCCAGCACACCGACTGTGTGCCCCTCCTTTCGTATGGGAGTGGTGCTGACCTGTGCCCACGCTATGTCGTCTGCCGCCCTCTTGTAAGAGAACTCGAAGGGAGAGACCTGTTCCCCCCGCACGGTTGCGTTGAAATGCCCTCGAACACTCTCTCTTTGCTGTGGCCGAACCATGTCAAACAAGCTCTTATCTACGAACCACTCCCGCGGATACCCTGACCTCTTAGTCACCACATCATTCACATACGTGAAACGTCCTTCCGTATCAAACGTGAAAACCCCGTAATGCATGTTCTTCAGGATCGACTTGAAGCCAGGCTGGCTCTTCTCTAATGACTCTTCTTCTTTTTTGAGGTCGGTGATGTCCTGAGAGGCCACCACTGCATGGGTAACCTGTCCTTTGGCATTGAAGTATGGGGAATACGATACGCTGAAGCATCGCGCCTCCTGTCCGGGAAATTCCAGCCAGTTTTCATAACGCACCACATGGCCGGTAAAACATTGGTCCAGGTGTTTTTTGATGAATTTATTAAAGCTTGCTTCTCCCCAGATTTGTGCCACCGGCTTGCCAACGATGTCTTTTCTGCTCCTTCCATGATCACGGCAGTAGGCTTCGCTCGCGAACTCATAGACGTAGAATCTATTAATAAGGGTCATGGAATCAATCACAGAACCCGCTACAGACTTATCCTTACCTTGCTTTCCTTCTTGAGTCGATTCCATCTGTTGTTGTTTTGACTTCTTAGTATCTCCCAACTCGGTTCTCCTTCTGATATGGATTATGTAAAGATGTATACAGTATACATAAAAATACGTCTTGATGGCAAGTTAATCTGTATAAAAATGCTCGTGTAAAAAATACCATCTCTTCGATTATTTGGACTTCGGTCAACAACAATTAGAAATATTGGGCCATCTATCGGTTCCGTTAGGGAGCCGCAAGATACAACCATAAATTGTTCTGAATTAGATGCACTAGAATCAACTAAGAGATTACAATTATTATAGATTGATTGGAGGCGGCATCCGGATTTGAACCGGAGAATAACGGTTTTGCAGACCGTCGCCTTACCACTTGGCTATGCCGCCGGGCAATTCAGGTTATAGCCGATAGCTCATTGTTAATAGCAAATTTACCAACAAAACCGATTTTTACGTTTTGGCTAAAGGCTATAAGCTGAACGCTATCAGCTGACTTATTATGGAGCGGGAAACGGGATTTGAACCCGCGACTTCAACCTTGGCAAGGTTGCACTCTACCGCTGAGTTATTCCCGCCCTGTAATTACTTATAATATAAACAGATACCCCATGTCAAATCTTTCTAGTCACAACAAATTCAATCGTGATTTGATCCATAAAAGTTCTTCTCCGGAATCGTATGCCCACCAAAAATATTCATAATGCATGGGGGTGGCAAAATTTGTTATAGTTTCCTGGCTTGCTCACAAAATCAACAATCAGGAGGGGCACTATACGATGTCTTCACGTATCCGTTTCCAGATTTTCGAATCAGAGAGCACCTTTCTCCACCCCCGGAAAGGCTTCAATCCTGTCACAGAGCAATTTGAAGTTCGGGTAGACCCCCTTACGGGACGGACGGGTCATTTTTCCCATTTCGGCGCCATTAAGCCCCAGAAACTGGATCTTAAAGCGTATGCCACTCCTGAAATAAAAGGATTCTGTCCATTCTGCCTTGAGAACAGAGGCAGGGTTACACCAAAATTTACCCATGACATTGTAGCTGAAGGGAGACTTGTGCGAAATGAGGCCTGTCTTATTCCCAATCTTTTTCCATACGATATTCACAGCGGAGTTCTTATTATGACAGATTCCCATGTGGTTTCCTTTGAGGGCCTAAGCGAAGGAAGGTTATTTGATACGTTCTTTCTTGGGGTTGAGTTTCTCAAACGAATCAAGTCCATAAGCCCTGAACTGCCCTATCACCTCATGACCTGGAATTATATGCCTCCCTCCGGTGGTGGCCTTGTCCATCCCCATCAGCAGTATTTTGCCACACCAAACCCGGGAAACCAATTTTTAGATGAACTTAAGGCTTCAGATGTCTTCCACAATACCAATGGCTCCAATTACTGGTCGGAACTTATCGAGGTCGAACGCGAACAAGGGAAAAGGTTCATCGGTCAGATTGGTAAATCTTATTGGCTTTCTTCTTTTGTCTCCTTTGGCCTACTCGGTGAGATACTGTGTATCTTTCCCGATGTCTTTTCTGTTAACCAGTTTACCGAAGCACATGTGAAGGACCTTGTGGCCGGGCTTCTTAAAATATTCAAATATTATGAGGCAGCTGACATTTATAGCTTCAATGCATCGCTCTTCTTTGGCCCTGAGGACCAACGATCCTTTGCATGCCACTTCCGGATTGCTGCCCGTACCTTTCTTAACATGAGGGATTATGCACCAGATCTGAATTTTTTTCAGGCTCTTTTAAGTGAACCCGTGAGCGTTGTGAAGCCTGAAGAACTTTGCACAAACTTGAAAGAATATTTCTAACAAGCTTAGAACGCATTGAGTTACGATTAGGGCTCCCCGGGCGGGCTTAGGGCAAATAACTCAACCGTGGCGATGAAAGCGCAAGCCCCAGACAAATGAAAGATCATTGAAAGCTTGGGCAGAAAAATATATAATAAGGTGAAAGCATTCTTCTATTAGCAGGAAACATCAAAGGCTGCACTGCTTGACAAAAAAAATTGATATCATTAAGTTAATGGTGTAATCAGAGGTTTGCATTGGACGTCCTAAACGAAAGAGAAAAAATGGTTCTTGAGTTGATAATGGACAGGTACATCAATTTTGCTGAGCCTATCGGGTCGGGGACAATAGCAAAAACTATTAAGGACAGGTTTAGCTCAGCGACAATACGTAATGTCATGGCCGACCTCGAAGAGCAGGGATTCCTCTATAAACCCCATGTTGTTGCCGGAAGGGTCCCTACCTACAAGGCCTACCGCTATTATGTCAACCGATTGTCTGCTCTGAAAACACCTGGAAAAAAGGAACTCCAGGCGCTTGAGACTATGATGAAACCTCACTACTCTTACGTTGAAGAAATCATGGAGGATGCGTCAAAGGTTCTGGCTGCCATCTCCAAGTATACAAGCATCGTTGTTGAGCCAAAAGTAGACATGATGCTTTTTAAAGAAATAGAGTTTGTGAAGCTTTCAAGCAGGACTGTTCTGGCTGTCTTTGTCACATCTTCCGGTATGGTACATACGAGAATGGTGAATACCGACGAGGAATTTGGCATGAACCTGCTGAAAAGCATGAAGACTTATATGAATGAGAAGTTCAGTGGCGTGCCCTTCTATGCCCTTAAGCAAGGCATTCTTGAAGACATCAGGAAAGATAGAGAGAATTACAGCAGGCTCTTGGCAAAAGTAAAAGAGACACTGGAAACAATTATCGACGAGGAAGATACACGAGAGATCTACCTGGAGGGAGCATCAAAAATAATTGGGGTGCCGGAGTTCACTGATATCGAACGCCTGAAAGGGCTGTTCCAGGCCTTTGAAAAAAAGGAAAAACTCCTCAAGCTGATTGATGGGTGCCTGAGGGAAGAAGGAATCCATGTAATCATAGGCAGCGAGAGTGATATAAAAGAGATGAGTGATATGAGTATTATCACTTCCACTTACAGGATTGGAGAGAAGAGTTTCGGCGTCCTCGGTGTAATAGGGCCCATAAGAATGAACTATTCGAAGATAATACCACTTGTAACGTATGCCGCAAAAACAGTTACAAATATTCTGACCATGGTTTGAGAGGTTTGGGAATGGAAGAAAAGGAAGAAAAAAACTCAGAGAAAAAAACAAAAGAAAAGGGCGAAGCCCAGGAAGATCATAAGAAAAAGAAGAAGAAAGACGAGGCATCTGAAGAATTCCAGAAAATGCTTGAAGAAAAAGAGGAATCGCTCAAAGAGCTGACCAATAAATATCTCTATCTTCAGGCCGATTTTGAAAACTTTAAAAAAATCAAAACCAAGGAAAAACAGGATCTCCTCAAGTTTGGCAATGAAGTCCTCATTAAGGAATTGATACCCGTCATCGATAACCTTGAAAGAGCCATAGACCATGCCGGGAAATCGGAAGATGCCAAGGGAATAGTTGAGGGTGTTCAAATCACCCTTAATGAGTTTCTCAAGGTCCTGGAAAAGTCGGGTGTTGAAAGGATTGATGCAATGGGAAAGAAATTCGATCCCAACTTTCATGAGGCTTTGTTCCAAGAAGAAAGGGAAGATCTAGAGCCAGACACGGTTACATCAGAATTACAGAAAGGTTACACTCTGAATGGAAGGCTGCTGCGACCCACCAGGGTTTCTGTTTCTAAGAAGCCTGACGTCCAGTAACGATTAAGGTAAAGGTAGTGCGAAAAGACTATTATCAGATTCTCAACGTCCAACGCGAAGCAAGCGATGAAGAGTTAAAGAAGGCATATAGAAAGCTTGCCCTCAAATACCACCCTGACCGCAATCCGCACAATAAAGAAGCAGAGGAACGGTTCAAGGAAATCAACGAGGCTTACGAGGTTTTAAGTGACCAGGAAAAGCGTTTCAGGTATGAGCGTTTTGGAAGTGCAGAAGATTCAGGAAGTATCTTTGACTTCGGATTCAGGGGTAATTTCGATGATATCTTTAATGACCTCTTCAGCGATTTTTTTGGAGGCCAAAGGCAGCGAGAGAAAAAAGGTGAGGATCTTCGTTATAATCTCCAGATAGAATTCGAAGAGGCAGTCTTTGGTGTAGAAAAAGAGATAGAGGTACCAAAAGAAGAGCGTTGCCAAGCGTGCAACGGGTCAAGGATAGAGCCTGGTCATAAGCCATCTGTCTGCAAGGCATGTTCAGGCAGGGGGCAGGTCCGACAAAGTCACGGATTTTTCACAATCAACAGGACGTGTGAATACTGTAATGGCGAAGGCTTTATCATTAAAGATCCCTGCAAGGCCTGTAAAGGAAAGGGATCTGTAAAAACAAAGAAAACACTGAAGATCAAAGTTCCGCCTGGGGTTGATAACGGCGCGCGACTTAAATTAAGAGGTGAAGGTGCTCAGGGATATGGCGCTACCATACCTGGCGATCTTTATGTAGTTCTTCACGTCAAGGAGCACGCCATCTTTGAACGGGAAGGGGATGATATCTCGGTGCAGGTAGATGTCAATTTCCCGCTGCTTTGCCTTGGAGGAGACATTATCGTTCCAACCGTGGAAGGCGAAGCTGCGCTGAACATCCCATCTGGCACGCAGCCCGGAAAAATTTTCAGGATTAAGGGTCTCGGAGTGATAAAGTCAAATGGGTATGGGAGGGGAGATGAGCTTGTCTATCTCAACATTGCAATACCGACTGATCTTTCAGAGCGACAGAGGCTTTTACTACAAGAACTCGCACAGGAGTTCAACGGCAATGTCGGCGCAACCCGTCGAGGCATAAAGGATAAATTCAAAGAATTCTTCGATTGGAAAGAATAAACGACGAAAAAAGAATCCTGCTTATTGGTAAGGCAGGATTCTTCATCTTTACAATAATTCGCTTTTGTTATAGTAATACTACTTCTTTGCTGGCGCCTCAGCAGGCTTCTTTTCCGGTGCTGGTGAAGGCTTTGATTCCTATTTCTTTGGAGCCTTCCTTGCAGGTTTCTCTGCTTTTTTGGCTGCTGGAGCTCCCTTAACATTCGTTATCTTAACACCTTCTTTGCTGTATTTGGCTGCAACGGTGTCGCCTACTTTAACATCTCCAATAGCCTTGTATCCTTTGAAGGCTACCTTGCTTACATCAAAGCCTATTGCTTCTTTTTTGGATTTAACCATCATTGTCTTGCCATCAATTGAGTCAACCTTCCCAACAAAACCAGCTGGTTTGGGTTTCGGAGCTTCTATGGCTTTTTCTGCTTTTTTTGCTTTTCCTGTTTTCCCGCACAGGAAACCACCATAATTGTGCCAGCTTAGTTATGCTTCTTTAGCCTATAAGATAGTTCTCGTGGCACTTCACATTTCAATGATTGCTATGCAATTAGCATCTACTTGCGTTTGCATGTCAAGATTTTTGTATACGTTATTCTTTTTTCAGATATTTCTTGGATACGGGCACAACGAACGGCTTCCCAGAGAGAGGGTTCTCCTTGACAATCACCACAGTATCATACACTTTTTCAATGTTCTGAAAAGTCAGTACTGACCTTGGATCGCCATCTGAATGTATTCTCCCTTTTGATAGGAGTATGACCCTTGAACAGAATTCTGAAGCAAGGTTTAGATCGTGGAGCACCATGATGATCGTTAGTCCTTCGTTGTGCAATTTTTCGAGTACATCAAAGGTCTGGATCTGGTGTCGTATATCGAGGTGACTCACCGGCTCGTCGAGAAGAAGCGCTTTGGGGTCCTGCGCAAGGCACTGGGACAGAAAGACTTTCTGTCTTTCACCCTCTGAGAGATTGTCTATTCTCCGTCCGTGGAGACGTGAAATTTCCATGGTTTCCATTATGTCTACAACAAACTCCCCTTCTTTCTTCCCATAAAGAAAACCTTTTTGTGCATGAGGGTATCTTCCCATGAGGATAAATTCCTCTACGGTAAACGAAAAGGGCGTATCCGTTGCCTGGGGCAGTGTTGCTATGTTTTGAGCCAGTTCTCTTCTATCATATTCATCGAGATTTCTCCCAGAGAATGCTACAAACCCTTTGCTGGGTCGCAGAAATCCTGCAAGAAGACGGATAATGGTACTCTTTCCTGCACCGTTGGGCCCAATGACCCCAACGAACTCCCCCTGATCTACGGTAAAGGTAATGTCATCAATAGCTGTGTGATGATTGTAACAAAAAACGACGTGATTTGCTGAAAAAAGGGACTTCTCCATCATTGCCTCCGTACAAGGAGAAAAAGAAGGATAAACCCTCCGAGAATTCCCGTTACCACCCCTACGGGGAGTTCGACAGGGTACAAAAGATAGCGGGAAAACACATCAGAAAGAATAAGGAAAAAAGCCCCACCAATATAGGATGCAATAAGAAGGATGGTGTGCCCAGCACCGAGAAGGCTTCTTAATATGTGCGGCACAATAAGACCAACAAAACCAATAATACCTGATGCCGAAACACACAACCCAGCGAGGAGGGACGCAATAAGAAAAAGCCCCTTGTAAAATCGTGGGGGGTTTACACCGAGATATTGGGCCTTTTCCCTTCCAAGGGAGAGGATATCAAGTTCCTTGCCGAAGAAGAAAAGGATTGAAGTCGGGATAAGAAACATTGGGATGTAGATTGGTATGAATGCTATATCGAGGTTTGAAAGATCTCCCATAAGCCACATAAGAGTTGTCTGCATCTTGTCAGGATCGAGAAGGGAAAAGAGAAAGAAGACAAATGACGAAAAAACCAGACTCACAACGATACCAAAAAGAATCATGCTGTTGGGATCAAAAGAACGTTTTTTTGAGAGGGCAAAAACGATAGCAACAGATAACATAGCGCCGCCAAAACCCAAGAGGGGGTTAGCAAATGCACCCAAGACCTGCTGAAGGCCCATAATTGTTGACAGAGCTATCCCGAAAGATGCCCCGCCTGCTATGCCAAGGGTATAAGGTTCTGCAAGAGGATTGCGCAGTATTGACTGCAAGGTAACACCGCAAACACCAAGAGAACCTCCGACAAGAAAGGCTATGATCGTGCGTGGTATTCTTATTTTTCTGAGGATAAGGCCAAAGCCTTCGTTGGTGAAAAGGCTGCAAAACACAGCGCCAAGTCCCTTGCCATACCCAAGCGACAAGAGTATAGAAATAATCAAAAGACAAACGAGAGAGGCCAAAATAACAGCGTTTTTTCTCTTTCTGTTCATCGGAACGACTCTGCAAGTCTGTTAACAGCGTCAACAAAGCTCATTGGCGTTGGGCTTCCCACGGAATAGGCATCCATGGTAACAAACTGTGCTTTGCTGAAGTATCTTTTCCAACGATCCTTTTCCAACTGAACATTATATCCCATATCCATAAGTACTACGACGTGTGGCGCCTTCAGGATTACCTCTTCGGCGTTTATCCTCGGGTAAGGAAGTTCACTTTCAATGATATTGTATCCACCTGCAAGGAGTATGATATCATTAGCAAAACTGTTATTTGAAGCAACTATTAGAGGCTCCGCCCCCACCTGCCACAGCACCTTGTAACCTTTATTGTTTTTTTCTTTTGGGAGTGCCCCCCGTGCAATCCCTATAATGCGTTTCCCTCTTTCTTCTTTGCCAGTCATTCTCGAAAGTGTCAAAAAATTGTCCAACAAACCGAGCAGAGTCCTTGGCCGGTCAAAGTAATATGTTTTGATTCCAAGCCTTTCAAATCGAGTCATGGCAATGGGTGAATTCCCCTCCCGCGTCCCAAAAATTATATCAGGTCGCATGGACACTATTTTCTCTGCATCAGGCCTGAGGGGCGTCCCTACTTTTTCTTTTTTCATAGCTTCTGCGGGTCTCCTGCATAGCTCGGTAATACCAATGAGTTTTTCCTCGGCCCCGAGAAGATAGATTGACTCGGTTATCTGGGGTGAAAGGGATATGATACGATCATAGCTGTGTGCGCTGAAAGGAATGAAAAACAACACAAGAATAAGCCACATCTGGAGAATGTATCCTTTCAGACTATATTTGTCAAAAACTATCTTGTCGTATCACAAAAACAGAAAAAATATGCATGATCCTTTGTTCTGGCATATGATTTGCTGATAAAGAAGGTAGTATTTTTTTGAATGACATTCATACTGGAGAGCAACGGCAACTAATGAAAGACACAAATAATTCAACTGAAAATCGTTTTAAAGAACTAGCTGATCAGTTACCACAGACTGTTTTTGAGATGGATGTTGAGGGCAGATTTACCTTTGTTAATCAGCATGCTCTCTCAAGCTTTGGTTATACACGTGAAGAGCTTGAAAAAGGATTAACAGCCATTGAAATGATTATCCCGGAGCAGCGAGGACAACTTATTGATAACATTAATGTTTCCCTTAAGGGAGAAAGTCTTGGCCATGAGTACACGATGATGCGCAAGAATGGGAGCACCTTTCCGGCGATCATCCATTCTTCGCCCATCACTTGTGAAGGCCAACCAACTGGTCTGCGGGGCATTGTTGTAGATATAACGGGTAGAAAAAAAATTGAACTGGCTTTACAGGAAAATGAGCAGCTTTTGCGCTCTCTCGTTGATAACATGCTTGATGCAACATTGATTCTGGACTGGAGCGGTAATGTCCTCTTCGCAAATAAAGCAGCGGCAAAATTGGTGGACCTTGAAACCCCGGCGCATGGTAAAGACTTGAACATACGTGACTTCCTGCATCCCGAGCATACTCAAACAGCATTTGAACATCTTGATCGTGTAAATGACAATAAGGGCGGTTTTCTGTGGCAATATAAGATCATTACCAGGAAAGGCAGGGAAAAATGGGTTGAGAGCCTCGGCACAAAAATTCAATTGAACGGTACATCAGCAAATATTGTAAATCTTAGAGACATAACAGAACGCAGGCAGGCAGAAGAAACCCTTAAAGAAACAGTTGATAAATACAGAAACATCTTTGAAAATGCTGTGGAGGGAATATTTCAGAGCGCACCCGAGGGAAGGTTTATCGATGTGAATCCTGCCCTCGCACAGATGATGGGCTTCAGGTCGCCCGAGGAAATGATCCAAGGCTTCACAGACATTGCTCACCAACATTACGTGAGGCCCGAAGAACGTTTGAGATATAGTGCTCTCCTTGAGAGAGATGGCGTCGTAAAGGGATTTGAAACAGAAGTTTACAGGAAAGACAAAAAAAGTATATGGATCTCTATTAACGCACGGGCGGTTTGCGATAAAGACGGTAATGTGCTCTATTATGAAGGAACTGTTGAAAACATTACCGAGCGTAAACAGTTTGCAGATTCTCTGAAATCGCTGGAAGAGCTTGAATCGTCAATGTTGAGCGCTATCCCTCATGCGGTTATTGGCCTTAAAGCACGATCGATTATCTTTGCCAACGACTCTGCTGAGGCAGTTTTTGGCTGGACGCCACAAGAACTGGTCGGTAGAAACACCCGAATTCTGTATCGTAGTGATGAGGAATATGAAGAAATCGGGAAACATTTTTATCCTGTGTTGGAAAATCAAAGATTTCATAGGGAGGTGTTTAATTGCCGAAGGAAAGATGGAAAAGACATTGTATGCATGGTAAGCAGCGCCAGAATTGGAAGTGATCTTACCGATAAAAAGATCGTTGCTATCTACGAAGACATGACAGAACGCAAGCGCACTGAGTTGGAAAAAGGTCATCTCGAGGCTCAGCTTCGCCAAGCCCAGAAAATGGAGGCCATTGGTCAGCTTGCAGGAGGAGTGGCTCATGATTTTAATAATATTCTCACAGCTGTTATAGGGTATGGAAATCTTCTTAAGGCTAAAATGGCTCAGGATGATCCGTTAAGGACATATGTGGAGCACATTCTCTCCTCCTCAGGTAAGGCTGTCAATCTCACACAAAGCCTTCTTGCTTTCGGCCGGAAACAGATTATTGAGCTTAAGCCCTGCAAGATAAGTACATTAATCAAAAACGTGGAGAAACTCCTTACAAGGCTTCTCACAGAAGATATTGAACTCCTGACCTTCATCAGCCCAAGCGATCCGACAATCTTGGCAGATCCAACACAGATTGACCAGATTCTCATTAACCTTGCCACGAACGCCCGGGATGCCATGCCGAACGGCGGGCATCTGAAAATAGAGGTGAAGCTTGCCGAGATTAATCGCGCCTTTGTTGAATCATATGGTTACGGCGAAATAGGTAAATATGCCCTCATATCAGTTTCTGATAACGGTTTGGGTATGGACACAGCAACCAAAGAGAAGATTTTTGATCCTTTTTTCACCACAAAAGAAGTGGGGAAGGGTACAGGCCTTGGACTTTCTATTGTGTATGGAATCGTTAAGCAACACAATGGTTACATTAATGTTGAAAGCGAGCTGTGGCGAGGGACAACCTTCCACATATATCTTCCAATTGTCAAGATGAAGGAGGAAAAAATAAGACCAGAGATCATCTCAACCCGGGGAGGTTCAGAGACAATTCTTATCGGGGAAGATAATACCAGCGTTCGACAGCTTGTTAAGGAGGTCCTCGAGCAATTCGGATACTCAGTAATCGAGGCTAGAGATGGTGAGGACGCGATTGGTAAATTCGAGCAATCTGCGAACAACATTGATCTTGTTATTCTTGATGTCGTGATGCCAAAGAAAAATGGAAGAGAGGTTTACGAGGCAATAAAAATGATCAAACCGCAAATAAAAGTCTTTTTCATGAGCGGATATACAGCAGATATTCTATCCGACAAGGGCATGCATGAAGAAAAGTTGGACTATACTCCGAAACCAATATCACCGCAAGAGTTTTTAGTTAAGGTAAGGGCGGTGTTGGATAGCAAATAATCTTATGGCTATGGGCAATAGGCACGGCTTTTTCCGCTTTTCCTATCGCCTATTGCCCATGACCTATTGCCTGCTTTTTATTTACTTCGAAAAATCGATGAGCACCTTGAGGATATCTTTTTCGTGGGCTTTGGCAAAGGCTTTGTCCCCGTGGGAAAAGCTATAAATGCCTGAAATGAGTGGGCCAACCCGAATCCGCTTTTCTGAAAGTGCCCTCAGGGCTGGCTCAAAAGGACCACACCGCGAACCGATAATTTTGACTTCATTTACAACGACATGGGCAAGGTTTGTAGTTATGCCTTCTGCGGCCGTAGTTTTGAGTACAATTGTTCCTTGGGGTTTAACAAACTGAAGGGCAGATCCTAATCCATAAGGTGATCCGGTTGCATCTACAACGATATCGAACGCTTTTTCCACGGCAAGTGCCTCCAGTGCCATGGTTGGTATCCCCTGATCCCTGGCAATGGCAAGTTTGCCTTCGTGTTTACCAGTGAGGACAACCTGTGCCTGGGAGAGATGCAGGACAAGAGCAACGAGTATGCCAAGTTTACCATCTCCTAATACAAGCACCCTATCTGTTGGTTTTACATGGATTTGCACAAGTATTTCGTACGCTGATGCCAATGGCTCGGTGAAGACCGCCTCCTCGTCTTTTACGTTATCCGGTACTGCGAAGAGGTTATCCACCGGAAGGGTAACATACTCTGCCAAAGCGCCATCCTTACTGGCTATTCCAAGGGTGGTTCTTGAAGGGCAATGTCGCTTCATCCCTGTCTTGCAGTATTGGCAAGCTCCGCACCCGCAGTTAATGTCTCCCACTACCCGTTTGCTCACAAATCGTTGGTAATCCCCCCTTACCTTCTCAACGACACCAACAAACTCGTGACCTATAACACCCCGGAATCCCATGTAGCCCATTATTATTTCGAGATCGGTATTGCAGATTCCTGCGAGAGAAACCTTGATAAGGGCATCACCATCTCCCGGCTCAGGGACAGGGTAATCGCTAACAAACCTCAACTGTCCGTCAAAAATGATCGCCTTCATTACGCTAACGTCAGAATAATGTTGCCTGACCTTTTATCTCTTTCCTTTCGGCCGACTCAAAAATCTTTATCTTCCCATACTCTCCATCGTATCCGGGGGCCACATGAATGTTCCCGGATCTCATCCTGTCTATGCCCTCCCCTACAAGTCTCGAACTCTTTTGCTCAATTTCAGGGATTGGCGCATCCATAAGAATAGAAAATTCATTACCGAGGCCCTGGATAAGTCGCTGGTATTCCACACCAACGCCCTTACTTGATACCCCAACTCCTAAGGCCTCTGCAATAACCTCTCCAAGGGGCACAAGGGAGTGATAAGGGGATGCACCATTTGGCTTATATCCTGGAGGTCTGTCCGCCAATTTCTCCACCCTGTGAAGGACTCCAACCGTCACCCGCCGTCCACACTTCGGGCAGAGATACCCATGTCGTATTGTCTCTTGCGGTGAGAGACTCAAACTACATGCCCTGTGGCCATCATAATGATATTTTCCTTCTTCAGGGAAAAACTCTATGGTTCCGAGGAAACCCTGTCTTGTTGCGAGGGCATTCGAAATGGCATCGTATGATATCTTGGTGTCGAAGATATTTGCTTCGCGACCCATTTTTGCAGGGGAATGGGCATCTGAATTTGAAATGAGGCTGATATTGTCGAGCGCAGAGAGACGCCAGTTCATGGGCGGGTCTGAAGAGAGCCCTGTTTCAATAGCTTTGATATAAGGAGCATAATCCTCAAAACACTCTTCTAGGGAGTCAAAGCCTGATACCGCGCCAAACACTGAGAAGTGGGGTGTCCATGCGTGGGCAGGGATAAAGACGGATGCCGGACAAATATCTGTCACTATTTTTAGCAGATCAAGAGCATCGAGGCCCAGAATTGGTCGTCCATCAGCGTTCAGGTTCCCAATCCGCGACAAAGCCAGGTTGATTCGGGCAGCATCCGAAATGTCTGGAACAAGAATGAGGGAATGGACCTTCCGTGTTCTGTCGTTTTTTCGATAAATAGAGCTGATCTCAGCGGAAAGGACAAACGAAACCTCTGCCTTGCATGAATCGGGAACTCCATTCGCTTCGTATTCTTTTTTCAATTTGAAGAGACCGTCTCCGGTGGGTTCGAGCTTCTCGGAGAGTTCCTTGAGCCATCCAGGATGGGTGAAATCGCCTGTGCCTACTACTCCGATCCCTTTTATCTGCGCCCACTTCCATATGGCCTCCGGGGACATGTCCTTGCTCGTTGCGCGGGAATATTTTGAATGAATGTGGAGATCAGCAATAAAGCGCATGGAAGATTATGACCGCATGCAGACAGACATGTCAAGAGACAACTTACATAAGGCAAAACAATCCGCTGGAAGGCTATTACTGAAGGTCTTGACAATGAATCGTATTGTCAACGCTCAGGGAGTCTTAACAATCTTTCGCTCCGCCAGATTCGAAGAACTCGCACACGGTCTTCTTCGAGGCGATAGACAATACGAAATGGTGATCGGATTATTTCCTGCAAATGGACGATACCAAACTCTGGCACTATGCGTCCGCTCTCAGGATAATCGACAAGGGTCTCGATGCAAGAAATTATCTCTTTAACTAAGCGATCACCCACCACATCAGATAACTGTTGATCGACATACCACGACTTTATCTCCTCTAAATCCTTGACCGAGGAGCCGGCAAAGGTGATCTCTAATTTTCGGCCCATCGCGTCACGTGAGGTTGAGGCGCTTCTTCACGTCTTCCAGACTCATCTCTCTGCCCTCTTCCAGGTCCACAAGTCCCTGAACGACATCGCGGAGAAAGGCCTTCTCCTCTGCTTCTGCCTCGTAATCTCTGATGGATTGCACAACAGCAACGCCTTTCCCTCTGCTGGTAAGCAATACCGGGCGATGAGTCTTGTCGATCTGGTTCACAATTTTGCCCGGATTGACCTTCATGTCGCTCAATGATACGATATCTTCAGAAAATACTACAGACCTTTTCATAATGCCTCCTTAAAGACTGATTAATAATACTAATTATAGCACCTTTTGACATACCTTCAAGCGCGTGCCGTTTTACAATCTGCTCGACAGAATTATCCAGAGTTGTCTTCACGACCTCTTTTTCTTCTGCCTCTTTCTTAACAGTTTTGGCATCCAGGGATTTTTGCTCCTGCACTTTTGCCAACAATTCGAAAAGGGAGGATCACAATGTCAAGTCCATATCGGAAAAAAGCACGAAGAATGAGATCCTGGATGGCTTGGGGATTCGTAATTTTACCCCTTTTTCTGCCTTTTTTAACTTTTTTTTCTTTCCAGAAACCAGTCGATGAGGGCGCGGGAGATGCTAATCTTGTCTGGGATATTTGGCATGTCTTCTGCGCTGAACCATCGAGCATCCAGGATCTCATTGTTGTCAATATTGATCTCTCCGCCGGCGTATTCCGCGGTGAAACCTATCATAAGCGAATCAGGAAAAGGCCAGGGCTGGCTTCCGAAATAACGAATGTTTTTCACATCAATGCCCGCCTCCTCCTTGACTTCTCGCCTCACAGCATCTTCCAGGGTCTCCCCAGGCTCAACGAAACCGGCAAGGGTGCTAAAGAGCCCTTCCTTGAAGCGAGGCGAACAGGCAAGAAGCGCCTTTCCATCATGCTCAATAAGCACGATAATTGCTGGAGAGATGCGTGGAAAGCTCACGTAGCCGCACTGAGGGCACTTCTTGGCCCTCTCGTCATGCTTTGGTTCGTTCTTCAGCCCGCACTGGATACAATGCTGGTCTGTCCGATCCCATTCGATGGTGTGAATTGCCCTGAAGGCTATCTTAAAGAGGCCCTCGTCGATGTTGCCGTGGATGCTCCGCAAACCATGGAATACCATTCCTTCGGGGAGTTCGGTTGTTCCATCTAATTCTGCGGTGTAAC
>Ga0105103_10000588_pt1 | contig 20635 bp, 19 predicted proteins | sample PPLLaktember2015_2_FD_79107 | JGI IMG/M metagenome (GOLD analysis project Ga0105103, IMG submission 79107) | Freshwater sediment microbial communities from Prairie Pothole Lake near Jamestown, North Dakota, USA - PPLs Lake P7 Core (6) Depth... | ecosystem: Environmental > Aquatic > Freshwater >...
AAGAGCAGGATAAACGGCGGCGGCGAAAAAAAGCCGGGGGTGGTGGGACGCGGTGCGATGCGGCCTCCCGGCGTTACGGGCGTGAGCACCCTTGCGACTGGCCGTCGCAAGGCCTGCCGGCACTCAGGGGTTGTCGCTTTTATCCAGTTTCTCGGCGTCTTTTTTTTCCGCATCGTTGGTGGCGCTTTTGAAGTTTTTGATCGCCTTGCCCATCCCGGCCCCGATTTCCGGAAGCTTGCCGGCGCCAAAGATGATCAGGATGATCACCAGGATAATGATTAATTCCGGCATTCCTATACCAAACATGGGTGTTTCCTCCTATTCATGCGGCCCGATTTGCCGCAGTTCCTGCATCAGCCGCACGAACTCAGGCGAATTGATGAAGTTTTCCTTGGCGCTCTGGTAGTTGATCCAGTGTTTCCAGGTCGCCATCCAGGCGGCGTTGTACCAGTAGCACGTCGGCTCTCCGTCGCTCTGCAGGCGTTTCAGATACGCCTGGTACTCTTCGGAACAGCCCTCGCACAGGTGGTAAGGCAACCCGGATTGGGCGGTGGGGGGCGCCTGGCAGCCGCACTCCAGCTGGGCGCCGCATTTCTCACACTTCAAAGCGCAGCGGGAGCACTGAAAAACCTTCTGCACAGCCCGAATTTTGCGCCGCCGATCCTGAGCGGCGCGCTTTTCCGCAGCCCGTTGGAGCTTGTCGTTCAGGGAGATGATGTTTGCCACGTCAACCTATAAATTTAGATAAGTTAAAGAAATTATGATTCATATACCACCCCCCCCGGTGAAGTGTCAATCCTTTCGACAGCCACCGGACCGCGGGGCTTTGCTTGACTTTGGGGGGGCAACCCGATAGTTTCATGGTCCAATGCGCCGCGATCCCTGACTTTGAAGCCTGCGGGCGCTGTCCCTGAACACCATCGATCCCGCGCGGGTGCCTTCCGCGACCCGGCGGGCAGGAGCCGACACCATGCCCCCGTCATTTCGCCCCAACTGCCTGCCGGTGCTGATCGGCAGCCTGCCCCTGGATGACCACCGCCAGGCGGCGCGCCTGGTGCTGCGCTACACCCCCGAGATCCCGGTGTGGGCCCAGCTGCCGGCACACCCCCAGGAGGGCATGCTGGCCCAGTTTCTGCCCGGCCTACCAGGGGTCAGGACAGTCGGCGACAGGCAACTGGTGGACACCGCCGACGAGCGGTTCGATGATCAGCTGGTGGCCTTTTACGAGGCCTACCTGGCCGTGTCCGAGGATGCCGGCAACCTGGACGGCTCGCGCTTTGAACTCACCCCCGATGTGGCGGGCGGTTTTTTTGCGCTGCTGCAGGCCATAAAGGGCCTCTCCCCGCCGCCGGTGGCCCTCAAAGGCCAGGTGACCGGCCCCTTCACCTTCACGACCGGCGTTACGGACCAGGACAAGCGCGCCGTCTTCTACAACGAACAGGTCCGCGACGCGGCCGTCAAGCTGCTGGCCCTCAAGGCCCGCTGGCAGGTGCGGCGGCTGGGCGCCGCGGGCTGCCCGGTGATCATCTTTATCGATGAACCGGCCTTGGCCGGCTTCGGCTCCTCGGAATTTATCAGCGTTTCCAAGGATGACGTCACGGCCTGCCTTCACGAGGTAATTGCGGCGATCCACGCCGAGGGCGGGCTGGCCGGCGTGCATGTCTGTGCCAATACCGACTGGTCGGTGGTGCTGGGCTCGGGGGTGGATATCGTCAATTTCGATGCCTATGCCTATTTTGAGAAGTTTATCCTCTACCCCGCCCTGGTCAAAACCTTTCTCTTAAAGGGCGGCATTCTCGCCTGGGGCATCGTGCCGACCCTGCGGGCCGAGGACATCGAGGGTGAAACCGCCGACTCGCTGGCGGCCCAGTGGCAGGCCAAGGCCCGGCAGCTGGAAGCCCTGGGCGTCGCGCCCGAGGCGATCAAAGCGCAGTCCCTGATCAGCCCCAGCTGCGGCACAGGCGCTCTCAGCCGCGCGCATGCCACCCGCGTCCTGGAACTGACCCGCGCAGTTTCGCTGAAACTGCGCGCAACCTTCGACCGATGACAGTGAGGTAGCCGATGACCGCCGACCGACCCAAGTTCTCTGGTGCTTCCCGCTACGTCCTGGACGACGAGCTGGCCAGCATCGTCAACATTTCCATGGCCCTGGAGATGCCCCTGCTGCTGAAGGGTGAACCGGGGACCGGCAAGACCATGCTGGCCCATGCGATTGCCGAAAACCTGGGTATGCCGCTGATCGTGCTGAACGTGAAATCCAGCATGAAGCTGGTGGAGGCCCTCTACCAGTACGACACCCTCACCCGCCTCAACGACAGCCGCTTCGGGGACTCGCGGCGGGATGTGAGCGATATCGAGGCCTACATCAAGATGGGCAAGATCGGCCAGGCGTTTACCGCCGCGGAGCGCACCGTGCTGCTGATCGACGAAATCGACAAGGCCGACACCGATTTCCAGGACGACATGCTGGACGTGCTCGACCAGATGGAGTTCGACATCATCGAAATCGATAAAACCGTCAAGACCCGCCATCGCCCGGTGATCATCATCACCTCCAACGCCAAGAAAGACCTCTCCGACCCCTTCCTCGGGCGCTGCAACTTCCATCACATCGCATTTCCCGAGCCCAAGGTCATGCGGCAGATCATCCGGGTTCATTTTCCCGACATCGACGGCGACCTGATGACCGGTGCCGTGACCGCTTTTTACAAACTGCGGGAGCTGGACAGTGTCGAAAAGAAGCCCGCCACGCGCGAGCTGCTCAATTGGATTCGGGCCCTCAGGGCGGACCCCGATTTTCACCCCCGCGAGATCGAAAAGGGTGCGGTCCCCTACCTCGGCGTACTGTTCAAAAAAAGCCAGGATTTTGCCCGGGCAGTGGCCGCCACCGGCCGCCGCAGCCTGCGCTGATCACCCCTCAGGGCGGCAATCATGTTCATCACGTTTTTCTACCGACTGAAAGAGGCCGGCATCCCGGTCAGCCCGACGTCGTTTCTGCGCCTGCAGAAAGCCCTGAGCGCCGGCCTGGTGGCCAGCCTGAACGATTTCTACACCGCCAGCCGGGCGATCCTGGTCAAAAGCGAACGCTACTTCGACCTTTTCGACCAGGTTTTCGCGCACCATTTCGAGGGCGCCGAAATGCCGCTGCGGGAGGGAATCGACCTGGACGAGGCCATCCAGGCCCTACTGCAAGAGTGGCTGCGCGACCCCCAGATGCTGGCCGACGTTCTCGGTATCGACGCCGCGGAAATCGGCAAACTTTCACCCGAAGAGCTGATCGCCTATTTCAAGGCCCGTCTGGCGGACCAGAAAGGCCGTCACGCCGGCGGCAGCCGCTGGATCGGGACGGGCGGGACCTCGCCGGTCGGGCACTCCGGCTACCACCCGGGGGGCATGCGGGTCGGCGGGGTTTCGCGCAACAAGTCGGCCGTCAAGGTGGCCTTGGACCGGCGCTACCGGGACTACTCGCACCAGGGACCGCTGACCCAGGCGATGGTCGGGGAGGCCCTCAAGCGGCTGCGCAATCTTGTGCCCACCGGCCCCAAAGACCAGGTCAATGTGGAGGCCACGATCTACCAGGCGATGAAAAACGGCGGCGAAATCGAAATCGTTTTCGACCGCAGCCTGCGCGACCGCCTCAAGGTGATCCTGGCCATCGACAACGGCGGCTGGTCGATGGATCCCTACATCCCGGTCGTCCAGACCGTTTTCGATTACGCCCGCGCCCAGTTCAAGGACCTCAAGACCTATTTTTTCCACAACACCATCTACGACATTCTGTGGAAGGACCCGGCGCGCTACCGCAAACCCCAACGCATCGATGAATTCGTGCGCTGCGACCCCGAAACGCGTCTGATCGTGGTGGGCGACGCCAGCATGGCGCCCTACGAACTGACAGCCGCCGAGGGGTCCATCCATATCGAGGAGCGCAGCGGACGGCCCAGCTTCGAACGCCTGGCCTTCCTGGCGGAGACCTTCCGCCACTGCGCCTGGCTCAACCCCATGGACGAGCGCTATTGGGACTACTCCCAGACCGTCAAGGCCATCGGCCGGATTTTCCCCATGTTCACCCTCTCCCTCGACGGCCTGGAAAAGGCCATCACCCACCTGATGCAGAAATAATTACGCGCTTCAGGATGCCACCGTCTGCGGGCTGGCGCTGACCCCGAAAAGCCGGCAGGTGTTTTCCCAAGTCGCCGCGGCCAGCGCCTCCGGGGCATCCCCGCGAACCTCGGCCAGACAGAGCAGGGTGGATTTGACAAAGGCCGGCTCGTTTCGGCGGGTGCGGTTTTTTTCCGGGGCCGGGGTCAAATAGGGGGCATCTGTTTCCACCAGTAGGCGCTGCAGCGGGATGCGGGTCACCATCCGGCGCAGATCTGCCCCGCGGCCTTGCAGGGTCAGGATCCCGGTGATGCCGATATGCAGTCCCAGGGCGAGGTAGGCGTCCAGTTCGGCCTCACTCCCGCTGAAGCAGTGCACCACTCCGCGGCGCGCGGGCCGCGGGCGGCTGCGCAGGAGCGCCAGAAACCGCCCGTCGGAATCGCGCTCGTGAAAAATCAGCGGCAGGTTCAGCTCATCGGCCGTCTCCAGCTGGCGCAAAAACCAGAGTTCCTGGTCCGAGCGGGGGGAATACATGCGGTTGAAATCCAGGCCGATCTCGCCCCAGGCATGCACCGCCGACCGACCCGCCAGCCGGCGCAACTCCGCCAGCTGGGCGGCGCTGCAGTGCTGCACATCATGCGGGTGGACCCCGACGGCGGCATAAACCCGCGCTTCTTTTTCTGCCAGCCGGACGGCTTTGAGGGAACTTGCAAGGGTGATCCCGGCCACCATCATGGCCTGGATCCCGGCGGCGCGGGCCCGTTGGAGCACCTCTGCGCGGTCCTTGTCAAAGGCGGCGTCATCCAGGTGGCAATGGCTGTCGAATATCCGCATCTAAGCCCCCCTGAAGAAATCGCACACCCCTCGCGCGCGGTTTGGCGCGGGGCAGACGCTGCCCGCCGGCATAAAAATTTCACCAAGTATCATTTTGGGGTTGATTTTTTATGGGTATATGCTTAAAAGGCAACACTGGCCGAGGGCGGTACCCGGGTGTCGAAAACCCTCCCTGATTGCCTCCTACCCGACACCCGCCGCCTTTTGCCGTTTTCACCCAAGCCGTCCTGCCCCCACCGGGCAGGACGGCTTGTTTGTGGGGGCGGCGTCAGGGCGGGACCTCCCCGAAACGCCGGGCCCACGCATCGAAGGTCACTAGCTTGTCCGCCCCGAAGGGCGCCAGCTCCGCCCGGATGCGGGCCAGAGACTTCTCGCTGCCGCTGCCATCGCCGTTTTTGGAGAAAAATTTGTCGGCAAAACAGATGATCTGCTCTTCAATCGTGAGTGGCCGCATGTCCCGGCTGGGCAGCGGCAGCCGCTTTTTTTCGATCTCCTCCCGGCTGAGACCCACCCCCACGTGGCGCTCGCACACCAGCGCGTGCCGCGGCAAACCGGCCTTTTCCAGCAGCTCCCGACCTAAAACGCCGTGGCAGAGGTAGGGCCGGGTCCCGGTGCAGCCGAGAAGCGGGGCGTAGGTCAGGAAAATGCCGATGTCGTGCAGCACGGCGGCGGACCCGATAAACGCCAGATCGGTTGCCGGCACCTCAACCCGCGCGGCGACGGCCAGGGCCTTGCGGGCCACCTGGTGGCCGTGCCGCATCAGCAGCCCGTAAGCCTTGCCGGCGGGGTCGTAGTATTCGCGGATAAGGTCGCCGGGGGTCATTTTCGATGTTTTTTCGACAGCAGCACCCCTTCGATGAAGGGGTCCAGATCGCCGTCCAGAACGCTGTTGACGTCCCCCGCATCCATATTGATGCGGTGGTCCTTGACCATCTGGTAAGGTTGCAGAACATAGGACCGGATCTGGCTGCCCCAGGCGATATCCTCCTTGCCGTCATGGATTTCCTGGAGCTTTTCCTCCTGGCGCCGTTTTTCCGCCTGATAGAGCCTGGACTTGAGCACCTTCATGGCCAAATCCTTGTTGCGATGCTGGGATTTTTCCTGCTGGCACTGGACGACGATGCCGCTCGGCAGATGGGTGATGCGCACCGCGCTGCTGGTTTTGTTGACATGCTGGCCGCCGGCCCCACTGGCCCGGAAAACGTCGATGCGCAGGTCTTTTTCCTCGATTTCCACGACGATATCGTTTTCCAGTTCGGGAAACACAAACACCGAGGCAAAAGAGGTGTGCCGCTTGCCGCTGGCATTGAACGGGGAAATCCGCACCAGGCGGTGGACCCCGATTTCCGACTTCAAAAACCCGTAGGCAAAATCCCCGCTGGCGGTAAAGGTCACGCTCTTGATGCCGGCCTCGTCGCCCGGCTGCAGGTCGATCAGCTCCAGGCTGTACCCCTTGCGGTCCACGTAGCGGGAGTACATCCGGAACAGCATTTCGGCCCAATCCTGGGCCTCGGTGCCGCCGGCGCCGGCATTGATGGAAACAATGGCGTTGTTGCTGTCGTCTTCACCGTCGAGCATCAGGCTCAGAATAAAGGCCCCGATCCGCCGGTCCAGGGTTTCCAGCAGCCGATGGGCCTCCTGAACGGTGTCGGCGTCGGACTCCTCCAGACCGAGTTCCATCAGGATTTCGCTTTCCTCCAGCTCCTTTATCAGCGCGTGATAGCGGTCCACCTGGGCCGCCAGGACAGCGCGCTCCTTGAGAATCGGCCGGGTTTCCTCGGGGTTGTCCCAGAAGCGGTCCTTGCCGATCTGGAATTCGATTTCCTTCAGGCGGTTTTCCTTGGCCGGCAGGTCAAAGATAGTCTTTCAGTTGTTCGAATTTCTTGCGAAGCTCCTTGATGGTCTGTTTGTATTCGACAGTCATGGTCCCTCTCCTGTTGTAAGTAGCGGTTTAGCCAAGACACGCTTACCGGTTTTGCCGCCCGGGGGCAGCACCGCGGCGACGCCGAATGACCGCCGCGATCACCACAAGCGCAGCGCCGGCCAGGCAAGTCCCGGCAAAAAGGTCACCCCGGCGGGTGTATACGGACCGCTCCGTCAGAATCGGAAGCGACCGGGCGACGGCGGCGTCTTCGAAAAGGTCTGTGGCCGAGTGCACGCGCCCCACCGGGTCAACAAAGCCACTGATACCGGTGTTGGCGGCCCGCACCAGCGTTCGCCGGTTCTCGACCGCCCGAAATACCGTGATCATGAAGTGCTGGAAGGGGGCGCTGCTGCGGCCATACCAAGCGTCGTTGGTCAGGTTGACGATCAGGTCCGCCCCGTTCAGGGTCATGGCGCGTGCAAGTCCCGGAAAAATGATCTCGTAGCAGATCTGGACCCCCAGGCGATAAGGCCCCCACTGCAGGGTCAGCCCTTTTGGGCCGGCCTCGAAGTCTCCCACCTGGGCAACGAGCTTCCCCAAAAACGGCAGCCAGCGGCGCAGCGGGACGTATTCGCCGAACGGCACGAGGTGCGCCTTGTCGTATTTTCCGTGCACCGCCGCCTCGGGTCCCAGGAGAAAGGCGCTGTTGTAAAAAACCGGACCGGCGTCCTTGACCGCATAGGACGGACTCCCGATCAGGAAGCTGGTTGCGGTGCGGCGCACGGCGTCCGCCACCCGCAGCGAGAGTTCGGCATCGCGGCCAAAATAAAACGGGACGGCCGTCTCGGGCCAGACCACGAGGTCCGGCCGCTCGTTCCGCAGCCCGATGGAGAGGCGCGCGTATTTTTCGATGGTGGCCGTTTGAAACGCGGGCTCCCATTTCTCCGCCTGGGGGATGTTGCCCTGGACCACCGCCACCTTGACCGTCGGTGCCTGCCGGATGCGGGCCTCCAGCCCCTGGATCCGCCAGTGGCCGTAGCCCCAGGCGACGGCAACGGCAACCGCGGCCGCCAGCAGCGCCCCCAGACCAGCCGCAGGGGTCACCCGCCGACCCCGGTCGGCGCTGAAAACCGTCGACAGGGCCAGGGTCGCCGCGGCATTCACCAGAACGACGAGAAAGGAGACCCCGTAGACCCCGACCAGATCCGCCAGCTGGATCAGCGGCAGCCAGTTGACCTGGGTATAGCCCAACAGCCCCCAGGGGAAGCCGGACAATAGAAAGGACCGCAGATACTCCAGCCCTGTCCACAAGATCGGTGCGGCCAGCAGCAGCGCGAGCGGCCGGCTACTGAAACCCGCCAGTGCGGCCGCGAAAAGCCCGGTGAAAAGCGCCAGGTAAGTGCACAGCAACACCAGCGCCGACGCGCACAGCACCCACGGCAGGTGGCCGTAAGTCCGCAAAGTGTAGGCAACCCAGTAAATCAGGGTCAGGTAATGCACCCCGCCGGCGACCAGACCCAGACGGAAGGCGCACGCGGGGCGAAGATCCCGGAGGGCCCACAGCAGCGGCACCAACGCCAGCCAAGCCACGCCCCCGACGCCCATCCGGGGAAAAGCGGCCGTCAGCAGCGCACCGCTCAGAAGGGCGGCAAAAAGCTTGTTGCGGTCCATAAACGCCTGCATCAGGGCTTGCGACAGGGGTATAAAAAAACCCCCAAACCGATGGGGGCGATTGGGGGCCGGCGCCACGCGAAAAAACCGTACATGGCAATAATCCGTCGTCCGGAAAAGTGGCCACCCGGTTCCGGCCTGTCAACCAGGAACTCCTCGAAATCAGGGACAGGCCGAGGCACCTGCACGGCTGGGAAGCCGAATCACTTGCCCTCTTTTCTCTCCAGGGACGACTGCCAGCGGTAAAGCGCTTCCCACACCTCGTAGTAGGCCCTTTCACGCAGGGGCTCATCGGCGGGCACGATGCTGGCCTTGACATCCGCATAGTCAACTTTGAGGGCGCACTGGGCAAGGTATTCCGACCACATCTGGCGGGGGATTTTCATCCGGAAAGCATAATCGGCTCCCGGGCTTTTGAGGATCTTGACCTCTTCGCTATACCCCCAGAGTATTTTGGAAAGTCGAACCAGGTCCTCTCGACAGCGGGTGCGGATCATCAGTTCGTCCCGACCGCAGTTCTTATCCCAGACCGCTGCGAAAAATCCGTCCCTGGTGAACACCCACATCATCGCCCCCTTGATCCGGCATGTGTCAGCCGACTGCACGCCGCCCCATCCGGTGCCACGCCGTTTAGAAATTTGAAAGTCATTGTAACACTGTCGGGAGCGGAGGTCGAATGCTAAATCGCAACCGGGCCGCAGCTGGCTTGCAGCGCTGCCGGTCAAAATAAAAAGCAGTCAGCCCTCGGGGTGCTGGGGGGATAAAAACCGCGGGACGGAGCGGAATTGAAAAGAAGAGCGGTTTGCGGCAACGCTCGCAGGCTGCCGCAAACCACGCCCGTATGGATCAGACCGAATCTTTCAGTTTTTTGCCTGGCTTGAACTTGACAACGTTGGTCGCCTTGATCTTGATTTCCTCGCCGGTCTGGGGGTTACGCCCCTTGCGGGCTTTGCGGCGAACCTTGAGAAAAGTGCCGAAACCGACCAGGGTCACTTTTCCCTCTTTTCTCTTCAACGCGCTGGTGACGCCGTCAACAAAGGAATCCAGAGCGGCTCCGGCAGCAACCTTGCTGATGCCGGCATCCATTGCCATTTTTTCAATCAATTCTGCTTTTGTCATGCGGTCCCACCTCCAATTGAAGTTCTGAATTGCCTCGACAGTTCAATTAGCCCTGTCTCTATATAAGGTTTATCGGAATGTCAACAGATTAGTTGAAGTCCATCCCAGCAAAATCAATGGTTTTAGAGCGGTTGGGGACGCCGTTGGCCCATTGCCGGGCACTTTGCGGGGCCGCGCTGCAAGCCAAAACACCGGCCCAGCGAAAGCTGGAACAGATCCCAGCCTGCTTGACTAAAGACCTAACCCTATAGAATTATATAAAATTATAGCATTATAGCCCCCCGTCGGAACGATGACGAGAAGCGGTTGACAGCATGCGCGGCTGCGTCGCTTTTCTATGCCGCAGCAAAAACGGGGGCCTTAACATCCCCAGGGCGCATGGTTTTTTTATGGGTCCCGGAGGATCCCCAATTCGGTCAGGTGGTTGCGAATGGCCTCGATTCGCCGGCGGTTGACCCCAAGGTCGGCGTAGCCTGTGCGGGCCGCCGAGCGCACGGCGATGACCCCCGCCTGCGGCCGCAGGTAAAACTCGAGATCGTCCACAAAACGAAAAACCCGGCTGCGGATCTCCGCATGCAGGTAGTCCGGTGAGACGGTGACCACGCGGGCTCTCGGAAGGGCGCTGACATGCGCCCCAATCGCAGCCCAGGCGTCCGCCGCAGACCCTTCCCGGAAGGTGAATGGCGCCACCCGGTGCCTGGCATCATCGGCATCACTGCAGACACAATTGGGCCTGTCCGGGCAAGGCGCCAGCTTGCCGCCGTGCGGGCCGATGACCCCAGGGCCGTTGGCCGAGCAGGCGCCAAAGACCATCACCAGCGACAGGCCCCAGACCCGCAGGGACCCGCGCCGCCGCCGGTTATCGTAAATTTGCGCCAAACCGCACCTCCTTTTTGCAAGGGATAGCCCTTTCTTCCGACCGCACATACAGCCGCGGCCGGTCGTGGACCGGCCCCCGCCGGGCATTGACAAACCCCGGCCATTAGCTTAAGGGACTGGCATCGAGCAGAAAGCGCGAGGCTTCCTCCCCCGTGGGTTATGAACAGTCCACCCGCAGACGGTTCCGTAAAAAAGGCCGCACTAAAGCAGTATACAGACCAGCGCGAAGATGTGGCCACTTTGCGCCACCGTCAAACGCCAAGCGAGGAAAAAAGGTCATGTACAAGGACAACCCTTTGCGGCAAATTTCGTGGCTGGATTTCCAAAACCTCAAACGCGAAGAGAAGGGCCCCTTTTTTTTACGCAACGGACGGCCTTACCATGCCCTGATCGCCCAGCAGTTCGACCGCCCTTCCCTCGAGCGGCTCTGTGACCTGGCCACCAAGATCCGGCGCATCGGCAAAACAAAGGGCGGGCTGCACTTTCTGCAGTCCCTTCTTTCGGAAAAGCGCGCCATGCTGTACTTCGCCCAGCCGTCCAGCCGGACCTTTCTCTCATTTTACTCCGCCTGCCAGATCGTCGGCCTCCACCCGGCGGAGGTGCGCGACACCACCACCTCCAGCGAAATCAAGGGGGAATCCCCGGAAGACACGGTGCGCACCTTCAGCTCGTATTTCGACCTGATCATCATGCGCCACCCCGTGGGCGGTTTTGCCGAGCGGATCGCCTGGCTGCTGTCCAACACGGACCGCCCCATCCCGGTCATCAACGCCGGCTCCGGCCAGGATCAACACCCCACCCAGGCCCTGCTGGACATCTACACCCTGCAGCGCAGCTTCGAGACCCGTGGGGGCATCCCCCAGAAGAAAATCGCCTTCGTGGGAGACCTCGCCCGCGGGCGCACGGTACGTTCGCTGGCCAACCTGCTGACCCTCTATCCGGGGGTCAAACAGTATTTCGTGGCCCCCGAATCGCTCCAGATCGGTGCCGACATCCTCGAAAATCTCCACGCGGCGGGCGCGTCCTACGAGTTGAGCGAAGATTTCGAAAAAATCATCCCCGAAGTGGACGCGATCTACATGACCCGCATCCAGGACGAGTGGGACACGGCCGAGGAAAGCCGACTGCTGGACACCACCCGCTTTCATTTCACCGCGGGGCACCTGGAGATCCTCAAACCCGACGCGGTGCTGCTGCACCCCCTGCCGCGGCGCAAGGAGATCGCCATCGAGGCGGACCAGGACCCGCGGGCTGTCTATTGGCGTCAGGTCCGCAACGGCATGTGGGTGCGCGCGGCCCTGATGCTTGAAATTTTCGATCGTTCCAGCGAAATCGTCAAATACTACGACGATCTGACAAGCTGAAAGGCGGTGACGGCATGCAACACCTGATTTCCTTGAAGGACTGGTCGACCGATGAGATAACGGCCATCTTGGATCTGGCCGATGCCGTCAAGACTGCCCCCGAAAACTATCGGGATGCCATGCAGCGCCGGATGCTGGTCATGATTTTCGAAAAACCCAGCCTGCGCACCCGGGTTTCCTTCGAAACCGGGATTTGCCAGATGGGGGGCAATGCGATCTTCTATGACATGGCCACCTCGCCCCTGGCGGCCGGCAAGGAGACCATCGCCGACATGGTGAAAGTGCTCAGCCGCTATGCCGACCTGCTCATGGCGCGCCTTTTTGAGCACCGGCATATGAAAGAACTCGCCGCCAACGCCGAGATCCCGGTCATCAACGGGTTGACCAACTTCAACCACCCCTGCCAGGTCCTGGCGGACCTCCAGACCATCCGGGAGAAAAAGGGGCCCCTGGCGGGCCTCACCCTGGCCTACCTGGGGGACGCCAACAACAACGTGACCCATTCCCTGCTCTACGGCTGCTCCAAAGTGGGCGTCACCGTCCGCATCGGCTGTCCGGCCGACCCGAGCGCCAGCCCGCTGCCGGCCGTGGTGGCCGATGCGACCGCCGCCGGCAGGGCCGCCGGTGCGGAGGTCGTCGTGACCCACGACCCGGCGGAAGCCGTGGCCGGTGCAGACGTGGTCTACACGGACTCCTGGATGAGCTACCACATCCCCAAGTCGCAAATGGCGCAGCGCGTCCGGCAGTTCATGCCCTACCAGGTCAGCGCCAAACTCATGGCCCTGGCCGCAGCCGACGCCATCTTCATGAACTGCCTGCCGGCCATGCGCGGCTACGAGCAGGCCGCCGAAGTGATCGACGGACCCCAGGCGGTGGTTTTCGACCAGGCCGAAAACCGCCTGCATGCCCAGAAGGCCGTGATGCTGCGCTTATTGGGCAAGGCCTGACAGGCGCGCAAGCACCTCCAGCTTCCGCGCTGGGTTGGCGTACATCGCACCTGCCAGGCGCCGCACATCCACCCGCCGCCCGTGACCCGGGCGCCGAGGTCAGGAGCCCAGAAAAACGGCCCGCACCGGGGCCCCGTCCGCCCCTTTCAGCTTCAGCGGCAGGAAGGCATAATTCCCCCGTGCCGCCGGTATCCGCGCCAGGCCGCGGAGGTTCTCGACGATCAAGACCCCGCCGCCCAAAAGCAGCCGGTGAACGGGATAGCCACCCCGGCCGCCGGCGGAGCAGTCCGGGCTGGGAGTGTCCATGCCCACCAGCCCGGCCCCGCAATCCACCAGCCATCTTCCGCAATCCGGCGCCAGGTAGGGGTGCCGGAAATAGCGCGGCGTCCCCCAGAAGCGGTCCCAGCCGGTCATCAGGAGCACAAAATCCCCCGGGTTCACTTCCGGCCCGGCGCGCCGCAACTCCGCGGCGCAAATCACACTTTCCTCACGGCGCCCGCAAAGGTCCAGCCTTACGCCGGGGCCCACCAGCCGGCTGATCGGCAGACCGTCCAGCCGATCGCCGTCCGCAAAAAAATGAAAGGGTGCGTCCATGTGGGTGCCGGTGTGGGTCCCCAGTGTGATGCGCTCCAGATGGCACCCGTCCCGCCCATGGGTCAACAAGGTTTGCCGCGCCAGCGGCGGGTCGCCCGCAAAAACCGGCGTATCCACGTCCAGCGCGTGGGTCAGATCGATCGGGGCCGATGCCATGTCGCTCCTCCCTTTTCTCCCGCCAAGCCGCCCGGAAACCATAGTGCCCGCAGGCCGGAGAACGGACCAGACGCCCAGCCAGCGGTTTGGCCATGGGTTGCCGTGGCCTTTCAGGATAAATCCGAAAAACGTTTTTTGCCTGCGCCTTGACGGCGATCGTGGCCCTCGCGACGGTGCGCAGCGTGCTGGTTGCTTTTTGGCGGCGGCTGACTTAAATTAACTTTGATTGCTCATGCGCAGCGAAGCGGTACCAGTCGATCCGCCTTGCAGACGAGACCCCAACCCGGCGCAATCGAATGTCATTATTTTCAGCCACAACCGTGTAACGGGATTATCAACAGCCGGTAGCTAAACGGACGCTGCGGGGAGAGGTGCGATGCAAAAAGAGTACAAATTTTCCATTTGGTATGCCCTTCTGGGCATTTGGCTCGTTCTGCTGCTGCAGCAATCGATCGTATCGGTCATGGAAATTCCGGTCATCCCCTACAGTCAGTTTCTGCAGCTGCTCAAAGAGAACCGGATCACCGAGGTGGCCATCACGGCCAACCAGATCCAGGGCAAAATGATCGACGACACGGTCGGCGGCGGCAGCCCCACCCCGTTCCGCACCGTCCGGGTGGACCCCGAAACCTCCAAGCTCCTCGAGCAGTATGGCGTCACCTTCAAAGGCCAGATCGAATCGACCTTCCTGCGCGACCTTTTCTCATGGATCGTCCCGGTTTTTTTCTTCTTTGGCATCTGGTACTTCTTCATGAAGCGCATGGCCGGTCAGCAGCCGGGCTTCATGGCGCTGGGCAAGAACAAGGCCAAAATTTATGTTGAAAGCGACCTGAACATCAGCTTCGAAGATGTCGCCGGCGTCGACGAAGCCAAGCAGGAACTGGTGGAGGTGGTCGAATTTTTAAAGGAGCCGGGGCGTTTCACCGCCCTGGGGGGCAAGATGCCCAAAGGCGTCCTGCTGGTGGGGCCGCCGGGAACGGGCAAGACGCTGCTGGCCAAGGCGGTTGCCGGCGAAAGCGGCGTTCCGTTTTTCAGCATGAGCGGCTCCGAATTTGTCGAAATGTTCGTGGGCCTGGGCGCGGCCCGGGTGCGGGACCTCTTCGAACAGGCCAAACAGAAGGCGCCCTGCATCATTTTCATCGATGAACTCGACGCTTTGGGCAAGGCCCGGGGCATCGGCCCGATGGCCGGCCATGACGAACGCGAACAAACCCTCAACCAGCTGCTGGTGGAGATGGACGGCTTCGACCCCAATGTGGGCGTCATCCTGATGGCCGCCACCAACCGCCCCGAAATCCTTGACCCGGCGCTGCTGCGGCCGGGGCGCTTCGACCGCCAGGTGCTGGTGGACCGCCCCGACAAGCTGGGCCGCGAAGCCATCCTGCGGATCCACCTCCGGGGCATCAAGGCCGAACAGAACCTCGATGTGCAGAAGCTCGCCGCCATGACCCCAGGGATGGTGGGGGCTGATCTCGCCAACCTGGTCAACGAGGCCGCCCTCCTGGCCGTCCGCCGGGACAAACAGGCGGTCGGCATGCCCGAGTTCGAAGAGGCGGTGGAACGCGTGGTGGCCGGTCTGGAGAAAAAAAACCGGGTGATCAACGTGGAAGAGCGTCGGATCATCGCCTATCACGAATTGGGCCACGCCGTCGTCGCCCTGAGTCTGCCGGGAACCGATCCGGTCCAGAAAATCTCGATCATCCCCCGGGGCATCGCCGCCCTGGGCTACACCATGCAGGTGCCCACCGAGGACCGCTTCCTGATGAAAAAAACCGAGCTGCTGAATAAAATCGCCACCCTCCTGGGAGGTCGGGCGGCCGAATCGGTCGTCTTCGGTGACATCTCCACCGGTGCCCACAACGACCTTGCCCGGGCCACCGACATCGCCACCAGCATGGTCAAGGAATACGGGATGAGCGAAAAAGTCGGCCAGGTTTACTTTGCCCGCGAGAAGCGCGCCCGTTTCCTGGAGATCGCCCCCCAGGGGTCGCTGGATTACAGCGAAACCACCGCTCAGCTGATCGACGCCGAGATCCGGGAGATCATCAATGCCCAATACGCCCGGGCGCTGGAGATCGTGGCAAAGAACCGTGCGGTGCTGGACAAGGGGGCCGAACTGCTGCTGAAGCGCGAAAAAATCGACGGCGCGGAACTCAAGACCCTGATGGCGGAAGCCTAAACGCCCTGCGCGGGTTTCAGAGGACCGCGCGCATGCGCTCGAGGTGCTCCATTTTACCGAGCACCACGATCACATCGCCGGCTTCGAGGGTTTCGCCGGGGCCGGGGTTAAAGATCATCTCGTCGGACATCTTCTTGATGGCCACCACGATCACCCCAAAATCCCTGCGCAGATTGCTGGCCATGATGTTTTTGCCGATCAGCTGCGATTCGGGGCCGATTTTGGCTTCCTCCATCATCAGCCCCAGATTGCTCTCCATCATGGCGATATCGATAAAGTCCACCACGGTGGGGCGCTTGAGCACCTGGGCCATCCGGCGGCCGCCGATCAGATAGGGCGAGACGACGCGCGTGGCCCCCGCCCGTTTGAGCTTGTCCTCGTTGCCGTGGTCCGAGGCCCGCGAGAGAATGAAGATGTCCGGCCGCAACCCTTTGGCCGTGAGCGTGATAAACACGTTGTGGGCATCGGAAGGCAGGGCGGTCACCAGCCCTTTGGCGCGTTTGATGCCGGCCGCCAGCAGCGCCTCCTCGGAGGTCGCATCCATCTGAAGCCACAGATACCCCTGCTTTTGCAGGTGTTCGACGGACTTGTCGTCCTGTTCGATGACCACGAAGGGAATCTTGTCATCGGCCAGCTCGGCGGAGATGATCCGGCCGATCCGGCCGTAGCCGCAAATAATGAAATGATGGGCCAGTGCCGCAATCCTTTTTTCCAACTTTTTTCTCCCGAAAAATATCCGCAGTTCCCCCTCGATAAAGCTCCGGGCAATCATCCCGACCGTGTAGCCGCCCACACCGATCCCCATCATGATCACCACCATGGTGATGCTCCGACCGATGGTCGTGAGGGGTTTGATCTCGGAAAACCCCACCGTGCTGACGGTAATGATGGTCATGTAAAAGGCGTCGAAAAGCGTCATCCCTTCAAGGAAGTAATAACCCAGGGTGCCGAAGGAGATGGTGCCGAAGGAAAGAAGAATGGCAAACCGAAATTTCTTGGCGTCCATATCGGGTGGTCAGCTCCGGGATGACGTCGACGGCCGGGAAAACCCGCCGAGGCCGTGTACCGCCGGGTTCGCAATGCCTGTCACAGCGGGACAGGCATTGCGGAGGGCCCCGACAAAAAACAATTTCTCATCTTGTCAGGTGGACCCGGCCTTGATTTTTGTTTGCGCCCATCATTTCCTGTTCCTGCTGCCGCCTGGCGGCAGGCGCTGTTTTGGGGTTTGACAAAACTGCGGCCTCACCCGATAACAGGCAGGGAACAGGGGGATCAGCCGGTGCGCGGCCGGCTGCCGGTGCGGTCCGAAACCGGCGAAATTCGGCGTCACCATCTTATCCTGTTTGCCGACAAAACTGCTGAAAAATAGAGGGCGACCGGAAAAAAATGAAATTTATGATTTCTCAGCTGGTAACCTTATTACGCGACAACACGAGAAAAGCCAACACCCGGCTGCTGCTGAAGTTTTTTTTGCTGCTCATTCTTTTCATTGTCGTTTACAGCGGTCTCTTTCACGTGCTGATGCTCTTTGAGGGACGTGAATATTCCTGGATCACCGGCCTTTACTGGACCCTGACGGTCATGTCGACGCTGGGGTTCGGGGATATCACCTTTCACAGCGATAACGGCAAATTGTTTTCAATTCTAGTTTTGCTGAACGGCATCGTGCTGCTGCTGATCATGCTGCCCTTTACCTTTATCCAATTTTTTTATGCCCCCTGGCTGGAAGAGCAGAACAAGGCGCGTGCGCCGCGATCGGTTCCGGATAGGGTATCCGATCATGTCATTTTTACCCATTATGACGACGTCGCCGTCAACCTGGTCGAAAAGTTAACCCAATACGGAATGGATTATGTAATTCTTGTGCCGGACCTTAAGCAAGCTTTAGAATTGCACGACCTGGGGTATCGCGTCGTGGTAGGCGATTTGGACAACCCCGAAAGCTACAAACGCCTGCGGGTCGAGCATGCCGCCATGGTGGTGGTGTTAAACGACGATATCGCCAGCACCAACATTATATTCACGATCCGCGAAACCAGTGACCGGGTGGTGACCGTCACCAACGCCGATATGGATGACAGCCTGGACATTCTTCAACTGGCAGGCAGCAGCCATGTCTTCCAGTTCACCAAAATGTTGGGCCAAGCCCTGGCACGCCGGGTGCTGGGGGTGAGCATGCAGGCCAATGTGATCGGCAGTTTTGACGAGCTTTTGATCGCGGAAGCACCTGCCATGCGAACCCCGCTTCAGGGAAAAACCCTGGCCGAGAGCAACTTGCGCCAAATCACCGGGGTGAATGTGGTCGGCGTCTGGGAACAGGGCACGTTCAGAGCGTCGACCCCCCAAACCCGCATGGAAGAGTCCACGGTCCTGGTTTTGGCCGGCAATGCGGAACAGCTCGATCGCTACGACAAACTGGTCCAAAGCCATGACGTCCGCAACAGGTCAAAAGGGCCGGTGGTGGTCTTGGGTGGCGGACGGGTCGGCAAAGCCGTGGCCAAAGCCTTAAAAAAACGCCAGGTCGACTTCAATGTGGTGGAAAAAAAACCGGCGATCGCCGCGAAGGACCGGAATTTTATTCAAGGAAACGCGGGCGACCTGGAGACCCTCGTCAAAGCCGGGATCAATGAAACCCCGTCGATTATCATCACCACCCACGATGATGACTTGAACATCTACCTGACCATCTATTGCCGCAGGCTGCGCCCTGACGTTCAAATCATCAGCCGGGCCAGCTTGGATCGCAATGTCAACACCCTCCATCGTGCCGGTGCCAACCTGGTGATGTCCTTCAGCTCCATGTGCACCACCACCATCATGAACCTGCTCAAACCCGAAAAAATTCTGATGCTTTCGGAGGGGTTGAACGTCTTTCGAAATGTCCTCGGCGGCGAGCTGCAAAACAAGCCGCTGCTGGAGCTTAAAATTCGGGAAAGAACCGGCTGCAGCGTGATTGCGGTCAAGAGAGGCGACCGGGTGGTGATCAACCCGGACCCACAGATTGTCCTGGAAAAAAACGACGAATTGATCCTGATCGGCTCGGAGGAAGCCGAGAAACGCTTTAATGAAAATTATGCGGTTACCTGAGGGACGTCCTGAGCGCTGATGGCTTGCAACCAACCCCATTTTGATCGGGGCGCCGGCGATCCCCTGCAGCGGGCATGATGTTTATAAGTCGGTCGGTATCAACAGAAACGGCCACCGCTTCAGGTGGCCGTCGCTATGGATCTTATTTTGGTCGGGGCGAGAGGATTTGAACCTCCGACTTCCTGCTCCCAAAGCAGGCGCGCTGCCAGACTGCGCCACGCCCCGCAATGCCGGCGATTCTGTAGCATGCTTTCGCTTCGCCTGCAAGCCTAATGCTTTTCCGGAGTGGCATTTTCCAGAAAGTCCGCAACGCCCGCGGCGATGGCGCGGGCCAGGGCTCTGAGGGCTTCGGGATTGCCCAACTGCTCGGCTTCGAAGGGGTGAGTAAGGTAGCCGACTTCAATCAGCACCGCCGGCAGGTCGGCACCGGCCAAAACCGCCAGGGGTGCACCGACCAGGGAGGTGTCCAGCACCCCGGTCAGGCTGTCCAGCAGTGCTTTTGCCAGCGAACGGCTGGAGGCCAGGTGCCGGTTCTGAAGATGCTCCCAGCGGGGCTGCTCCTCCTGGCCGAAATCCGCACCGGCGGCTGGCCCATCGGCACCCTGGGCGCCCCTGAAAAAGTAGATGGTTGCCCCGCGGGGGCCATGGCGAAAACTGCCGCCGGCGTGCAGGCTGACGAACACCGACACCTCGAGGCGGTTGGCGAGTGCTGTGCGCTGGGCCAGACCGATCTGCTCGTCGCCGCTGCGGGTCAGTTCCACCCGACACGTTGGCGCCAGGGCCTTTTGCAGTTCCAACGCCAGGGCCAGCATGCGGTCCTTCTCCACTGCGCCTTGGCTGCCGCGAACCCCGACGTCGTCCCCGCCGTGCCCCGGATCAACCACCACAAGGGGCCGCTGCGCCGCAAAAGACAGCCTGCCCGCAGCACCACAGGCCAGGATCACCCCCCCAAAAAGGACAACCGCCAGCACCGGAATTCGCCCCCGAACGGTCCCAACATATTGACACGACAAGATCTTTCTCAATTTTTCTTGACACCTTAGATGTTTAATATTAGTTTTGCCAATTGTACCATAAATGTGATAATTCTTTTTTTTCAAGGATTTTAGAGCAGTTGCAGCATATCAGACCTATGCGCGCCTGACAACGCCAGCCGCGCCCGACGGTGGCCGACCGTCATTTTTTGATGATTGCGGGAATCGGCCGTAAGCAGGTTGCGGTCGACTTGGAACCGCTGCGGCGCACGCTGGTCAGGCAGCCGACTTCCAGACCAGCGCCCCGTTTGCCGGCACCTTTATGCAATCGTCGCATTTGAGTTTTGGGTCTTGCGAAGCCAATGCTGCAGCAGTATGCGAGAGTGGCGGAATTGGTAGACGCACTGGACTTAGGATCCAGCTCTGGCGACAGAGTGGGAGTTCAAGTCTCCCCTCTCGCACCACATAAAAACAGGTTGCGCTTTTGGGTGCCTGAATTTTATCGAAGTTTCGATCCCATTAAAGGTAGTTTTGATTTGAATCCGCTGCAAATACACCCTGCGATGGGTGCCGCTGCCCGGGGAATCGCCAGCTACGCTCTGCGCAGGCGTCTGCAACTTGCGCCTTTGAGCACTCGGAAACTCAAGACCGGCCCCGCCGAACTTACCGGATGGAAATTTAGAAAGGATTGGCATGCAATTCACTGTTGAAGACCTGAGCTCCGTAAAAAAGATCCTGCACATCGAAATTCCCGAGGCGGACATCACCTCCGAAATTGACAAGGCCTATAACGACCTCAAAAAGACGGCCAAGATCAAGGGCTTTCGGCAGGGCAAAGCCCCTCGCAGAGTTTTGCAGCGGATTTA
>Ga0105103_10000589_pt1 | contig 20604 bp, 16 predicted proteins | sample PPLLaktember2015_2_FD_79107 | JGI IMG/M metagenome (GOLD analysis project Ga0105103, IMG submission 79107) | Freshwater sediment microbial communities from Prairie Pothole Lake near Jamestown, North Dakota, USA - PPLs Lake P7 Core (6) Depth... | ecosystem: Environmental > Aquatic > Freshwater >...
ATTAATATTAACAACAACTTGTGTGTCGAATGTTGAAATTTCGGGATATATATTTTCAATAAAATAATCAACGCCTTTGTTTTGAAGTCCTACAGCATTCAGCATTCCAGAAGGTGTTTCTGCCATACGCGGATAGGGGTTTCCTTGCCTGGGTTTTATAGTAATTCCTTTGACAACAATTCCGCCTAGTTCCGACAGATCCATAAAATCAAGGTATTCATTACCAAAACCAAATGTACCCGAGGCAGTCATTACTGGGTTTTTGAGTTCTAACTTGCCAATGTTAATGTTTAATTCAGCCATCTTAATCTTTTTGTATCAAAAATAGGGCCTTCAGTACAGGTATTGACATTACCGCTATCAACAGTCTCAACAATGCAGCACAAGCAGGCTCCAATTCCACAACCCATAAGGTTTTCTAATGATGCTTCGCAGGATATATTTTTGTTAGCAGCAAATTTTGCTATCTCTTTCATCATAACTTCAGGGCCACAAGTATATATCATATCAATATCTTTGAAACCTTCCTGCAGTGTTGGATGATGTATTACAAATCCTTTATGGCCCATTGACCCATCCTCAGTTGTAATATATGTTTCGCCTAAAGCTTTAAATTTTTCAATATCAATAACCAGGTCGGCCGAACGATAACCAAGCAGAAACCGGGGTTCAATATTATATTGCGATCGAAAATATTTACCAAGATAAAGCAATGGGGCAACTCCTGTTCCTCCGCCAATTAAGAGTATCTTATTATTCTTGGGCTTTGAAAAATTGTTGCCTAAAGGATAAACAACGTTAAGTTTATCGTTCTTTATTAATTTAGAAAGTTGTCTGGAGCCATCGCCCACTATTTTAATCAGCACTTGTATGGTTTGAGTTGCATAGTCAACATCATATATCGAAAAGGGCCGGCGTAAAAAAGTAGTACTACTGCCTTCAACCTTAGCTTCAATGAACTGTCCTGGAAGAATTTCAGGCAAAGTGATTTCCGATTGTAAGTGTAAGACAAAAAATTCCTTGTTAAGTTTTCTATTTTCAGTGACTTTTAAAAATTCAATGCGTTTCTTCATATTTTTTCCTGTCTTTCGTTGGGCAAAGGTAAAAATTCTGAAATTAATTATGATATCGGCCGGCGGTATGAAACATTGGGGATTTCAGAGCTGCGAACCTATCAACCGATAAGAGCCTTGCCATCGAGCAATGCGCTCGGTAAACCACTTAAACCTCAATGTTTTATGACCGCTTGTGTGTGCGCTGCATTGAGCAGGCACAATTGTTGGAAGCTATTGAAAAAATTCAAATTTACAAATTAACTTTAGAAACAAGCAAAACAAAAAGTGTATTTTTCCAGAGGGTGCAAATTCATTATGCGCGGATTAGTATCCGAAGCATTAGCAAGTGGCAAAGCCTGCCACTGTTTTGCATCGGGGGTGGTATGGGGCGATGCATGCACTGATGGAAGCCAAACGGCAAAAGTCTGTACTGTTGCCGTTGTGGCTTGCAAATGTACCTTATCATGAAGGGACGGGGGTGTTAGTTTCCTTTAACCTAACTATATTAGAGATTTAAAAATACACCCTATACATTAAGTTAGGAAATAATTGAAATTGAGTTATATATCCAGTTTTGCCGGGTTGCGAAGCATCGTAATATTCAGAAACTTTTGCACGGTTGTCGGTTAAGTTCATCAAATCAAGAAATATTTCGTGAGTTGCAGTAGCTTTATTAATCTTGTAGCTAATTGACAAGTTTAACTGAAAAACGTTTTCGAGCTTTTTGTTATAGGCAAGTTTATAATCCCAATATTGATTATTTGCAGGGTCTACAGCTACATTGCCCTGAGCATCTCTTATTAGCGGAATATACCTCTTTCCGCCACTAAAAAATACTTTTGAGTTTAATGCCAGTGTTTTGTTTTGCTTTCTGCCAAGGTTTTTAAATTCTTTGCCAAACAATAGGTTTACCATATAATTGCCATTATACTGCGTGTTTCGCCAAACGCCTTCTAAGGCTTTGTATTTCGATTCGAATAGCGATCCATTAATTAAAAAATAATAACTTTCGTTAAAGTACTTCTCCAGCGTTACTTCTATCCCATAGTTTTCGCCCGTACCTTTGTTTACAAGGGCAACATAGCGATACTCAAGCCCTTCATTAATGGTTGCATAATAACTCGTATCAAGGTTTTCAACAGGCAGATTGTACAGATTCTGGTAGTAGGCTTCTACTTTTGCCACCAGATTTTCAGTGAAACGTTTTTTATAACCAAGTACATAATGGTCGGCTTTAAGTAAATCGAGATCTTTATTGGGCTCAATTGTACTGCCATCGGCAAGTTTAAGCTTTGCATAATAGTTATGTGCGCTCTCCATGGAGCTATGCTTGCCATAGCCGGCATGTATGGAGTTTGAATTATTTATTTTCCAGGTTACGCCAAAGCGTGGCTCCAGGGTGCTTTTTTTATTGAGCAACACGTTCATATTGTGAACACCTGCAACAAAAGATATATTATCGCTAAAGCTATGTTTCCAACTGGCAAAATTGTTCAAAGTATTGATGCTTTTATTAAAGTCGGTTACATTAACCAATGCGGCCACTTGGTCGTTGTATAAGTTTTGGTTATATTTATTGTTGTTCAGGGTATATTTTGCACCGATTTGTATTTTGTTTTTAGCATTTATTTTGGTGCTGTAAACAATAGCTGCCCGGTATGCCGAATTCACAATTTTGTTTGTAAATTTTTGCCTTTTATCTATAACAGAATCACTTAAAAACAAGCCATTGCCATCATAATTTTTTATGGTGTAACCCTCTTTAAGTTCATCATCAATGCCCGATGCCGAATACGACAATGATGTTTTAATATAACTGTTGGCATTTATCGACAATGCATGGCTCATGCCCAGATTAGAGAGGTAATTGCTTTTGTCGAAATCTTTACTGATAGAGGCATCTTTAATGGTTGTCGCAGGAACCTGGCTTGCATTTTTCATTAATAAGCCGCTTAAGCCGCCTAAGCCAAAAAATGAAAAGGTTCCGGTTTTTTTTGTTGGAAGTACAACCTTAAATGTAGCATCCTGATAATCAACTACTGCAGGAATGTCCAGAATTCCGACTTTGTTAAGCAACGAAATAGAAGAATACCTATAATTAATGAGATACGAACCGGCATAACCATTTTTAAAAGGGCCTTCGAGGGTAATATCGGTACCCATTAAACCAAGCCCATAAGCAGCCTCAAATTTTTCGTTATTTCCTGTACGTAATTTTACGTCCATAACGCTCGATAACACATTTCCATATTCGGGCGAAAAAGCTCCTGTATAAAAATCGGAAGAGGCCAGCAAACTATTATTAAGGGCTGTAAGCGCCCCGGCCGAAGCATTCTGGTCGTCCATGTGATAGGGACTAGAGATTTCTATACCATCCAATCGCCATTGCAAATATTTGGGTGAGTTACCTCTTACAATAATGTCACTGCCTCCACTGGGAGTGCATGCAACGCCGGCATAGCTCGATGCAACACGGGCCAGGTCGTCCATCCCTCCGGTGTAACGTTTGGTCTCTTCAACCGAAATCGAATGCGAACTCAGCATGGCCATATCGTTTGTAGCTTCGCCTTTTCTGGTTGCCTTAATTACAACATCTTCTAATTTAATAACCGACTCCTGCATACTCAGGTATAGCACAACCTCTTTGCCAGAATTAACAACAACCTCTGGGATAGTTAAAGGTTCATAACCCATGTATGTTATTTGCATCGCAATTCTTCCTATGCGTATGTTTTCGAATTTAAATGTTCCGTTTGCATCGGTGATGGTGGCAACTATCGGGTTGGTGCCTGCTATGACAACTGTTGAGCCTATCAGGGGCAATTTACTGTCGGCATCTATAACAGTTCCGCGAACAGTTTGTGATAGTTTTCCAGATGCTTCAGCATTTTTTTTATCCGGGAAAAGCTGAACCTTATTGCCTTTTACTTTATAGCCAATAGGCTTATCTTTAAAAAGAATATCAAGAAACGCTTTCAAATACATTAACTTGTTTTCAAAACTTACCTGAAAATCGAGCGATACCTCGCTGGAGTATGCAAAAACAAGGTCTTCATTTTTGCTAATCTGATCTAAAAGATGTTTTGCTGTTCCTTTAAAATCAGGTACATTGATTTGTTTGCCTGACAGTTCAGATTCAGCAAAACCGGGAAGAAAGAGAGAAATAAAAACAACGAATGCCAAAATTCTGCTAATTGTTTGGTTTGAATAAAATCGTGTCATTTCTGGTTACATTTTTAGTGTTCAACAAAAGATTTAACTCTTCCAGAACAGCTTCAAGTGTTTGATTATCAATCGTTGTCGTTAATGTAGGTATACCAATAAGTTCAGATTCAAATACAAGTACTCTCGAATACTGCTTTTGAAGTAAACATAATGCTTCCGTAATTGGAGTCTCATTGAAATAAAGAATTCCGGTTTTCCATGCAAGGAAATTAGGGTCATTATTCTGTTCTTTTTCAATTTGTGCCAAGACCGGATTATAGGCAGCCTGTTCGCCTGCCATGAGCTTTACACCATTTTCCACATTTCCGGAATAAAACCCTACAACTCCCGAAACAACAGATACTTTTACCTTTCCCGACGAATCTGAATACACATTAAAACTTGTTCCTAAAACCTGAGTGATAGTTTTGAAGGTAGAAATGCTAAATGGAATTTTCTCGTTAGGACTAACTTCGAAAAAAGCTTCGCCTTTAAGCGATATTTCTCGTTCGTTCTTGCCGAAATTTCGCGAAAATGCGATTTCCGAGTTTCCATTCAGATATACCTTCGAACCATCTGCCAACAGATAGGCTTCATGTGGGTTCAAATCTATGCCAGAAATTATAAGCTGTTCTGAATCAAAAACTACGATTTTAGCAAGAAACGAAACACCCAAAACCAAAACAAGCATTGCCGCTACACGCAAAAGCGTTGTCAATGGTAAGCTAAATATAGATGTTGGCTTACCAGGTAATATAATATAATCTGGCATTTCCTTTCCATCTTTAACCTTCCTTACGACTGCTTCCCAATTCTTTTGTTTGTTTAATGTATCGATAAATGTTAACTGATATGTCTTTTTTAGTTGTTCGAAAACCTCTGCATGCATTTCAGAAGCCCCGGCCCAACGCTCAAAAAGTTGTATCTCATTATCATCAGCCGTATTCTCAATAATTTTGAGTAATATGGTTTCATCGATAAGTCCCATTGCTTTTTTCATCGTTTTCTGAATGTAAAACACCAGTTTTTTATTTTACCCTACAGTTTGCTATAATTATTTTATAAATAAAAATTTCAAAATAAGAAAACAGACCAGAAGTAAGTCTTTCAATTCATGACGCAAAAACTGCAAAGACTTTGATATATACTTCTCAACAGTTTTTTGAGAGATATTCATCTCCTGTGCTATCTCGTGATATTTTAAATTGTCGTATTTGCTTAGCACAAATGCTTCTCTCCAATGGTCAGGCAGTTTACTTACGGCTTTATGTATGCTATTGTGGATTTCTTTTTCAATTTTGTAATCTTCGACTGATTTCTCGAATGATGAATGAAAACCCTCAGAACTAACAATGAATTTTTGCTTTACTTTTATATGCCTGAGGTAATTTAAACTTGAATTTTTAACAGCTTTGAAAAGATAAGCTTTCAAATCTTCAATCTGTTTCAATTCATCAAAGTTCTGCCATACCTTAACAAAAACGTCCTGAACAATATCTTCAGCCTTATCATAATCATTTACATATCGGATTGCAGAGAGTACTAAATGATGAAAATGTTCATCAAAAAGCTGCTTGATTAACTGCTCTGAATTAGATGAAAGCAATTTTATATAATTATCTAAATTGTTTTGCAATGTTAGAACATTTTATCATAATCAGGATTTAAGTTAGAATAAGAATATATTAAGACAATTCTTGTCATTATGCAGCAAATTATCAACTGTGGTAGGTTTTTTTCTTCGCTTGTGCCTATACAAAGAGATATCGATATATGATAGTTTAACCCAATTAATTAGCTATGCTGAGCCCTTCAAGGTTCATAAACATTTAAAAAATGTAATATTCATGAATAGTTCAGGTTAATTTTTCAATCATTAAGAAATTTTTATAATTTAGGGCTTCGGCTATTTAACATATTGGTTAACGCAACATTCATACCTAATTCATATGAAAATATTTATTCTATTATTGGTTTTTCAGTTATTAATAGTATATAATTCAAAATCGCAATCAGAAAACCTGGTTATAAACCATGGTTTTGAGGAGTATGATAAATGCCCGACTGATTATACCCCCGAAGATAAAAGCCATAAATTGATAAAAGGTTGGACTTATCCTACTATTGCAACACCTGATTACTTCAATAGGTGTGCACCACCCAAAAAAGCTGGCGTCCCCAGTAATTTTGCCGGAATGAGTGAACCTAATACCGGCGATGGATATATGGGAGCGATCCTTAGTGGCACCGACGATGGATATCGCGAATATATCCAGGGTAGTTTAAAATCTCCTTTAGTTGCTGGTAAGAAATATTGTATTACTTTTTCATATAAGCTCGCTTCTTATTCAAAATTTGCTGTCGATCAGCTTAGCTTGTTTTTTAGTGAGCTTGAGGTGAAAAATGATATACGTGTTAATTTGCCTTATAAACCACAGGTTAATAATGTCGATGGTTTGTTTCTCGATAATATCGATGAGTGGAATGAAATATGCACTGTATATGAAGCATCCGGAAAAGAAAAGTATTTTATCATGGGTAATTATAAATCGTACGATAATACTAATTACGTTGCTACCGATAAAAACATGAAGAACCTGATGAATAAGACTTATGCTTATTATTTTTTCGATGATATTTACATCAGGCCATTAGAAAATTGTAATGATTGCGGCTGTGTAAACCACGATTTTGAGGCAGAAATAATAGATACATCCTATACTGGAGGCTTTGATCCAATATCGGGTAAAATTCCTAAGAAAATTAATGATGGTTATATAAAAATTGCGATGGCAGGAGGGACCCCTCCATATAGGGTCGAATGGTCGAATGGTATGAATGGTGCAGTATTAAATGGATTGTCTGCAGGAACATATACTTATATTGCATACGACGCATTTAACTGTCAGGGTAAAGGAAAAGTTAATTTCATTGCACCAAAGGAAATTGTTGATGAATTTGAAGAAGGGCTCCAAACTATTGAAGAAGGGGAATCAATAGTATTGAAAAACATCTTCTTTGAATTTAATAAAACAGCATTATTACCAAAATCATACTTTGAACTTGACAGGATTGTTGATTTCATGAAAGAAAATGATATTCATCTTATAGAGATTGGCGGCCATACCGATAGCGATGGTTCCGATGCATACAATAAAAAATTATCTGAAGGCAGGGCTAAATCGGTTGTTGAATATCTGAAAAGCAAAGGAATTATGGCAGATAGAATGAAAGCGACAGGTTATGGCGAGTCAAAACCTATCGATACCAACCGATCTGAAAAAGGGAAAGCGCTAAATCGAAGAGTTGAATTTACCCTACTAAAAAAATAGCTATAATTAATTCTAATTCAAATTATTATGAAATATATAATCCTTATTTTCTCATCCTTAATATTTATAAATGCTTCTGCACAAAATATTAAGAAAGGTTTTAAAAACCTTGAGAAAAAAGAATATGATAAAGCAAAAGAGAGTTTTCAAAAAAATCTGGAAGAGAATAAAGCTAATCCGGGAGCAAATTTTGGTATGGCATTGGCCCTTGCCGACGATGAATCGGCAGTATTCAGTATAATTGACAGCTGGGAGTTTGCCGATCAGGCACGTAAGAATATTGACAAGTTGAGCCAGGATGATATTGAAATCATTTCCGAATATTTTTTGAATTCAGAAGCAAGAAAAACAAGCTATCCGGTTAAGAGGAAAATTGATATTGCTCTTGAAGCCGTTGAAGCCCGATTAATTAAATATATTAGGGAAGAAAACAATCTTGAAGCTGTCTACGAGGTACTTAAACGTTATCCCGATTTCAGGCATTATGATAATGTTATTCATATTCGCAACCAGTTTGAATTTAGGAAATATGAAATCATGAATACATTAGAGGGGTACAAGGAATTTTTAAGTAAATTTCCCGATGCTGCCCAGGTTGATAAAGCCAATCGCTATGTTTACAAATTATCTTTCGAAAAGGCCAAAGAAACTAACACTGTTGAGGCATACAATCAGTATATCAGAACTTATCCAAAATCAGAGCATATTCAGACTGTTATAAAACTTCGCAATACTGCTGCATTTAATGATTCTAAAACTATTAATACATTACAGGCATATGAACAATTTATTGCAGAATATCCTGATGCTCTTGAAATAGCTGATGCAAGAGGTAAAGTTCAGGATCTTCTTTATGAGCAGGCTAAGCGTATTAAATCACTTGAAGCATATAACGATTTTATTAAGAAATATCCTGATGGAAAACTATTCATTGATATATTCAATCTTAAAGCAGAAGACTTAGGGGTCCAGGTTCTTAAAGACTATAATATATCATCAGCCTCGATCGAATGGGCCAGGGGATTTGATGATAATGGTAAGGTTGAATCGGGCGGTATTGTTGCAGTAACTAATGAAGGCGAATATATAATCGCATGTAATTCAAGGGTGAATGATACTTCATTTTCAGATGTTTGGGTTATTAAGCTCGATAAATTAGGTAAAATGATCTGGAATAAATATGTTGGTCAACAGTTCGATGACAAGGTTTCTGCGGTATTACTTGATTCGAAAGGCGATATATTAGTCACCGGATATACCTGGTTATCGGAAGATAGTGCTTCAAATGTAGGATGGATGTTTAAATTGAGCGCCGACGGCAAAAAACTTTGGAATAAGAACCTGGGAAAGACAGAAATCAATGCATTTGCTATCGATCAAAACAACAGGATATTTGTTGGGGGCTCCATTATGGATGATTCGCTGGGTATTGGCAATTATATGCTCGATATATATAATAATGAAGCTAAAAAAGTCGCTGAGAGAGAGTTTACCGGATATGGAACAATAAATGATATCGACTTAAATCAAAACGGCCAATTGTTAGTATCTGGTTCTAATTGGTTATGCCAGCTCGATAACAGAAGGTATATATTATGGGATGATACTTTAAAATATACTCTTAAGTCAACCAACTGTGCATACAATACCGATGGTTATTATTTTACAGGATATGGAAATGAGTCGGTGTTTTATGCAAAGTATTTAACAAATGGGAAAAAAGCGTGGTTTCATGAGTTTCCTAAAACTGATCCATTACAAACATCTGTTGATATTATTGCCGTTGGTTCAACATCTGTTGCTGTGGCTGAACAGAAGACCAATGGGGCAAAAATTAAATATCTTGGTGCCGAAGGGAAAGTTATCAAAGTAATTGAGATAAACGGACCTATTCAAATAAACGATCTATCTGTTTTTGAAAAAGGATTATCTGTTGTTGCAACTGATGGTAATTTAATTATTGTTAAATATTTAAGCGATACAACATTTTAACCTGGATTAATAATAATTTTTTATATTTTATAAATTGAATTTCAATATGTTATAAATAAATTTTATATATATTCTCATTTTGTTTTGACGAACGCTTGCTTTTAATTGACGAATGACTATATTTGTACACGAACGATAAAAAATTACGACTATGATTTTTGTAGCAATAATAATTCCATTTATATCTTTGGGAGCTATAACATACATGGTGTTTCACGCTCCTGAAATGAACAATGATGCTATTGATTAGATAATAGCCCTTCTTTGATAAAATATTTAAGCCAATACGATCATATTGGCTTTTTCTGTTTATTATACTCAGCTATCAATGATCAATCAAATCAGAATGGTTAGTGATTGTATAATAATTGATCACATAATTATCGAAATTTTTACTTTTCTATAAGCTCAAAATTCCAGTCATTAATATTAAATTCCGACTCGACTTTATTCTCTATTTCATCATCAAGCGATTTAAATAAATCAATTCCAATTGTTTTTTCAACTTCATCTACCGACATTGCATACGATTTTAACTTACCCGATGCATTTCCATTGGTAAATATAAAACCGATGGCTTTCTGATTTTTCGGATCGTAAATTACCTTAAATAATCTTTTAGGCACTCCAACGTTATTATCGCCTAATGTATGTGCAAATGGTGCATCGGCTAATACTGGCCCACAGGTGATATACAAACCATCGGTACCAGCATTCCATAATCTGGTTAATTCTTCAGTTTTAGCCCAAATGAAACTATAAAAAGCAGGTTTCATGGCAACTATATTACTCATGTAAAATGTTTCTTCTTTTCCTTCTTGAATATTTTGAACGTCGAGATAACTTACTAATTGGGCCATACTAAAACCTCCTTCATTGTAATCCTTTTTATTAGCTGAGCGGGTGGTTATCATCGGATCGGCCTGATACTTCGCTTTTACTTTTTCATATTCATTTACCTGCGATTTAGTTACCTTATATGTAACCCACGATGGGAGTACATAACTTGAATTATAAGAAAGAGAATATGATTTATGATGAATTATTTGTTCACGGTCCCTTTCTGAAGCTAGAAGTACATCAGCAGTCTGGGCACTTATTAATACTGAAGTTCCCATTATACAGAATGATATAAATAATTTTTTCATAATTAAGCTGTTTTCTTAAAGTTAATAAAAACGATGATTTTATACAAGGAAATAATGCGGCTAAATTCAGATGTAAAAAGGATAGAATACCTATAACTTAAGCCAGCTTAGCTAATTAATCAGGTTAAAATAAAACAGGTTCAGGTTTAGATATAACAACTTTTTCAGAAAATATTTCTTTTCCAAGCTTAAAAGCTTTTTTTTGCAATTCATTTCGCTCGTCGTCTAAATATTGAGAAATAATAAGGCGGTCTTGTCTGTCGATTTCTTTAAAAATGAATACTTTAAGAAGCTGGTCGAATACAGCCAGATCATGTTCTTTACCTAATATTTCAGCAAGGTTATCCAACTTATCGGTATATTGTTGATCAATAAAATCAATAGGTCCAAATTTTAATTGAAATAATAAATACTTGCAGTATCTTCTCCATTTATGGACGGCCTCCATATGTGAAGATATTTTACAGTCGTTATAATAACGTTTGGTTTTACTAAAGTTCTTTATTATAGCCAGTTTTAGTAAGTCGGCACTATATGGGTTTATTTTTAGGTTATTAATATTTTCTCTCACTTTGCTAAGATTAAAGGAAATACCTGTAATAAGCCTGTTAAATTCATTTTTGGTATTTTCGTATGCCTCAGCATTTTGGTTATTAAGTAATTCATTTATTAACACCAAAGTGTTTTTGTTGGAAAACCTTGTAAATATATGTTCTAATTCATTAAATATCTGAATATTAACTATCGATTCTCTTTGATAAGTTAATGTACTTCCCAGTTCGCAAATCATTTTGTTTATTTCATGGAAATCCTGATCAGAAATTACTGGTTTAAAAAGATGGAAGAGTGATCGAACACGTTTAATACCTTTACGGAGTTCATGTACTAATATCGGCTGATTTTGACCGCTGCTTCGTATTAATAACAGGAGATCATTAATTTGTCCTGATATAATTTCTTTGAGTGATAGTCTTATGTCCTTATCGATTGACATAATCATTTAATTGTTATATGCAAAAGTATTATAAAATACAATACATTCACTATAATCTGTATTAATGAATTCTTAAGTTTTTATTACAATTTATCCACAATTTATCAGTATGAAAAGCCCTGGTAAACTTTTGTTTGCTGTAATTGTTGTATTAACCGATTAATAAGTAATATAGACCGATTAATCATTTTTAATCTGCTTATGTTTTTGTTACTTCATAATCCTTTAAATATAAAAATTATTATTTATCACAATGAAATCAGGTTACCCATTCATTTTCTTTATAGTTACTACTTCATTTATGCTGTTAGTCGACTTATATGCTTTCAGGGGAATTCGTGTTTTGACAGGCAATATGAATGCCGGTTACCGATCTGTTATTCATACAATATACTGGTTAGTCCCCTTGTTTATTACAATGTTATTAGTGTATATATGGTATAATTTTCAGTATCTCTCATCGCCTAAAATATTTAAATTGTGGACTTTGATGGTTGGTTTGTTTATACTATTTTATGTTCCCAAATTAATATTTTCTGTTTTTCAAATTCTAAATGATGCTGCCCGTGTTCTGGGTTTTGTCATAACACGTATTGCCGATAAAAATACTACTCTAGCTTCAGCCGGATTAACAATGACACGCTTGGAATTTATAACCAAAATTGGTATACTGGCAGCTGCGGTCCCTTTCTTTTCAATTTTGCATGGTATAACAAGGGGACGTTTCAAATATAAAGTCAACAATATCAGATTATCTTTCAGGAATTTGCCAGATAAATTTGATAAATATAGAATTGTCCACATTTCTGATTGGCACATTGGTAGTTTATATGGGCACGAACGCCAGGTTGAAGAATCAATAGATATTATTAATCGACAAAAACCTGATTTAATATTATTTTCGGGCGATTTGGTCAATAATATTGCCGATGAAGTAGAACCTTTTATACATATTTTATCAAAAATGAAAGCTGTAGATGGGGTTTATTCCATTTTGGGCAATCACGATTATGGCGAATACGTTAATTGGGAGAGTGAAGAAAAGCATGGGAAAAATATGCAAAAACTATTTGACTACCAATCTCAATCAGGCTTTCATCTTCTAAAAAACGATTCGATAATCATAAACAAAGAGGATCAGCAGATAGGACTGGCTGGAGTTGAGAACTGGGGATTGCCTCCTTTTAGTCAGTTTGGAGATCTTAATAAAACCCTTGAAAAAATTAGCCACCTACCGTTTAAAATCCTTATGTCGCATGACCCTTCGCACTGGGACGCTGAAATTAGGCCTAAAACTGATGTCGATCTGACATTATCCGGCCATACACACGGAATGCAATTTGGAATAGATATTCCTGGAATAAAATGGAGCCCTGTACAATGGAAATATCCTCGTTGGAGTGGACTTTATAGTGAAGATAATCAACATTTATATGTGAATGTGGGTATCGGTTATATTGGATTTCCCGGTAGGGTGGGTATTTATCCCGAAATATCGGTTATTGAATTAAATAAGGAGTCATAAAAAATATTATCATATTGCAATTATTCTCAATATTAATTCATTATAATTGAACTTATTTTTACTTTGAGCGTACATTATTTAAAACTTTTTCATGCCTAGGTTTAAGTTTTATCTATTCATTATTACTATGTTATGGTTTCTTCAACTAAATGTTGAAGCACAAAATAAGTATTCAATTGACAATTATCGGGTACCTTTTCGTGTACGTGTTCAGCAAAAATTCGATAAACTATCAAATAACCGAAATGAAAACAAAGAATACCGTGTTAAAAGAAGGGAAACACGTGTTAAGCAGAAAGAGTTTGCTAAAGATAACCGCAAAAATGAGAGGGAGAACAAGCGTAATATTGCTAAGGAAAATAGAGAAAGGGCTAAATTGATTAAAGAAAATGAATCGTTATCGCAAGAAACTCAAAAAGAGAATAAAAGAATTCTGAAAAAGCAAAAAAATAATGCTGAGAATAAAACAAAGCAGAATAATAATGAAAGCCAAAAAATTGCAAAATATAACAAAAGTGTTGTACGCCAGCAGGAAAAGGATGTAAAAAAGGCACAAAAAGATTATGCCCGATATCAGAAGAAATCGGAACGTTTGAAGAAAAAAATGATGGCTCTTCAAAATAAGCATAAAAGCCAGTTAGAAGACCGTAGCGATGCCATTGCAAAAGATAATAAAGCTTATTTAAAAGAGCGTGAAAAGGAAAAAGAAAGGTATGATAAAGAGACGGAAAAACTGAGCCGTGAAATTGAGCGTTATAATCATAATGTATTAAAAAACTATCAAAAGCAGATTGAGGAAAACCAGAAAATCACAAGTAATGTCCATGAAGAAAACCGAAAAATAATTGAAGCCCAGCAGAAAGAGCGGGAGCAGAGGATTAAGGAAGATCAAAGAGAAAGCAGGAAAATTAAGGAGGATAATACAAGAATAATTGCATCTCTTGAAAAACTACGTAATGATATTGACAATACAGGTTCAAAATACAATAAGAAAATACAAAGCTTAAATGCTAAAGAAAAAGCACGTCGTGATAGGGAAAGACAAAAATGGGAAAATGAAGGAGCACGCAAGAAAAACGAGGTTGTTCAATACAATGAGAAGGTTTTAAAAGATACCGAAAGGGAAAACCGGAAAACAACTGAAGAAAATCAGAAAGAAAGCGAAAAAACACATGCATACAACCAGTCGGTGATAGCCAAACAAAAGGAACAGCGCGATCAGGTGCAGAATTCGGGCTCGAAATACAACAGAAAAATTGAGAAATTAAAAGAAAAAGATAGACTAAACAGGGAAAAGAAAAATGAACAATTGCAAAAGCAGTATCAAAAAGAGAGTGATAAGATAAAAAGGTACAATGAAAAGGTATTGGCCGACAGGGAACGGGAATTATTGGCCATTTCAAAGAACAATCCTTCATATAGAAAGGTAATGGAGAAAAAAGCAAAGAAAGAGTTGCAGGCGATGGCACGTAGCAATGATAAGATTAGAAAGGAGACTGAGAAACATAATGCCCGTATTGAAAACTATAATCAGAAAATTTTATTTGCGCAGGAGCAAAACCGTCGCAGAGAGCTTGAATCTAACCGTCGCGAAAGTGAAAAGGTAGCTGGTTATAACCAACAGGTAATTGAAAAACAGCAAAAAGAACGTGATCAAGGAGATGGGGCTAAATACAGCGAAAAAATCAAAGCTTCAAATGAAAGGTTGGCAATAAAGAAACAAAAAGAAACCATTCGAACTGAAAAAAGGATACTTAAAAACAGCCGGTCAATTGAACGCTATAACCAAAAAGCACTCGATACTGCTGCCAGAAAGAAAATGAAATATGCCAGCAAGGAAGACAGGTTAAGCCGCAAAATCGAAAATTACAATCAAAAAATTCAAAAAAGCCAAACCAAGTCTTCTAAATAGCCTCAGCAAAAATTCGTTGTCTTTAAATAGCTTATCAAAAGTGATGGACCAACTGCTTTTAGTCCTGTTTCATAATCGATACCTGAAAATGTTTCTCCTTTATCAAATGCTGCACCATTTCGGTTGAATTGTCTGTGTTCGTCCTTGCCAAATTGCGTGTTCATATGATGTTTGTTATAGTGTATTATCTCTTTTTACAATTGAAGCGCTTGCTTGTGCAGTTGGAAGTATTGTTATATCAGCAATATTTACACGGTTAGGCCTTGAAAGTACAAATAGTATTGTTTCTGCAATATCATTAGCAGTTAAGGGCTCCATGCCTTGGTAAAATGCTTTTGCTTTTTCAGCGTTGCCCTTAAATCGGACTAACGAAAATTCAGTTTCTGCTAAGCCTGGGTTTATAGAGGTTACTTTAATGTTGTGTTCGTTTAAATCAAGCCTCATGCTCTTTGTAAGAGCATCGACAGCAAATTTTGAAGCACAATAAACATTTCCGTTTAAATATACCTCTTTTCCGGCTATAGAACTTATATTGATTATATGACCGCATTTTCTACCGACCATTACTGGCAATATAGCCCTTGTTACATATAATAAGCCCTTAACATTTATATCAATCATAGAATCCCAATCTTCGATATCCCCTTTATTAATAGGGGCGAGGCCATGTGCATTTCCGGCATTGTTGATCAATATATCAATATTTTTCCATTCATCCGAAAGACTATTAATTGCATTACTTACAGCTAATTGGTCGCGAACATCAAAAATAAGTGTTTTAACTTCGGTTTCTGCGCTCAAAATGCTCTCAAGTTCCTTAAGCCGTTCATATCTTCTTCCGCACAATATCAACCTGTACTTTTCTTTAGCCAGCAATATTGCTGTCGACCATCCAAAACCCGATGTTGCGCCTGTTAAAAATATTGTTTTCATTATTTAATTTGTTTTTATTTATCCTGAACTATTCATAAACTTTATGAACCCTGAAAGGCTCAGCTTAGCTAATTAATCGGGTTATAATCTTCATCAGGTATACCACTGGCAATTATGCCTCTTACCTTTTGCATCAATTCTGGCATATTTTCTTCAGTATATCCTTTGATATTTAACGGTTTATGTATAATCATTTTAACAAAGCCTGGATTTAGGTCCAATGTATTAGCCGGTAGTATTTTTTTGGTGCCAATTACAGTTACTGGTAAAATAGGTAACCCAAGATCGATGGCCAGCTTAAATGCGCCTTTTTTGAACTTTCCTGTTTTACCTGTTATACTTCTTGTTCCTTCCGGAAAGAATACAACTGATGTTCCATTAACAAGTTTTTTCTTTGCTACTTCAAGGCTTTCAACAGCAGCGCGGGGGTTTGACCTGTCAAGAAAAATATGTCCTACTTTTTCACTTCCAATTCCCAGTCCGGGTATTTTTTTTAGCTCTTGCTTCATAACAAATTTAATATCGAGTCCAATCCATCCATATATTAGAAAAACATCAAAATGGCTCTGGTGATTTGATATTACGATGTATGAAGTTTTTTTAACGATGTTTTCCTTTCCTTTAATCCGTGGAATCATAGGTACCATAAATGCACTTACTTTCGACCATATGACCCCTCCTATATAGCTACCAATGCGGGCATTAAAAATCATTGAAAAAATTACCGCAAGAATGCCGAAAAAAATGGTATTAAGGAAAAAGAACGGTATATAAATAAACCATTGATAAGGTTTATAAAGAACCGAAAATATATTTCTTAATTTCATGTTAAGAGTGAATTGAAACACGCGCCAAATATAAGAAACATATATTTTTATAAATTGTAAAATCTATAAATGATTCAGGAAAGCTGTTGTAAAAAAAATAATTGATTGAAAAAGAATGAATTAACTATTTATTCGGAATGTCTATTTGACATTTATATTTAAAAATATTACCTTTTCTAAATTAATTTTAACTTTACAAAAATTTTTAATAACTATTATGAAAGAAGGAAAAGTAAAATTCTTTAATGAATCCAAAGGTTTCGGATTTATAAAAGACAAATCATCAAACGAAGAGTATTTCGTGCATGTTTCAGGTCTGGTTGACAAAATAAAAGAAGACGATGAAGTTTCTTTTGAATTGCAACAAGGTAAAAAAGGATTAAATGCAGTAAATGTTAAACTACTATAATATAATAGTTTGAATTACTAAAAATTTTTTAATCTATTGAGCCTCACATTTTTGTGAGGTTTTTTTTTGTTTGGAATTCATGAAATAAAAAAAAATAAAAAAGGAAGGTTACTTTTTGAAACTTTTAGGAATTAATACATGCGTTTGATGATATAAGTTTTGTTCAACCAATCAGAAAAGTAATTTTTTGGCGTTTAGTGGAGACTGTCCCGGTTTATATCCCGGGACAGCCTGTTTTATAGCCTCGATGTTTCAATTGCATTTTATATAAAAAGCTTAAACCCGAGGGTTACTTTTTATACTAAATCAGAATTAATTCGCGCATTCGATAATATAAGTTAAGCTCAATTTTTCATAAAAGTAATTTTTTGGCGTTTAGAGGAAGCTGTCCCGGATTATATCTCGGGACAGTCTTTTTACCCCATTATTCATAGATTCAATTATTCAGATTAACTTTGCTTAAAGATTGAGATAAATTTAATGAATGAAATTTATAATTAATCAGGTTAACTTTATTGTAAAAAATGGAAAACTTTGAATTTTATAATCCGGTTAAGATATTATTTGGTAAAAACCAGATCGAAAAACTTAATGAGCTCATACCTTATGGTTCAAATATTATGTTAACCTATGGAAAAGGGAGCATATTTAAAAATGGGGTATATACTGATATAAAAAAATATTTGAACGGATATAAAATTATTGAATTTGGAGGGATAGAGCCCAACCCTACACATGAAACGGCTATGAAAGCTGTTGATATTGTTAAAAATGAAAAAATTGATTTTCTTTTGGCAGTGGGTGGCGGATCTGTTATTGATGCAACAAAATATATTGCTGCTTCTGTTTATTTCACTGGCTCTGATCCGTGGGAGATATTATTAAAGGGGGCTAAAGTGGAAAAGTCTATCCCAATAGGCACTATTCTTACTTTACCAGCAACAGGTACTGAAATGAACGGAAATTCAGTTATTTCTAAAAAAACTACTCAGGAAAAACTATCATTTTCAAGTAAAAAAGTAATGCCCCAGTTTTCTATTCTCGATCCTGGGTATTGTACAACATTGCCTCCGAAACAAGTTGCTAATGGGATTGTCGATGCATTTGTTCATGTTATTGAACAATATATGACATATCCTGCCGGAGGCAATCTTCAGGATCGCATGGCAGAAGCAATCCTGAAAACACTGATTGAAACAGCACCTGCAGTTTATAATAATCCGGCCGATTACGGTTCAATGGCAAATCTTATGTGGTGTTCAACTATGGCCTTGAATGGTTTGATATCAGTAGGGGTTCCTGAAGATTGGGCTACACATCAGATTGGTCATGAACTAACGGCATTTCATGGTTTAGACCACGCAGTTACTTTGGCAATTGTTCTTCCTGGTTTATGGTCGGTACTTAAAGAATACAAAAAAAATAAATTATTACAATATGCCAATAGGGTATGGGCTATTAATAATGGTAACGATGATGAGAAAATCGACAAGTCTATTGCAATGACCATTGATTTTTTTGAGAAGTTAGGTATTTCAACAAGGCTGGGCACTTATGGAATTTCTGAACCAACAATTGATTTAATAGTTGAACGTTTTAGAAAGCGCAATTGGAAAGGAATTGGCGATAGGGAACTTATTACACCCGAAATTGTTAAAGAGATATTAATTCATCAGTTATAATTTAAAAATATATAAGTATATTATTGAATAGACAACTACTTCTTATTCTCAATCCATTTTCGGGCATTTACAAATGCTTCAACCCATGGCGATACAATATCATTCTTTCTATCATTAGGATAATATGGCCAATGCCATGGGAATATCGATCTTTCCAAATGTGGCATCATTACCAGGTGGCGCCCGTCATTTGAACATAAACCGGCAACATTATAATCCGATCCGTTCGGATTGCCAGGGTATGAGTGATAACTATATTTCATGACCACATTGTAGTTATCTTCTTCCATCGGAAGGTTAAATTTGCCTTCTCCATGCGATACCCATATACCCATTCGTGAGCCAGTCATTGACCCTAACATTACCGAATTATTTGCAGGAATATCAACATTTAAGAAAATAGATTCGAATTTATGCGATTCATTAAAGCTCATAAATGCTTTTTTATGATGGTTTTTTACTACCAGTCCTAATTCCATCATTACCTGGCATCCATTACAAACTCCAAGGCTCAGTGTGTCGTTTCTCTTATAAAAGTCTTCAAGGGCTTTTCGGGCCTTGGGATTATATAAAAATGCGCCAGCCCAACCTTTGGCACTTCCTAAAACATCACTATTTGAGAACCCACCTACAAAAACAATCATATTGATATCTTCTAGGGTCTCCCGACCAGAGATTAAGTCGGTCATATGCACATCTTTAACATCCATACCTGCAAGATACATGCTATACGCCATTTCGCGATCGCCATTGACCCCTTTCTCGCGAATAATAGCAGATTTTATCCCGGTAGGATATCTTCGCTTTATATCTATACCGTATTGCCCTATATTTCCATCAAACTTAGCAGGGAACTGATACATAAGCTCTTGATTCTTATAATTATCATATCTTGATTTTGCTAAACCTTTGGCAGATTGTTTATTATCAAGCAGATACGAAGTTTTAAACCATTTATCACGTAAGTAATTAATATCCAGTTCAATATTGGTCGATTTGGTATCTTTAATGTTAAGCTTGCGCTCTTTATTAGGTTTTCCGATTACAAATGCTGTAACTCCGGCCTTTTTGAAGAAATCAACTATGGCATTCGCATTACTAACCTGTAATACAACGGCTGGTTGTTCACTTAAAAGTTTTCTAACAATATCTTTATCTGAAAGTTCTGATAAATCGACATTCATACCAGTATCATTTCTGCCAAAACACATTTCAAGAAGCGTAGTAACCAATCCACCAGCCGAAATATCATGTCCGGCAATTATTTTGTTCTCTTGAACTAATGTTTGGATGCAGTTAAATACTGATAAAAAATAGGAGTGGTCATTAACTGTTGGAACATGGTTTCCAAGCCGTCCAATTAACTGTCCAAAACTGCTGCCACCCAGGCAAAAATTTCCTGAAGTAAATGGGATATAGATAATAGAAGTATTATCAACCGGCAATAAAACTGGTTCTACTACCTTTCTGAAATCTGATACTTCGGCAGCCGCAGAAATTATGACTGTTCCCGGAGAGAATACTGTTTTCCCGTCTGGATACTTCTGTGTCATCGAAAGCGAATCCTTTCCGGTTGGGATATTTATGCCTA